>OCTX012287383.1_pt1 | contig 15450 bp, 9 predicted proteins | sample 1539691 | NCBI WGS metagenome assembly OCTX01 (sample SAMN02144231, study PRJEB22623) | gut metagenome | biome: sheep rumen | host: Ovis aries | place: New Zealand | reverse complement strand
ATTAGTAAACGCTTTCATCGACACTGTAATGAATGGTGTTAAAAAAGAAGGTGAAGTTAGAATTCAAGGATTCGGAACTTTCAAAGCTTCAAAGAGAAAGGCAAGAGAAGGAGTTAATCCTCAAAATCCTTCACAAAAAATTAAAATCCCTGCAATGAAAGTTGTTACTTTCAAGGCTGGATCTGAATTCAAAGCTATGGTTAAATAGTTATAAACCAAATACTTTGCAAAAATCCCTGACTACGGTTGGGGATTTTTTTGAAAAATTAAAATATAATTAATTATAATTTTTACTAAAATTTAAAAAAGACAAGAATAAAAAAACTATAGAAATAGAAAATGGTAAAATAAAACTTGGAAAGTAACCAAAAATTTGCAAATTTTTCTATTTCGGAATATAATACATAGTAAGATTTTATTTTATTATGATATGATACAAAGATGAAAAAACTGATTTATTCAATCGTGACAGGATTTGTGCTATTGTCAGCAATGTTTATTGGGTGATTGAGTTTTGCACAGGAAGAAAATTCGACCACATTATTGCCGTGAAGTAATTTTAATTCAAAGTTGGTGGAATTAGCTTGATCAAAATGAAATATTAAAAAAATTATAAAAACAGATAACGAAGCTCCAGTATGAAAAGAAACAAAGAAACTAAATAGTGAATGATTAGATGTAGATGCATGGTTTGATGAATGAGTAATTTATTATCATACAGAAGCGGATAAAATATATATGAATGAACAATCAAACGATATGTTTTATGGATTTAAAAATTTAGAAATGATAGATTTAACACAGTTAGATACAAGTAAAGTAGTAAATATGCATAGAATGTTTCATTCCGACGAGAAGTTAACAGAGTTAAATTTTTCAAGATTTAATACAGAAAATGTGGACAAATTTGAAGGGATGTTTTATGGATGTAAGGGGTTAGTTGAATTAGATTTGAGTAATTTTAAAATAAAAAGTGGAGTAAACGTAAAATCAATGTTTAATGAATGTAATAGTTTACATAAAATATATGTATCTAATTTATTTAAATTAGAAAACGTTACTAACAGTGGTTCGATGTTTAATAGAACGTTAGCTATAGAATGACAAAGTTGAACAAAATATGATCCTTCAAAAACCAATGGTGAATATGCAAGAATAGATGAGGGTCTAGCGAGACCATGATATTTTACTGAAAAACCAGAACCAATAGAAGAATCTATACTAATCTCATGACCCGAATTTAATGCAATTTTGAAAGACATAGAAGAAGAGGGTTATAATGCGGCATTGAGATATAATGGTGTTAGAGCAATTAGACGCGCAGATTCCGTTAGCGGAGCATGAATAGAGGTAACACTAACTTGAGTGGTAGACAATAAGAAAGTATACATACGATACGATAATTCATCTTATGATGGTATAATATATTATTATTCAGAATCTCCTACTATATACTTGAACGAAGATTCTAGTCAAATGTTTAAAAATTTATCAAGCTTGGAAGAACTGGAATTAAGTGGTATAGATACAAGCAAAGTAACAAACATGGCATCAATGTTTGAAGGATGTGAATCATTAGAAGAACTAGATTTGAGTAGATTTGATACAAGTAAAGTCGAGTCAATGGAAAAAATGTTTTACAATTGTAAATCATTAAAAAATTTAGATTTAAGTAATTTCAATACGGAAAATGTAACCAATATGCGATCAATGTTTAATAGTTGTTTCGCATTAGAAACATTAAATATGAGCAATTTTGATACAACTAAAGTAGAAAATATGCAAACAATGTTTCATGATCTTAAGAATATAAAGGAATTAGATTTAACTAGTTTCAACACAGAGAATGTAACAAATATGGACAGTATGTTTAACTTTTCTTGTAGAAACTGTTCAGAACTTGAAACCGTATATGTATCTGATAAATTTTCAACAGATGGTATTTGAGATGGGGCGCTGATGTTTCAATACAATGATAAATTAATATGATGAAATGGGACAAGGTTTAGTGATATTAACAACCAAAGTAAGGATTATGCAAAAATAGACAAACCAGATCAACCATGATATTTTACAGATGCAAGTAACATTACAGTTAGATTCATAGATGAAAATGGAGATGAATTATATGCTACATGAGTATCAAGATGAACTACGATAACAGGATTAACTTCGCATGAAACTGAAGAACGAGAAACTGGACACTCACTAGAATACTATTCAGGTGAAGAAATGACTGAAGAATTTGACTTTGATCAACCTATCACAAAATATACCGAGATATATACTAAATGGACAATAAACAACTATCATATATCGTTTGTAGACCGAGATGGAAGAGAGCTATCGTGAAGAAACTATAAATATGGTACACCAAAATCAGATATAGTGTTACCAGATGCACCAGAAAGAGAATGATATGGATTTAGTGGATGGGCATGAATTCCTGAAACTATGCCAGCAGAGAATGTAACATGAACAGCAGAATACAATATTAAACAATACACAATTACATTTGTAGATTGAAGTTGAGAAAATGCAGATGTTGTTTATACATGAGAGTATAATTCACCAGTAAATACAGATTATCCAACATGGACAAAAGATGGATATACTATATCATGGGATAAAGACATTCCAGTAACTATACCGGCAGAGAATGTCACAATAACAGCAAAATGGGAAGAGGAAAAACAATCATGATGAAATAGTTGATGATATAGTTGATGATGAGGTCATAGTCATGATAATTCAGATCATGGATCAGCATGAGATGAACAAAAAGAAAATAATACACAAGAACAGGAGACAACACCAACTGATAACCAAAAAAATGAAGCAGAAACACAAGGTAAAGATAATACACAAAATGCTACACATGAATGGTCGTACCAAAATTGATTAACAAAATACATTAATGCATCAGATGCAAGACTTGGAGATTCTTTAACAAGATCTGAGATGGCAAAATTATCATCAATCTTTGCTACGAATGTTTTATGAGAGACTCCAGATGAAAGTAAACAAGAATTCTGTTCTCAATTTGCTGACATATCAAAACTGAACGGAGAAATGAGAGAGTATGTGATTAAGGCGTGTGAATTATGATACATGTGATACCAATCCAATGGAGTAGATGCATTAGTAAAATTCCGCCCATATTCACCAGTTACAGTAGCAGAAGCTTCTGTTATAGTATCTAGAATGAAGTGGTGAAATCAGAATGCATCAAGTGGAAAGAATTGGTATAAATGACACCTATATGCAGCTTATAATCACAGATTACTTGATGATATCAGAAATCCATACAAAAATATCACAAGATGAGAAACATTTGAAATGTTTTATAGAGCATCAAAGTAAAAAACAATATGTATATGCTTATGAAAATAGCTTAGAGCAAGAATCTTTTTTATAAAATAAAAACGTTAAAAATTTTTTATTATTTGCAATTGAAAGAATTATATCTATAAACTCAAAGACTGTTTTATTTTGTTGTATGATCATGAAAAGAGTTTTATATTCAATTATGATGTTGTTTATTTCTTTAGTATCTTTATCTATTTGACAGTTTACTTTTGCACAAGAAGAAAATTCTACAACCCTAGAAGTATGAACAAAATTTAGAGAAGATTTGTGAGAATTAGCATGAGGTTTTGGTAATATAGCAAAAATTATAAAATCAACAGAGCCTTTAGATTGTTCAGATGGGTGTAAAGTAATATCAGCAGAATGAGAAGTTAAAGTAGTACGAGCAAAGTATAACGAATCTAACAAAACAATATATTATTATACAGAAGCTGAAAAGATATATTTCAATCCACAATCAGCTGAGATGTTTAGTCAGTTTACATGATTGACGCAGCTGGATATGACAGGATTTGATACAAGCAAAGTAACAGATATGAGTAATATGTTTAAATGATGTAGTAAAATAAAGAAATTAGATTTGAAAAAATGGGATACAAGTAATGTGACAGATATGAGTTCTATGTTTCATGGCTGTAGTGCTTTAAACACATTAGATATAAGTAAATTCAACACAAGTAATGTTACAGATATGAGCAATATTTTTAGAGGGTGTAGTGCTTTAAAAACATTAAATTTGAAAAAATGGGATACAAGTAATGTGACAGATATGAGTAATATGTTTAATGGCTGCAGTGGTTTAACCTGACTAGATGTGAGTAAGTTCGACACAAGCAATGTAGAGAATATGGAAAAAATGTTCAATAATTGTAGCAATATAGTAACACTAGATGTAAGTAAGTTCAATACAAGTAATGTTACGAATATGAGTAGTATGTTTAATTGATGTAGTAAATTAACCGGATTAGATTTAAGTAAATTCGATACCAGTAAAGTTACAAGCATGGAAAAAATGTTTAATAATTGTAAGTGATTAAAAAATTTGAACTTAAATAATTTTAATACAAACAATGTTACAACAATGCAATCAATGTTTAATTGATGTAGTAATATAATAGAATTAGATTTAAGTAATTTTGTAACAAATAAACTTATAAATATAAACAGTATGTTTAATAATTGTTGAAGTCTTAAAGAATTGAACTTAAGTTGATGGAATACGAATAATGTTACAGATATGAACCAATTGTTTAATGGCTGTAGTAATTTAGAGGAATTAGATCTAACAACATTCAATACGTCAAATGTAACTAGAATGAACTGAATGTTTTGGTGAGATTCTCTATTGACTACGATTTATGCTTCAGAGTTGTTTTCGTTAAGTGATATTACAACTTCAAGCAACATGTTCAAAGATGCAACAAATATAATATGATGAAGCGGTACAACATATAATGAAGAAAATGTAGACTGAACATATGCTGTAATAGACCAATGAGAAGGACATCCATGATACTTTAGTATAAAGAATAAAGAGTCTATATTTTTGCCATGAGAAAAGTTCAATGCCAAGATAAAATCTCTTGCCAACTTAACGGGCATGACTTTTAATAACGTAGATAGTGAAATTATTTCAATAACGAGAAGTTACAAAAAACCACAAATAGATAATTTAGAAATACTATCAATAATATGAGCTAAAAATCCAATATATGCACGATATGATAGTGGAACTATATTTTATTATACAGAATCTAAAAAAATATACATGAATCCAAATAGTAAATCTATGTTCCAATGATTGAGTAAATTAGAAAGCTTAGATCTAAGAGATGTCTACACAAATAATGTGACAGATATGAGAAATATGTTTCAAAATTGTGCATCATTAAAAACGCTTGATATAAGTAATTTTGATACTAGTAATGTTACAAATATGGAAGGCATGTTTGAATGATGTGAGTCAATACAAGAACTAAATTTAGAAAATTTCAACACCAGTAGAGTCACTAATATGAGTTCTATGTTCCAAAATTGTACATCATTAGAAAGGCTAAATGTAAGTAGTTTTGATACGAGTAGTGTTTGACCTATGAAAAAAACATTTTCGTTTTGTACATCATTAAAAACGCTTGATATAAGTAATTTTGATACTAGTAATGTTACAAACATGAATTCAATATTTTATAATATGAGTAATTTAGAAACAATATATGCATCTGAAAGTTTTGTTACAACAGCACTATCTGGATGAAAAAATGATACAGCAAAACCCGCAAAGAATATGTTTAGTTGAGATATAAAACTTGTATGATGAAATGGTACTGTATATGATAGTTCAATGGTAGAATCTGGATACGCAAGAATAGATAATCAAACACAGTCATGATATTTTACAAATATTTTAGATAAAAAATATTATATTACATATAATTTGGATGGGTGAGTTATATCATGAGAAAAAACAACGTATACACAAAGAGATTCGTTTATTCTCCCAACACCAACAAAAGAATGATATGATTTTATATGATGGACATGAAGTAATTTAGAAAATTTGGAGATAGAGGTAGTAATACCAGAAAAAACAAGATGAGATTTAGAATATACAGCGAATTGGAGAAAGGTAGAACAAAAATCAGATGATAAATATTCATGATGAGGTAGTAGAACTTCCCAAGCTCCAGAATCTATTGAAGAGAATGAGACAAAAGCTGATGAAAATGAATATAACAACTGAAAAGCTCAAGGGACCAGTATAGAAAATTATGATTCAGATTATTCATTAGAAGAAAACGAAGCATATCAATTTGCATACAATAATTGAATTACCACAATGCCAAGCGTAGTTAAAGCAAATATGTATGATTCACTTAATAGAATAGCCATGGCAAAAATGTTGTCCAATTATGCGATAAATGTGTTGTGAAAAAAGCCTTCAAACATAGCTGTTCCAGAATTTTCAGACGTTACCCAAGAATTGGAGGCTGATTATTGATGAGCGGTATCACTGTCATATCAACTCTGAATCATGTGAATAAATATAAGTGAGTTTAGGCCATTTGATGTTGTAACAAGATGAGAATTTGCTACAGCTTTATCTAGGATGTTATTTTGAATTACAGATGGGGATGTTTTATATTATGAACCACATATAAAAAAGTTATTTGAAGAAAAAATCATTAGCATTACCAATCCTAATTTGAAAGAGCTTAGATGATATGTAATGATAATGCTAATGAGAAGTGCTAAAAATAAATAAAATGTAGGATTTCTCATTTTGAGAACCTTAATATCTAAACTCCACTATTTAATATTACATTTCTTTATGCAATCGGAGCAGGAATACGCACTTAAAAAACAAGATTCTTTCGAATTAAACCATATTTTTGATTGCGGTCAATGTTTTCGCCGAAATAAGCAACCAGACTGAAGCTACACATGAATTTTCTGAAAAAATATTCTAAATATTCAAAAGAAATTTGATTCAATAATCTTTTCATGAATTATTGACTGAGATATTCAATCTATCGTAAATCACTATTTTGACCTAGATAGAGACTATTCTGAAATAAAATCTCAGCTTTCAAAGGTGGATAATTATATGAAAGAAAGCATTCAATATTGACATGGAATCAGACTTTTAAATCAAGATTTACGAGAGACTATCATATCATTCATCATCTCTGCAAATAATAATATTCCAAGAATTAAATGAATTATCGAAAGATTATCTCAAAAACATTGAACAGAAATCGACCGAAATTGACAAACCTATTATACATTCCCAACAGCCCAGCAACTCAAAGATGTTAGTGTTTCGGATTATAGAAAACTTTGACTCTGATTTAGAGATGAGAGGGTTTATACAACTACGAGAATGATCTTAAACTGAAAAATAGACTTAAATTCACTATATTCCAAACAAACAGAAATTGTTAGAAAAGAGCTGTTGAATCTCAGCTGAATTTGACCAAAAGTGGCAGATTGTATTTTATTGTTTTCCGACCTAAAAAGACTAGAAGTCTTTCCAATTGATGTACGAGTTCGTAGAGTAATGAATCAACTTTATATTCATAATCCCGATGAAACTAAAGTAAATAAAAATCAGATTCAAAGACTCGCTCATGAAAAGTTTTGAGATTATGCATGATTGGCACAAGAATATCTTTTCTATCGAGCGAGAACACAGAAATTATAAAATCATTAATCAAGTAATGAAAATAAAAAAGGTTTATGTAATAAAGGATAATACATAAACCAAATAGATTAGAAGATCTTTGTCTTATTTAGGCATAATACGCTTTATAAGTGTCTCTTCAACATAAATCTTCCAGCTGTGGGGACACCTAATACAATATCCAGAGATTGCCGTGTCAGGTGAGATAGTCCCTTTGTGGGATTCTTTGCTCGTACACAATGCAATACTAATCCCTTCTTTCAAAAACACGTAAGGAAGGATATAAACAGTAGTGTTGCCGCTTTTTTTTGCATATGGGAGAAAGCAATAACCTTCTAACATATACAAAACGTTCTCGTGTTTTAACCCCTCCCGAAGAATTGATCGAATTTCGTAAAATGAAAGATCTCTGTTAAAAGGAAAGGATTTTTCTAAAAAATTTACTGAATCCATATAAAAAATTTTTTTATTTAATTAATATTTTGTTTAAAAAAGCGATTTAATATATGTTTTTTTGTATAAAAGTCAAATTATTTATCTTAAGTGGATAATTATTTTTAGGATATATACCAAATATTTTTCCCACATAAAAAACATTAAATTGAATTTGTCTTATATTTTTTATTCCCTATTTTCCTATTTTTGAAAACTTTTAGATTTTTTCATGTATACAGATAAAATAGTTCAGATTCCAATAAATACAGCTAAGATAATTCACATTTCTTTCCAAATCTCCGCACTTAATGGCTGTAAATCAAATAAATTACTTAATACAGGAATATAAACCACACTGAATGCTAATCCAAATGCTCATAATAACGCCCAAATTAGCCATTTATTACTAAAGAAACTTAGTCCATACTGAGAACGAATAATCTGAATTTTAACTAATTCACTAGCTGCCATAAATAGAAATACAGCACTTCTAGCCATCTCCAGATCTACATCTTGCCATCTAAAGAATAGGATTAATGCTCATATAGTTACACTACTAGAAAGCAGAATTATATTTAATATCATCCTTCCATCAATCAATCATTGACTAGCTTTACGAGGTTTACGATTCATTACGTTAGGATTGATTGGATCTATTCACAATGCGATAGCAGGTAATCCATCGGTGATTACATTCAGCCACAATAGATGAATTGCTAGTAATGGAATGGGTACTCAAATCAAACTTGCAACGAATAGGATAGCAATTTCACAGATATTCGAAACTATCATGTAGTTTACAAATTTCTGGATATTATCGTAAATTCATCTTCATTCTTCTACTGCATTAACAATTGACTTAAAATTATCATCAGTTAGAATCATGTCTGCAGCTTCTTTTGTTACATCAGTTCAGGTAATTCACATTCATACTCAAATATCTGCAGATTTAATTGATGGAGCATCATTTACTCAATCTCCAGTCATTGCAACGACATTTCATCTTCCTCTAAGAATATTTACAATCTCCTGTTTATCTGCAGGATTTACCCTAGCAATTACTCATACTTTACTAAGTAATTCAGCTTTATTTTTAGATTTTTCAAAATCTGCTCCAGTGATTACTTCTCCATCAATTCCAAGTTCTCTTGCAATAGCTCATGCCGTTACTTTATTATCTCATGTAATCATAATTACACGAATTCATGCATTTTTACATGTAGTAATGGAATCTTTCACTTCTTCACGAGGTGGATCAATCATTGCTTGAAGTCCGACGAAAGTCAGATTTTTTTCCTCTTTATCTTCGCCAAAAGCAAATCCCAAAACTCTGAGTGCTTCTTCAGAGAATGTAGCAGCTTGATTGAGAATCTGATTTTTGGTTTCTTTATCTAATTCTTTCACTTCACCATTAATCAAAATCGTATTACACAGCGGCAACAATCATTCAATAGCTCATTTAGTATAAATCAGAATTTTCGGCAATTTTGAGATATAAGATTTTTTATATTTAGATTCAGTGGCATTTTTATTCGATACTTTTCTTGCAAAAATTTCGCTCATTCTCTTTCTCTCACTATCAAATGGAATCTCATCAATCCATTCCCAATCGTTAAAGAAATCTGATTCGCTCATTCATGCTTTATATGCACTTACAAGTAATGCTCATTCAGTTGGATCTCAAATTACCTGATTATCGTGTAGTTTAGCTGTATTACATAGCATTCATATACTTAATAATTGACGAAGTCATTCAATAGGAGCAGAAAATTCTCACTTAGTGGAATATCATCTCCCAGTTATATCTACGATTTCTCCATTTACAAATAATTTTGTTACGGTCATTTCATTCTTCGTAAGTGTTCCAGTTTTATCAGTACAAATTATATTCACACTTCCAAGAGTTTCTACAGAAGATAAACGTCTAACTAATACATTTTTCTTTACAAATCTTTTTACTCCTAATCATAACGAAATAGTTACCACAGCGGGCAATCATTCAGGAATTGCAGCTACAGCAAGTGCAACAGCAGCCAAAAAGGCTTGTTGAAATTCCAAATGTGATACCAATCGATATACAATGAAAATAATTATACAAATCACTACAGCAGCGATTCAAAGAATCTTTGAAAGATTGTTCAGTTTTTTCTCCAAAGTTGTAGTTTTTTCAGGTGCATCTTCCAGCATTCATGCAATTTTTCACATTTCCGTATCCATTCAAATTGCTGCAATTACAGCTTTTCAACGTCATTTGGTAACCATAGTTCCACTAAATACCATATTTTTCATATCAGCTAAAACTGAAGTTTCATCAAGTTTAGCAATATGTTTCTCTACAGGTAGACTTTCTCATGTCAAAATAGCTTCTTCCACTTCCAAGTTCACAGCCTCGAAAAGTCTCGCATCGGCTGGAATCTTATCTCCAGCTTCAAGTAAAATTACATCTCAAATGGTCAATTCGCTTGATTCAACCAAAACTTCTTCTCCATCTCTCAAAACTTTAGACTTCAATCCAGCCATTTTCTTCAATGACTGAATCGCTTTATCGGCTTTAAATTCTTGGAAAAAACCGAGCAAAGCATTCAATACTACTACTGCTCAAATTATGATAGCATCTACATACTCTTTAATTAAGAATCCTGAAATCAATGCAGCAATAATTAAAATTATTACTAGAGGCGATGTAAACTGTTCCAAAAGGATTTTTAAGGCAGAATTTTTATCTTTGGACTGAATTGCATTGGGTCAGTACATTTCATTTCTAGTTTTTGCTTCATTACTAGAAAGTCAGATTTCAGAAACTTGTAATTCTTTAAGCAAGTCTGCAAATTCTATTTGATAAGCTTTTTGTTTCATTTTTTGTTATATATTTTTATATAAAATCAGATTTTTATTTATTATTTTCCACAGGCTCCGATAATTCATCTATCCTTCAGTCATCTATAAGTAGTATTGTAATCCCAATTGTGATACAGATTATACAACTTATGATTGGATGATTAGGAAATAAAATTATTGTAAGTAAATCTTGAATTCATTTCCACAGCATTACGATTGCTAAAAAAATGAAAAAAATATTCCGATTTGATTTATGATCTTTTCTAAAGTTTCTAATTTTTTTAAGTATTTTCTTTGAAAATTTAAGCATATATTCATATTATTATTGAAATAAAATTAGTCATTTTTTACCTTTTCTGAAACCCTTTCCCTATGAGGATCTTCTTCCTGTAATTCTCAAAGTCTTCCATCATCAATTAAAAGGACGGCAACTCAAATACCTATACAAATTAAATTACTAAAAAGTGGATGATTAGGAAAAACATACATATCTAGCAAATCCCAAATTCATTTCCAAATCATTACTATAGCAATACATACTACAAAAATATTCCAATTTGAATTGTAGTTTCTTCTGAATCTTTTCACTTTCTTTGATAGTTTCCTTGCAAATTTATTCATAATTTTGTTTTATATAAAATATTTATATAACATTATATTCCAAAACCAAAAAAATGCAAAAAAACACGGAGAAATTTTTGTTGAATTTTGATATACATTTTTGTCACAAAATGTAGATTGTGTCGTATACCATAGTGAAAGGGTTTAATATTTTTATTCGGTGGAATGAAGCTTTCTGAGTACTTTCAACAGCAAAAATCTCAGGCTCTGACTTCTCAAATGAAAGGTCAGATTTTTTCTCGTATACAGAAAGAAAAAAGAATCTGAACAGAAATTTCTACTAAATTTCCATCTAAAATATTCTTTTTCGCATCCAAAAGAATTATGTATACATCGTTGGCAGCAATTCTTGTTTTTGTAGTTTTTGGATGACTATTAATTGATAAGTCAAAAATAATTGATTTTTGAATATTTTCAGTAAAACAAAATAATACACCAAATTGAGTTTTTGCTGATTATGTGGCTGAGATAGTTGAATTTAACGGGGATTATTCTTTGGTTAGAGATGAAAAGGTGGTAATAGATTCTAAAAAATTAAAAAATATACAAAACTGAGATACGATTTCTCTTCCAGAATGAACGGATCTTATTTTCACTTTACAAGATGGAACAAAATCCAAAATTGTATGACCAGCAGAATTTTCTATAACTAAGACAGAAAAATCATACCAGATTTCTTTATTTGATGGTAAATTCTTTAGAATTTATTGTCCAGAATGTGGATCAGATGTAGAAATAATTACTCCAGATTTTTCAATTTCTCAGAAGAAAGATGAAACATTAGACGTTCATATTGCCAAAGAAGATAATTGAGAAATATTGGTAAAAAATGATGGAGATAAAATTATGGTGAAAACCAAAAAATCTGAGAATAAAGAAGGTACTAAACAAGTTTCTTCAGAATTGGTCGCCATAAATGCAAATTCAGATAAAATTAATATTATTGAAGATTCTGAAGTTATGCTTAATTTTATGTCCAAAAACAACATTTCAGCAACATTTACATTATCTAAAGAAAAAGTTGAGTGGCCAAAAATTAAGCGTGAAGAAAAAAGTAAAATTGTTGCTATACAAGACAATCAAGAGCTTAAACAGAATTCACAGAATATAAAATCAGAAAAAGCTGAAAATTCAGTAAAAGATAACAATACATTCGAAACTGTGGCACAAGAAAAAGATCCTTTATTGGAGTGAATAAAAGAAATAGTATATTCTGACAACAAGGATGTATGAGTCATAGATGAAAATATCATTTCACAGTTGTGATTCTCAACAGAAGATGAACAAAAAGTTCCAACAACATCTCAAATGCAAACTCTAAAGACGAATCTGAATAGTTTCTTTCTTATGAATTTGTTTGAGGATATTTATAGACAGAATAATGTAAGTCAAAATATTTCAAAATTTGCAAATCGTATAAATTCAATTTCTTCTAGTTTTGGATATTCATATAAAGCAAATTCAGATCTTTCTAGTATAAAATCTACAGTTCAGACATTAAAATCTCAACTTGAAAAAGAGCGATATATTTCTCCATCATATATTCTTCAAATGGAAAAAGTTGCTAAATGGTGTGATGAACTTAAAAATCCATCAAAATCGGATTGGGAAAGTTTAAAATCTGATTTGCCAATAAATTTAAGGTTAATGTAATTATATTTGAGATAAATACATAGTCCTAGTCTGTACTAGGATTTTTTAAAATAGTAAATACAAACAATTATTGTTGAAAATCTAATATTTTTTATTACAAGAATTGTATAACAGTTTTACATAACACTATATAATACATGAAAAAAATAATCTGTTTTGATTTGGATGGAACTCTTGCTCCAAGTAAGGAAAGATTGGATGATGAAATGGCTGAATTAGTAAGCAAATTATTGGAAAAATATCATATGTCAGTCATCACGTGATGATGACCAGACCGTTTTCAGAGACAAATTTTTGATCATATTACAACGGATGAAAACTTGTTAAACAAATTTATAGCATGTCCAAACTGTGGAACAAAAATGCTTAGATTTGAAAATTGAGCGCGACACAAATTATATAGCTTAGATTTTACAAAAGATGAAAAAAAAGAAATACTAGACAGCATGAATGAAGTTATGGATTTATTAAACTTAAGACCCGAAAAAACTCGATGAGATATTGTAGAAGACAGATGATCTCAGATAACATTTTCAGCTCTTGGACAAAACGCTCCACTTGAAGAGAAAAAAATTTGGGACCCTGATTTTAAAAAAAGGAACGTGATAAAAGCTGAATTAGAAAAAAGAATTCCAGATTTTTCAATTAATTGTGGATGAAGTACATCAATTGATATTACCAAAAAATGAGTAGATAAAGCCTTTGCAATAAAGAAAATCATGGAAAATAATCCATTCGAATTGGAAGATATTTTATTTATTTGAGATGCAATTTTTCCATGAGGAAATGACTATCCACCTTTCACAATTTGAACCGATTGCATCAAAACAGATGGAGTAGGACACACAAAACAAATTATTAGAAATTTAATAGAAAATGATAATTTAGATGATTTTCTGTTATACAATGAATAATATATTTATTTATAAATAGTCATGAAAACATATAACCAATTTCGGGAAGAATTAAAATCTGCATATCCAATTACTCATTGAGAACTCAAACTTCCAATTGCTGCAAATTTAGAAGATTTTGATGTAGATTTTGACAAGGTAGTCAAAAATCTGGACAATATTATGCAACAACTGTTTGCCAAAAAAGACCAAGCAAAGGAAATTTCAAGATCAGCTTTTGCTAAATGATTTACATATCTTTTTACATGAGAATTCACATGAATTGTTCGTTTTGATACAATGTTTAATCAAAATTGAGAATTAAAATTAGTTGAGGTAAATACTAAACGGCCAGATTGATTGCTCATGCATGATAATACTTACTCAACTCTTTTGGACAGGCAAAATAATAGGAATCTAGATTTATTCTTACAGTTATTTGATAAAAATGACTATATATTTATTATGTATGAAAACGCAGGATTTATAAACTCTCACTTTTTATAGTATGAAAAAATAAAATCTAGATGATATAAAGTCTGAATCTGAACATTTGAAGATATAATATTTAAGGATTGATTTGCGTATTATAAAGATAATAAAATTGATGTACTTCGCTTTTCTGTTAGTCCATGAAGATTAGATGAGAATCAGATTTTTTTACTAAAATCAGCGAAACTGAAATATGTTAATACACCAGATTTGGCTTCAATGTGAGATAAATCATTGCTACAATGAGTAGAAAATGAAATGATTATGAAAACTTATGCCCTAGACGAATCAACAAAAGATATAATAATTCGGAATAAAAATGATTATGTAATCAAACCAACAAATAAAGATGAATGAAATTGAGTTTATATTTGATTAGATTTATCACAGAAAAAACGAGAAAAGTTAATTAATGAGAATCTTTGAAAGCAATACTTAGCTCAAGAATATATCCACATTTCTCCTAAAAACACACAAATATATTTAGATTGAGGTGTCGTTGAACCCAAGGTTTACTACGATTTTTGTCCACATATATATTATAAAGAATGAAAAATGATTTGATGTTGACAAGTACTTATCAGATATTCAATCAATAGAATAGTTAATGTGCTTAAATGATGAGGAATCTGATATTATAGACAAGATTAGAAAGTTTTTGTCTATGTCATAAAAATATACATCAAGAAACATTATATAAATGAAAATAAAAGGTGTAGAAATTTTGAATTGAATTTTTTTCATCTTGACAAAAAAAGTTCCCATTTTTTTCAGTAACCCCACAAACAACCTATTAAAAAAAAATTGTAAAAACGCTTGCATTTTTATAGCAATTCTATAAGATAAACATCGCAACGTTGAAGACGACATGTCTATATGCGTATGCAGATGTGGGTACTTAACAGTAGTATAATATATTACATTATTTTCGAAAGAAAAATTTTTTTAAGAGCAATGAACGGATGCCTT
>OCTX012260360.1_pt1 | contig 15455 bp, 7 predicted proteins | sample 1539691 | NCBI WGS metagenome assembly OCTX01 (sample SAMN02144231, study PRJEB22623) | gut metagenome | biome: sheep rumen | host: Ovis aries | place: New Zealand | reverse complement strand
ACATCGGCCCAAGCCAGTTCACGAGTGTGGCCTGGTGTCTCAGTATCATCAAAAAGTCCGTCGATATTCAGGTCGATGCCCAATTTGCCCACCTTTCCATTATAATAGGCATTAAAGATATGCTTCTTAAACTTCTCGTCCTGCCATACGTCGCTCTCCGAACGCTCCATAAAGGCGCCATCCTGATACTCGTCGGTATTAAACTGACTGGTGAGCGTGCCATTGGGATGATAGTCGTACTTATATAACGCACCCAAACTATGATTCTCGTTAAACATATAGTTAATCTGCAACTGTGGCGTCAGCCCCTTCCATTTATGTCGGGTTTCCTGCACGGAATGACCATAGATTTCATTTTCCTTATGTTCGCCTACCAAATAGAACATATCGTCCTCTTGCAGGCTCTTGGTGTGACCATAGGTACCAGCCCAGAAAGTGGCTGTAAGGTCGAGTCCACCCGTACGATAATTCACGTCGAGCAGATTGTTTGCCGACCAGCCATACTGATACATGCCCTGAGTTTTGTTCTGAAAGCTGATGCCTTCGCCCTGAGCCTTCTTCAGGGTGATACGAACCACAGCCTTGGTTGATGCAGCATAACGGGCACCAGGATTCTGAACCACATCTACATGCTGTATCTGGTCAGAACTGATACGTGCCAGTTCGTTTATGTCCTGCAACTTTCGGCCATTGATGTATATCTCGGCATCGCCACGGCCCAGCACCTTGATGCCCCCTTCGTCACCAGCCTCAAGCGATGGGATTTTCGTGAGCGCATCGCTCAGCGTTCCTGCCTTCTCCAAGATGGTTCCAGCCACGGTTGTACGCATGGCATCACCCTTAACATGGGTTTTAGGCAGTTGTCCCTTGACCACTACCTCTTTGAGCAACTGAGTGTCCTCTTTCATCTGGATGGTCAGGTCCTGACCGGCCTTAATATATAAGGTCTGGTATCCCACGCTGGTTACCTTAAACAAACCTTGGTTCACATCGGTTACGATTTTAAACATGCCCTGTTCATCAGTCATACAGCCCTGTACAAATGCAGAATCGGGTAGCGACAACAACACGACGTTTACAAAAGGCATGGGGTCGCCTTTCTCGTCGATTACACGTCCGCCCCAATCTTGTGTATCAGCAGAACTTGTTAGCGTCATCATCATTGCGGCCATCAGGGCCATCAGTCTAGAATTCAACTTCTTCATACTTTCATCAATTTATTTTTTCAACTCAAACTTTGTCAGTTTGACGCTGCAAAAGTAGAAAAAGTTGCAATTGTTCACAAGTATATGGGATATTCTGTATCTTTTTGTGATAAACGGAGGGATAAACGGCATATTTGTGACGAATGGCACAAAAAATTGAAAAATGGTAATTGATAATTGAGAATTATTTTGTATTTTTGCCCACTGTATGAACAAAGGTTCTGCTTATTGCTTAGGATTGGGATTAGTGGTTGTCGTGCTTTTTACGCTCAATCTGCTGCTGGGGTCGGTATCGATTCCTGCAGGTGAAGTGGTGAGCATTCTTTGTGGTAACGAGGCAGCCAAAGCTTCGTGGCAGTTCATTGTTTTAGAGTCGCGCCTGCCCCAGGCCATTACGGCCACTTTGTGTGGAGCGGCCTTGGCTGTAAGCGGACTGATGCTTCAAACGGCCTTTCGCAACCCGCTGGCCGGACCCAGTGTGTTTGGTGTCAACAGCGGTGCAGGTCTGGGGGTGGCATTGGTGATGCTGTTTCTGGGTGGCGGACTATCCGTAGGTTCTGTTAGCATTACAGGATTTGCAGCTATCCTGTTGGCCGCCTTTGTGGGTGCCATGACGGTGATGGCAATCATCTTTTTCTTTTCAACCTTGGTTCGCAATAGCGTGATGCTGTTAATCATAGGTATTATGATTGGTTACATCAGCAACTCGGCCATTTCGCTGCTTAACTATTTCGCAACTGACGAGGGGGTTAAATCGTATATGGTATGGGGCATGGGCTCGTTTGGTGGTGTGTCGATGGACAATATGCCTGTGTTTGCATTAGTAACGCTAGCAGGACTGGTTGGTGCCTTGCTACTGATAAAACCCCTGAACGCGCTCATGCTGGGCGACCGCTATGCCGAAAACTTAGGTGTAAATATTATGCGCGTACGCAACTGGCTACTGATAGTAACGGGCTTGCTCACAGCCATTACCACCGCCTTCTGCGGTCCTGTGGCCTTTATCGGATTGGCCGTACCCCACATCGCCCGCCTATTGCTCACCACTGATAACCATCGCCAACTGCTACCTGCCACCCTACTCTGCGGTTCGGTAGTAGCCTTAGTATGTAACCTTATCTGTTATCTGCCTGGTGAGAGTGGTGTTATACCCCTGAACGCCGTCACCCCTCTCATCGGCGCCCCCGTCATCATCTATGTTATCGCCCGCAAGCGGTAATTTCACCTATTCATCAGCAACTCAATAATCCTGGCCATTTGGTTGGGGATGCGGATTTGTTGTGGGCACTTGGATAGGCACTCCTCGCAATCGGCACAGCTACGGGCCCACGATTCCACATGAGGCAGGGCCTTGCGGAGACCATCGGCAAACTGCTGTTTCTTGGTAGCATAATCGGCAGCACCCTTTTCGGGCAGTGGCAGAATATGGGTGTTCACAGCCTCGTTGTAATAGGCAAAGTTGCCTGGGATATCCACACCGTAGGGACAAGGCATGCAGTAGGCACAGGTGGTGCAGGGAATAGTGGGGAAGCCTGCCATCTGGTCGGCAATCTCGGCCAACAGGGTATTCTCGGCCTCAGTACAGTTCTCGAGTGGCGAGAAGGTTGCCACATTCTCTCTCATATGCTCCATTTTGTTCATACCACTCAGGGTAGTCAAGATATTAGGATGCGAACCCACCCAGCGAAAAGCCCAACGAGCAGTACTGTCGGCAGGGCGAACGGCCTTGAGCTGATTAGCGAGTTCCGTAGCCATCTTACCAAAGGCACCACCTCGCAATGGTTCCATTACCACACATTGAACACCCGTTTTCTCACATTTATTATATAGGTACTCGGCGTCGGCATCCTTACGCCAACCGTTACCCATCGAGGCATGGCGCCAATCAAGGAAGTTCATCTGTATCTGCACAAAATCAAAGTGGTAGTCATCCTGATGATCTAACAGCCAGTCGAATGGGCGCACATCGCCATGATAGGAGAATCCCAGATGCCGAATGCGACCTGCCTCGCGCTCTTTAAGCAAAAACTCCAACAGGTGGTTGTCGATAAAGCGTTTGTTGAGCGTGTCCATACCGCCACCACCGATGCTGTGCATCAGATAGTAATCGATATGATCGACCTTGAGGCGCTTGAACGACTGGTAGTACATCTTCTGCGATTCCTCGAAACTCCAAAGGCGCTGGTTCTGGTTCGACATCTTAGTAGCGATATAATATTTTTCGCGGGGATGGCGACTGAGAGCATTACCCGTGAGCACCTCCGACTGTCCTCCCATATACATCGGAGCTGTATCGAAGTAGTTTACACCATGCTCGATGGCATAATCTACCAATTGGTTCACTTCCTCCTGATTGTTGGGCAGTCGCATCATGCCAAAACCAAGCAGTGAGATCTGCTCGCCCGAACCATGCTGCACACGATAGGTCATACGGTTCTGTGCCGCACTCTTCTTCTCGTCCTGAGCCAGCGCACGTAGTGGCCCCATCACACTTGAAGCCATAGCTACTCCTGCCCCCATACCAATACGTCGCAGAAAGTCGCGACGGCTCATGTTTCTCTTTTCCTCCATCTTGTTCCTGTTTTTAGCTAAGTTACTGTGCTTATTCTACGCAGCGCAAATATCGTAGTTTTTATTGAAACTTCCAAGTAATTTGCGTTTTTTTTCAGTTTTATTGAGAAAAAAAGGGCTGGTACCCGTATAGTGGAATACCAGCCCATGACTTTTCATGGTAATTTAGATGTTTTATTTACTTTGTATAAGTGACTTTGGTAAGCTTATAACCATAACCTACGAGGAGCATACCGCCACGCTCATCTACAATAGCCTTGTTGGCTTCGGTGTAGGTGAAGTCGTATGGATTAGCGGTGTCGGCAGTGAGGTCGAACTGAGCCACAACCTGATCCTCGGCATTATCACCCCACCAAGGGGTTGTGATGCGTAGGGCGTGATAGCCATCAGGCATATCGGCCATCTGGTAGTAAACATGCATGGTAGCCCCTACAGGCACAGTAGCCATATCCTCGGCTGAGATGTTGACGTTGGCATCGCCCCAGTTAATCTCGATGCCGCCTTCCCAAAGGGTGGTCTCGGCAGGAGCCACGTTCTCTACTGCTACAACCTTGCTAAGCTTGTAACCATAACCTACGATAAGCATACCACCACGCTCATCTACAATCGCCTTGTTGGCCTCGGTGTAGGTAAACTCGAATGGGTTTGGTGTATCAGCTGTGAGATCGAACTGAGCCACAATCTGATCCTCGGCATTATCGCCCCACCAAGGTGTGGTGATACGCAGGGCATGATAACCATCAGGCATATCGGCCATTTCGTAAACCAAACGGATGGTAGCGCCTACAGGTACAGAAGACAAGTCGGCAGCAGAGATTGTAACGTTGGCATCACCCCAGTTAATCTCGGTGCTACCCTCCCAGAGTACAGTTTCCTTTACGCCTGGGTCAACGTATTCGTCGTTGCTAACAGTAAAGATACCACAACCATAACGTGCGCCATCGGCCTCGATAACTACAGTATAGTCGCCCTCGGCCATGCTGGGAACAGTGAAAGACAGTTTGCCATTAGCGAACGCTACGTTGCTGGCCTCGTGCTTGCCCACAAACACCTTGGTGACGTTAGTGGCATTGGTGCAAGCGATTGTCTTGGTGCTACCGATAGTGAGCCAACGCGACTTGCCATCGCTGGCCAGTGAGGGATCGCCCTCGACCGGCAGAACAACGAGTTTGCATACACGTGAGGTTTCCAAACCCTTAGTGGTAGCAGCCACAATCTTTACGAGATGCTCGCCTGCCAATACAGGCACGTCGATAGACAAGCCCTCGGCCACCTGCTCCTCATCGATAAACCAAGTAACGGTGGTGTACTTTACTGGTGTAACCATCACATCGAACTGGAAATTTTGGGTACGATCGATGGTCATCAAGACGCCAGGCTCACCCCCCTGACCTTCGGGGATATCCGTATTCAGGATACGGGGATAATCGTTCTCGCCAGCCGTGAAGAACGGATCCTCGTCAGACGAGCAAGCTGTAATAGCAGCCATGCCGCAAACCATGAAGAACATGGCGAGATATTTTGATATATTCTTAGTAATCATAATACAATTGTTTCTTTAAAATTATTACTCGACATTGATATCACTAGTGTCCCACCAGAGACGCTTGTGCCAATCGTCCTTGCCACCCATGCGGTCGAGAGCAGCCTTGTAGTTCTCGCTGTTGTACTGGTTCTCCAGAATGGGGTAACGCAAACGAGTTGGGGTTGAGAGATTAGCATCGTCGTAAGTAAAGTCGGGACGGATAGGCAACTGTGTGCGATCGGCCAATACAGGATAATCGGAGCGACGCAAGTTAGCCCAAGCCTCAGCTGGGTTCATCATATGCAGGATGTAAGCCTGTGTGTTGATGGCCTCCTTGGCATTGGCGGTAAGCACACCAGCACTCATCAAACCATTGATATAGGCATCGATATCAGCATCGGCAATCTTATCCTTGCTCTGCAGATAGTGGTTGTTCATCCAGGCCATAGCAGCCTTGATACCGGCCTTGAAGTGCTCCTCGACAGAACCACCGACATTCCAGCCCTTGAGCTTAGCCTCTGCCAACAGGAATTCCACCTCGGCAGAGTTGATGAGCGTGCCAGGACGGTCGGGCATCTCAAAGTCGATAGAGAGGAATGGACGAATCATACGCGCATTGAAGTTGTTCTGATCGAAACCAGCCTCGGGATACATGCCAACATACTTTTCGAGTGTAGGAATATCAGAGTTGGCAGGTGCATTTACCCAATCGCTCCACCAGGCAGCACCTGGTACACAAGCAGTATAGGTATCTACCTTATCGAGATAAGCCCGAACCTCGTCAGTTACGTCAATGTTCCACTCGCGATCGGGCTTAACCTCAGAACGCTTGGTGTTGATGTAGTGACGACAGATGCGATACAGACGTGGATCGTTGTTATTCTTTAAGATATCGAAGAATGTAGAGCAGATAAATGTGGGCGAAGTTGGATCCTGACCATACAGAATCTCGCCAAGTGCATTTACACGGAAATCAAGGTCGCGCGAACCGTCGTAGAGTGTGAAGGGACCATCGGTATAGATGATATAAGCATCATCGGCAGCCGAAGCAATATAACCGCCATTAGCCGTGAGGGCCTTTTCGAACTCCTGCTGGGCCTTAACGGGGTTTACATCGCTGATACGCATAGCAAAACGCAGGCGCAGGGCATTGGCATACTTACGCCAAGCGGCAGCACTACCCGACAGACTGGTTACGTCGCCACCAATGTTGTCGGTACCTGTACCAAGCTGATCGACACAAGCAGCCAGCTCGTCGAAGAAGAAGTTGTAAATCTCCTCCTGCGTATCGTACTTAGGACTGGCGATGCCCTTGATAAAGCCTAAGCCAGCCTCGGTGCAAGGAATATCACCATAGGTATCGGTAAGAACCGACATGAGGTAAACACGGTGAATGCGCAAAGCGGCATTGGTGTTGGGCTTATCCTCGGAATTAGCAATGGCATCTACAATATTCTTGATGGCCACAGCGTAGTACTGGTCCCAAATCAGGCGCATCTGATCATCCTGTGCATGTACGCTTCCTGCATAGTTGCTCACGTTCCATCCACCAGCAAAGTGCTGTGTGAAACCAGTAATGTAGCTACGATAGGTGTCCATCATGCCAAAGTCGCCATAGGTTTGCAGCAGTGCTGTTGTGAGCTGGGCGCTTGGGTCAATCGATGATGCCTTGGTCTCGTCGGTATTGAGTTCCTCCATGTAACTGTCGCTGCAAGATGCAGTAGCCAGGAAGGCACAGCCAACCATACCAGCGAAAAGGGTTTTCTTAATATATTTGTTAATCATAACTGATGCTCATTAAAATTTAACATTAACATTGAAACCATAGCTGCGGCGTGAGGGCAGCGAACCATACTCCAAACCAAGTCCTGAGGTATTGTAGCCAGAGTCAGGATCGATATTTGGGATGTTCTTCCAAACGATGAATGGGTTACGAGCTACGAACGAAACGTTCAGGCCCTTCACTGTCTTACCCAGCCACTTCTCGGGGAAGGTGTAGCCGAAGGTGATTTCGCGGCATTTTACATACGAGTTGTCGTAGATGAACATCGAAGGAGCATTCTCGGTAGCCGTCTTCCAGTACGACTCGGGATTAACAGCAATGTCGTTCTGACGGAAGGTACCATCGCCATTATCGATAACACCAGGCACAATCAGTCCTTCGCACATGCCAGCAGCACGCCACTCGGCCAGAGTCATGTTAGCCTGTTTACGGCGCTCCTCCGAACGGTACCACTCCTCGCGGCCCTCGAGTGTGCCACTGGCCTTACCTGTAGCATAGGCCGAACGCATCGACATTGAGAAGAGATCGGCACCAACCTTTACGTCGAAACCTGCTGAGAGACGGAAGTTCTTATAAGTAAAGGTAGAGTAGAAACCACCAGTCCAATCCCATGAGGCATTACCCAGGGTGTGAGTTTGGTCATCAACAACAGGCAAACCACTCTCGGCATTGATGATTACCTGTCCATCGGCAGTGCGCTTAAAATCCTTACCGATGATAGAACCATAGTTCTTGCCAACCTCGGCACCTACACTAACACCACACCAGGTAGCCTTCTCAAGTTCGAAGTAATCCATACCATCAACGAGCGACTTAACCTTGTTGGTATTCTTTGAGAAGTTAGCACCTGCATCCCAAGCAAAATCCTTGATTTGCAGCACGCGACCATTCAGGGCAATCTCAATACCCTTGTTCTGAATCTCACCAGCGTTGATGAGACGATAGTTATAACCTGAGGTTGACGAAGAAGCCAGACCAATAATCTGATCCTTTGACAACTGGTTGTAGTAAGTTACATCCAAGCCAAGACGCCCCTTGAAGAACTTCATTTCCAATCCCAACTCAAAGCTGTTGGTGCGGGTTGGCTTCAGGTCCTTATTAGGCTGGGTGTTGTTGTTAATCATACCAATCACAAAACCACCGTAGGAATACTTACCTGTGGTATAGTTCAGCGCCAACTGATAAGGATCGGTATCGCTACCAACCTGTGCCCACGAAGCACGAATCTTACCATAGTTAATCAGGCTCTTGTTCTTGATGAACTCAGAGAACACGACGCTACCTGAGAACGAAGGATAGATATACACATTATTATTAATAGGGAGTGTAGATGACTTATCGCCACGTACAGTAGCCTCGAGATAGTAGGTGTGCTGATAACCTACACTAGCCGAACCGAAGATAGAGTTAATCTGCTTCTTATAAGTATTCTGCTGAATGCTCTGCTCGGCATAGTTCATGATAGCCACGATATCCTTCATCTGCTGGTTCATGCCGGTAAAGATATCGGTTTTATTGTTTACCTTGAAGATGTTACCACCCAAGGTAGCGTTAACATCAAAATCGCCAAACTGGTTGTTATAGAGTGCCAACAGTTCGGCATTCAATGTACGGTTAGTAAACTTCTGGTTCTGCAGCTGTCCGGCCTGCTTACCAGGAGTGGTGCGGCAGATAAAGTCCTGGAACGACATGAAGTTCATATCGGTACCGACAGTACCCTGCAACTTCAAATGCTCAGTGATGTTCCAGATAGCCTTACCAGTAAGACGGAACACATCCTTACCAGTGGTGTTCTCGTTCTTGTACAAATCCCAATAGGGGTTTTTGTTATACTGGTCGTTACCATTCCAGTTGGCATAGTCGCCATCCTCGGTCTGATAGTGCTTCAGCCAAGCCTGGTTGTAGGTTCCAGCCAATGTCATGAGGTTCTTGCCGATATTGCTCTGAGAGTCGCCCAAGGCAGGACGATTCTTCACATCCTCACGTGTGTAGTTGGCGGTAAAGTCGAAATCAACAGGACCAGCTGATGTGTTTACTCGCAGGTTGAAGTTATCACGACTCATGTGTGTATTAGGCAGAATGTCCTTGTTACGCATATCGGTAACGCTGAAACGAACACCCGTCTTACCAGAATTGACCGACAGAATGGCTGTGTTCTGGGTTGTCATACCTGTACGGAAGAACTCGCTGGTATTGTTAGGATACATAAGGAATGGGCGCTTTACGTGATCGAAATACTCAATCTCCAAGTCGTCGGCCTTAGCACCCCAGCTTGAGTTGGTACCCGATGTGGCTGTGGGGCTGTAAGCACCACTGTAACCCATACCATAAATTTGCTGTACGTCGTCCCACTTAGCCAGCTGCTGGTCGAAAGTGAGCGAACCGTTATACTCTACGCTTACTTTATCCTTATCGGCCTTCTTGGTAGTAATCAGAATCACACCATGCGAGGCACGGCTACCATAAAGAGCCGAAGCTGCAGGACCCTTCAGCACAGTCATATTCTCGATATCATCGGGGTTGATAGCTGAGATACCATCACCCAGGTCGTATCCACCCTCAGTGCCAGCACTACCAAAGTTCGTATTATCCAAGGGTACACCATCGATCACATAGAGAGGCTGGTTATTACCGCTAATCTCTGTATTACCACGCAGCAGCACACGGGTAGAACCTGAAGCACCACCTGCAGTATTCTGAACCACCAGACCTGCTACCTTACCCGAAAGCGAGTTAATCACATTGGTTTCCTTAGCCTTTGTCAGTTCTTCACCCTTTACTTCGGAGAGGGCGTAACCCAGAGCCTTACGATCGCGCTTGATACCCAGGGCGGTAACAACCACCTCGTCGAGCAAAGTCTTGTCTTCCTCCATCAGGATTTTCATGCCTTGCTTAGCCTTAACCTGCTTGGTGGCGAAGCCGATGTAGCTGATTTCGAGCATATCACCGGGCTTACACTTTACCTTAAAGTTACCATCGATATCAGTAACAGTTCCTACAGAACTACCAACCACCTTAACAGTGGCTCCAATCATTGGGCCATTGGCATCCTCGACAGTACCAGAAATAGTCTGGTCGTCGGGGGCTACTGAAGTAGCACGACCGTTAGTAGTAACGGCACCTGCTGTCAACGGCATCCACATCATGCCTGCCAAAAGCAGACCGAGAAGCGTTTTTGATTTCTTCATGTGCATTGTTTAATTAGTTAAATTATATTGGATCTTTTTCTTTTTACTTACTGCCATCCATAATACCTTGGAGTACCCAAGGTGCTTTCACTTTCATACCAGCATTGCGATCGAAGATGCCAAAATGCTCAGAACCACTGCCAAAGCTATTGTTATCCCATATAAAAGTAGAGAAGCTGCGCTTCTTAGCCTCGCTGACCAGGAAACGGCAATAGTAGGTTATATTCTCATGAATCAAATCGGTAAGACCACTCTTCTGGCGATCGGTAACACCCCACTCGCCTATCACCACACCTAATCCCTGACTACTCCAGGTGCCTACCACCTTATCAAAGAACTCGCTCATGGTTTTCTCGTCATTCGGCGAGGCCTCGCCTTTGGTCTTATAGGGTTCGCCCCAGAAATTATACTTGCACTCGCCCGCATAATCCCAGGGGGTATAGTAATGAAACTCTACACTCATATAATCGTTACCATTACCTTCGATATCAGTAGGCACGATGAAATCGCCGTTATAAAGTCCGAAGTCGGGGTTGCACACATAGGTCTGCACAATGAGATGACGTTTGGCATTATTGCCCCCCGTGGCACGCACTACATCAACAAACGTTTGATTGTAGGAATTCTGCACGGCCAAATTCTCGGCTTCGGGCTTGCCCCAGTTGTCCTTGATGTGCACTTCGTTCGTTCCGGCAAAAGCCACACGATAGTCGTAACTGGCAAACTCACTGGCTATGTTCAGCCAAAGCAATGCTAACTTCTGGTTGTTCTCGTCTTTGTATTGGTTGGTGGGGCGCCCCTCAAGCCACTTATCGTGGTGTGTATTGATAATCACTTTCAAATCGTTGCTCAGGCACCAGTTAACCACCTCCTTTACACGAGCCAGCCACGCCTTGTCGATACTCATGGCTGTAGGGTTGGTGATGTGACACTGCCAACGGATTGGAATACGAACGGCATTAAAACCTGCCTGCTTCACTGCCTTGATGGTTTTCTTGGTTACAACGGGATTACCCCAGGCGGTTTCGGCCTTGATACTGTTATCGGCCATACCGATAACCATCGACTCGCCGTCCTGACCAGGTGCCGAACACTCGAACTGGTTTCCCAAGTTCCAACCAACAACATCTTTGTTCCACTCCTTTGCTGTGGGCTGAGCCTTGGCAGGCACAGCCATCATACAGCAAAGAATGCTACTAACTAATAACTCAAAAATCATTTTTAATTACCTGATTGTTTATTTGGTTTGCAAAACTATGCAAACCTATTGGTTTACGGGTTTGATGCTATACAAAAAAGGTTTCAATGCTATTTTCTGATAGCTATGAAACCTTTTATAACAGGAATCAAACCTTTTTTATTGGTATTTTGAGGGCGATACGCCAAAATATTTCTTGAATACTGTACTGAAATACTTAGGATTTTCGAAACCTGCAAGTGTGGCTGTATCAGCTACGCTACGACCACTCCTCAACATCTGGGCTGCACGCTCAAGACGGATGATACGGATAAAGTCCTGAGGCGACTTACCTGTAAACGATTTCAGTTTTACATAGAACAACGTACGGCTCATGGCCATTTCGCGACAAAGACTATCAATACTATAATCAGAGTCGCTCAGATGTTCGGATATCAATTGGGTAGCCTTATCTACAAAGTCTGAATCGACCTCAGTCTCAGTCTCCTCATCATCTGCCGACTGTTTTTCAGCATGCGATTCGGGAGCCAATACCGCCGAGGTTGCAGAAGTGCCGTTGGCCTTCAGGTGGTCGATAGTCAGGCGCATATACTTTTCGTGCAGCTTATATACCTGCCATGCTGTATAAAACGCCAGCAACACAAGTGCGATATAGATGCACCACATCCACCAGGAACTCCACCATGGCTGAGCTATGGTAATCATCAGCGTCTTTGAATCGAGGATGGTACCTGTTGTTCGGCTGAGACATTGCAGCGTTAGCTGATGCTTGCCCGGTTCAAGATTAACGAAACGTATATACTGCTGCTCGGTGGGCGTACTCCACTCGCCACGCCCCATTTTATAGCGATAAACAATATCGAAATGATTACGCATGTTTACACTCTCGAACTGCAAATCGAAGGTGCGCTGACTATAAGACAGTCTTAACCTTCCCTGATTAAGTAGCTCAAACACCTTTATATTCTGCAGTTTTTCTGCATCAACATCGCAATTCACCCCAAGGAAGGTGATACTGGCAGTATAATTCAGAGGCTGCACATTCTCTGGATGGATAATGATGGCACCTGTGGTTGAACCAAAGATAATATCACCATCGGGCAGTAGTTGAGCCGCACCACGCGAATACTCTCTGTTAAAACCATAACAGTAATTGGCATTAATAAACTTGTCGCTATCGTCGGGCTTTACAAAGGCCAGACCTTCATCGGTAGCAATCCATATACGTCCGTCACGACTTTTAACCAGACTCCTGACATAGTTCGAAGGAAGACCGTTGGCTGTTGTTATCTGCCTACTTTCGTGCTTGCCCAGATGGTAAACATAAATGCCACCACCATCGGTAGCTATCCACAACTCCATGCCCGATGCTAACAGATGGGTAACAAAGGGGTTCACGTCGGTAACACCAGCAGGTGCGTAATTGAGTTCCTTCACTTCAGCACCACCAGGCGTTATCAGCTTAAGGCCAAAGGCAGTACCAACTGCTATCTGGCCCGAAGCAAGTTGCGTCATGGCTTGCACATCGTGCACAGGATAGTATTGGCATTCAGCACGGTTCTGACTGATTTGCGACACAGGACTATACACCAAATCACCATTCAAAGAGCCCACCCATAAACCACCATCCTTATCATACAAGGTGGCATAAACATGATCGTCTTGCAAGAAACTATTGTCTCTTGTATAAATCTGATGTACATTGGCATGACTGTCGATTTCGATCACGCCCTTGCCATAGGTAGATACCAGCACACCACCATCAGCCTTCTTACAGGCATTAAGCACAACGGTTCCCTGGCAACAATGCTGCCATTGTCCGGTTGTGAAATTCTTAATGCTGATACCGTTATCAGTACCCATCAGCACCATATCTGCCGAAAGCGGCATCACCATATTCACATTATCGTTCAGCAAACTCTGTCCATTGTTAAACAAATGCTGATAGATGGCTGTGGTTGTACTGATAGGCCGTGCTATGTCGATACCACCCGAGTAGGTACCTATCACAATGTTCTTCCAACTATCTACAAGTATCGCATAAACGCCGTTGCCATGCAGCACACTATGCTCCGACTCATTGGCGTCGAACAGCAACGAGCAGCCACCTCGACCATCGCGACTAATCTGATAAACACCCTGACCATCAATGCCAATCAGCATCGTATCATCATCGTAAGGGCAAATACTGCGTATAGGGTTATGATACAAATTCTTGTCGGATATGCGCACGAACTCATCGGATGTAATTCTGCCATTCTGACTGAGAGTTACCAAGTGCAAACCATTCTCGTAGCCTCCAATCCACAAACGGCCCGACATTTCGTCGAAATAGCCATACTCAGCATTATAGGTCAACAAGCGCTGGCCCCGTTCGTTGTACACACCATCACGGGCACAGAACAGCAGATGCCCCATCATGGGTACAATTTGGTTTACATAGGTTCCTTTCATCACCTGCGACAGCGTGTTATCTTTCAGGCTATAAACACCATCGTGCATGGCCAGAAACAGATTGCCGTCCTTCAGGTAGATATCGTTCAATGCCACCTCATGCCCCAACATCTTGGAGATGCTGGCCACAGGTTTAAAACCATCAAGAACAGACTGAAAAAGATAGATAGAGCCACGATTATCAAAAGCATAAATGGCTTTATCGTTAGTGGTCAACTTGATAACACGCCCACCAAGATGTGCGAAAGGCGTATCATCCTCAAGCCGGTATATTCTTACTTTCGAGCCATTATATCGCCCCACACCTTTCATAGACGACCACCAAATGGCCCCAGATGCGGTTTGACTAATAGAAAAAATGCGCTGATTATCCACACCTTCAGCTGTACCCAGATGTGAAAAAGTAAAATGCTTCACATCCAAGGCATGAAGTTGCATTGCAAAAAGCATGAAAAGTGCAATCAGCCAATGTTCTAATCGTCGTTGTAGTTCCATTCGGCTGCAAAATTACTAAAAAAAACGCAATACACATTCCAATTTCAACGAAAAGAATGTGTATTGCGCCTTTTTTGACACTCTTTAGAGTGCTTCGAGCAGCAGAACGCGGCTGCTCCAATCAGTCTTCTTGCTCCACTCGGGCTCGTTGCGATAAGGCATCTCAAGACCGTGGTTCATCAGATAGGCACCGCTGAACACCTGACCCTCGATGTCCATCGGGCGCAGGTCGATACGGTTCAGCTCGTGCACCTTATAATTCTTGTTGGCATCGAGACCAGCCATTTTTACGCGAGGCAGATGCTCGTTCTGGAACGACTCGGTCTTCCACCAGAAGAACACGCTCTTGCTCTTTGTCTCATCTACATACATGAGCGATGCCAGACCCTGCTTATCGTAAGGCGAAACCAAACGATAGATATCGCCAAACTGCACAATGGGACGAATCTGCTTATACTCGGCAATGGCCTTGCGACAGAGTGCTTTCTCATCATCGGTCATATTCTTAGGCTGAATCTCCATACCCAAGCGTCCGCTCATGGCCACATCGACGCGATACTTGAGCGATGTAGTACGGAACACGGTGTGATTAGGTGTGGCTGAGATGTGACAGGCCATAGCTATGGCTGGGAAGAAATAGCTGGTTCCCCACTGCATGTAGATGCGCTGCAGGGCATCGGTATTGTCGCTTACCCAGAACTCATCGAAATAAGGAAGTACCCCCCAATTGGCACGTCCACCACCAGAGGCACAGGCCTGGATGGTCAGATCGGGATACTTGGCACGAACACGCTGACAAACCTTTTCGAAACCACGATGATACTCGATATAAAGATGGCTCTGATTGTTCATGGTGAGATACTGCGAACCATGATTCATGATGGCCATGTTGGCATCCCACTTGATATAATCGATTTCAGGATACTTGGTCATCAGGTTATCAACAATCGAGAACACAAAGTCCTGCACTTTGGGATTAGCCAAATCGAGCACTAACTGCGTGCCTCCACGACCTTTGACAGCCTCGCGCTTGGGG
>OCTX012273573.1_pt1 | contig 15456 bp, 17 predicted proteins | sample 1539691 | NCBI WGS metagenome assembly OCTX01 (sample SAMN02144231, study PRJEB22623) | gut metagenome | biome: sheep rumen | host: Ovis aries | place: New Zealand | reverse complement strand
CGGATGGTCCGCAGCGGCAGATTCCGCGTTTCCGGCGGCAAAGGGCAGTGCCAGCATCATGGCAACGGCAAGAATTCCAGCAAAGATTCGCATAGAGTGAAACTTCCTTTCTGTCCGGGCGGTTTTGCCCTGATAATTGAGGTCAGGTCCCGCTGCTCAGCAGATCCGCCAGCGTATCCTCCATGTGAACAGGGACCCAGTGGCCCTCCACACAGATCTCCGGCCGGAACCCGCGGATCGTTTCCGCCAGTTTCATGCAGAGATCCCTCTTTTTGATGCCGGTCAGGAACTCATCGCAGGTGGCGTCCCCGAGAAACAGGGTTTGATCCTCCCGGACATACACCACCGTGGAGTCGTCCGTATGAGGCGCTTCTGTCTGCATAATCTGAACCGTACAGCCGCCGAGGTCCAGGGTCATCTCCCCGGAAAACACCAGATCCGCCTGTCTGACGATCACCTCACGGTTTTCGCGGTATTCCCTTTGGATGCTCTCATCCAGCGCAAAGAAATCATCCGGGCCATCCTGCCTGATTTTTTCTTTCCATTCCGCCAGGTGCCTGTCTGTCTGCATGTTTGCAAGGCACAGGCCGTTGACGGCATGCATTCCGAAAGTATGATCCCAGTGCCAGTGGGTCAGGACCGTCAGGTTCGGAAGCGGCAGGTTTTCCTTTGCCAGGAGATCATAAAACTCCCTGACATGCGCTGCTGAATGGCCCGCGTCAATTGCCAGGCTCCAGCGATCGCCTTTCACATAGCCCAGGTTCGGGCGGTCCCTTTCCGCTTCAAAAGGCATCATCCAGATATGTTCCGTCACCCGTTTCAGTTCCATCGTTTATTCCTTCCAGTTTTTTCCGGTGTTTCCGGATCACACACGCTTTGAAAAAGCCACGTTGGTTTCTGATTCAATAAAACCGTTTTTCCTGTAAAACTCATAGGCCGGAACGTTGGAGTCCGTCAGCAGGAAAATCTGTTTCAGGCCAAGCTCCCTGATTGCTTTTTCAATCTCACGGAGGAAAAACGTCCCTGCGCCGGCTCCCTGCCTGTCGGTCCTGATACACAGTTCATTGATGATATATTCCGTGCCGGAATACCAGTGCTTGATATACCCCAGCGAAATCCCGATCAGTTCATCCGTGTCGTCAAACAATCCATATGTCAGGGAATAACCCTGGCCGGTCAGATCCCGGATATACAGGTCCAGCTGCTCCTCATCGGACCAGTCGTCGCACCAGGGTTCTTTTGTAAAGACGCTGACGAACACAGCTTTGATTGCTTCCAGGTTCTCCGGTCCGAGTCTTTTAAGCGTAAACATTCTTTCATCTCCGGCAAATAAACATAGAAAAAGTCAGGTTTTTGCATCCTCAGCACATATGAAAATATCCTTTCAATCCGTAAAGGCCTGTTTCATCGTCCGGATATCTTCCGTCAGCAGGCGGTGGTTCTCCCGGCCCCAGGCCTTGAACTCGTTCTCCAGGATAATCCATCCGCTGTAACCGGAGCGCAGAAGGATTTCCGCGCATTCCCGGAACCGCCCGTTTCCTTTGCCCAGCGGCGTCAGCGACATACTGCCCTCTTCCCCGTCCTTGACATGAACCTGGCAAATCCGGCCTTCCAGCCCCGCCAGGATGTCCGGGGATTCCCCGAATCTGAAATAATACGGGTTTTCCGTGTCATAGTACACCCGGATATTCCCGCGTCCGGTCATCCGGAGCAGTTCCAGGTTTTCCTCCGCATTCAGCGTGTTTTCCGTCCCGATCACAATTCCGTGGGGCATCGCCCGGTCGCACAGCTCCCGGAGCCGTTCCGCCATAACTTCAACATGCTCCGCTTCGGTCATGGCGTTTCCCGGGAAATTCGGTACCTGGATCACCGGAATCCCCAGGTCCGCCGCAGCCGTCACCGCTTCCTCCAGGATCCGGGATATTTCCGCTTCCTCCCCCGCGTTTCCCCGGTGGATGATATCAAAGGAAAACAGCACATTCAGCGCCAGGGCACACAAAGAGACACCGGTCTTCCGGCTCTCCTCCTTATACCATTCCCGGATCCGGGGATCAGCCAGGCGCAGGCCATCGCCCACACTCCCCAGGTCCAGCGCCACGCCGTCCAGCCCGTATGCGGCCGCAAGCCGGCATACATCCGGGCCTACCGGCGGCAGGCACCATTCACAGATGCCAAATTGAAAACGGCTCATTTCGGTCCTCCGTTCAGACTGATTGTGACGGATCCCTCGGATCGCTGCCAAAGCAGGGAAGCTCAGTACACGGCGCTTTGTAGGCGTATCTTTTGCCGCAGCCGCCGATGGTCTGGTACCAGTTTCCGGTCACTTCATTCACAATAATAGTGTCCGCTTGCCATGTCCGGGAGAATGAAAGGGTCACTGATATGAACATCCCGGATATGGTATGGATAGGCCTTCAGGTCAGCCGGGTCATCTGCACATTGGAACATTGTTATTCCTCCTGTCCGCAGGAAATGCGTCTGGATTTTCAAAACTTGCCTGAAATGATATCATTGTTCAAACAGCGTGTCTTCTTGTTCTCCCTTAATCTGCAGACATGACACCGTTCCTTCCCTGTTCTTTCGCCAGGTAAAGCGCCTTGTCCGCCCGTTCAAATGCCGACTTCGGTGTATCCTCCGTTTTCAGTCCGGTCGTACCGATGCTGCAGGTAAAATGTCCTGCCTCGGGGAAATCCGTCTTTTCTACCTGCTGGCGAATTTTCTCCGCCAGGGTGTGAATCTCTTCCGGCTCTGCTTCGTAGCAGACAATCAGGAACTCCTCCCCGCCCCACCGGCCGGCCACCGCTTTTTTTGCCCGGATCTGCTCCTTGATGATTCCGGCAAAGGCTTTGAGGGCCTGATCTCCCGCCGCATGCCCGCGCTGATCGTTGATATTTTTGAAATAATCAATATCCATAAACAGCAGAGAAGCATGCTGTTCCTTTTTCTTCATGCTTTCAATGGCGTTGGAAAGTTCCGTTTCCATGCGCCCGTGATTAAACAGTCCCGTCAGGGAATCTGTCAGGGCCAGATGCTCATATTTCTTCAGGGTGCTGAACAGTTCCATGAAATTCTCATGGATATCCTGCACCATGAACACAAAGCGGTAATCCTCCTCGTTGGTGGTTTCCACCCGGCTGAAAATCAGTTTCACCCAGATATATTTTCCCTCAAGATTCTGCATCAGGCAGTCGAAAGAAGAAGTCTTTCCGGGATAAAAATTCCGTTTCAGATATTCGGGATCCGTCCGTTCCAGGAAAAGCGCCTGATCATCCGCACCGATCATGTTCACAATCATCTGGCGCCAGCTGCTGTAGGAGATTTCCGCGTGAACGGTTTCATCCGATATTTCGGTCACGCTCAGGCTGCTGGTTGTATCCCGCACCAGATCGAAGAACATGGAAAACAAAAAGCTGTTCTGGATGGTATCCACCTTCGCACTGGTCTCAAATTCCTGCTGGTATTCGCTGTTGTCCAGCTCATCCAGCAGGATAACATACCGGTTCTCCGCAATCGGATAAACCGTCATCTGTGCAACAGCAGAATGATGTGATTCATCCGCAGTCAGCCGGATCCGCTTGCTGATTTTTCCGGAGAATTTCCCATAGGACGGCAGGAATACATGATAGTTCTCCGTGATTTTTTCCCGCGATTCGCTGAGATGAAACCACAGGGTCTCGATCAGGTCTGTGTATTTCCCCTGCTCCCCGATCAGTTTCTCAAAAATTCCCTTTCGGACGAAAGCGCGGTATTCATTGGTTTCCGCGTCAGCCGCCAGCACAGCGTCCACATGATCGCGGACCAGTCCGGTCAGCTCCTCCAGCGTATAATCCCAGATGGTGTTCATTCTGTTTGTCTCCCCTTCAGCGCACGTTGATGAATATCCGTTCAGGCGGACTGACAGCTGTATCCGTGCATCGTGCGTTCATGATTTCCTTTGCCGGCCGGATTCCTGCTTGATTTTTTATTCTACCTGTATTTCATCCGTCTGACAATAGAAAAGCGGGCAGCGAAGATGAAAGAAACGGACCGGCCGGAGTCCTTTCCACGCGAATGGGCGATCAGAATGCCGCCTGGGATTTATTGACAACCCCGGGGCGATTCTGTAAACTGAAGTCCCGGATTTATTCCTTGATCAAACATGTGGTATACGCTGAAGGAATCCTGCAGGGTATGCCTGTCATTTCATATAACGTTATGGAAGAAAGGAGGCAGGAGGCGCTGTGTCGATTTGGGAGCATATGGTGATGAACCATTTTACCACGGTGCTGCTGGTGATTCTCTGCGGAATCAAACTGCATTCCCAGAAAAAAGCCCGGGATGTGGAAATGCGCTATTTCTGGGTAACCCTGCTGAGCTGTTTTCTTCTGGCGATTCAGGATGCGCTGGAAACTTATGCTGCATCCGATTCTGATCTGCGGTTCTGGCGTGTTCTGTTTTCCGTCACCGGATATATTCTGCGCCCCGTTGCGGGCGTCGGGCTGCTGCTGGTCGTCCTGCCGCCGGAACGCCGGACATGGAAAGTATGGATTCCCGCGGTCATCAATGCGGCCGTTAATCTGACAGCGTTTTTCTCACCGGTAGCCTTCAGTTTCGATCAGGATTACGATTTTGTCCGGGGACCGCTGGGATTTGTCGTTTTCGTTGTATCCTTCCTGTATCTGATTATGATTCTCCGGGTGGTCCTGCGCCGCTTTTATGAAGGAAAAAGTGCGGAGCGCTGGCTGCTGGTCTGCTGTGTGCTGGGCGTCATCGCGGCAGCTTTTGTGGATACCCTGCTGGCAGGCCGCCACCTCAATGAAGCCATTATGATCGGCTGCATCTTTATCCTGTTCTACCTGCGTTCCCACGACAATTACCTGGATCCCCTGACCTCCCTGAGGAACCGCTTTGCATTTTATGATGACAGTGAAAACCTGACCCGGAATATCTCTGCAGCCGCATCCATCGATATGAACGGCCTGAAAAAACTGAACGACAGCCAGGGGCACGCCGCCGGTGATGCTGCGCTGGCCTCCATCGGGAAAATCCTTTATGAAATGAATAACCGGCGTACTTTTTCCTACCGGATTGGCGGAGATGAATTTGTCATCCTGTTTATTAATCAGACCGCCGAAGACGTGGAACATGTATTAAGCCGGATCCGGGAAAAAGTTTCCCAGGCGGGATACAGCGTCTCGGTCGGATATTCGATGAAGACGCCGAGTCAGACACTGGATGACGTCCTGCGTGAATCCGACCGGAATATGTATCAGGAAAAAGCCGAATACTATCAGAAAACAGGAACGAACAGACGGGGGCATCCGGATACGTAGCGCCTGCTTCCGTCCGGATATCCTTTTTTAACCTGGACGCAGATCGATCAGCAAAAAAATGGGCAGGAAAGAACTCCTGCCCTTGGGCTTATCGTGTGCCGCCGTAGGTATTGCTCAAATCCGCAATGACCGCTTTTGCGGGATCGCTTTCCTTGCGGCGGGAAACCGCGATGCGTTTCTTCAGTTCTTCATAAAACAGGTCTTCGTCAACAGGAATCTCCACTGCCCTGCCCAGGAAGCCTGACAGGTGCATGGCATTGGACAGCATCAGTCCCCGGATCCCCTCCCGGCCGTCAGCCACCAACGGCTCACCCCGCAGGATCGCTCCGCCCCAGGCGTTTACCACCCCGGTGTGCTGCGGATTCAGCCCGTCCGTTTCCACGACGGTCTTTTTTGACGGCATGCTGGCAAATGGCTGCTTGTTTTCAGCGCTCCATTCAGGCTCAGACACACTGAACTCTTCCAGGACCAGCTGATCGTTTTCCACCAGCAGCTTTGCCCGGTCCATCTGGATTTCAAATCGGTTGGATCCATGGGCGTCACCGGTGGTCGTGACAAACACCCCCGTGGCGCCGTTTTCGTATTCCACGTAAGCGGTTACGTCGTCCTCCACTTCAATATCGTGCCACAAGCCGAATTTCATATGGGCATCCACTTTCACCGGCAGACCGCAGATCCACTGCCACAGATCCAGCTGGTGAGGGCACTGGTTCAGCAGTACCCCGCCGCCTTCCCCGGCCCAGGTGGCGCGCCAGTCGCCTGAATCATAATAGCACTGGGGGCGGTACCAGTCCGTAATGATCCAGTTTGTCCGGCGGATACGGCCGTATTCCCCGGACTGAACCAGCTCCCGCATCTTACGGTAGACACAGTTGGTGCGCTGGTTGAACATCAGCCCGAACACCACTTCAGGATGGCGGTCCGCCATTTCGTTCATTTCCCGTACCTGCTTTGTATAGACACCAGCGGGTTTTTCCACCATCACATGAATGGATCGTTTCATACACTCCATCGCCAGCGAAGGATGGGCATAATGAGGCGTGGATACAATGCAGGCGTCGATCAGTCCGCTGTCCAGCATTTTTTCAGCGCTGTCAAAGAAAACAACCTCTTCCCCCAGGCGCTTCTCCGCCCATTCTCTGCGGGCAGGATTCAAATCCGCCACCGCTGCCAGCACAAAGTCCGGGCACTCACCGTCCACCACCCGGCAGGCATGTCCGCTGCCCATATTCCCGATCCCGATAATTCCTAAACGAATCTTTTTCTCCATGCCCGTTTTCTCCTTATTACAGCAGTTTCTTCAAAGCGCCGCATGCCGCGTCAGAAGCCATATGGCTGTTCGTGATCCAGTCATCGCACATCTGCCGGACACCGGTTTCATTCACAGCTCAGTCGGCCGTCTGCTGGAATACCAGGCCTTTGGAAAGTTCCAGGATATGCGCTGCATCGTTGAACAGCTCGATTCTCGGGTGAATATATTCCCCCGGCCGCACAGGAAATTCCAGGATGATAATGGATGTAAACTCATACGGCAGCACCGTACAGACGTAGGGAAAGGGCAGCGCCAGCAGGTGAGCCAGCACACACGCACCTGAACCGCCGTGGCTGAAAATGGCAAAAGTTTCCTGCTGACTGGTTTCGCAGAAAAATCGCGTTCCCTCGTGGCGGTATCCATGTTCCAGCACCAGGCGGTCGATCTGCCCGCTGATTTCATCCAGGTACTGTACGGCTGTGTTTTCCCTGAAAGCAGGATGTTTCCGCCAGTCAGCATGATAAAAATCAAAATCATCCCGGCTGATCATCCAGTCGCTGACCGTCCAGGGATGTCCTTCCGCCGGAACACCCGGGCCGCCCCAGGAAATTTCATGCATGAACGGCAGCGTCTGAATCGGCAGACTCAGCCGTTTTGCGGTAAAAGACGCCGTTTCCGCCGCCCGCCCCATCGGAGAGGAATAAATTTTCGTGATTCCTTCCCGCTCCAGGCGTTTTGCGGCGGCTTCCGCCTGCTTTTTTCCGGTTTCCGTCAGACAGTCATTCACATAATCCGGTTCGCCATGCCTGACAAATATGATCCTCATCCTTGCCTCCCTGCAGCATTTACTGTCGGTTTCATCCGGCAGCTGTCATTGGGTTATCCCTGCAATACCTTGTCCGGACTGCCGCGTTCATTTACACATTCCGGGTCCTGACAGTCCGGATATTCGGATACTCGGACAGAATGGTAATCAGATCCTGATAATTGGCTTTGCCGCGCATCGACAGGGAATAGACATTGGTATAAATGCTCTGCCCGTCTTCCATGGTTTCAGCATGAAAATCCTGGTCAAGAACCTTGACTTCCATCTTTTCAAAAATATCCCGGATGTATTTCAGCGTGTCATTCCGGTGGATATACTGAACTTCAAGCCGTTTGTACGTGTTCACATGCACGATCCGCTGCATCAGCTTCAGCACCACCATTACCACCAGGCAGGCGATCATCGCCATGGTGGTAAACCCGGCTCCCACCGCCAGCCCCAGGCAGGCGGCGCACCACAGGGAGGCCGCGGTGGTCAGGCCGGTTCTTCATTTCCCGTTCAACGCCGATGATGGCCCCGAAGACAACCGCCGCCACAATCCTGAGAACCATCTGCCAGAAAGTCAGCGGCTCCCCAAAGGTAACCCAATCAAAAAACATACCGCACCTCCGGTCATATATAATGAGGATGACCCCACTTGGTTTCAGTCCTTCTTCTCCGTAAAGGATACCATATTTATCATCTGCCAGGCAAATAAAAATCCGGCTGCTTTCGCAGCCGGACATCCTTCGGTCAGCCCGGTTCCTCTTTCTGCGCAGCCGTTCCGCGGTCACGCAATCACTTTTTCCTTCCCGATCCGGACCGTTCCGGTAATCCGGATCTCTGAAACAGTTCCCTGCTCCGCCGCCGCTTCCGCCCGGAGGATTCCCCCGGGCTGTGGGACCACTGTCGTTACGGTTCCGTTTCCCCGGCGCCATGCTTCCATGGCGCCGACGGCGGCGGTTCCGCTGCCGCAGGCGGTTTCCCAGACCAGCGTATGGCTTGCCCGTACATACACCAGGGGTTTCATGAAGCCTGTTTCCGGATTCCGGTCCATCAGCCCCGCTGCCTGGACTCCGCTTTTTTCCGCGAAGCCCAGCAGCAATGCCTCCGCCTTTTCCTTTTCCAGCGCTTCCTTCTCCTCCCGGATCAGGTGGGTAATCCCTTCCGTCCGGACTTCGGTCAGGCGGATTCCGTCGATTTCAACCGGCCGGATTTCCAGCACCCGAGGCATCTCCACAGTTCCCTCGAATCCGTTTTCCATGCCCCGGATCCGGCAGAAAAGAACGCCCTGCGCGCCGGAAACCTCAATCGGCACCGTCATCTCCTGTCCCGCCTGCAGGCGGTCCCGGATCAGCCAGCCGGCTGCGGCCATCGCGGCGTTCCCGCAGAATTCCCCGCCCATCAGGCGGACATACGCCAGCGCGCCGGGTTCCGCGGGCGGTTCCAGATAGGCCACCTGTTCACTTTCCTGCATCAGGCGCGCCGTAATTTCCTCTTCATCCTCTTTTCCGCCCCAGGATGTCACCAGCGCCGTCAGGTTTCCGGTCGGATCCAGAATGACATAATGTACCGGCTTCATGTTTCCTGCAGCCTCCTGAGGAACTGAATCGTCCTTTCCTGGGTCGGATGGTCAATCACTTCCCGGGGATCGCCCTGCTCGACAATGACGCCGCCGTTCATAAAGACCACCCAGTCGGAAACATCCCGGGCAAAAGCCATCTCATGGGTCACAATCACCATGGTCATCTTTTTCTCCGCCAGTTTCCGGATAACCCGGAGGATCTCTCCGGTCAGCTCCGGGTCCAGGGCAGAGGTCGGCTCGTCAAAGAACAGGATTTTCGGGTTCATCGCCAGTGCCCGGGCGATGGAAACCCGCTGCTGCTGTCCGCCGGACAGCTGATACGGATAGGCGTCCGCCTTGTCGGACAGGCCCATCTGCTCCAGCAGTGACAGCGCTTCTTCCCTGACTTCCTTCTCCTGACGTTTCTGCACCAGCATCGGCGCTTCCATCACGTTCTTCAGCACGGAATAATGCGGGAAAAGGTTGAAATTCTGGAACACCAGACCGAACATGCCGCGGATCTTCCGCAGTTCCGCCGGCGCCGAATACACGGACTTTCCGCTCGTATCCCGCGCGGCGTAATTCCCCAGATAAATCAGGTCTCCCCCATCCATGGTCTCCAGCAGCGTCGCGCACCGCAGCAGCGTGGACTTGCCGCTGCCGCTGGGGCCGATGATGGACAGGACCTGCCCTTCCTCCACCGAAAGGCTCAGGTCGGTCAGCACTTCATTTCCCCCGAATTGTTTCCGGCAGTGATTGATTTCAAGCAGTTTACTCATCTTTATCACCTGTAGTAGCTCAGTTTCTTTTCAAACCGGCCCATGATCCAGCCGACAACCGCGTTGAAGATAAAGTAGAATACGCCGGCGATCAGGAAAGGCATGAAGCTGGTCTGGGAATTCGCGATCTGCTTGCCGATAGTGAACATTTCCTGATAGGCGACGGTAAAGGCCATGGAAGTATCCTTGACCAGGGTAACGATCTCGTTGGTAACCGCCGGAATAATCCGTTTGATCACCTGCGGCAGAATAATCCGCATGAAGCATTGCATCCGGCTGTAGCCCAGCACCTCCGCCGCTTCATACTGTCCCTGGTTCATGGATTCGATGCCGCCGCGGTAAATTTCCGCAAAATAAGCCGCATAGTTCAGGGCAAAGGCAATGACTACCGGTATCAGCTTGTTGCGGGACACGCTGAGCCCGAACAGGTAATAAGGGCCGTAGGTCACCGCCAGCAGCTGCAGCATCAGCGGCGTACCACGCAGCACCGCGATATACACCTTCATAATGGAGGAAACAACCTTGTTTTTGCTCATCCGCAGCAAAGCGACAAGGAGGCCCAGCGGCAGCGCAAACAGCAGCGTCAGGAAAAAGATCGCACAGGTCCTGCCCAGGCCTTCCCCCATCTTGAGGATCATTGTCATTACTGTCATGGTTGATCCCTTTCTCCGTCACTGAAAAATGAAAGTCCCCGGAAGCGTACCGCTGCCGGGGAACGATACCTGGTTTGATTTATTCTGCAGTCTTGAGGAAAAGCAGGTTATCGATCAGGTCAGGATAGCCTTCCGCGTACTTCTGGGCAATCTCGGCATACTTGCCGCTGGCGACCAGCTCAGCCACCGCGTCCTCGATCTTCTTGCACAGCTCGTCATCCCCGTTCCGGAAGCAGATGCCGTATTCTTCGGCGCCCAGCTTTTCGTCCAGAATCTTCAGTTCGGGATGCGTGGAAACATATTTTTCCGCTACAGGCTGATCCACAAACACGGCATCCGCCGCGTTGCCTTCCAGTTCCTTGAAGCACAGGTTGAAGCTGCTCAGCCGGGAAATGTCGGCAAAGGTATCGCTCCAGTCCTTCAGGTCTTCACTCAGCAGCGTGTCGCCGGAGGTTCCCAGCTGAACCGCCACGATCTTGCCGGCCAGGTCCGTGGAAGCACTGATGTCGCTGTCAGCACGCACCACCAGCAGCTGTGCGCTTTCATAATACGGGGCGGAAAGGACATATCCCGCATCCTTCATGGTATCCAGAATCGTCATGCCGGACCAGATGCAGTCCACATCCTTGGCATCCAGCATCTGGAGTTTGAAATCCCAGTCCACCGGAACGATCTCCAGCTTCAGGCCGGCCAGTTCGCACGCCGCCGCGCAGACGTCCACGTCAAAGCCGGTGTAATTCCCGTCGTCCCCGATATAGCTGAAAGGATCGTATTCCGGGTCAATTCCCATCTTGAAAACTTCACCGTCCGCCATGGCGGTTACGGAAAAAGCCGCCGCCAGGATCAGCGCGGCAACCAGGGCCAGAATCTTTTTCATCATGGATATTTTCCTCCGTTCTTCCGGAAACCTCCTGTATCGGGTTTCCGCTGTATGCTGTCACATTATCAGTTTATCACGCTGAAGTCAATCGTCTTTTGTCTTTTTCCTGAATTATTTGAACGCGGTTCAAACAAAAAAAGCGGGCACCAGCCCGCATCCAGCCGGAAATTGTCATCCGATCTCCAGCTGCATATACCCGCAGGTGAAGGGAAAAAAGTCAAATTTCTCCGTTCCCGTATGCACCGCGCCATGCTTTTCATACCATCGCCGCAGAAGCGTGTTCTCCTCCACAATGCTCAGACGCATGATCCGGCATCCCTGCTGCCGGGCTGTACAGACGGCATGATTCAGCAGCGCTTCCCCGATTCCCCGGTGCCTGAACTCCGGGAGCACGGAGAGATTGCCCAGTTCACATTCCCCGTTTTCTTTCAGGAGAAGGGAATAATATCCCCGGATGACGCCGGCTTCCTCCTCCGCAAACATCAGGCGATGTTCGCTGTCCATATGCCAGAGAAGACGGTTCTCATCCGTGGCAAAGGCCACATACCTCGGTGCATTTTCCGGAGTCAGGCCAAACTCATCCGCCACGGTCTGATGGCTTTTCCGGATCACCTGTACACATGCCGGGATATCTTCCCGCCGGACCGCTCTGATCATGATTTTTTGCCTCCTTCTCCGTTCAGCCATCCTTCCGACTGCAGCCGTTCCAGCACCAGCGCCTCCCGTTCAAACATCATCCGGTTATACGGGCTGTCCTTTACGTTTCGGTTCTTCAGGATGGCTGTCGCGGGATCCGTGTATTCCAGCCTGTACGATTCCACGGCCTCATACTCATCCAGATCCTGCGAAACCGGCTCTGCCTCCGCATCGCAAAGATAATAGTAGTTGTCCTGGACAAAACACTCGGCTGCATCCTGGTCGCTTTTCTGGATCCGGTGCACATATCCGTATTCCTTCACGGTTTCCGGAATCACAGTCAGACCGGCTTCCTCCCGGGTTTCCCGGATCATGGCCTTCACGGGATCCTCCCCGGCTTCAATCCCGCCGCCGGGAAATTTGTAATAATCATACTTCAGGCTGTGGACCATGGCGATCTTTCCGTCCCGGATGATAATGCTCCTTGCGGAATTGCGGGTATAGGTACGCGTGCAGGCCCCATAGTCCTTCTTATCCATTTCAAACAGCAGTCTCATGCCTTTTCCCCTCCCACGAAAATCCGTCTTCACCAGCCGGTCACCTTGTACCCGCCAGACTGAAGGACGCGATTTCCCGCGTCGGCCAGAAAGCGCACAGATGGAGCCGGATAATGGTTCCGATGAACGGAACAAACGACCGGATCAGCACCGGGAGCGCCGCATGAACGGTCTCCGGTCATCCTGTTGAATTGTCGTTTTTTTCTGTGTATACTGATTCTGGTTCATCCAGCAAACAATCCGGAGGCAATGAATACAATGGACAAGCGGCCGCTTCAGGAACTGAATGGAAAAGTCAGCCTGCTCAGGGTCGTCCCTTTTTCCCTGCAGCAGATCCTGGCCATGTTTGTGACAAATCTGGTACCGATCACCGTTGTAACAGCCGCGGCCTCTCCGAAGATCCCGCAGGAGATGGTCCTGGTCCTTGTCCAGAACGCCATGATCGCCGCGGGCATCGCCACCTTTATGCAGGCCACACCGGTCTGGCGCCTGGGTTCCGGCCTGCCTATCTTTATGGGGGTCAGCTTTGCCTTTATGGTGCCGCTGAGCACGATCGCCTCTTTGCACGGCTATGGAGCAGTCATCGGATGCGTCCTCGCCGGCGGCGTTTTTGAAGGCCTTCTCGGGCTGACAGCAAAGTACTGGAAAAACCTGATTTCCCCCATCGTATCCGCCGTAGTGGTTACGGGCATCGGCCTTTCCCTGCTCAGCACCGCGGCGCGGTCCTTCGGCGGCGGATATACAGAGGATTTCGGTTCGGTCCCCAATCTGATTACCGGAATTGTGACCCTGGCTTCCTGCCTGCTGTGGCAGATCTTCATAAAAGGAACCAAAAAGCAGCTGTCGATTCTGGTCGGCCTGGCCGCCGGGTATCTGACCGCTTTGCTTTTCGGGCACGTGGACCTGTCCCATCTGACGGAGGGCGGATGGTTTTCCCTGCCCCGGATTCTTCCCGTATCGCCGGTTTTCCGGCTGGACGCGATCATCTCCATCTGTATCGTATATCTGGTTTCTGCCACAGAAACGATCGGGGATACTTCCGCAATCGCCGGCGGAGCGCTGCACCGGCCGGTTGAACCGCGGGAATTGTCCGGCGCGCTGACAGTGGACGGTTTCGGTTCCGCCGTCGGCAGCCTTTTCGGAGTAACCCCCGTCACTTCCTATTCGGAGAATGTCGGCCTGACCATCATGACCGGTGTGGTCAACCGGAATGTTGCCCGGATCGGCGCACTGATCATGGTCCTGTGCGGATTGTTTCCCCCGGTGGGCCAGTTTGTCCGGAGCGTTCCGGCACCGGTCATCGGAGGCGTTCTGCTGATCGTGATCGGCCAGATCCTGGTTTCCGGATTCCAGATGATTGCGGAAGCCGGATTCACGGAACGGAACAAGCTGATTGCCTCCGTGTCCCTGGCCATGGGCATCGGGTTCACGGCATCCACGGAAGCGGGCATCTGGGAAAATTTTCCTGCCATCGTGCAGACTATCTTTGGCCAGAACGTCGTTTCTGTCATATTTGTCGTTGCACAGCTCCTGAATCTGCTGCTGCCGAAACATCTCAGGGAATAACCGGATCCTCCCCCGGGAGCTTTTCTCCGGTATTTTTCTGCCCGTCCGCAATCCGCCGGAGCATCTCCGCCGCATATCTCCCGGCCAGCACCGGGTCATAATCAACCTCTGTACCGTTTGCATATTCGTCCAGCGCGGAACGGATCAGCGGATGAAATTCCTCCGGCAGGTTCTCCAGTCCCCATAATCCGCCTTCCTTCTTGGAAAAAACCTTATGCTCTGTCAGATACCCGAGTACCCGTGCCAGGTTCAGGATCAGGTACATGGGATGATTCGTCATGTCTTCTGCGGCATCGGCCACATCATATACAATGGCATCCAGATAGTCCTTTTCCGGAACCGGTCCGAACACTTCATGTACCGGAAGCCCGTACAGGCAGGTTCCCCGGTCACGAATCACAGTAATATGGGCAGCCAGGTCCTGATCCGTTCCGTTCATCTTCCGGATATACTCCTCCGCATCCCTCCGGTACCACGCCGTATGCATCCTGGACCAGTGCAGGATAAACGGGGTCGGATAAACAAAGGGATCGCAGACATCTTTCGTTACAATGCTCATCTCGATTCCCTTGGCCGGACCGACCGTATCCAGTTCCAGGACCATGTCCATGTATTCCCGCTTTTCCGCATCCGTCAGCGGCTCATGGACCACCACCAGAAAATCCAGGTCACTCTTCTTTGGCTGCCAGCATCCCATGACGGCGGAGCCGTGCAGATAAACGCCGGTCAGCTTGTCCTTCAGGATCTCCGCGGAACAGCTGGCAAACCGTTCCGGCAGATCTTCCAGTATCCTGTCGGGCTGCAGTTTCAGAACCGCGATGGCTTCATCCCCGTCAAACTCACCGGTTTCCCGGAAGCCAAAAGACGCGTACAGCGCTTTCGCCCTCTGATTCTCCGGCTCATAGGACAGCCAGCAGATATCCGCCGGCCCGCAGGGCCCGCTGCGTATAAAGTCCAGGATCAGCGCCATCGCCGCTTTTCCGTAGCCTCTGCCCTGATACCGTTCGTCAATCATCAGCCGCCAGAGGTTATAGCTGTCCCTGGCCACCGCCGGGGCGTCCTCCCACTCGTCATCCGTACCGAAGCCGATCATGCAGAAACCCACCGGGACCTCCCCGTCATAGATTCCGAAGGGGAAAGCCTTTCCATGGTGGCTCACCGCGATATAGGCTTCGATGATACTGATGTCGTTCGGGGCTACAAAGGCCTTTTGCTCCTCGCTGACCTTCAGCTTCAGAACCTCCCAAACATTCTTTCCGTTGATTTCTTCCAGCCTGACCATACTTTTTCTCCGTTTATCCTTTACCTCAGCCTCGCGCGGCATCTGTTCATCCTCTGCCAGCGTCAATGCACTGACTCCCAGGGATTGCAAAGGAGCGTTGTAAATCCAAGGTCATATACCATGATCTTCTGCCCGAAGAAATCCGCCTCATGTCCGGATATCTCATGACT
>OCTX012238950.1_pt1 | contig 15456 bp, 7 predicted proteins | sample 1539691 | NCBI WGS metagenome assembly OCTX01 (sample SAMN02144231, study PRJEB22623) | gut metagenome | biome: sheep rumen | host: Ovis aries | place: New Zealand | reverse complement strand
CGTCGAAAGTACTTGGCTGGAAGCGGCCCGGGAGGATAGATTGTTGCCGGTTAAGACAGAAGCCCCCGCACAACACGTGCGGGGGCTTTTTGAGTGTATATAATTATTACTTTAAAAATAGGAAGATCAGGCTTTTATTATATCTTTCTTCAATGTTTTTTGATATAATATGTACAGTGGATAAATCTGTGCGTAAGGGGTTGATTCTATGCAAAGAACAGAATGCCTGGCTATGATATTGGCAGGCGGGAAGGGAAGCCGTCTGGGCGTCCTGACAAAAAATGTGGCGAAACCGGCGGTGCTGTTTGGCGGGAAGTACCGGATCATTGATTTTACACTGAGCAACTGCCGTAACTCAGGTATCAATACCGTAGGTATCCTGACACAATACCAACCGTTGGAACTGAACTGGTATATCGGCAACGGCAGCAGCTGGGATTTGGATTCCGAACATGGGGGAGCATTTATTCTGCCGCCGTATATGAATGATAAAGACTCTTCAAACTGGTATCAGGGGACGGCCGATGCCATTTATCAGAATCTGAATTTCATGGATATGATTGATCCTAAATATGTACTTGTCCTTTCAGGGGATCATATCTATTCCATGGATTATGCAAAAATGCTGGCTTTCCATAAAAAACATAAAGCCAAAGCTACGGTAAGCACGATTCAGGTGCCGTTATCAGAAGCTTCCCGGTTTGGTATCATGAATACGGATTCGAATCTGCGGATTAGGGAATTTGAAGAAAAACCGGCTCATCCAAAAAGTACGTTAGCGTCTATGGGGATTTATATTTTTGATAAAGCTGTATTAAAAAAATATCTTATGGAAGACGCAAAACGAAATGATTCGGATCATGATTTTGGAAAAAATGTGATTCCTGCCATGCTGGCTGACGAACTGCCGGTTTATGCCTATCCCTTTGAGGGATATTGGAAGGATGTGGGCACGTTTGAAAGTTTATGGCAGGCAAATATGGACCTGCTGGCCGATGATCCGCCCTTGAATCTGAATAATCCGAACTGGCGGATTTATGCAGGTAACCATTCCTTCCCCCCGCATTATGTTGGGGCGAACGCACAGTTGTACAGTTCACTGGTAGGGGAAGGCGCAGCAATTTGCGGTAAGGTCTCCCATTCCGTCATTTTTTATAATGTAGTAGTGGAAGAAGGGGCCAAGGTTACGAATTCCGTTATCATGCCGGGAACAGTTGTGGAAAAAAATGCAGTCATTGACCGGGCGATTATCGGGGAACGGTGTCGCATCTGTGCCGGCGTACAGATCCAGGGTTCCAATACCGAAGTAGCCGTTTATGGAAACGATGAAACAGTAAAAGCAGATGCAAAAGGAAAGGGGGGCAAAATAAAATGACGGACATTTTAGGTTTGATTAATTTACAGTGCCCCAATACGATGAAGGAACTGAGCGCAAAACGGCCATTAGCTTCTGAACCTTTCGGCGCCAAATTCCGCCTGATGGACTTTGCACTGAGTAATATGGTCAATGCGGGGATTAATACGGTTGGCCTGATTTTGCCGTTCCACTCCCGTTCCGTACTAGACCACGTACGTTCCGCAAAAGAATGGAATCTGGCACGTAAGCAGAATGGCTTGTATTATCTGCCGATGGATGAGGAAGAAGAACTCCTGCATCCGCAGGGAGGCGACATTTACAGTTACTTTAAGAACCTGCGCTATGTGGAAGCCGGACAGTGCAGATATTTGCTGCTTTCCGGCTGTGATGTGGTGGCCAACATTGATTACGAGGAGGTCATGCACTTCCACCGCAAGCATAATGCGAACATCACTCTGGTATATAAGAAGCAGGAAGAGGATTGCCCGGGTGAAGGCTATGTTCTCAAGACAACGGCTAACGGACATGTTATCGGTATGCAAAAGGCCGCAAACGTAAAAAAAGATGAAAACCTGTTTTTAGGTGCCGTATTAATAGACAGCGAGTTGTTCCTTCGGATGATCCGGCGGGCCAACTTTGGGGGGAAATGGAAATTTTTTGATGAAGTGCTGGCAGACAATGTGGAAAACCTGCGTATTTTCGGTTTTCCTTTTAAAGGCTATGCCAAACGGATCAATTCCATTGACAGTTATTTCCAGTCCAGCATGGATATGCTGAAGCAGGAGAATTGGCGGGAGATTTTCCACCAGGATAATCGGATCTATACAAAAATTAAGGATGAAGCGCCGGCAAAATATATGGAAGAGGCGCGCGTCACCAATTCCCTGGTGGCGAATGGCTGTATCATTGAGGGAACAGTGGAAAACAGTATCCTGTTCCGCAAAGTGCGGGTAGGCCGGAATGCCGTGATCCGCAACAGCATCATCATGCAGAACACCAATGTGGGAGAAGACGCGATATTGGATTATGTTATCTGTGACAAAGACAGGGATATCCAGCCAGAGGCGGTATTAGAAGGAACAAAAAAGGAGCCGTTGTGTATCATTAAACACGAGGTACGGTAATTATCAGGCTATGCGAATTTGGAAAACTAAAAAAGAGTTTAAAAATTTATTTATTGAAAAGGCGGAAGTTTTATTTGAAAAACCTGTAAAAGAATTATCCCGTAAGGAGGTGTATCAGATCCTTGCCACCATGATCAAAGATCTGGTGAGTGAAGACTGGATCCAGACGGAAAAGGTTTATAATCATAAAAGAGCCCGCCAGGTTTACTATTTTTCCATTGAATTTTTATTAGGCCGTTTGCTGAATACAAACCTGCTGAATTGCGGCATGGAAAAATTGTGCCGCGAGGCTTTACGGGATTTTGGCTTCGATCTGGATGATATTTTTCCCGAAGAGCCGGATCCCGGTTTAGGCAACGGTGGGTTAGGACGTCTGGCTGCCTGCTTTATTGATTCTCTGGCGGCATTGCAGCTGCCGGGGCATGGATGCAGCATCCGTTACCAATACGGCCTGTTTGATCAGCGTATCATCGACGGGCAGCAGGTGGAGCTGCCGGATGCCTGGCTGCGTAACGGTTTCCCCTGGGAAATTCGGAAATCAGATAAAGCGGTGGATGTCCGTTTTGGCGGGCAGGCCTACATGCGTCCCGGAAGGGGGGGGACGCTGGTTTGCGTACATGAGCATTACAATACTGTACGGGCCGTACCGTATGATGTTCCCGTTCTGGGTTATCAGAACCGTACGGTGAATACACTGCGTCTGTGGAAGGCAGAGTACACGCGGGAAGGTATGTATGGCCAGCTGCGTTACGGCGATTACCGGCGTGCGTTGCATTATAAAGATCTGACCCAGCAGATATCCCGTTTCCTGTATCCGGACGATTCCACGTATGAAGGCCGCAAGCTGCGGCTGATGCAGGAGTACTTTTTCGTTTCTGCCGGCCTGCAGAGTATTATGCGGCATTTCAAGAAGCATTACGGTTCGCCAAAGGATTTTGATAAATACATTGCCCTTCATATTAATGACACCCATCCGGCCCTGATTATTCCTGAACTGATGCGTATTTTACTGGATGAAGAGGGCATGAAATGGGAAGATGCCTGGCGCATTACCACAAATGCTGTTGCCTATACCAACCATACCATTATGCCGGAGGCGCTGGAACGATGGTCCATACCCATGTTCCAGGAACTGCTGCCACGCATCTTCCTGATTGTTGACGAAATTAACAGGCGCTGGCTGGAAGCCGTTCGGCAACGGTTCCCCGGACGGGATGATGTTGCCAGGGATGTGGCAATTCTCTGGAATAACCAGGTGCATATGGCAAGTCTGGCGGTAGTTGGCAGCCATAGCATAAACGGTGTGGCAAAACTCCATTCAGAAATCCTAAAGAATAATACCCTGAAGCCTTTTTATACCTGGTTCCCGGAACGGTTCAACAACAAGACCAACGGTGTGACCCACCGCCGCTGGCTCATAGAATCCAATCCCCAGTTAACGGAACTGATCTGTGATACTATTGGGAATGACTGGATTCATGCGCCGGAAAAACTGCTGGCCCTGGAGCCATTTGGAAACAATAAATCGTTCTGCAGGGAACTGGCAGCGGTGAAACAGCAACGCAAGGATATTCTCGCGCAATATTTATATAAGGAACGAAATATTACGATAAATCCTCATTCCATCTTTGATATCCAGATTAAACGGATGCATATGTACAAGCGTCAGCTTCTGAATATCCTGCACGTGTATCATCTGTACAGGGAGCTGGTAGAAAACCCCCATCTGGATATGGTTCCCCGGACCTTCATTTTCGGAGGCAAGGCAGCGGCCAGTTATGGGGAAGCGAAGATCACCATCCAGCTGATCAATACGGTGGCAAAGCTCATTGATCAGGATCACAGGGTGGCGGATAAACTGAAAGTGGTGTTCCTGGAAAACTATAACGTATCTCTGGGGCAGAAACTGTTCCCTGCTGCCGATGTCAGTGAGCAGATTTCCACAGCCAGCAAGGAAGCCTCCGGTACCGGCAACATGAAATTTATGTTTAACGGGGCTATTACGCTGGGAACTATGGACGGGGCCAATGTGGAGATCCATCAGGAAGTGGGAGATGCACACAGCGTAATCTTCGGTCTGCGGGCAGAAGAAGTCCAGCAGTATTATCAGGAGGGCGGATATTCTTCCTGGGATATTTACAACAGCGACGCAGATGTACGCCGCATGTTGGAAGTCTTCGAGGAAAATCCCATGTTCGGACAGCTGCGGGAAGCGTTGCTGGACCGTAATGATGAGTTCTTTGTGTTAAAGGATTTTAAACCCTACTGCGCCGCCCAGGAAGAGATTCAGCGCCGGTACAGAAATATTGACGGATGGTACCGGTCCAGTACGGTGAATATTGCCCATGCGGGACATTTCTCCAGTGACAGGACCATTCGGGAATATGCAAAAGAGATTTGGAATCTGAAAGCAGTAAAAATCTGAAGTATCATCTGATCCAACGGAGGAAGCGTACCGGGTAGTTAACCGAAACGCGGACTATCGGTGTTCAGATAATCGGAAATTTTGAATGTAAGAGGATTTACCATGCGAATCAGTGCGATTGATGCGTACAGTACCTATCTTTTCCATCAGGGGACCAATTACAGCAGTTACCGGCTGTTTGGCGCCCATCTTACCAGCTGGAAACAGAAATCCAGCGTCCGCTTCTGTGTGTGGGCTCCCCATGCCCGGGCGGTCAGCGTAGTAGGGGATTTTAACGGCTGGGATGTGAAAGCGACGCCTATGGATCGGGCAAAACAGGGAATTGGCCTCTGGGTTGCCTATGTACCGGGGCTTCATGAGGGTACGACTTATAAATATGCCATTAAAACAGCGTCGGGAGAGGTCATCTTAAAGAGTGACCCTTACGGGTTTGCAGCAGAACTGCGCCCAAACACCGCTTCCATAGTAAAGAACCTGCATTATCAATGGCATGACGTCAGCTGGCAAAAAAGCCGGAAGGAGTATGATTCCTACCATAATCCCATGCTGATCTATGAAGTCCATCTGGGCTCCTGGAAACGCGACGCGTCAGGCGAGGTGATGAATTACCGTGACATTGCGGAGCCGCTGGCGCAGTATGTTAAAGAAATGCACTATACCCATGTGGAACTGATGCCTCTGTGCGAGTACCCTTACGACGGGTCCTGGGGTTATCAGGCGACCGGGTATTTTGCCGCTACCAGCCGTTACGGTTCGCCGGAAGATTTTATGTATCTGGTAGACACGCTGCACAAAAATAAAATCGGCGTGATCCTGGACTGGGTACCGGGACATTTTTGTAAGGATGCCCACGGTCTCCGACATTTTGACGGGGAGCCGTTGTACGAGTCGGGGAATCCCGTTTTGGCGGAAAATAAAGACTGGGATACCATGAACTTTGATTACGGCCGTCCGGAAGTGCAGAGTTTCCTGATTTCAAGCGCCTGCTTCTGGCTGGAGCAGTTCCATCTGGACGGGCTGCGGATTGACGCCGTAGCTAATATGCTGTATCTGGATTACGGGAAAAAACAGGGCGAATGGCAGGCGAATAAATACGGCGGACGGGAAAATCTGGAAGCGGTGGATTTCCTGCGCAAGCTGAATTCAGCGGTGTTTAAAGAAATTCCCCATGCCCTGATGATCGCGGAAGAGTCCACATCCTGGCCCATGGTCTCCGGACCGGTGGACAAGGGTGGCCTGGGATTCAATTATAAATGGAACATGGGTTGGATGAACGATATGCTGCGGTACATGTCCATGGACCCGCTGTTCCGGAAAGGTTCCCAAAACCTGATCACTTTTTCGCTGTACTATGCCTTTGCGGAAAATTTTATCCTGCCCTTAAGCCACGATGAGGTGGTACACGGCAAACATTCCCTGCTGGACAAGATGCCTGGGGATTATTGGAAAAAGTTTGCCGGGCTGCGGGCCTTTTACGGATACTGGATGAGCCATCCGGGGAAGAAACTGCTGTTTATGGGCGGTGAGTTCGGGCAGTTTATTGAATGGAAATTCGATGACAGTCTGGACTGGCATCTGCTGGATTACCCTGCCCATCAGGAGATGCAACGTTATGTGAAAGCGCTTAACTTGTTTTATAATAAGCACCCGGAGTTTTGGCAGATTGATTACGCCTGGCAGGGATTTAACTGGATCAGTTGTGACGACAATGACAACAGCGTCATCAGTTTTTACCGGAAAGGCGTAAAGCCGGAAGACCAGACTATCGTGGTTTGTAATTTTACCCCGGAGGTCCGGAGGGGTTACCGGATCGGCGTGGAAGAACCCGGTACCTATACAGTGGTTTTTAACAGTGATGATTCGGAATTCGGCGGTTCCGGAGAGGGCAATAAAAAACCGGTACTGAGCGATCCTGTAGCCTGTCACGGAAAAAAACAATCAATCACCCTGACACTGCCGCCGTTGGCAGTGCTTTATATAAAATTTGAAAAACCGAAAAAGAAGAAAACTACAAAAAAGAAAATGAAGGAAACCCGTAATGTAAAAATTAAGGAATCACTTGTTAAATAAGTATTTGCGGATAGTCATAAACAAATAAATCAGTGTTTTCTTAAATCCTTCAATTCTTTTTACAGAAAGGCGGATTGATAAAAATGAAAGTTTTATTTGTAGCATCGGAAGCTGCTCCTTTTATTAAAACCGGCGGACTGGCCGACGTGATGGGAGCCCTGCCCAAAGCATTGCAGGCTCTGGGAGTGGAACCGGCCCTGGTGATTCCAAATTATGAAGGAATCGGTGAAGCATACCAGGGAAAGATGGAGACCGTTTACGAAGGAATGGTAGACCTGTCCTGGCGTAACCAATATATGGGAGTAAAGAAGCTGGCGCAGGATGGTATCCCTGTATATTTCATTGACAATGAATATTATTTCAAAAGAGAAAAACTGTACGGGTATGATGACGATGCGGAACGCTTTGCCTATTTCGTCAAAGCCGTACTGGCCATGCTTCCCCACATTGGTTTCAAACCGGACGTGATCCACAGCAACGACTGGCACACTGGCATGCTGGGCGCTTATCTGAAAGAAGATTTCATGCAGGATCCTTTCTATCAGGGACTGAAAAACATTTATACGATCCACAATCTGAAATATCAGGGTGTATTTGGCAGGGAAATCGTGGAAGATGTACTAGGAATGCCCTTACGCCTGTTATATAATGGAAATATTGAAAATACCGGTAACGTGAATTTCATGAAAGCCGGGATGTGTTATGCGGATTACATTACCACTGTCAGTCCTTCCTATGCGGAAGAAATTACTTATCCGTATTTTGGCGAAGGGCTGGAAGATTACGTAGCCCTGTGTGCCGGAAAGATCGACGGTATTCTGAATGGGTTGGATGAACAGGAATATAATCCGGAAACGGATCCGAATCTGCCGGTCTGCTTTGATAGCAGCAATGTATTTTTGAAAAAACCGCTGGCCAAGGAAGCCCTGCAGCGTGAGCTGGGCCTGACGGTAAACCGGGAGATTCCGGTGCTGGGCATGATCACCCGTCTGGTGGAAGCCAAAGGGCTGGATCTGGTGATGCATATTATGGATGAACTGATGGAAGAACAGGTACAGCTGATTGTGGTGGGTACCGGCGACGAAGAGTATGCCGATGCGCTGCGTGAACTGGCCTGGCGACATCCGGGCAGCGTTTCAGTCAATATTCTGTTTAATGAAGGACTGGCCCGCCGTGTGTATGCGGGTGCAGACATGTTCATCATGCCCTCCCGGTATGAAGCCTGCGGTCTCAGCCAGATGATCGCCATGCGTTACGGTACCGTTCCCGTTGTACGGGAGACCGGCGGCCTGAAAGATTCCGTGTTCAATTTTGACAAGTATACAGCACCGGAAGGAAACGGTTTCTGCTTTACCAATTTCAATGCCCATGAGCTTCTGTTTACCATTAAACGGGGCCTGACCTGCTTTGCAGAAAAACCCTTGTGGGAAAGAATCGTGTCCAATGCGATGCGAAGCGATAACAGCTGGAACCGTTCTGCACAGGCCTATGCGGATTTGTATGCGAAAATTGCAGGGGACACCATTACGGTTGAACCTGTTTCCGAAGAACAGATCGCGGAAGCAAAAGCGGAAGAAGATAAAGCACCTGAAAAACCGGAAGAGCCCGAAGCGGCAGTTGAACCTGTAAAGAAGAAAACTGTGGCAAAGAGAACAACAAAAAAAGCGGCAGACAAAACTACAGAAACTAAAAAAACAGCAGCGAAAAAGACCACGGCTAAAAAGACGACGTCGAAAAAAAGTGCCGCTGCCACTGGGGAAGGAACGGAGGTCAAAAAGACAGCTGCAAGAAGAGCAACCAGAAAGAAAGCTGAATCGACAGCAGACGTAACAACTGAAGCTTCTGAAACTGCCACGCCGAAAAAACGGGGACGGAAGCCCGGGACAAAAAATACAAAGAAAGACGCTGAGTAACGTATAGGGAAAACAGAGACATTTTCCTTCCTGCCGCATATTTTGGCGGCACGTGTCAAAACCTGTTTAATCAGTGTTTACTTACTAAGCGAAAGTGATTTCTGAAAAGCGGGAACACTTTCGCTTTTTCTGTAAGCGGGAAAAACAAATACCCGGAAATTTTCGGGAGAAAGGAAGTCCTTCAGCTATTTTGCTGTTGGACGTGCTTGATATATGCAGCCTGAAATCATTCACGATTCAAGAAATACAACCTACCGTTATCCTTTTGGTGCAGTGGAGGTTGGATCCGTAGTCACGTTGCGCTGTGAAGTGGAAGGGGACGGAACTGAACAGGTGATCCTGCGGCTATGGCAGGAAGGGGTCGGAGAAACGCTGTATACAATGCAACCTGAAGTATGGAGGCGGAAGCAGGAGACAGTAAAAGAAGAAAAACTGTCTGATGCAAACATTGCACCGGTTGAAAGCGTATCAGTACGGTCTCTGCAGGGAGAACCAAAAACGACGAAAGCTTTGGATTCTTTAACCAATAAAGCTATACAAAAGAAGCGCAGTTATGTCTGCCGGATTACCGTTCCGGAAACCGGCTGCCTGCTCTGGTATTATTTTATTATAAAGAAAGCGGACAAAACAGTTTACTATGGTAATAACGCAACCCGGCTGGGAGGCTGGGGACAGCAGTATGAGCAGGAACCGCCGTCTTACCAGATTACGGTATACGACTGTGGCGCGGTTACGCCGGACTGGATGAAACAGGCTGTGGTGTATCAGATTTTTCCGGACCGCTTCAACCGGGGGGATGTTCCCCTGTCTCAATTCACCGGCAAGCCCAATGCGCTGCTGCACGGAAATTGGAATGACCTGCCCCGTTATATTAAAGATCCGGTGGAAGGCAGTATTCTTTACTTTGATTTCTTCGGCGGCACTCTGAAAGGCATCCGGGAAAAACTGGATTACCTGGAAGACATGGGTATCACCTGCCTGTATCTGAACCCTGTTTTTGAAAGTCGCAGCAACCATCACTACGATACCGGCAACTACAAAAAAATTGATTCCTTCCTGGGTACGGAAGAAGAGTTTGTAATCCTTTGCCGGGAAGCAAAGGAACACGGCATCCGCGTCATTCTGGACGGGGTCTTCAGCCACACGGGGGACGACAGCATTTACTTTAACCGGCGGGGAAGCTATCCGGAAACCGGGGCGTACCAGTCGAAAGCGTCGCCTTACCACTTCTGGTACCAGTTCAAAAAGTTTCCGGAAGAGTACAGCTGCTGGTGGGGCGATAAGAGCCTGCCGGAAGTGGATGAAAGGGACAGCAGCTACCAGGACTTTATCATACGGGATAAAGACAGTGTGCTGAAGCACTGGCTACAGGCCGGGATTAGCGGCTGGCGCCTGGACGTGGCGGACGAACTGCCGGATGAATTCCTGAAGGCCTTTTACAGTGAATTGAAAAAGAGCGATCCGGATGCGGCCCTGATTGGCGAGGTCTGGGAGGATGCGTCCAACAAAATCAGTTACGGGAAGCAGCGGGCCTATCTGTGCGGCGGCAAACTGGACAGCGTGATGAATTACGTACTGCGCCGGCTGATGCTTGACTTTTTGCTGGGAAAAGCTGGTGCGGGCCATACCAACACACTGTATCTGCAGCAGATGGAAAACTATCCGAAAGAAAACCTGTACGCCATGCTGAACCTGACCGGCAGCCATGATGTGGAACGAATTCTTTCCGTTCTGGCAGAAACGTCGGATCAAAATCGGCCTGGTAAAGCGGGACGCGAATTAATGCATGAAAACGCTACAGATTCATCCGTCCTGAGCATCGGTGAACAGCGCCTGCTGTTGTTCTGGGCCTGGCAGATGACGCTGCCGGGAATGCCCTGCATTTATTACGGTGACGAGGCCGGGCTGCTAGGCGGAAAAGACCCGGATAACCGGCGTCCTTATCCCTGGGGTCGGGAAAACAAAAAATTGCAGGCGTACTGTCGAACTTTTATCCAATTGCGGAAAAAGTTTGATGCCCTGCGTACGGGACGGATGATTCCCGTTTATGCAGAGGGTGATGTATATATTTATGCCCGCTCCATTGAGGGTGGAAAAGATGTTTTCGGTAAACCGGCAGAGGACGGGTTGTTCTTTGTGGCACTGAACCGGGGAACCGAACTGCACACGGTACGTGTGTATACCGGGGAACTTGCCTTTGGAGAATTACAGCCGGTGGGGCCGGTCCCCGCGGAACCCGTATCTACGGTCAACGGGATTTTTACGGTTACGCTGCCGCCCCTGGGCCAGCAGATTTACCAATGTGTGGAAAAGGGAGTTTACCTGCCAGAACAGGCAAATGGTTTTCCGGAACGAGTGCCGGCAGATAATAAAATCAGCCCGATTAATTTACGGAAAGCAGGAATTTTACTGCATCCCACATCCCTTTGGGGCCATACCGGCAGGGAAAAGAAAAAAGCGGCGAAAGAGTGGATTGATTTTTTAGCAGCTGCCGGGCAGAGAATTTGGCAGATCCTTCCCCTGAATCCACCGGGCCTGGGTGATTCACCTTATCTTTCCGTATCCGCGTTTGCCGGACATGAAACCTTGTTTGCAGAAACGGAAGAAAAAACCTGTGGCAGTACGAAGAAAACGTTAAGCAGCGCAAACATAAGTATAAAAGTGGAAGAACAACAAAACTATCTTGCTTTTTGCCAGGAAAACAGTTACTGGCTGCCGGACTATGCCCTGTTCCGGGCGCTGCGGGATCATTTTCATAAACCATGGCAGGAGTGGCCTGAAGAGATACGGATACGACGACCGGCGGCGTTAAAAAAATATGGAAAGCTGTTGGAGAAGCAAACAGAGATATATAAAAGAAAGCAATTCGAATTTTTCCGTGTCTGGCAGGAGATTAAAGTCTGCGCCAATACAAAAGGAATTGAGATTTTAGGCGACATGCCCATCTTTGTGGCGGCGGACAGCGCGGACTGCTGGGCCCATCCTGAATACTTTTATCTGGATGAAGAGGGATACCCGGAAGAAGCAGCCGGGGTTCCGCCGGATTATTTCAGCGCTGCCGGGCAAATCTGGGGCAATCCGCTGTATCGCTGGGATGTAATGGAAAAAGACGGGTTCCGCTGGTGGAAAGAACGGTTCCGTGCCATAACGCAGTTCACCGACAGGATCCGGATAGATCACTTCCGGGGTTTTGTGGCGGCCTGGGGTGTTCCCCGGGGAGAAAAAGACGCCACCGCCGGCAGCTGGAAACCAGCTAAAGGCCGGGAGATGTTTCTGGCTTTACGGGAGGAACTGCCAGATTTGCTGCTGGTTGCAGAAGATCTGGGACAGATCAGCGAGGAGGTTTACCGGCTGAAGAATGAACTGGGGCTGCCCGGCATGCGGATCCTGCAATTCCATTTTCAGAACCGGGCTGACGGGATCTGTGATTTTGCCACGGAGCCAAATTGTGTGGCTTACACCGGAACCCACGACAACAATACCCTGCGGGGCTGGCTGGAAGAAGAAGTCTCACCGGAACTGCGGAACCAATTGCGTTGTTTAACCGGCAGCGAACCGGACTCCTGGTCGCTCATTGAATATCTGTACAGCCGCCGTGCTGAGACGGTCATTGTGCCCGCACAGGATATACTGGACCTTCCTTCCTCATGCCGTATGAATACGCCGGGAATTCCATCCGGCAACTGGATGTGGAAAATGGAAGAAGGGTGTCTGACAGAAGAACTGGCAAATAAGCTGGCTAAGCTGGTAAGTAAATATGCGCGTGGAAGTATATAAAAATGCAGCCCTGCTTTATCGTGTCTGTCTATCAAAAAAGAAAAGAAAAATACGTAGCATCGAAACGTATTTCAGTAATATTTTTGCAATCGTAATTTGTAGCGGCAAAATTAAAATCTGACAATTCAGCGAAAACAAACATGCCGATTTTATCACACCTCTGTAGCGCTAAAAAAAAGTCAACAACTTTTTAAAATTTATTTCATTCAGTTTACAAAAAATGTGCTTGACAAAACAATAGAAATAGTCATTTACATAGATGTTCGATGTTTTTTAACAATATTTTACTATATGTTGTGGTGTGAATAAAATAAAAGTTATACACACAACTTATCCACAGGTTGTGCATAACAATGGCAAAGACAGGGGAATTTATCGGAAAAAGTTACTGTTTTCCACATTTTTTCCAGTCAAAAGACTGTTTTTCTGTGGATAACCCTGTGCATACTGTGTATAAACAGGGGTTAAACAAAAATTCGTAAACCGTCTATTTGGTATTGCATCCGCATTGGACAGATTTCTTTTCCGGTCTTTTTGGAAGAATTCTTTGAGCGGTATGTTCTTAACTGGTTTTTTCTCTAAACTCTGGTTTGCGCTTTTGTCTTTATATGGTAAAATATATCAATACAAATCATATCAGTTGAAGCCCTTACGGGCTGTAATTGACATTAAGTAAAACAAAAGACATGGAAAAACAGAAAGGATTAGTTATATGGCAATCAAACGTGACATTGCGGAAAAACTCATGAGCGCGAAGGGAGATCTGAACGAATCTTCATTCAGCGTGATTCCTGATGGTTATCTGGGGTTTGTAGACGATAGCAACGGCCGTCACCTGGCGATAGTCTGCGGTGAAAAATCCGAATGGAACAAAGCCTGGAAGGGCGCGGAATACGAAACAGCGGATGAAAATAAAAAAATAAAAATAGGCCTGTTCCCCCTGAATCCCAACAACGCGGCACTGGTTCGCCGTCTGGTGGGCTGGGCGGCACCCTCTTCCTGCGGGGTAAACGGCATCAGCGTGGCCTTCAGCGACTGGCTGGGTGTGATAAACAGCAAGCTGCCCGATTTGTTTGTGCATAAACAAATCAAACCGGTATTGGTGGATTATACACCGGAAAACAGCGCTGTATTACAGCGGAACTTCCTGGAAGCGATGGACACTGCTACATGGAGTGTGCTGTCTTCCGGTTACAAAGGCGGCTGGGCAGCCAACGCGGCCGGACTGAAAACAGAAGAAGAAATCGTCAAGGCGCTGCTGTACGGATACAGCGGTATCGGTGTGGACTGCAGCGATAAGATCGACCGTTCGGTGGAAGAACTGAGCGTGGAAGAATCGGAAAAACGGTTCGGCGAATTTGATAGGGATTTTAAGGAAGCGATAGACAAATCTTATTTGGATGCGGAATTCCAGGTTGGCGATGTGAAAATCAAATTTGAAGAAAAATCCCTGCACCGGATGGTATTGGAGTTCGGTCAGGCCATTATGTTCCTGCAGAACATGTACAAGGATTATCTGGACGATACGCCCTGGGACCTGGACTTCGAGGTAGATCTGTCCCGCTGCGATAAAGCCCTGACACCCCAGGAGCATTACTTCCTGGCCAACGAACTGAAACGGGCTGCGGTAAAATTCGATACCCTTTGCGTCAATGCCAATATCTTCAAGAAAGAAATGGAAGCGGATATGGCGTATCATGCAGGCATTGCCAAAGCGTTTGACTACCGCATGAGTTTCGGGGACGCGGAGCTGGCATTTAATGACCTGGCGGCGTTGACAAAAGAATGTAACCAGCGGGTTAACTTTAAACTGACGCATGTGCTTTGGCTGGCAGCGCTGCAAACCATTGCCAGGACTGACAGCGCTTTGCTGAAACAGATAGCGGAGCGGGCCGGTCTGAAAGTTCCCGCCGTGGAAGAGCTGACCTTTGAAAAAGAAGCGGGCATCGCTTTTGTTACAGCGTATGATAAAATTTTAGGCAACGAAGAAGGTAAGGACAAACTTCCTGTCAAAGAAGCGGTGGAAAAGGAAAAAGACCTGTACGAAGAAAACCTGGCAGAACTGGTGAATACATTGATCCGTAAACTCTAAATCTGTTTTTATTTTTATATCATGCTGCGGGGAGGTGTTCTCATGGATGAAAAGATTGCAAAGTTAAATGAAATGATACGGGAATCCAAACGTATTGTATTCTTCGGCGGCGCCGGAGTATCCACGGAAAGCGGCATTCCGGACTTCCGCAGTACGGACGGCCTCTACAATCAGACGTACCGGTATCCGCCAGAAATGATCGTCAGCCACACCTTCTATGAGGACTGCCCGGAAGAGTTTTTTGATTTCTACAAAAACCGCATGCTGTTTCTGGATGCAAAACCCAATGCGGCCCATTTTAAACTGGCGGAACTGGAAAAAGCCGGTAAGCTGACGGCTGTAATCACCCAGAACATTGACGGGCTGCACCAGGCAGCCGGCAGTAAGACCGTGATGGAACTGCACGGAAGCGTGCTGCGGAACTACTGTGAGGACTGCAATAAGTTTTTTGACGTAAACTACGTAAAAAATTCCAAAGGCGTCCCCGTCTGCGACAAATGCGGCGGCCGGGTGAAACCGGATGTAGTATTATATGAAGAAACTCTGAATATGGATATCCTGGAAGCCTCGGTAAACTACATTTCCCAGGCGGACATGCTAATCATCGGCGGCACGTCCCTGGTAGTGTATCCGGCAGCAGGACTGATCCGCTATTATCAGGGCAACAAGCTGGTATTGGTGAACAAATCCGAAACTTC
>OCTX012135191.1_pt1 | contig 15461 bp, 25 predicted proteins | sample 1539691 | NCBI WGS metagenome assembly OCTX01 (sample SAMN02144231, study PRJEB22623) | gut metagenome | biome: sheep rumen | host: Ovis aries | place: New Zealand | reverse complement strand
ACAGCACGTAATAAATTTGATGCTGAAAAGAAGGAAGCAGAAAGATTAGCTTCCATGACCGCAGAGGAAAGATATACAGAAGAATTGAAGCAGAGAGAAACAGCACTAGCTGAAAGAGAAAGACAGGTTCAGCTTTTAGAAAATAAGCAATCTGCTACTAAGATACTTGCGGATAAAGGTATATCTATTAACCTTGTGGATTTAGTATTGGCTGATACCGCTGAAGATATGAAAGCAAGAATTGATATCCTAGAGAAAGAATTTAATTTAGCGGTTCAGACAGAAATCGAAAAGAGAATAGGCGGTAGCACTCCAAGAGTTAATCAAGGTTCTGGAGCGATTACCAAAGAGGATTTTATGAAGATGGGTTTAAGGGATAGACAGATGCTATCACAAACTAACCCAGATTTATTTAATAAATTGATAGGAGAATAATGATATGGCAAATACAGTTTTTGCAAATAAGGTATTAGAAAGTAAATTAGAAGATTTACTTACTACAGCTATTGATATGAATAGCTATATGACTATTGATAATTCCCTTGCCGAAAGCGCAGGAATGACAAAAACAGTTAATGTTTATACTGCTACTGGCAATGTTGCGGATGTAGCGCAAGGTGTAGGAAATACATCTAATATTGAAGTTACTTTTACAGGTAAGGATTACACAGTCGGTACTACACAGGGCAGATTCCAGTACTTCGATGAAGAAGCAATGAAAGACCCTAACATTGTTGAAATGGGTTTAAAAGCAATCGCTGATAAGATGACTAACGATTTAACTTCTAAAGCAATCGCCGCATTAGGTTCTGCTTCTGGAGCAGGTGCATTAACACAAGCAGGAAGCTGAAACTTTGCGCACATTGTCGATGCAATCGCTAAGTATCCATATGAAGATGAATCTGGCTTATTCATTCTCATTAACCCAGCGCAGTTAGCTACACTCAGAAAGAACCTTGGAGATGATTTAAAGTATTCTGAAGGTTTTGTTAGAACTGGCTATGTAGGTTCTGTTTGTGGAGTTCCTGTAATTGTTTCTAAAGCCGTTCCTGCTGGCACTGGCTTCCTTGCTACAAAAGAAGCAGTTAAATGCTTTGTTAAGAAGGGTGTAGAAGTAGAACAGGAAAGAGATGCTAATATCCGCCAGAATAGTGTTTATGGTCGCAAGGTTATGCTTATTGCGCTTGTCGATCAAACAAAGGTTGTTAAGCTTACAACACAGGCATAGTTTATAGGGGTAGATAATTCTACCCCTTCTAATAGGAGAAAAACATGTTAGAAGAATTAGTAGCTTATTTAGGCATTGCGGCAGATGATGCCGCAGGTAAAGCTATTCTATCTACTCTAATCAGATTTGCTTCTGCTGCGTTTGAAGATTACACAGGGCAAGCTGCTGAAGATTACGAAACTATCATTATGAAAATGGTAATTGAGGATTGAAACAGATACGGCTCAGAAGGATTACCTTCCTTCTCTTTTGGCTCTAATACAGAATCCATCCTTACAGACTATTCAGATGGGTTAAAGCGTCAGATGCGCAGATTAAAGAAAGTGAGGATGTTCTAATGGCATTCAATACAAAAATGAAAACTGTACCTGTAGATATTCCTGTAATTTTAATCAATGACTATAACGAGAAAGTGATTACTTATCAGTTTTTGCGCAATATTAAAATCGCATTAGCGCAGAATGCTGTAAATACCTATCAGGGCAATGATACAAACGTTATTAACGTAGAGTATCTAGCATTAACTACTGATAGATATATTGAGAAGGGTTATAGAATTGATACTAAATATATCGTGTCTTATGTAGAGAAGAATAGATTATACTCTATCCTTCATCTCAGAGAAATTGGTAACGATGGAAGACTTTAAAATAGTAGTTGATAACTTGCAAGAGTTTATCAATAACGGCATGCAGGAGTATATCCAAAAGGGTTTAACAGATGCTTGCCTTTTGGTAGAAGGTTCTGCTAAGAGAAATGCACCTTCCAGAGATGGACAATTAAGGCAATCAATTACGCATGATATTGAAGACTTTACAGGTTATGTAGGAACAAATCTGGAGTATGCGCCATATGTGGAAATTGGTACAGGTATTCATTCTTCTGAAGGTACAGGACGTGAAGACGTTCCATGAAGATACAAGGATGAAAAGACAGGCCAATGATATACCACGTATGGCCAGGAGTCTAAGCCGTTCCTTCAGCCAGCAGTAGAAGAAAACAAACAAGAGATAATGAAATGTTTTAAGGAGTTATTCTAATGATTACTTTATTAAATGCTATTGCTACAGCTTCTGGATTAGAACCAAAACCATTAGAAACTTCTGAGGTAGAAACATGCATTGTTTATAGGTATTACCAAAATACAAGATTTAACTACAGATTGGAGTTAAGAATAATTGGTTTTACTCTAATGGAAGTAGATAGCATAGTAGAAAAGATTTTAGACGGTATCAATAATTTTGGAGATACCGCAAAGGTAAATGGCTTTGCCAGTATTGAATTAAATGGCGGCGGAGTCATGAAAGATTATCAGACTAACACGATACAGAAGATTCTGTATTTTGATGTGGTTAAGAAATAGGAGAAATTAAAATGGCAGTAGAAAAGATTACATTAGGTTCTGGAAAATTATATGTAGCTGAATGAACTGATTCTATTCCCGCAGATGCGTCTTTAGAAACAGACGCTAACTTGATTGGATATATTCAAGGTGGTGCAACACTTACATATACTCCAGAGTTTTATACCGCAGAAGATGATTTAGGCTATGTAGCTAAAAAGATTATCACAAGCGAAGAAGTAGTTCTTTCTTCTGGTGTTATGACTTGGAACGGTGCAACACTTGCTAAGTTATGTAGCACAGCCAGAGTAACAGAAACTCAAGGTATCAGAACTGTTAAGCTTGGTGGTGTTTCTAATTTTGACCAGAAGAAGTACTTAATTAGATTCCTTCATGAAGATAGTGCGGATGGAGATATCCGTTTAACTATCGTAGGTTCTAATGAAAACGGTTTTGAAATGGCTTTTGCTAAAGATAAGGAAACAGTTATTAATGCAGAGTTTAAGGCAATGCCATTAGACAATGAAGGTACTTTATTAATCTACTCAGAAGAAATTGTAGGCTAGGAGAAATAATTTATGTTGGATTTATCAATGAGTAAAAAGCTATACCAATTTAAATGGGTAGATGGTTCTGTTATTTCCTTAAAGCCGCCCAAGCAGAGAGTATATGCAGAATTATTAAACTTCCAGAATTTAAATGAGTCTGAAGCGATCGTTACGATGTATTCAGTAACCAATGAGGTATTGAATAATAACATTCAACATAAAAAACTAGATGCTTCAGAGATTGGTATAGATATGTGTATAGTTCTGCTTCAGGACTATCTAGAGTTTTATACGGCAGAACTAAATAATATAGTTTTCCATCAGTCCCTGTAATAGAAGAAGAAACAAAAGAATACCTTATTACAGGGACTGATGATTATAAGGTAGCTTCTGATTATTCTGGCTTGAACTTCTCAGAACTAAATGAAATAGATATCCTTACCTTTAAGATTTTGGTAAGAGATGGTTTTATTTCAAAAATGCGTGAGAGTGAAGCTGGACAGGAGTATTTGCAGAATGCTTGACTATTAAGGCAAACAGAGCCAGATAGAAAAGCATTAAGAAAGTTTAGAGGACGGTAATAGAAATGTTAGATTTAGGAAACTTAAAAATCGGTATTACCGTAGAAAGTGATAGCGCAAAAAGCCAGTTAAATGAACTATCTGGAGCGGTAGAAGGAACTGGCGGTAAGTTAGCTACGTTTGGAAAAATAGCAGGTGGAGCGGCTGTAGCCGCAGGTGTAGCGGTAGCAGGGTTTTGTACTAAAGCCGTAGGCGATTATATGGAAGTAGCCGATGCTATTGATAAAGGCTCTCAGAAATTAGGAATGTCTTCTGAAGCCTATCAAGAGTGAGGTTATGTATTTGAAAGAAATGGAGCTTCTATAGATTCTTTTGGCAGGTCTATGAAAACCATGCAGAAGAATGTCTTAGATGGTGCTGAAGCTTTTGAAACTATTGGAGTAGCTACACAAGATGCAGAAGGAAATTTTAGAAGCCAAGAGGCGGTAATGAATGACACTATACTTGCGCTTGCAGGTATGAATGATGAAACGCAGAGAAATGCGCTTGCGCAGGAAATCTTTGGAAACCAATACACAGAGATATTACCATTACTTAATCAAGGTACTGATGCGCTTGAAGGACAGAAGAATGCGGCTCATGAATTAGGGTTAGTAATTGATGGCGAAGCCATTACCGCAGGAGCGGCTTTAGGCGATACAATGGCTGATATTAAGGATTCTCTTGGTATGGTAGTTACTGATATAGCTATACAGTTAATGCCAGTAATACAGCAGCTATGCGATTTTATAATTGCGCATATGCCGCAAATCCAAGCAGCTATACAGGTTGTTATTAGTGTTGTTAGTTCCATCGTAGGAGTAATAGCACAGGTTGTTAGCGCAGTTATGAATGTGATACCGCAGGTAGTAAGCGTAGTAAATAAAATTTGAACTACCATAACAGGATTAGTTGATAAAGTAGTTGGAATTGGAAAAAGCTTCTATGATGCAGGTAAGAATGCAATCAATAATTTATTAAGTGGTTTTAGAAATGCATGAAGCGCAGTTAGCTCTTGAGTATCAGAAAAGATATCATGGATTAAAAATATGTTTAGTGGTGTATCAGGCATTATTGATAAAATCAAGGGAAGTCATAGAACAGGATTACGTGAAGTCCCTTACGATGGTTACATCGCAGAGCTTCATAAGGGTGAAATGGTTTTAACGGCGGCTGAAGCTAACCAATACCAGAAGTCTTCTGGAAGCACTACAGTTTCAAATATCACAGTTAATAACTACAGCCCTAAAGCATTAACAGAAGCAGAAACCGCTAGACAGTTCAGAAAGACACAGAGAAAGTTACAGTTAGGATTTTAAGAGGTGGAGATAATGAAGATAAGTTTAAAAAATTATGATGAAACCAGAAGCCTAACTTTCGATAATAAAACTTACGTATTGAATGAAAAGGATTTAGGAAGCGCAGGGGTAAGTCTTTCTACTTTTAATGGTTCTAGCCAGATTGGAAGCATGGTTATTTCTAGAGTCATAGGAACTAGAGATATAAGTTTAATTGGCTACATTCTAGGCAATAGTGAAGCAGATATGTTAGCTAAGAAAAGATACTTGCAATCGGTAGTTAGTCCATTACAAAACTTTTGATTAATCCTTGGTGATTACCGCATAGAAGTATCTCCAGATAATACGGTAGAATATGCAGTTCCTTATGCTGAGAATAATAAATGGATTTGTAAATTTAACATAACAGGAGTAGCAGGAAATCCATGCTTCATTCTAAATAAATCCTATATGAGAGCATTGGCTTATACACAGGGAAGTTTCCATTTTCCTTTGAGATGTGTAAAGAATACAGAGCCTATACGTATGGGTTACAGATTACCTACACAAATCAAGATGGTAGAAAACGCTGGAGCTGTAGATATTGGGGTAAAGCTAAAATTCAAAGCGATCGCTAACGGAGTAGAGAATCCGTATATTCAGAACCTTTTAACAGGCGAAACATTAAAAGTTAATTGCACACTGGATGCGGAAGATGTGCTTTATGTTAATACAAAGTTTGGAGAAAAAGAAATAATCTATAACGATACTGATAACTACATGTATCTTTTGGATTTAGATAGTGATTGGCTAGAGCTTCATACAGGAGAAAATTACTTGCGTTATGGTGCTGATGTAAATGAGGAAGCGTTAGAAGTTTCTATGGAGTACTTGCCGCAATATTTAGAGGTATAGGCTTATGATGATTAAAATTTTTGATAAAGATATTAACTTCATAGGTGTATTAGAAAAATTTAATTCCTTTAAATGCAATGAGCCATTTAGCGATGCAGGAAGCTTTACCATAAAAGCAATCATGTCTAAGGAATGTCTAGAGCTTTTATCTATTGGAAATATTGTAGTTTATAATGACTTTGCAGGAATTATAGATTCTGTCCAGAAGTCAGAAAGCGTAGATGATGGTTCTAGAATTTTTGCTTCTGGCTATAACCTAACAGGATTACTAGATAGAAGAATTATCTGAGAAGATACATATTACAACACTACAGCGGAAAACTTTATCAGAACAGTAGTAGATAATAATTGTATTAACCCTACTGATTCTGATAGGGTTATACCGCATTTAGTTCTAGGTTCTTATCTTGGATTAACTGAAACGTATGAGGTTCAGACAGAATATATAAACCTTCTTCAGGGCATTAAGGAATGCGCAGAAGAAGTAGGCTATGGATTTAATATTGATTTAGATATCCCTAATAAGCAGATGGTTTTCAATATCATCACTCAGACGGATAGACGAGTAGGAAGTGAAAATCAGTTTGTGTTAAGTAGGGAATACGATAATGTAATAGAACAGGAATATACCTATTCAGTTAAGAAGGAAACAAATACGGTTTTTATCTGTTCGGATGATGGTACAGCTACTTATTCTTCTGGCTCTACAGGAATTGACAGAAAAGAAATGTATCTAAGCAGTAGTAAGAAGAAAGAGAGCCTTACCACAGAACAATTTAAAAACGTTTTAATAACTGAAGGTAAAAGCAAACTATCAGATGTAATAGATAGTTTTGATATTGATACTGCGGAAACGGATTTATCAGTAGGCGATGTAGTATCAATTATAGATAAAGAATGAGGCTTATCTCATTTTGCTATGGTTAGTGAGAAAGAGATAACTTTAGAAAATGGAAAAGAAACAATTAATTATCTTTTCGGAAATGATATTAAGGAGAATTAATTATGAGTGAATATAGTTCATTTTTTAATTCTGTAGTAGATGGCGCAGGAATATATGATAGGGAATATAATGCGGAGGATTTTGCGGAGTATTTCGCTTCATTTATCGGTAATGGAGTTTATGCAGATAGGGCAAGTGAATTACAGGTTTCTGCTTATGGTGGAAACATGTCTGTAATTGTTCCTACTGGTTCAGCATGGATTAATGGCTATTACTATAAGAATGCTTCAGATAAGAATCTTACGCTAACTATTGCGGACGGTGCTTTAAATAGAACTGATTTAATCGTAGTGAGATTAGATTTATTAGAAAGAAAGATTACCGCAGAAATAGTAGAAGGTATTCCAGATACACAGGGAACAATACCAGAACTAACAAGAGATGCTGATATATGAGAAATAGCCCTAGCTAGTGTTTCTGTTCCTGCCAATGCTACAGAGATTAGCCAAGCTAATATAACTGATTTAAGAGCCGATAGTACTTATTGCGGCTGGGTATCTGGAGTAATAGACCAGATAGATACTTCTGGCTTATTTGCGCAATTTACAGATGAATTTAACACTTGATTTGATCAGATGAAGGGACAGCTTTCTACAGATGCCGCAGGACACTTACAGCAGGAAATAGATGGCTTAGAATCTGATATTAATACTAAGATTGGTACTACTGATATTTCTTCAGTTGGTGATGGAACTATAACTGGAGCGGTTAGCGCATTAAATACAGGTTTAATTGACGGAATGGGCGCAAAACTTTTGTGGAGCGGTAATTTTACAGGAAGCGGAAGCATTACGATAAGTGGTCTTTCTGATTGGTTGATTGTTGGATATACAATGTATTCATCACTAACAAACATTGAATATCTTATGATTGGCACACCCTCAAGAGGTGGTCTTCCTTATGGCGTTTATGATTCAACAAGTACAACAACAGCAGCATATCGTTTTTTGGTAAGTGGGGACACTATCACAGTAAATAGTGCGAATAGAGGTTTATATTTCAGCAGTTCTACTACATACAACAACGGCAACGAAACACACATCTATCATATTTTCGGAATCATCAAAAAGCCAACAAGTATTTAAATCAGCATTTAAATACATTAAGAAAAAGAGAGAGATTAACGTATGGAAGAAATAGTTAGCTTAGTTTCTTCTCTTGGGTTTCCAGTAGGCATAGCAGTAATAGCTTTTTACTTCTATACAAAGTTTGTAGGCGAACAGATGGAAGCCTATGCCAAAAGAGAAGAAAAACTTACTGCGCAGTTAGATAAATTCAGTGAGAGTTTAAATAACTTTAATGTAACTCTAACCAAGATAGATACAAGGTTAGAGTACTTGGAAAAACAAACACCTAAAGAAGAAAAAATAGGATAGATAAAAGGGGTTAGCAGGTAGCTAACCCCTAAATTTTTTTTGGGATATGTTCTACAAAACGTTCTACACAAGCTAAAAAAGGCTCAACCATGCGCAAATAAGACATACCGGCAATATGAGGGACGTACCAAAAACCGCCAGAAAATCGAGAAAATGGTGCATATATTTGTCAAATCTGCACATTATGAGGGGTATCTCAGGCTAGAAATGTTCTACAAAATGTTCTACACTTAATGCGTGAGGTGTGGAAACATGAAATACAATAACTTGAACCTAATTGAGCTAAAGGACAGAAAGAACAAATGGCAAGCGATATGCGACTATAAGGATAATGATGGTAAAAGAAAGTTTAAGCGTAAGAGCATGCCTACAGAATCCAAAAGAGAAGCATGGAAGTTAGCGGAAGCATGGTTTAATGAGATAAATAACCTAGCAGAACAGGAAGCAATTCCAGAAGAAGAAACAGTATCGGAAGTAATAAGTAAGTATATAGAAAATCAAAGGGATAAACATTTAATAGAAGATAGCACGTATTATAAACAGATTAGGTTGGTAAAGAGTTACATAGAAGGTAGCTACATTGGTTCTATTGGCTTCTTTTCATTAGAAAGAACAGATATAGAAAGATGGATTACAGAAATGTTTAATAAGCCGTTAGGTCCTTCTACAATTCATCTCGTATTGTCAGTTGCTAGTAAGGTATATGCGGATTATGTTAAATCAGACCGCATACAGAAAAACCCTTTTAATGCGGTAAAGAAACCTCCAGCAAAAGTGAAAAAAACTTACCTTATAGATAATCAGATGACGGATTATCTAAGTGCAGTTTGGTTAGAATTGGATAATGATAGAAATAGACATTACTTAGTAGCTTTCCTGCTTATGTATTATTGCGGACTGCGAAAAGGCGAAGTCTGCGCATTAAGAAATAGAAATATAGACTTTGAAAAATGGATGATTAATATTGATTCTGCTACTGCTATTAGAGAAGGAGGACAATATCTTAAAGACCCCAAAAATAAATCTTCAATACGTTCCTTCCCAATTCCAGAACAAATAAGAGATTTAATCCTACAAAGATATGAGGAAACAGACAAAAATCCAAGTAGCTATATTTGTAGTAAAGATACTAAGAAACCTTTAAATCTATCGACAATTCAAAAGAAGTTTAGAAAGATAGTAGTTTCATATAATTTGGAAGATGCTTACGGAAAAACTATTACAATGCATGGATTAAGACATTCACTTGGATATGCAGGAGTGCGTTCTGGAATGGATGTTAGCGCATTAAGTAGGATAATGGGACATTCAAGGCAAAGCACAACCTTAAATGTATATAGTGATACTTCTCCAGATGCTGTTAAAGTGGGTATGGAGAAGTTAAGTAACTTCTTTAAAAAGCGTGATTTAGATGAATAAGCCACGATTAATCAAAGGGATGGAGTAACTTCCATCTCTTCTTTTTTTAACTTCTGTATTGCTTATTCTGGCTTCCTACAGTTACAATGAATTTTAAAGAAAGAGAGGAATTTATAGTTATGGTATTTCCCGAAAAAGTAGCCAAGATTAAGCTTGAACACATCATGCAACATGCCCAGGAGAACGGCAATGTTAAGTGGCTGAAGAAGCATGCGGATGAAATTCAGAAGACAGAGCCTAATAGCATGAAGGCATTCTTCAAACTGCGCAAGGAATATCTGGCAGAGTTCTGCCCTGAGCTTCTGGCTAAGAAGAAAGCACCTAAGAAGGGCAAGAGCATGTTTCAGAAGATTGCCGAAATGGAAGGCTAATCAATTTGCTTTAAGAAAAAATTTTTTGTTAAAATATTTTTGGACAGAGAGAGTTAATAAATGCTCTCTCTTTTTTATAAGTAGTGAAGGTAATTTAGCCTTCTTGCTTTTAGCCTATATGATTCCTTTCTTAAAAATTAGTTTTCATGGGTATTGGAGATAGTAATAGTAAATTACTATCTCCCTTTCCTAATACTAAAAATGTCTTAACTTTTAGGACAAGAGAGGTAAATCTTTTAGGAATAATTTTTAGAGATAGTAGGAGGAAAATATGGCAAGAGATAACGATACTACCATAACAGTTAGGATTCCAAAAGAGATGAAGAAATGACTGTTAGAAGAATCAGATACTAGAGATGTATCTATTTCGCATTTAGTGCGCAAAGCACTAGAAGATTATCAGAAGAAAGGAAGATAGAAACATGGAAAGGGAAAGCATGGTTTTGTATAAGACCACCTATGAAGCTATAGCCGCATTAAGAGAGATAGACGATAAGTACGGCTGAGAGCTACTTGATGCAATAACGGCTTTTGCATTTTATGGAGAGATAAAAGAAGTGTCAGCGATCGTTAAGCCTGTTTTGCCGCAGATTCTTTACACTCTTGGATTAGCTAAAGATAGATACGAAATCGCCAGAAAAAACGGAAGTAAAGGCGGAAGACCAAGAGGAATAGATTATGCGGAAGTGGCTAGATTACATAAGGAAGGTTTATCTAATAAGGTAATTGCGGATAAGCTAGGCTGTAGTGAAGACAGTGTTAGAAAGATTATTAAGAGCCAGAGTAATTACGCAGAGAATCAGAAAAACCAGAAAAACCTTAATGTAAATGTTAATGATAATGTTAATGAAAATGATAATGTCAATGTCAATGTTAATAACCAAGATTTTTAGCCTGCTTGCGCAGTCTAAAATTAGTTAGGTTAGTTAGGCGGCATAGCCGCCAGAAGGGAAAGAGAAAAATATGAATGAGAACAAGATTAAATTTTTAAAAGAGAATGTAGGCTTCCATTTATCGGATTTAAGTTATGGAAGGCAGTTAGAGTTTAAAGGAAGACCAGAAAGTTTTGAATGGAAGCTTCTGGCTCTATCTAGAGATAAGCTAGAGAATTGAGAGAAATATGGATTTAGATATTTCGATAATCCAGACTTCAGAAGAAACATAGATAACTCTCTAGAGGTATTAAGACAAGAAGAAGATACTAAGTTTAAGGCGGCTATGCGCAACGAGCGCAAGCGCAGTGGAATCTGGGTAGATTCTGAAGTAGCCAGAAGGAAGTATGAAAGAATGAAGAAGTATTGGAAGTACTTTGGAGCGCAAGAGCCTTTTACCGCCGATAACGGAAAGCAATATAGATTTAACTTCACTTCTGGAGTAACTGCGCAAGGAGCGCAGAAGCTTTGCGAGGTAATGGCATTCCAGAAGTTTGAAGACCTTTTGGAAGAAGATTATTTAGTATTATGAACTGCGTACTTCACAGAGATAATTTCTATTGAATTGCCGCAGAGAAAGGAAGGTAACTAATATGTTAGGAAGTTTCTTATTTGTTAATGCATTAATCTATGCTTTTGCTATTGGAATGATTATAGGTTATTCCGCTAAGTAGCGTTTATAGAAAATTTTCCTTATAATGGAAGTAAGGAAGGTAAAAAGGTATGGAAAGTATTCTTTTGAAGATTAGTAAGCATGAAGAACTAGATTCCAGTGATTGGTATGAGATTAATGGAGTGCTAGAGAGTGAAGGGATTAACATTAATGATTATCCGCAGGAGTATCAGAGGATAAGGAAACTTCTATATATCCTTGCGGTAGAGAGGTTGAAACACTTCACTGAGCCGATGCTTCTGGATATTTTAGGCTACTAAAAAGTAAGAGGGCAATTAACGATAATGTTAATGCCCTTTTTTTAATTAAATTTGAATGGAGGTAGTTTTATGACCCCTAAAGAGAAAGAGTATGTATTGGAGTATTTAGCCAATGGCTATAATGCGCAAAAGGCTTACCAGAAGGTGTATGCAAAGCCAGAAGGATATCGCACAGGGCAAGCTTATTACATTCTGAATAAGCCAGATATTAAACAGTTTATCAGTGAGTATCGCTCAGAAAAAATCAAGGCTCTAAACATAGATAACGATAGAATAATTGAGAAGTTAGAAGAAATAGCGTTTTCTGATAAAGACGATAAGTATTATAAATCTGTAGATAAGTTAAAGGCTCTTGATATGTTAAGAGGAATGCTTTCTTCTTCTGGAGATAAAGACGAGATGATTATTAAGGTGGAGATAGATGACAAGGGTAATATTAAGTAAGGAACTATTTAACCCTGTTTATTATCCTTCTTTATTTGATTACTCCAGAAGATACAATGTGTTTTATGGCGGTGCTGGAAGTGGCAAGTCTTTTTTTATCTGCCAGAAGCTTCTTATTAAAGCATTAACGGATAAGAGAAAGATACTAGTTTTGCGCAAGGTAGGAAGGACAGTAAAGCAATCTGTATTTCAGTTACTTCTGGATTTATTGGTAGATTGGAAGCTAATTGGTAATTGCAAAATAAACAGAACAGATTTTACTATTACTCTCAGTAATGGAAGTGTGTTTATCTGTAGTGGATTAGACGATCCAGAGAAGATTAAATCTATAACTGGATTAACTGATGCATGGATGGAAGAAGCCACAGAGTTTTACCAAGAAGATTTTAACCAGATAGATTTGAGAATCCGTCATGCTTCAGCAGAGTACCAGCAGCTATACCTTTCCTTTAACCCTGTTAGTAAGGTTAATTGATGCTATCAGTACTGATTCCAAGAGCCGCCAGAGAATAGCTTTATTCTTCACACTACCTACAAAGATAATAGGCGATTGCCGCAAGAGTATATCAATTCTCTTTTGCTTCTGGAGAAGAAGAATCCTGCTTACTACAAAATCTATGCGCTAGGTGAGTTTGGTAGTTTAGATAAGCTTGTCTTCAATAATTGGAAGGTAGAGGAGTTTGATTACAAGAGTATTAAGGGTGAGTTATTATGCGGATTAGACTTTGGCTTTACCGCAGACCCTACAGCGTTTATCTGTTCTCTCTTGGTAGATGAAAAGATTTATGTGTTTAGTGAGGTATTCAGAAAAGGATTACTCAATAACCAGATAGCGCAGATTATAAAAGACAATGGCTTCAGTAAGTCATTAATCATAGCAGACAGCGCAGAACAAAAGAGTATAGAGGAAATACGTAGAGAAGGAATAAACCGCATTAAAGCGGCTGAGAAAGGGCAAGGAAGTATATTACAGGGAATCCAGAAGTTACAACAGTATCAGATTATAATCCATCCTTCATGCACTAATCTGATAGAGGAGTTTTCTAATTACTCTTGGACTAAAGATAAGGTAACTAATGAGTATATCAATAAGCCAGTAGATAAATGAAATCATGGTATAGATGCGCTGAGATATTCCCTACAATGTGTAGAAGGACAGATTAAGCTTATGAATAAAAGTAAGTTTGGTTTATAAGGAGATTTGAACAATGTATAGAATGAATAGAAATGAAGAATTAACGCTTCAGAAGGTAGCAAAGATTATTCAGGCATTCAGACTAAATGAACAGGTGAAGATGCAAAAGTATATTGATTACTATTTAGGCAATCAAGCGATACTCAGAAAAACATATAGCGATGATAGTAAAACATGTTCTCACATCGTAAAGAACTACTGCTATTCCATTGTTAATAACTATAACGGCTATATTACAGGCATTCCCATTACCTATAGTTCTGATGAAGATATTTCTTCTCTCTTGGATATCTTTAACTATAACGATTACGAAAATGCAGATAGTCAGTGATTGCGCAATGCGCTTATTTATGGAGTAGCTTATGAATTGGTTTATATGGATGAGGATAAAAAGGAAAGATTTAAGGCACTAGACCCTAAAGAAGTTATTCCTATCTATGATGATACGTTAGAGCAGAATCTACTTTATGTAATTAGATTCTATGAAGTACCATCATATGATATCTATTCAGCTAAGAGTGAATACAGAATAGAAATCTATTCTGATTGCGCAGTTAGCATTTACCAGAGTAATAACAGTTTCAGTTCCTTTTCACTTCTGGAAGAATATCCGCATTACTTCAAACAAGTACCAATTAGTGAGTTTGCGCTAAATGATGAGAAGCAATCTATCTTCGATAAGGTAATTAGTTTGCAGGATGCATACAATGAGTTATTGAGTTCTGAGGTAGATGATTTTAGTAGCTTCGTAGATGCGTATTTAGTTCTCAAAGGTACAAGTATCGCAGAAGATGATATTCCAAAGATGAGAGAGAACAGAGTTCTTGTTATGGATGAGGATGATAGCGCAGAATACTTAACCAAGAGTATTAGCGATACTCAAATCCAGAATATGCTTCAAAACATTAATGACAGCATTCATGTTATAGCTAATAGCCCAGATTTTAATGATGAAAAATTTCTTGCTACTTCTGGCATTGCTATGAAGTATAAGCTAGTGGGATTTGAAAATGCTTCTGCTTCCATTGTGGCTAATATGACCAAAGCTATTCAAAAAAGAATTGAATTAATCTATGCGGTTAGAGGTTTAGTTAATGGTGATAAATTTGCAAATGTCAGAATTAAATTTACTAGAAACTTGCCGCAAGATGAAACTACAGTATTAACTCTTGTTAATGGTTTAAGAGGATTAGTATCAGATAGAACATTATTAACAATGATTCCTGCGGTGGAAGATGTAGATGCAGAATTAGAAGCCATAAAGGAACAGAAAGAATCTTACTTAGATATGTATTCTTTTGGTAATGATAATGAACAATAATCAGTGATGGCAGGATTATCTAGATTCCATCTGGGAAGCAGGAGAGAGAAAGACCAATAAGGAGTTAGCAAAACTCTATAAGGCTTCTGCTATGCGTTTAAAGCGTGATATAGAGTTACTTTATGAGAAGTTTGATAAAAGACCTGAGGATATTATTATCTCCGATTTATACAAGAATAATCAGTATTACAAGATGCTCTCACAAATCAATAAAGAATTAAGGGATTTAGGGCAGAAGGAAATCGAGATAGTAGATAAAAATCTTTTGCAGGTCTATGAAATGACTTCTTCCAGAGTCGCTAACGAAATTGGTTTTCAGCAGACCTTTCCTTTACCTGCGGAAAGAGTAGTTCATTCCATCTGGTGCAAAGATGGGAAAGACTGAAGCGATCGTGTATGAGGTAATAAAGCCGCATTACAAGAGAGGTTGGAGCAGAGGTTAGTAGATTGTGTAGCCAGAGGATTATCTAAGGATAAGGCTGTAAATGAGTTATGCAATTTATCCATAGACGGAAACCGCAGTAGCGCAGAAAGAATAGTAAGAACAGAATTAACAAGAGTTCAGAATCAAGCCGCAAAAGATACTTATAAGGAAGC
>OCTX012176695.1_pt1 | contig 15471 bp, 12 predicted proteins | sample 1539691 | NCBI WGS metagenome assembly OCTX01 (sample SAMN02144231, study PRJEB22623) | gut metagenome | biome: sheep rumen | host: Ovis aries | place: New Zealand | reverse complement strand
TGCTTCTGACCCGGTGATCTCCGTTTCAGCACTTTCGGAAACAGGTTCCGTCTCCGTCACGGTCTCCTGTGACGGTGCTTCCTCTGATTCCGTTTCTTTGGTGTCTTCATGATCCTGTTCCTTTATTTCATCCGTTTCCGCTGCGGGAACTAGCGCTTCCTGTTCCGCCGCTTCTTCCTTTACGGAATCAGAGATTACGGAAGCAACTTCTTCAGGATCCGCTTCCGTATCCGTTGCATTCTCTCCGTCGGAGGTCAGCAAAGAACCAGTGATCGTTTCCAGTCCCGCGGCCGGATCCGCAGCCGTCTCCGCCGGTTCAGCGGTGATCTGCTCCAGCGTTTTTTTCTCACCCGCATCGGTGCCGGAAGCAATCTCCAATGTGCGGGCGGTCAGGCAGAACGTTTTCCTGAGGATATTCTCCTCGGAGGCACCGTCCTCTGCGCGCACGGCGAGACTGAGTTCCCCGCCTTTCGGAAGCGGGAACCGATAATTGCGGCGTGTGCCCAGAAAACAGATCCGCTGGAACCTGAGGTCATAAATGTCATCACCCGGTTCCATGGACCGGATATCGCCTTCCTCTGCGGAGAACGGCAGGATCTCGTTGGCGGTGATGATTCCGCGGTCAGAGACCGTGCAGAATCCGTCAACGGAAGCGAGTCTCGCCGCATCCAGTCCGAAGGACAGCAGCGTCAGGAACAACAGGACTCCGTCCACAATCGCCATTACCAGAAGCGGACTGATATCGCCGGTATTGGTGTACAGATAGTAAAGGAGCCCGGAAACAGGCAGCGCGCCTGCGAGAAAATAAGTCATGTGCTCCAGAAAACTCTGTCCGCAGACGGAACGGAAGATCCTGTTCTGCTGTGCCTGCGTCAGCATCACCGTGTAAACGGACCGTTCCTTCACGATTTTCGCCGCCCTGCATTCCAGTGCGGACTGAAGGGCTTTTGCCGCCGTGAGCAGTCCGCCCGTCAGACAGAGGAACATCACGCTTTTCCGGTACGGCATGATCATTTCCGGAACGAAGCGTCCGGTATATAGCGCCGCCGCCATGCCCAGAAGGGCAACCGCGAAAAGGCTCCACAGCACTGCGTCTGTGGCGCATCCTCTGATCGTCCTGGCGATATCGCGCTCATAACTGCGCTGCCGCCGCTGCGTGTTGTTCAGGCTCATTCTCTACTCCTTCGATCCGATCTCAGCAACTACAGAATATCGGGTTCTTCCCTTCCAGTCAATTCACCTCGGGTGCGCAGGGATACGAAGCCCTGCTGGCGAAGCGCCTCATAGACGCCGATCGCCACCGAGTTGGAGAGGTTCAGGCTTCTTGCGCTGTCGTCATCCAGCATTGGGAACCGTACGCAACGGTCATAGTGCGCGGTCAGGATCTTTTCGTTGATTCCACGGTCCTCCCGCCCGAAAACGAGATAACATCCATCCGGATAGGTCACGTCGGAATAGATCTTCTGCCCTTTCGTAGTAAAAAAGTACATCTCGCCCTGGTTCTTTTCGAAGAACTCCCTGGTGCTTTCATAATATGTGATGTCCAGCAGATGCCAGTAATCCAGTCCCGCCCGTTTGAGTTTTTTGTCGTCCACCGTGAAACCCATTGGCTTCACCAGATGCAGTCTTGATCCGGTCGCTGCACATGTACGTGCGATATTGCCCGTATTCTGCGGGATCTGCGGTTCCAGCAGTACGATATTGATCATGCCTTCTTTTCCTCCCGCTTTTCCTGCTCCTCCTGCTTAGTGGCTCGTAGGACGTCCAGCACCGCGAAGACGGATTCAATGGGATCCTCACCGTTTTTGACATCGACAGCGAGGTATTTTTTGCCCCTGGCGGAATAGTATACTCTGCCGGGAAGTTCCGCGACGGCATTGCGGATCTGCAGATCGGAGTAATTGTCACCGTAAAGCAGGATCGCCGTTCCCTGTCTGCGGATTTCGTAGATGCCGAGCCTGGCCGCATTGGAACGGGCAGACGAAACGCTGCACAGAAGTTTGACGGGATCCGGAATGGGTCCGAACCGGTCCCGGATCTCCTCCGTGACTTCGTCGTAATCCTCCTTGCATGTGATGTCCGCAATCCGTTTGTAGATGTCTATGCGGTTCTCATTGTCGCTGATATAGTCCTCCGGGATATAGGCAGAAATCTTCAGATCGATCTTGCATTCCTGCTGTGTCTCCGGGGCAGGGAGACCCTGCTCGTCCCTGACCGCCTGTTCCAGGATCCGGATATAAGTATCATACCCCACGTTCTGGATATGGCCGCTCTGCTTTGCAGAAAGCACGCTGCCGGCGCCGCGGATCTGCAGGTCACGCATGGCGATCTTGAAACCGGAACCGAAAGAGGTGAAATCCCGGATGGCGGCGAGGCGCTTGGACGAGACTTCCGTGAGGATCTTATCCTTACGGAACAGGAACCATGCGTATGCTCTTCTGCTGGAACGTCCGACACGGCCGCGGATCTGGTACAGCTGCGCCAATCCCAAGTTGTCCGCGTCTTCCACGATAAGGGTGTTGCAGTTGGACACGTCCACGCCGGTCTCGATGATGGTGGTGCAGACCAGAATATCGCACTCCCCCTCGACAAGTTTCTTCCATACGGCGGAAAGCGCTTCCTCACTCATCTGTCCGTGAGCGATCTCCACCCGCGCTTCCGGGACCATTTCCCGGATCTTCATTGCCGTCCGGTCGATGGACTCCACCCGGTTGTGCAGATAATAGACCTGCCCGCCTCTGGCAAGCTCCCGTTTGAGCGCATTGCGGACCGTAGTCTCGTCATACTCCGCCACATAAGTCTGGACAGGATGACGGTCCACGGGCGGATTCTCGATCGTACTCATGTCCCGGATTCCGCTCATAGCCATGTTCAGCGTTCGCGGAATCGGCGTGGCGGAAAGTGTCAGGACGTCCACGTTCGGAAACTTCGCTTTTAGTTTTTCTTTATGAGCTACTCCGAACCGCTGTTCCTCATCGATGATCAGCAGTCCGAGTTTTTTGAATTCGATATCTTTCTGGAGCAGACGGTGCGTGCCGACGGCGAGATCCACGGATCCGTTCCGGATCCCGGCGACTGCCTTCTTCATGTCTTTGGAAGAGACGAACCGCGACAGCATAGCCGTCTTGATCGGGTACGCTTCCATCCGTTCCATCACAGTGCGGTAGTGCTGAAGAGCGAGAATCGTGGTGGGCACCAGCATCGCGACCTGATAACCGTCCGAGATCGCCTTGAACGCTGCGCGAAGGGCTACTTCTGTCTTGCCAACACCCACGTCCCCGCACAACAGGCGGTCCATGGGTTTCTTCGACTGCATGTCCTTCTTGATCTCTTCGCTGCTGCGAAGCTGGTCCTCCGTCTCCTCATAGGGGAAACGAAGTTCGAAGTCCCGCTGCCAGTCCGTATCTTCCGAGAACTGGATGCCCTCCGTCTTCTCCCGCTTCGCGTAAAGTTCGATCAGTTCCTTTGCCATCTCGCGGACGGAACGGTAGACTTTCTGTTTCGTCTTCTGCCACTCGCCGGAATTCAGACGGTCCAGCGTCACCTTCCCGTCGTCTTTGGCGGTGACATATGGGGAGACCATGTCCAGTCCGGTGACAGGCACATAGAGGGTGTCACCGTCCCGATAGCGGATCTTGATATAATCCGCGACATATCCGTGATGATCGATGCGGTGGATCCCGTCGAAGATCCCGATGCCGTGATTGCGGTGAACGACGTAGTCCCCGGGATTCAGGTCCTCCAGACTACCGAAGGCTTCGGAGGCTTTCACCGGCTTCCGCGCCGCAGTTCTTCTCGTCTGCCGGTTCTCACTCGAAGAAGCGATCAGGACGACCTTCAGCGGCATGATCTCGAAACCGGAGGACAGCGTGCCCTCCAGCACCGCGACCTTGCCGGCGGGCGGAAATCCGCCCTGACTCACTTCTGCCGGGATCCCTTCTGCAGTCAGATCCTCACACAGTGCCTTCGCACCGCGGCTCGTTCCGGCAAGGACCGCAGGACGGTATCCCGCATACAGATAGCCCTGCAGATCTTCCTTCAGGACCGACACGGCTCCGCTCCAGCGGGGAACCGCATTGGAGTTGAGGTTCACCACCGCTTCCAGAGGCAGATCGCCGACGCTTCTTGGAAATACGTCACAGAGGATCCGGTTCCGTCCGGCGGTCATTTCGCCGTAGTCTCCGTAGAAATGACCCTGTTCCCGCGCGTACATCCCGGTCTCCTTCAGGGCTTCCAGGTCATAGGTCGCATGCTCTGTCAGGAATCTGTATCGCTCTTCCAGTTCTTTCGGTTCCGCCAGAAACAGTACCGCGTCAGGAAGATAATCCGGAAGCGTTTCCGGCCGGGGATAGCAGACGGAGAGATACCGGTCGGTGCAGACGGGGAGGATCCCCTCCGCCATCTCACGCATATCCCGTTCCACCGTTTTTTTCAGCTGCCCTTCCGGCAGTCTGCGCGCAAATGCGCCCATTGCTGCGGCCGCATCCTCACCGAAAGAGATCTCACGCGCCGGAGAAATCTCGCACCGGACACGGTCTACGGTCCTGCGCTGCGTATCCGTCGCAAATTCCGAGATCCGCTCGATCTCATCGTCGAAAAACTCGATCCGGACAGGCATGTCCCTGTCCGCAGGGAACACATCCACGATCCCGCCCCTGTGGGCGTACTGTCCTCTTCCCTCGACACGGTCGCAGCGGGTATACCCCGCAGAAATGAGATCTCTGGACAGCTGTCTGGGATCCGCGGTGCTGCCGGTCTCCAGAACAATACCTCTTTTCAGGTAGATCTCCTTCGGCATCGTCTTCAGGCACAATGCCTCAACGGAACAGCAGACCACCTGAAGCTGCCCTTTCGCGGCTTTTCCCAGCGCAGTCAAACGGGCGATCTCCTCGTCATGGGAGATACCTTCCACATCCAGGAGCGTGATCTCGCGGGAAGGAAGTGCCTCCACCCCGGACATGCCCAGCGCTTTCAGATCTTCCGAAGCACGGAAGGCGTCTGCGTCGTTTTCGCAGACCAGGATCACCGGTCTGCCTGATGCGATTGCGAATGCACCGGCACAGACCGTGCGGTGGATCCGGTGCACGCCGAAAAGTGCGGCCGCTTTTGAGGGCTTCCGCACCGCAGAGATCAGAGACTGGATCTGCTCGCTTTTCGACAGTTCTTCTAGAATCGTCATCTTGTTCCTTTTCCGTTGTATTTACTTTGGGCGAGACCGAATTCCCCGCGAACCATCAGTTCGGCTGCGGCGGCGATATCGCTGTAGCGCGCCCTGACGGCTTCCATATCCGCAGAGGAAGGCCTTCCCAGTACATAATCCACCAGTTCGTCCCCGGTCGGCGCGTCCCCGCCGATACCGATCCGGATCCGGAGAAAACGGTCGCTTCCAAGGCAGGATATAATGCTCTTCAGCCCGTTGTGTCCGCCGGCAGAGCCCTTGTCCCTCAGCCGGATCGTTCCGGGAGCCAGCGTGATGTCGTCGCACAGGACGATTACCTGCTCCGCAGGGATCTTGTAATAGCGGGCGGCCTGGGCGATGCTGTTACCGGACAGATTCATGAACGTCTGTGGCTTCAGCAGGAGGACCTGCTCGTCGCCGAATTTCGCGGAAGCGGTCAGGCCCTGAAACTTGGCTCGGTCCACCCTGACGCCCTTCTCCTGAGCAATGGCATCCAGCGCCATGAACCCCATATTGTGTCGGGTCGCCTCATATTTCGTCCCCGGGTTGCCGAGGCCGGCGATCAGCCAGCGAATCCCGCTCTGCTTCCGTTCAAATAGTCTCCAATACATGGTCATCCTTTCCGCACCGCAAGCCCCGGGACGGAGCCGTCCCAGGGTGTGGCAATTTCTGTATATATCTGTATCAGTCGTCCAGTTTCAAAACTGCAGTGAACGCTTCACTTGGAACTTCCACGGTGCCGAACTTGCGCATCCGTTTCTTTCCTTCTTTCTGTTTCTCCAGCAATTTTTTCTTTCTGGTAATATCTCCGCCGTAGCACTTGGCAAGAACGTCCTTGCGCAGCGCCTTGACCGTCTCTCGGGCGATGATCTTGCCGCCTACCGCAGCCTGGATCGGCACCTCGAACAGTTGCCTCGGGATATACTCCTTCAGTTTTTCTGCAGTCTTCCGCCCACGGGTATAGGCATTATCCGCAAAGATGATGAAGGAAAGTGCATCGATGGGCTCTCCTGCAATGAGGAAATCCAGCCGGACGAGTTTGCTCTCCCGGTAGCCCTTCATCTCATAGTCGAAGGAGGCGTAGCCCCTGGTCCTGCTCTTCAACGCATCGAAGAAGTCATAAATGATTTCAGCCAGAGGCAGTTCATAGTGAAGATCCACTCTGGTCTTGTCCAGATACTTCATGTCGAAGAAAGTGCCTCTGCGGTTCTGGCAGAGGTCCATGATCGCTCCGACATATTCCGTAGGTGAGAAGATATGGGCGTCCACCACCGGTTCCTCTGTCAGCGCGATCTGCGCAGGATCCGGATAATCGGTGGGGTTGTCGATGAGTTTCACATCGCCGTTGGTCATGGTGATGCGGTAGACGACACTGGGGATCGTCGTGATCAGATCCAGATCGAATTCCCGTTCCAGCCGTTCCGTGATGATTTCCAGGTGCAGCAGGCCGAGGAAACCGCAGCGGAATCCGAATCCCAACGCACCGGAAGTCTCCGGCTCATAGGAGAGAGATGCATCGTTCAGCGCCAGCTTGGCCAGCGCATCTTTCAGCGACTCATAATCCGCTCCGTCCGCGGGGTAGATCCCGCAGAAGACCATGGGCACCGCTTTCCGATATCCGGGCAGTGCTTCCGCACACGGCCGGTCCGAACCCGTGACCGTGTCGCCCACACGGGTATCAGCCACGTTTTTGATGCTGGCGGTGATGTAACCGACCTCACCGGCGGAAAGTTTTCCGCACGGTTCGTGTGTGAGTGCGCGCATGTGTCCGACTTCCACCACCTGGAATTCCGCGCCGGTCCCCATCATACGGATCCTGTCTCCGGGACGCACCGTCCCGTCGAAGACGCGGATATAGACGATGACGCCCTTATAGCTGTCATACGCGGAGTCGAAGATCAGGCAGCGCAGCGGCGCTTCCGGATCACCGGAAGGAGCAGGGATATCGGTCACAATCCGTTCCATGACCTCTTCCACATTGGTGCCCAGTTTGGCGGAGATCTCTGGCGCATCCTCCGCAGGGATCCCCACGTAGTCCTCCAGTTCGATCTTGCACCGTTCCGGATCCGCGGAGATCAGGTCGATCTTGTTGATGACAGGCAGGATCTCCAGATCGTTGTCCACCGCCAGATAGGCATTCGCCAGTGTCTGCGCCTCCACACCCTGCGTGGCATCCACGATCAGGATCGCCCCTTCGCAGGCTGCTAGGGAACGGGATACTTCATAGTTGAAGTCCACATGTCCCGGCGTATCGATCAGGTTGTACTGATAAGTATTCCCGTCTTTCGCCTTGTAATCCAGCGTCACCGCGCTGGCCTTGATCGTGATGCCGCGCTCCTGTTCCAGTTCCATGCCGTCCAGAAGCTGTCCGCGCATCTCGCGCGACGAAACAGACCCCGTCAGCTCCAGGATGCGGTCTGCCAGGGTGGATTTTCCATGATCGATATGGGCGATGATAGAAAAGTTCCGAATGTATTTCTGTTTGTTATCCATGTACAACAATTATAGAGAAAAGGGATATCGCCGACAAGTTTTTCCCGAAGAATAATTACGCATGGGGATGAGAATACCGGTGCGGGATTCTCCGCACCGGCTTCCTATCGTTCTGGCAGGCGCCGACAGGGCTGTTTAATAATTCTCCGTGTTCACCTCAAAGAAGGACTTGGGATAGGCGCAGACCGGACAGACCTCCGGCGCTTTCGTTCCCACGACGATATGTCCGCAGTTGCGGCATTCCCAGACCTTGACCTCGCTCTTGGCGAAGACTTCCCGGGCTTCCACATTGCGGAGCAGCGCGCGGTATCTCTCCTCATGGTGCTTCTCGATAGCCCCGACCGCACGGAATTTAGCCGCGAGCGCAGGGAATCCTTCCCGCTCCGCCGTTCTGGCGAAATCCTCATACATGTCGGTCCACTCATAATTCTCGCCGTCGGCCGCAGCCGCGAGATTCTCCGCCGTGTTCCCGATCCCGTTAAGTTCTCTGAACCAGATCTTGGCGTGTTCTCTCTCGTTGTCTGCGGTCTTCAGGAAAAGCGAAGCGATCTGCTCATAGCCTTCCTTTTCCGCGACAGAAGCAAAATAGGTATATTTGTTTCTCGCCTGGGACTCGCCGGCAAACGCTGCCTGCAGGTTCTTTTCCGTCTGTGTGCCCGCATAGGGATTCGCTTTTTCCTCGACGATCCGTTCAACCCGATCGCCCTCTGCCCTACACAAGGGGCATACCGCCGGGGCATCGTCCGGCAGTTCAAAAACGGTTCCGCAGACAAGGCATCTGTATTGTTTCATTTTTCCGACCTCTTTTTTCTTTTCTTTGGTGGGTTCGTTGGCGGGAATCTTTTCCAGCAGTTTCTCAGCTGCTTCGGACGGGAATCCTTCCGGTGCGGATGCCAGGATCTCCTCAAGCAATTCATGCGCGTTCGCGCTCTGGGGAAGCATGTATCCGGCTTCCCGCATCAGATCTTCCTCTATGAGGCGTTCAGACTTCTCAACCGCTTTCATCAAGCGGTACAGCCCATCCGCTTCCGTCTTCTCAGCGATTGCCGCAGCCATGCGCTCTTCCTTCAACTTAACTGCAGAAAGGGCATTCACCGCCGCCGTAACGCGTTCTGTCTTCGGCTGCTGGGGAGGCAGCTCCCTGGGCACCATGCTGATCGCTCCGGATGGGCAGGCATCTGCGCATACGCCGCATCCGACGCACTTTTCCGGATCGATGATGCTGTTCTCGGTATCCGTCGCTCCGGTAGGGCAAACGTATAGGCAGAGACAGTCTTTCGTACACAGTCTGAGATTTCTGACAGCTGTCCGTTCCATTCTATCTCCTCCCTTCCGCTTTCTCGAATTTCCATGCCGGGACCTTGCAGACCGGGCACAGCTCGGGCGGATTCTTTCCGATAAAGACAAATCCGCACACGGTACACACCCATACCTCCGTGTCTTTCAGCATATCCTCCCCCTCTTTCAGGTAACGTTCCGCGAGGGATGACAGCATCCGTGTGACCTTTTCGCCCCAGACGCAGACCCGCTGAACACCGCGGTCGCCCTCCTGCTCCGCAACGGATTTGGTTGCGGGATACCGTTCCCGGATATCCGTTTTCAGCAGCGCGGCAAGTTCCTCCAGAGAACTTTCCTGCGGATACGGTGTCACGGAAGTGTAATAATCCGCGATCTGCGCAAACAGTGCAGCCTCCTCCGGCCTGTACTGCTTTTCGCATCCTCTTGCCAGATTGGAGAACAGCGAAGCCAGCTGTCCGGAAGAAAGCTGTTTCAGGTCCGCGTCGGTTTCCGGAACCGGTGCAGACACCGGCTCCGTTTTCACGGGGCTTTCCGGTTCGAATGCGGATTTCGGCGCGCCGCACAGCGGACATTTCCAGGTGTCCGGCAACTGATCGAACGGTGTCTTCTCCTTGGCATCGTCATAGACAAAGCCGCAGATTGAACAGATATAGCGCATATACGACCTCCTTTCAAAAAAGGTCTTTTGCCTTCGCAGGCCGCAGGCCGAAGAAGGATTGTCAAATTCGGACAGGATCGGTTCCGGATGTCGCTCCGCTCCCCTTTCCTTCACCTACAGTGTACCACATGCACTCCGGAAGTTCGTATAATTTCAATCTTTCGGATCAGTACTTTCCGATAGGCGGCTGCACATACTCGGGCAGCGGACAGACATACTGCCCACCGTTTTTTCTCAGCAGTTCCTGCCGTGCCTTTGCAATCAGGTCCGGTTTTCCGAGCGTGTTTACTGCTGCCAGAGCCATGACCTCTGCCGCTTTCAGCATGCCCTTCATTCCGATGGAGGAATTGGAAAGCGCTGTATTCTGCCAGGAGTGACCGACATTCCCGAGTCCTGCCGTCGCCACATGGAGCGTGACGGTCGGAACGGCATACCCCACGTCACCCACATCTGTAGATCCGGATTCATATCTCGTTTCCTTCGGATCAAACGGCCGCGTCACGGAATCCAGCGGCCTTGTGAGCATGGTACGCTCCACTTCTTCCGGATCGATATATTCAGCCAGCTGCTCCAGGATGTTCAGCTGGGTGCTTTTGGGATAAGTGCGGAAGAATTCCCCTGCAAGCCGGTATTCCTCCTGCGTCCAGGACGGCGGACCCGCTTCCACCAGCGCATCCGACATCACGGCTGCCAGAGTCTTGTTCTGGATATAATCCGAGAAAGCCATCGTGATCTCATAGTCCATCGTCGTTCCTGTCATAAGGGCGGCTCCTCTGGCAACGTCAACGACTCTGGTAAACAGTTCCTGCATCTGATTCACCTTCGGTGCGCGGACCTCGTACTTGATCACTGTATGGCTCTGCACGACGTTCGGCGCGGTACCACCTGCGTTGGAGTATGCGTAGTGGATCCTTGCCTGGTCGATCATGTGTTCCCTGAGATAGTTGCATCCTACGTTCATCAGTTCCGCCGCATCCAGTGCTGAGCGTCCGAGATGCGGTGCTCCGCCTGCGTGGGAGGCGATCCCGTTGAAGATGAAATTGGCGCCCATGATCGCGACGCTGGATTTCCCCGGGACTTCGTTTCTGGAACTTGGATGCCAGGTATAAACGAAATCCACATCGTCGAAATATCCGGCTCTGGCGATGAACTGTTTTGATCCCGCACCTTCTTCCGCAGGGCATCCGAAGAACAGGACTTTCCCTTCGATGCCGTTGTTTTTCAGATAATCTTTCACCGCGACAGCGGCGGCGAAACTGCCGGCACCGAGCAGGTTGTGTCCGCATCCATGCCCGCAGCCGCCGAGAACGATCTCTTCCCGTTCTGGCCTTCCGGCTGCCTGGCTGAGCCCGTCCAGTGCGTCGTATTCGCCGAGAAACCCGACGACGGGCTTTCCGCTTCCCTCTGTATAGGAGGCAAGAAATGCCGTTGGAATCCCCGCGATGCCCTTTTCCACGGAAAATCCCTCCGCTTCCAGTGCATTCTCCAGTTCTGCAGCGGACCGAACCTCCGTGTAGGACAGTTCCGCGTATTCCCAGATCTTCTTCGCGATGCGGACGGTCTCATCCGCATTCCGCTCCACATAGGATCTGATCTCATCAAGTGTGCTCATTTTTTCCGTTCCTTTCTCGGTTTTCACATGACCATGCTCAGGAAGCGCCTGGTCTCGGGTTCTCTCGGCGACGCGAACAGAATCTCGGGGCTGCCTTCCTCCCGGATCACCCCGTCGCTGATGAAGATGATACGGTTGGATACGTTTCTGGCAAAACCCATTTCATGGGTGACGATGACGCACGTCATCCCGGAACGCACCAGATCATTGATGACGTTCAGCACTTCCTTTACCATCTCGGGGTCCAGCGCCGACGTCGGCTCGTCGAACAGCATCACGTCGGGGTGCATCGCCAGCGCACGCACGATGGACAGCCGCTGCTTCTGTCCGCCGGACAGTTTTCTCGGATATTCCTTCTCTTTCTCCAGAAGCCCGACTCTGGCAAGCAGTGCCCTGGCTTCTTCCTCCGCTTCCGCCCTCGTGATCTTGCGCTCCAGCAGCGGGGCAAGCGTTATGTTCTCCAGAACGGTCATGTTGGGAAACACGTTGAAATTCTGGAACACCATCCCGATCTTTCTTCTGTATCTGGCGATGTTTTTCTTCACCTGTGTGATATCTTCCCCTTCGAAGAACACTTTCCCCGAAGTCGGCTGCTCCAGCAGGTTCAGACAGCGCAGAAACGTGGACTTGCCTCCGCCGGACGGGCCGATGATGGAGACGACCTCTCCGCGCCGGATCACGGTGGATATCCCCCTGAGGACTTCCAGCGACCCGAAATTCTTCGTCAGTCCCTCTGTCCGGATGATTTCATCAGTCACTTTCCATCAGCCTCCTTTCCAGGATCCGCAGGAGCCACGACAGCAGCAGGTCCAGCAGAAAATAGATGATGCCCGCGATCGTCAGCGACTGCAGGGCGAGAAATGTGGCAGACTGCACCGTCTTGTAACTGGTGATCAGTTCGGGAACGAAGAACGTCGACGCCAGGGAAGTCCCTTTAACCGTTGAGATGAATTCATTCCCCATTGCCGGCAGGATATTCTTTACAGCCTGAGGCAGGATCACACGGAGGAACACGTTCTTCTCCGACAGTCCCACGCTTCTCGCGGCCTCCCACTGCCCCTGATCCACTGCGCCGATGCCGGCACGGATGATCTCGGAGATATATGCGGAGGAATTGATGATCAGCGCGCAGATCACCGATTGCGTATCGGTCATACCCAGAGCAGGAAACAGTTTCGGCAGCCCGATCCAGAAAAAATACAGCTGGAGGAGCACAGGGGTGCCGCGCAGCAGTTCCACATATCCTGTCGCCAAAGCGTTCAGCGCTCTTACACGGATCATGCGGAACACAGCGACCAGCAGGCCGAGGACCGTCCCAAAGACCAGCGTGACGGCGGAGATCCAGAGCGTGCCCGCGAGTCCTCTCAGAAAAACGGGGTAAAACTGGATCCATAGTTTGTACGTCTTAACAAAAAACATTTTCTGTTCTCTTTTCTGTTCAAAGGCCGGCAGTACATGCTGCCGGCCTCTTTGATACTGATCGGATCATGACGTCAGTCCATGAGGCCCATCGTTTTCGCGTCGGCTTCCGCGTCGTCGTGCCATTTCTGAATGTCCCCGCTGGCAATGACCTCGTCTATGCAGCGGTTCACGATTTCCATCAGTTCCTCCGTTCCTTCCAGACAAGCTGCAACCCGTGTGCCGGTCAGCTCATCCGATACGTCGAACCGGAAATCGGGGAGATACAGCCCGCCGTTGGCTTCCGCATACAGGCGCGCAGAACCAATAGAGCAGATGCAGGCGTCCGCCTTGCCTTCCGCCACCGCGAGATAGCCGTCCGTCATGGAAGAAACCAGTTTGAATTCCTTTGAATTTCCCACATAGAGGTTGTACATTGCCTCCTGGACCGACCCGCTCTGCGTTACGACGACCACGTTCTGAAGGTCCTCGATGGTTTCGATCTTTCCTTTATCTTCTTCCCGGATCAGAAAACCGTACCCGTCTCCGCCGAACCAGTAGCCTTTGGACATTGCCATCGCTTCCGCCCGCGCGGGAGAATATGCCAGCGCCGATATCGCAAGATCGTACTTTCCTTCTGCGATCCCAGCCAGTACCGCACTGAATTCCAGCGGCACGATCCGGAGTTCCACACCGATGGCGTCCGCGATGTACTGGGCCAGATCCATGTCGTATCCGACATACTGTTCCTGCCCGGTCTTCGAGGAATCGATGAACTCATTGGGGGCGAAGTAAGGTTCTGTGCAGACCTCGATATAACCCCTCTGCCTGATTTCCTCCAGTCTGTTCGTTGGTTCCTGTTTCGCTCCGCATGAGCAAAGCGCGCAGATCATGGCAATTGCAAGGATAATGGCTAATAATTTTCTGATGGATATCATGGATTTCTGTTTCTCTTTCCTTCTTTTGTTTAGTTATTTGACTATATGACCATATCATAAACGCTTTAGCGAGTCAATATGCTACCATGCTACTATGCTAAAGTGTTTTGTTTTTCCTCCGGATCCTCTTCCCGAAACGCCGGAACCACCCTGCCGGGCTGAAAATGCGTTTATTGATTTTTAATAAATAATCCTCTATCATGGGAGCATGGAAAACAATGAAGAAATGACTACTTTCACTTTCGACCCCGAGGAAGAGCATACCGGTCAAGTCGACCTGCCCGAACCCCTTCCCTCTGAGCCTGAAGTCCCCGAAGCGGAGGAAGCTGAGGAACTTCCTGCCGCTGTTTCCGATGTGCCTGAACCGGATCCCGATCCGGTTGAAGAGCCTGAGGAAACGCCCATCCTTCACGCGGAGCACAAGGCACCTGATTCCATGACTTCTGCCCGGGAACAAGCGGAACAGATGAAAAAACAGGAGGAAATCCGCAAACGCCGCGCATCCCGCAAGCAGAGCGAGTCCCAGAAAAAGAAGAGGACCCGCCGGATTCTGCTTTTCGTCAGCCTTCTGATCATCGCGTTCATCGTCCTCATCACGTTCCTCGCCAATGTGATCCGTGTGCTTGTCCGTGGCAGAACCGCCAATGTCGGTCCCCTTCCTACCCAGGAAGTCATCGTTCACAAAGTGCCGGTCTACTATGATTACGAAGAGCCGGTACCGGAATCCGCCGCTGTTTCAGATTCCTACTTTGCGGACGCGATCCTGATCGGTGACACGAGGGTCCAGTGCCTTGACCTGTACAGCGTCGGCAATTTCAAGACCCTGCTCTACGGCACATCCATCAACGTCAATAATGCGCTGTCCTATGACTGCGCCAGTTCCGACGGTGTGGACGGCAGCCCCAACGAGAAGCTTTCGCTGAACCGTTACGGAAAGGTCTATCTCACTTTCGGCATCAATGAGCTTGGCTGGAACAACCCTGATACCTTTGCGACCAATCTCCGCCAGTTGGTGGATCAGGTCCGCAGCATGCAGCCGGATGCCGTGATCTATGTGCTCGGGCTCATGCCGGTCTCCGAGAACCGGGACGGACGGACCGAATACATCACCAACGAACGGATCAAAAAATATAACATCCTGATCCAGACCGTCGCCGTCGATACGAAAACCTACTTCCTCGACTGCTACAGCGGTGTCGCCAACGAAGAGGGCTATCTGCCCGCGGAGGATACCAGCGACGGCATCAACCTGCTTGAATCCGGCTGTCAGGTCTGGTACAACTACATGAAGACACATACTGTAAATCCGGAGGATTATTCAAATTGAAAAAACTGTTCACCATCACTCTGATCGCTGTTCTGGCACTTTCCCTCGTATCCTGTGGCGGCAGCTCCGCTTCCGATTTCACACTGGATACCGCTGCGCTCGTCAATGAGCTTCATGGCGCGTCCCTTTTCGTGGATACGCTCAATCCTATTCAGGAAACCGCCCTGTCCAAGGTCGTCGGTGTCTCCACCGATTGCGTTACCTCTTTCACTTATGAAATGGGGACCGGCGTCACCGGTGAAGAACTCGGTGTGATCACCTGCGACACGGAAGCAAATGCCAAGAAAGTTCTTGAAGAAGTCAAGGCACATCAGGAAGACTATATCAAGCAGTACGAGAACTACGCGCCGGATGCGATCCCGCGCATGGAAGGCGCAGTTCTTGAGCAGAAGGGCGTCTATGTGATCTATATTGCGGCCGAGAACAACGAAACCGCACACAGCATCGTGGACAAATACCTGAAATAACCGCAGAATGAAAAGGGGCTGTGAAGAAATTGGCATTTAAGGTGTCAATTCCGGCACAGCCCTTTTAACGTGTTCAGATTTTGTGGAAAAAGCAGTCCAA
>OCTX012284589.1_pt1 | contig 15475 bp, 15 predicted proteins | sample 1539691 | NCBI WGS metagenome assembly OCTX01 (sample SAMN02144231, study PRJEB22623) | gut metagenome | biome: sheep rumen | host: Ovis aries | place: New Zealand | reverse complement strand
CAAGTGAGCTTTCGAGATGGATGTGCGCGTCGAGAAGTCCGGGCGTGATGACTTTCTCGGACATGTCGATCTCGTTCGGACCGCTGTAGGTTCCCATGCCGACGAACAGTCCGTCCGCTATGGCGATATCGCCCGTGCACAGTTCGTTCGAGAACACATTCAGATAAGTCGCGTTCTTCAGAACAAGATCAGGAGGGATCCTCCCGGCGGCGACGGCAACTATGTGCTGTTTTCGCTGTACTTTTCGGTTGATTTTAGCTGAGTAGCTCTCTGTGTAGGTAGGCATAATGATTCTCCTTTCTGCGTGCGCAGTTACAGGCAGTCAGTGCTTCCCGTAGATTCGTTTAAATCGGACAGATTTTTGGCAGGTCTTATAGTACATACTTCCAGTAAATAATGCCTGATGTATATTCCGAACTGTTTATCTTGCAAATAAATATATCACTTTGAGACCTGAATATCAATAAAACACTGCTCAAATCGGCGAAATGTCAGAAAATAATGCTGCACTTCAGGCAGGCTGTTACTTGATTCTGAATCCGACGCTATGCTTCCAACTTCGCGATTTGACGAATTAACGCATGAAAATACTCGATTTGCAGAAGGTTCTGTAGTACAATGTTACGGGAACCGCTGCGCGAACCCTGTAATCAAATTGCGGTCGATAAATCGACCTTTGCCGGGCAGTATAGACTTGGTCTTGAGAAATAGCATTAAAGGAGAAAATTATGAATATTCGTGAAGAAGCCCATAAGATGAAGCTCACATCCCCGTTCCTTGCGGCGACGACAGGAGAGCAGAGGAACGCTGCCCTGGCAGCCATGGCCGAAGCTCTGTGTGCCCATAGGGATGAGATTTTTGCCGCGAATAAGATCGATCTTGCAAATGCGGAAAAGAACAATATTCAGGGAGCCGTCATTAAACGACTTAAATTTGACGAGGGAAAACTCCAGTCTGTTATTGACGGTATAAAACAGCTGATCTCACTGCCGGATCCGATCGGCAGAAAGCAGATCATGAGGGAGATGGATGAGGGGCTCGTTCTCACACGCGTAAGCTGCCCCATCGGTGTGATCGGTGTGATTTTTGAAGCCAGGCCGGATGCGCTCGTGCAGATATCATCTCTCCTTATTAAGAGCGGCAACTGTGCAATCTTAAAAGGCGGCAAAGAGACAGCCGAGACGAACCGTGCTCTGTTCTCCATCATCTATAAGAGCGTTGTGGAGGCCGGCCTGCCTGAAGGATGCCTGCTTCAGGCAGAACAGCACAATGAGATCAGTGAGCTTCTCATGTGTGACAGGGACGTGGATCTTCTGATTCCGCGCGGCTCGAACGCATTTGTAAGATATATCATGGACAATACGAAGATACCGGTCATGGGCCATGCCGACGGTATCTGCCATATTTACGCGGACAAGGATTGTGACATGGTTAAGGCGCTTCCGATCATCGTGGATGCCAAGTGCCAGTACACGGCGGCCTGCAATGCGGTAGAGACGCTTCTGGTCGATCGGTCAATTGCCGGCACATTCCTCCCTGAGGTCAGGGGAGTTCTGGAAGAAGCAGGTGTAAAGATCCGGGGGACTAAAGAAGTGTCGGAGATCATCCCCTGTGAGATTATGGGCGAGGACGATTTCCGTACAGAATATCTGGAACTCATCATCTCCGTGAAGCTTGTGGACGGCGTGAAGGAGGCTGTGGATCACATCAACCGGTTCGGATCCCACCACACTGACGCCATTCTCACAGAGAATCCGGAGACGGCAGAGTACTTCATGCAGATGGTCGACTCTGCCGGAGTTTACCAGAATTGCTCTACTCGTTTCGCGGACGGGTTCCGCTACGGATTCGGCGCTGAGGTCGGTATCTCTACAAGCAAGATCCATGCCCGCGGTCCCGTCGGTCTTGAAGGGCTTATGACCTATAAGTACAGGATCAACGGATGCGGACAGATCGTCGGTGATTACGCAGAGGGGAGATCCCAGTTCCACTTTAAAGACCTGATCTGAGGGATTCTATGATATTAAAAAAGGGGCTGTCGCGTTAGACGGTGACACCACTATATATGGCAGACATTTGCAAATAACGTCTGCCATATATAGTGGCGGTACGCCTTAATGCGACAGCCCCTTAGTCTAACACAGAGAGGAACCCCCGGTCAAAGGCCTGCGGGTACATGAAAGAGCGGTCCTTATCGACAAAGCGGACTGTAATGAGCCCCTTATCGTTATCGACTGAGGTGATATAGCCCTTGCCGAAATTGCGATGCATAACGACCAGACCTAACACGGGGTCAGAAGGTGCGTCGGTAAGCTCTCCGGCAGACTTTCTTGCGGCAATCTCTTCCTCGAGTTTATGCTCGAGTTCTGCCCTCCGACGATTTTCCTCCTCTTTTTCTAGAGCGGTCTTCATCTGCTTCATGAAAGGCGACTCCTTGCCGGAGCAGAGGATGTAGAGCGCGTTTTTGGCCCGCGTCATGGCCACATAGAGAAGGCGGCGCTCTTCCTCGACCAGGATCATGGACTCGAGAGTGTTCTTGTGAGGGACGATATCCTCGTTTACGTCTATTACGAACACAGTGTCCCACTCGAGACCTTTAGCCTTGTGCATCGTAGTGATCCGCACTCCGTCCCGGTCTTTCCTGCGCGATGCCTCCCGGATATGAATGCTCTCGTACCTTGCGTGGCGGAGCCATTCTTCGATCGTGTCAAAGGAGGAGGCTTCTTTCCTGAGAGAGTCAAATTCTTCTTTTACCTCTTTCTCATCAAAGTTCCGGAACTTTGCGTAGGAGAGGACGTATTCATCGTAATCGATGCCGAGCGGGTCAGCCAGCTTCTCAAAGACCCTGTCAGGAGGATCTGACATAGTCAGCGTTCCCGGTCCGAAATTCCTCATCCATGTCCGAATGTTTTTTTCCGCAGCCTGGTACTTCCAGGCTGCGTCTTTTTTCAGATAGCCGGCAGCCGTCAGCAGACTTTTTGCGGTGTATTCGCAGGATGCAAATGCGCTCTCCGCGAGGAAGCGATTCGGCCTGTTGAGCACATAGAGGAGATCGTCCCGGGATCCTGTACCCGTGGCAAGGCGTATATAAGCGGCAATTCCCCGGAACATCCAGCCGTCATAGACGGAACTTACAGCCTCTGTCGTGTAGAAAGGAAGCCCGTTCCCGGCCAGCTCAGAGACCGGGAAGCCTGCCTGTCTGTTGGTCCGGAATATGATAGCCATATCGCTGTATGGGACACCTTTCTCATGGCGCTGCTTTATGGTCTTTATCACAAAATCAATCTGCTTCGCATGGGTCCTGAATTTTTTGTAGACCGCAAGACCGGCAGCACCGTTCATTCCGCGTTCTGAAATAAAGTCCTTGGGGAAACGACGGCGGTTCATCGCTATGAGCCTGGAAGCCATATCAACGATTTCCTGACCGGAGCGGTAATTGGTACTCATGGAGATGGCGCTTGCATTTGCATAATCCTCCGGGAATTGCAGCATGATTTCCGGCATCGCTCCTCTGAACATGTAGATCGACTGATCATCGTCCCCGACGACGCAGAGGTTCCTGTGCCTGCCTGCCAGCAGGTACAGGATATCCCGCTGGATCCTGTTCGTGTCCTGATATTCATCGCACTGGATATAGTCAAAGCGGTCCTGCCAGCGGTCGCGGATCCTCACGTCATTTTCAAGGAGCTCGAGGCACTTGATCAGCATGTCATCGAAATCGATCTTGCCCAGCGTCTCTTTATGCTTTTCGTAACTGCCCATGATCCTTCTGAATACCTGTTTCTCACAGCTTGTCGGAACATAAGTGTCGGGATCTATATAATTGTTTTTGATGATTGAAATCTCGGTCATGATAGCCTGGGAGAGTTCCCAGGCATCGTTGACCCAGCTCAGTTTCTTCAGACCGCGCATAAAATAGTCGCGCTTATCCTGCTCAGAGTAGAGGGAATCCAGGGCGTACGATCCCTCCATTCGGAGGATGTTGAAGCAGAGAGAGTGAATGGTCATCATAGGTACGGAGGGCGCTCTGCCTCCGAACAGCTTTTGATATTTGACCTTCATTTCTGCGGCTGCGGCGTTGGTGAAAGTGACCATGAGGATACGATCCGGATCGATGCCCGACTCGATCATATGGTGGATCCGGCGGACAAGCGTGGTCGTCTTGCCCGATCCCGGGCAGCTGATCAGGATGACCGGACCGTTCAGAGTCTCAATCGCTTTTTCCTGAGCTTCATTCGGTTTTAATTCATTCATATCAATTAAGTTTTGCTCGCAAGATCAAGTGCGGGATTCGAATTGATGAGAGTTTACATAATGGCGATTCGTATCCCTGCAGTCAGAAGAAAATGTTCGAGATCCAGATCTCAAGTCCGATGCCGATCAGGATCAGCCCGCCGAGGATGGAGGCTTTGCCTTCAAGCTTGTGTGCAGCCTTTGAACCGATCTTGATGCCGCCGAGGCAGATGGCAAGAGTGACGGCGGCAATGATCAATGAGGCAGTAAATGCCATCAGCGTGTTATATTCCGCAATCGCAAATCCGACAGAGAGGGCGTCAATGGACGTAGCAACTGCCTGAAGAGTGAGAGTGTGGGTGGACAGGTATACCGGAGTGCTATCAGATACCGGGCATTCATTTCCGTCCCTCGGACATCGTCTGCGTGTCCTGGGACAAAGATACCCGTCCTTCGGGCACTCGATTTCTGCACTCTCGTCCGGGTGAAGGCCTTCGCGCAGCATGTTTCCGCCGATAAAAGAGAGGAGGATCAGAGCGATCCAGGGGATGAATGCCTGAAAGGCATTGAACATCCGCACGATCGTGTGGACACAGATCCAGCCGATCATGGGCATGAGGAACTGGAAGAAGGCGAAAGCTCCGGCTATGCGCCATCTCTCCCTTCGATTCATGTCAGGGTTGGCAAGGGAGTTGGCGATCGAGACAGAAAAGGCATCCATAGCCAGGCCGACTCCGAGCAGAATACTGTTGAATACAAAAATTATAATTGAAGACATGGGACCTCCGATCATGAGTTCAAGTCCCGCTCGCGCGAACTGGCGCGGGATTCGGGTCAGCTGAAATAAAAAACCAGGTAAGCGTTTGCCGTACCTGGTCAAAAATCGTCTACAACGAGCCATGTACAGCGCAAATGCATATACATGAGTCTCGCAATTTAATGCAAGCCAGACCCTTCGGTCAGTATGTTGACTTGCAGCGCGGGGCGCCTGCTACTCCCTCAGTCAATAAAAGTATAAGAAAAGCCCGAACGGTTAGTCAATCCTAACAAAGTTCGCCTTTACTATTTTGTTTTTTGTGATATAATTCGAAAACAGTTTCTAAAGTAGCGCATGAAGCAGGAGTAATGAACATGGCACAGCTTAGATGTACGAATTTAACACTAAGGTACGGGGAGAACGTGCTTGTCCACGGACTTTCTTTTGAGGTCAATGCAGGGGACTACCTCTGTATTGTCGGGGAGAACGGGTCGGGCAAGTCGACTTTGGTGCGGACGCTGCTGCATTTGCAGGCACCTGCCGAAGGAAAAATCGAGGCGGGCGATGGCCTCTCTGCCAATGAAATAGGCTACCTTCCCCAGCAGACTCTTGTTCAGAGAGACTTCCCGGCTTCCGTCAGAGAGATCGTCCTGTCAGGATGCCAGTCAAGAATGGGACTTCGCCCCTTCTATAATAAAGAAGAGAAGGCGCTTGCCAATGAAAATATGGAAAAGATGGATATCATGCATCTGGCTGACCGCTGCTATCGGGAACTGTCCGGCGGCCAGCAGCAGCGTGTCCTGCTTGCGAGAGCACTCTGCGCGACCAGAAAGCTGCTGTTCCTCGATGAGCCGGTGTCCGGACTGGATCCCAAAGCGACAGCTGAGATGTATGAGCTGATCGAGCGTCTGAACCGCAAGGAGCATATAACGATCATCATGGTATCCCATGATATTCACGCCGCCCTGAGATACGCCACCCATATTCTGCATATTGAGGAGAATGTGTTCTTCGGAACGAGATATGACTATATGAAGAGTCCGATCGGCAGATACTTTATGAAGCTTCACCACGGCAAGATGGATATCCGAAGCGGCAAGCCGAACAAAGAGAAGGATCTTTCAAGGATATCGGCTATGAATACGAACATGGTAAAGGGGGGAGATTAATGGGCTTTTTTGAGACACTGGCTTCATATCTGGCCTTTCCGTTCGTTCGGTACGCGCTCATCGTAGGTGTGCTGACAGCTCTGTGCTCATCCCTGCTGGGTGTGACTCTGGTACTGAAGCGTTTCTCGTTCATCGGTGACGGATTGTCCCACGTCGCTTTCGGAGCGATAGCGATAGCATCGGTCCTTAATCTCAGCAATGAGATGCTGTTCGTTCTGCCTGCTACAGTCGTGTGCGCTGTGCTGCTGCTTCGGACAGGGAACAGTACGAAAATCAAGGGAGATGCCGCGATCGCGATGATCTCAGTCGGGGCGCTGGCAGTAGGCTATCTGCTCATGCATCTGTTTTCGACTTCGACGAATCTTTCGGGAGATGTGTGCAGCACGCTGTTCGGTTCGACGTCGATCCTGACGCTGACGTTCGGAGAGGTCATACTTTGCCTGATTCTGTCGATTGCAGTTATCTGTGTGTTCGTCGCTTTTTATCATAAGATATTTGCCGTGACCTTCGATGAGAATTTCGCTATGGCTGTGGGGACCAATGTAGGCGGATACAACCTGATGATCGCCGTTATCATTGCCGTCATCATTGTCCTCGCGATGAATCTTGTCGGCTCGCTGCTGATTTCTGCTCTGGTCATTTTTCCTGCCCTCTCCGCGATGCGGGTCTTCAAGAGTTTTTATTCAGTTACAGTATGTTCTGCGGTCCTGTCCGTGGTGTGTACACTCATCGGGATGATCATATCTATCGTGGGCGGAACACCTGTCGGATCCACGATCGTCGCTGTGGATATAGCCGCTTTTCTGGTATTTGCGATCATAGGAAAAGTAAGGGGAGAGTAAAAACTTAAGAAATTGTATTGATGTCGATACAAATATTTGCGAATCTGCTATAATATTTATGGATTATTTCCGAAGGTGAGACGCAATTACGGCACGGCTCAGGCTGAAAGCCGGAGGAGGATCCCTGTTTCACAGAAAAAATCAGTTCGGAGGAATCAATATGAAAGTAGGATGCGTAAAAGAGATCAAGAACAATGAATTTCGTGTGGGCCTTACACCGGACAACGCAAAAGCGTATGTTGCAGCAGGCCATGAGGTCCTGATCGAGAGAGGAGCCGGTCTGGGTTCCGGATTTACAGATGAAGAGTATGAAGCGGCCGGGGCAAAGCTTTTTGAGGCGGCTGAGGCAGTGTGGGACCAGTGCGACATGATGGTGAAGGTCAAGGAACCGCTCCCTGACGAGTACAGTTCGTTCCATGAGGGCATAATCCTCTTTACTTACCTGCATCTCGCGGCTGACCAGGAGCAGCTGGACGCGCTCCTTCGCGGCAAGGTCAAGGGCGTTGCCTATGAAACTCTGATTGAAAAGGACGGAAGCATACCGCTTCTTGCGCCGATGAGCCAGATCGCCGGCCGCCTGTCCATCCAGGAGGGCGCAAAGTATCTTGAGAAGAGGTTCGGGGGCGAGGGCGTTCTGCTTGCGGGCGTCCCGGGAACTCCGAAGGCCAATATCGTTATTCTCGGGGCGGGCACAGTCGGCATGAACGCATGCAAGATTGCAGTTGGTATGGGTGCAAATGTCACCATCATCGACATCAATCTTAAGCGGCTTGCCTATATCGACGATATTATGGGATCGCGCGTACAGACTCTGGTCTCGACAGATGCCAATATCGAGAAGGCGGTTAAGGATGCCGACCTGGTCATCGGATCGGTCCTTATCCCCGGCGGCACTACTCCGAAGCTCTTTAAAAAGAAATATCTGAAAGAGATGAAGGACGGTGCGGTCTTTGTTGACGTTGCGATCGATCAGGGCGGCTGTGGAGAAGCTTCCCACGTGACGACGCATGACGACCCGATCTACAAGGTCGACAACGTAATTCATTATTGCGTGGGCAATATGCCGGGTGCTGTTCCGAGAACATCCACGATTGCGCTGACGAATGCTACACTTCGCTACGGTCTCCAGATCGCGAATCTCGGACTTGAGGGTGCCTGCAAGGCCAACAAGGCAATCTATTCCGGCATCAATACATATGACGGCAAAGTCGTGTGCAAGAAGGTCGCGGAAGCATTTGAAGGACAGTACGAGTATTATGATATAGAGGATCTCTTCTGATCCGCTGCACTGAAACGGAAATAAAGTAAAAGGGGCTGTCGCATTAGACGATGTCACCACTATATATGACAGATATTTGCAAATAACGTCTGCCATATATAGTGGTGGCGCGCCTTAATGTGACAGCCCCTTTAGTCATACGAAATCACTGCGGTTATGTTTCCCTCTTTCGATTCTGGAAATCCGGGATCTCCGGCATGAGCTCCGAAGAAATTATTTTGAGCATATTGTCCAATTCTTCAAGTTGCGTCTTAGTGAACCTGCTTTCGAGACGCTCAAGAACTTTGTGCATATACGAATTCTCAATATCCAGACACTCCAGATACTTGTCGGTCACTTCAAGGAAGTACTCGCGTTTGTCCTTCTGAGATCTGACTTTTCGGAGAAAACCTTTGCGGATCAGATTGTTGACCTTGTAGGCTGCATTGGGCTGAGAAATTTTTATAAAGTTTGCGAATTCGTTGATCGTCGGACGTCTCATGGCATAAATCACTTCCATGCAGAATGTCTCGACAGTCGTCAAAGTAGCCTCCCTTACAGTCCAGTTGCCAAAGATCTCTCTGTAAAAATGCAGTTTGAACTTCGTATAAATGGTTTGAAAGTTGCCTTCAAATGACATGTTGTTCCCCCGCGCATCCAGCGTTATTAGTAATTGATTTATTATATCACAGTTTAGCGAAAAATTCACTAGAAGAAGACACTGAATAATTAATTGGTGAAAATGCACAATTCATACTTTGATCAGATCTTTTACGACTTCGGATGCTATGATAAGACCTGCGGCAGATGGTACAAATGCGGTCGAGCCCGGTACAGCCCTTCTTACGGCATGCTCCGCCTGAGTTTCCCGGGATGGAGCCGGGATGCATGCATCATCACGATTCTCCAAAGGCTTCAGCGCAGGCTCTTCCGAATAGACGACCTTGAGTTTTTTTATTCCCCTTTTCTTAAGTTCCCTGCGCATGACTTTGGCAAGCGGACAGACAGAAGTGCTGTAAATGTCCGCGACTTTTAAAGCTGCCGGATCCAGCTTATTGCCGCAGCCCATACTGGAGATGACGGGTACTCCCGCTGCCTCGGCCTGCATGATGATCTGGATCTTGCCGGTAACGGTATCAATCGCGTCGATAACATAATCGTATTCGGAAAAATCGAATCTGTCAGCGGTCTCGGGCAGATAGAAGCACTTGTGGGGCCTGACTTTGATGGCGGGATTGATATCGAGGAGCCGTTCCCTGACCACGTCCACTTTATCCCGGCCTATTGTGCTGTGCAGGGCGATGATCTGCCTGTTGAGGTTGGAGAGGGCGACCTTGTCGTTGTCTACGATGTCTATTGAACCGATGCCGCTCCTTGCGAGACCTTCGGCCACATAGCCTCCGACTCCGCCGACACCGAAGATAATGACCCGGCTGGCGTACAGCCGGTCCATGTTTTTTTCTCCGAGCAGAAGCTCGGTGCGTGAAAATTCATTGTGCATTTGGGCCTGGTATCCTTTCAGATCGCTTTCGCGTTGACTGCAGACGCTCTGCGCGGACGTGTTCATGTATTTTGTCTTTGCTCCGCGAGTGGGGCATACTGTCAAGTGGAAGCTCAGCTATTATCAGTAAGTATACCACAGTATATAGCGGGCGGCGCGAAAAGAAATGCTTTGCTGCCGAATAAGGTTGTGCTATTATGTTTTATCGGATTCCCCGGAGTATTATCAAAACTTTGACCGAAAAAAACTGATTCGGGACAGAACTTTTTAGAAACGGACGACGGCAATGAATAAAAGACGAGAGATAATCTGCACATTGGTCCTCTTCGTGACGGCCCTCATCTGGGGCTGCGCATTTGCTGCGCAGAGCATAGGGGCCGGCTTTGTCGGGCCGTTCACGTTCCTGGCGTCCAGGACATGGATCGCTTTTTTTGCACTGCTCCCGGTGATTGCCGTGCGGGACCGCTTGCAGATAAGTGCGGAGTACAGAGTGAAGAAAACTGCAGGGCAGTCGAGGATGCTCGTTCTCGGCGGCGCAGTATGCGGCTTTTTTCTCTTTGCGGCGAGTGCCTCTCAGCAGATCGGCATCAGCCTCACAACGACAGCCAAGGCAGGTTTCATTACAGCTCTCTATGTAGTGCTTGTGCCTGTTCTGTCGGTCTTTATGCATCGGAGCGTGAACAGGAAGGTGTGGGGATGTGTTCTTCTGGCAGTCATAGGTCTGTATCTTCTGTGTATGGGAGAGCGGTTCTCGCTGTCGGCAGGGGACAGCTGGATGCTGCTGTGCGCATTTCTCTTCAGCCTGCAGATCCTGTCGGTCAACTACTTTGTAAAGTACACAGATCCGGTAAAGCTGGCGGCGCTGGAGTTTCTGTTCGAAGGAATCCTTGCGGGCTTATGTATGCTGCTCTTTGAGCCGTTCGATGCGGAAGGCATTCTGTCAGCGCTTCCCTCGATCCTCTATGCGGGTTTTATGAGCAGCGCGGTAGGCTATACTCTGCAGATCGTCGCCCAGGACGGACTCGACCCGGCTGTCGCGTCGATTGCGATGAGTTTTGAGAGCGTGTTCGCAGCCCTTGCGGGATGGGTCGTTCTGCACGAGGCCATGTCGGCGAGAGAGCTGATCGGCTGTGCGCTCATGTTCGCGGCGATCGTGATCTCTCAGCTGTAATCAGCGAAGGAAGCCCCGGGTTTCTACAGGCGGGCTTGCGTTTTGTAGTATCGAACAAAAAATGTCGGAATTTGCATAAATTTTAATACATAAGGAAAAAAACTCCAATTTTGTTTAAGATAACTTTACTTTTTCGGATTTTGGGAGTATATATATGGTATGCGTAAGGGTGAACGGCTTATTTTTAGCCGTAAATCTTTATGGGGAGTTGAAATTTGGTAATATTTATGTAAAAATTGAAGGGTCGATTGACTTTCTATGAGTATAGAAGTATACTCTTAGAAGCAATACAAAAATTTAGGGAGGTATTTGCAATGATGAAATGGGAAGCTCCGGTAGTCAAAGAACTTAACGTTCAGGAGACAGCAGGCGGTCAGTCTGATATGCCGATCGAGTGCTATTGCGGTTGTCCTTGCAAGGGTGGCCAGTCATAATCAGATAACTCGAGGGGAGTAAAAACTCCTATGCAATTCTTCCACTGAATTGTGGTGATTGCATTAAGTATCTATTTGATGAGGTCATCGGATTCGTGTGGATAATTTGTGAAATCAAAGGAGGATTTAGTCTTGGAGAAGTGGGAAGTTCCGACAATTCTTGAAATGAACGTCGAAGAGACCGCAGGCGGCAAGTATGAGGACGTAATGGAAGACTATTGCGCACATGCTCAGTCATAACAGCGGTTGAGTTGAGTAAGATTAAGGCGCCACACATGTGTGGTGCCTTTTATCATGTTGGAGAGGAAACACAACTATGAACTGGGATAGAGCTACACTTAAGGGCATGGCGAAAAAAGCCCTTATGGGATCTTATTGGAAATCCGTTCTTGTCGGATTACTTCTGATGCTTTGCACGGCTACTGCTTCTTCGGGAACTGCGCGCGGGGCAGAGCAGGCAGACGCAGGAATTTTCGATCAGCTGACGAACAATCCGTATTTCGGAGTGATTGCAATGGTGATTGCTGCCGTTGCGCTGCTTGCGGGAATTGCAGGAATAGCGCTCCGGATCCTTGTGATGAACCCTCTTGAGATCGGCATTCGCAGATATTTTATGGAAGACCTGTATGCGCCGTGTGAGCTGGACAGACTCACGTACGGCTTTAAAATGAATTACGTGAACGGGGTCATAACCATGCTGCTCAGAGTCGTTTTTATTGCGCTCTGGACGTTGCTCCTGATAATACCGGGTATAATTAAGAGCTACGAATACAGGATGATACCGTATCTTCTGGCTGAGAATCCGGATCTTGAGTGGCGTGACGCTTTTGCAACATCAAAGCGTATGATGGACGGAGAGAAGTGGAATGCGTTCGTACTGGATCTGTCTTTCATCGGGTGGATATTGCTTTCTCTCGTCACACTCGGACTGGTCGGCATTTTCTATGTGAACCCCTATAAGGGTCTCACGGATGCTGCACTCTATATGGCACTGCGCGAGAAGATCTCGCTGGATCCGCAGGGAGTCTGACAGGCAGAGAATCGGATAATTCACAGGGAGAACTGAATCAGGGGGCTGTCGCATTAAGGCGTGCACCACTATATGGCAGATGTTATGTACAGATGTCTGCCATGTATAGCGGTGACACCGGCTGATGCGGCAGCCCCCTTACTATTTTGCATGGAGAAGTCAGACAGAAAGAACATGTCACTCCTGCTGTGTGATATGCGGCAAGTCAAAATCGAAAAAACTACCTAAGTAATCTGTCTTATGCTATAATCACTTCATATGGCGTTTTTAGCGTGTGAAGTCCCGGCAGTAATGAGACCGGGCGCTGCACCGTCAGACATTGCTGAAGGTACTTGGAGGAAAATGTGGCAGATGATGTAAAGAGATCAGAGGTCATTGCGGAACCGGCAGAAGGAGCCGGAGGGGAGCCCGGAGTGACCGATGACATGCCGGACAGAGCGGATTTAGGATCCGTCCAGAAAAAGAAAAAAGTTCGAAAGAGACCGGCCAAGGGGGAGCAGGAAGCCGGAAGAACAAAGGCTGAGCCGCAGGCCGAAGGTGAAAATAAGGGGAAGAAAACGCGAAAGGTCCGCAAAAAGCGGTCCGAGTCAGGTGAAATAACAGATGTACTTGCCGAGGACGGGACCGAGCTGAAAAAGAAGAAGGTCCATATCAAGAAAGCCGCTCCCGTGCCTGACGGGGATGAAAATGTCTCTGTTGCGGAAAAGCCGAAGACAAAGAAGCGGGTAAAGAGGAGAGCGAAGCCCGTATCTGGCGAAGGTGCGGAAGCCGGGAAAAAGTCAAAGCCCGCATCGGACGGCGGTACGGAGGTCAGGAGAAAAGTCAGGTCTGACCAGAACGGCGGTGCGAAAGTCAGGAAAAAAGCAAAGCCTGCATCGGCTGACAGTGCGGAAGGCAAAAAGAAAGCAGGGGCTTTCGCGGCATGCGGCACGTTTATCAAGGCGATGATCGCCAAAATACCGGAACGGAACAGGAAAAAGATTCTCGGGATCCTCGGTGCGATCCTTGGAGTCTATCTCGTACTTGCCTTCGTGTTTTCCTTCATTTTCATGCCGAGGACTTATCTGAACGGGATTAAAGTCGGATTTAAATCGTATGCGTCCGCAAGTAAGATGATAAAACCGACGATCAATGACTATGTCCTGACAGTACGCAATCTGGACGGTTCGCAGGAGCATGTTGAAGGTTCCGCCGTGAATCTTAAGTATGAGAGCATGAAGTGGATCAAGGAAGCACTCAAGGAGCAGAATCAGTTCTCATGGCCGATTTCGTTCTTCAGGAAAAACGAGATCGTCATAGAGGAGGATGTAAGCTACGACGAGACTGCTTTTGCCGATATTCTGAAGAAAATGTCAGGATTCAAGACGACGACCATGATCGAGCCCCAGGACGCGCATGTTGCCATGGACGAGACCGGCAATTATGTCGTATTTCCGGAAGTTATGGGCACGACCATAGACGTGGATGCCGCCAAAGCGGAGGCGCGCGAATGTATGCTCACGGGCAATAAGCTGCTGGATCTCGAAGAGTATCATATTCTGCCGAAGGTCTACAGCTCGGATGAGAAGCTGCGTGAGCGGCTCCATGAGTGGAATGAATATATGAAATCCGCGGGACTTACCTATATCTTCTGGGATACGCCCGAGGTCCTGACCAGAGAAATTATTAACGGTCTGATATCAGAGGGCAAGGACGGGCTTTATGTCGATGAGGGTAAAGTCATGAACATGATGTCCGAGTGGAGAGAGAAACATGATTCTCTCGGAAGATCATTCAAATTCACGACATATGACGGTATCGAAGTGGATATCGCACCCGGCGGCGATTACGGTTATGAGCTTAACGAGGAAGCTGTCGGAGCGGATATCATAGAGAAACTCAATGCTCACGACACCGGCAGCTATGAAGTCAGTTACTGGAGAAAGCCTCTCTACACGACAAATAACGGTCTCGGAGGGACATATATCGAAATCAGTATTGCCGACCAGCATCTCTGGATGTATAAAGACGGTGAACTTCTGATCGATACCAATGTCGTCACCGGTATGCCGACGGATGATGAAGAGCGCATTACACATAAGGGCTGCTTCTCGGTCGACTGGCATGAAGAACATGTAGTTCTCGGAACGATTGAGACCCGCGGCTACGAACAGCTTGTGGACTACTGGATCGCGTTCAATCAGTCTGAAGGGATCCACGACGCACAGTGGCGGGAAGACTCGGAATATATACAGGAGATGTACCTGTATGACGGATCCCATGGCTGTGTCAATACACCCCTTGCAGCTATGAAGATCATATTCGAGAATGTCATCGACGGCGAGGCTGTCGTCATATACTAAATGAACGAGAATGCGGGGCTGTACAGCCCCGCTTCTTTATAATCGGAACAGAAAACGGAAGCGGACAGGACGGTCAGCTATCATGAAAAGGAGTAAGAAATGGGAATTATTAATGAGATCCATCAGCAGACAAAGAACAGATTCCTCAACATGTACGAGCTTGTGACAACGAGAAAGACCGGAAAGACCGGCAAATATTTTGTTGCCTCCCGTGCGGAGAGACCGGAGGATCTTATGTGCGTCAATCATGTAAATAAGCCCGACGGTGTCATCATATATGCGATCACCGAGGACAGGCAGAAAGTGCTTGTGATCCGGCAGTACCGCTATCCCATTGACGGATTTATATATGAACTTCCGGCAGGACTCGTCGATGAGGGCGAATCTTACAGGGAGGCAGCAGTCAGGGAGGTCCACGAGGAGACAGGACTGACACTCACACCTATTGACGTAGATCCCATGTTCGAAGCGCCCCGCTTTACGACGGTCGGAATGACGGATGAGAGCTGTGCCTGTGTCTACGGCTATATAAGCGGGGAGACATCCAAAAAGTATCTGGAAGAGAACGAGGAGATAGAAGCTCTGCTCATTGACCGCGCGGAAGCCAGGAGGATACTCAGAGAGGAGCTTGTCGCGGCCCAGCTTGCCTACCATATTGAGCGCTTTATGTCGGAAGAAGATCCATTTGCATATTTATTTAACTGACGGTATTCTTGATTTTGGCTTTTCTTTTGGTTA
>OCTX012204170.1_pt1 | contig 15477 bp, 20 predicted proteins | sample 1539691 | NCBI WGS metagenome assembly OCTX01 (sample SAMN02144231, study PRJEB22623) | gut metagenome | biome: sheep rumen | host: Ovis aries | place: New Zealand | reverse complement strand
CTCCCCAAATTCTCTCCTTTTTCCGGTTTTGGAGGCCATTTTGAGGGCTGACGCGGTGAGTTCGAATTTTCCTTGACGCCATGCGGCTTTTCGAGTAAAATTGCCTTGAAATAAGCGGCTTTTTCTGCTCTCCGGAGCTTCCAATACGAGGCGCTTTTTTCGCCCAACTTCCGCTAAAGTCTGTTCGGGGTACAACACTCGAAATGCCGTAGACCGAAAGGTCTCTAGGGTTCGAATCCCTAACTCTCCGCCAAAAAACCCAGTCATATCAAGGCTTTGCGCCCATATGACTGGGCTTTTCTTTTTGCTGATCTGCCATTGCTGCACATGATTTTCGGCAAGAAATCACGTTTGCCATCCGACGGCCTCGGTTTCCGGCAAGGTCAGAACGTTGTCCATGACGTTTGCGGACGTGAGCTTGGATTTGTAATCCAGATGGCTGTAGATATTTGCTGTGGTGCTGATGTCGCTGTGACCGAGCCATTCCTGGATCTGCTTCATGGGCACGTCGTTGGCCAGCAGCAGCGATGCGCAGCTGTGCCGGAGATCGTGAAAGCGGATATGCCGCAGGCCTTTCATTTCCAGCAGCTTGCTGAAATTGCTGCTGAGATTCCGGGGATTGAAAATGTTCCCCATCGCGTCCACAAACACATAACCGTCATAGGGTATCATATATCAGATGCCACATCAACTTGAAAAATTCGCTCTATTCACCCTCGTCGAGCGAATAAAGCGAATTTTCGGTGAATATTCGGTGAATTTTCAGTCGCGGAAGCAGCGACAATTTTCAACAGAAATGCAGGCTGCAAAAGCACACTTTTCAAATTCAGCCGCTAATCCTTTCAGGAATTGCGCAGCAATACTCAAAAAAGCAGGCATAGGGCCACTGAATTCATCAGCGGCTCGCTGTCTGTTATTACATATAAACATTTCCGGTAACGGCAATATCCAGCCAAATCAAAGCGCCTCACTGGTTGATTTTTGCCGATAATGTGCTATACTATATTCAGGATCGGAGGTGCAGTAGAAAATGGAATATATCTCTGTTTCGGAGGCTGCAAAAAGGTGGGGCGTTTCTGGACGCAGCGTGCGGAATTACTGTGCCCAAGGAAGAATCGCCGGAGCTTTTTTGACGGGAAAGACCTGGAACATTCCCACAACCGCCGAAAAGCCCGACCGCCTCAATAAGCATGTGGACATGCCGAAAACGCTGCTGGACATACTGCGGGCAGAAAAAGCGGCAAAGCTTCATGGCGGAATCTATCATAGAATTCAGATCGATCTGACCTATAACTCCAATCACATGGAGGGCAGTCGGCTGACCCACGACCAGACGCGTTATATCTTTGAAACGAACACGATCGGCATGTCTGACGGTGCGGTAAAGGTCGATGACGTTGTGGAAACCGCCAATCATTTTAAGTGTATTGACATGGTCATAGACAGCGCCGCCCACGTACTCAGCGAGGCCTTCATCAAGCAGCTGCATGCAACGCTGAAAAGCGGAACGTCCGACTCCCGGCAGGACTGGTTTGCCGTAGGCGATTATAAAAAGCTTCCGAATGAGGTCGGCGGAATGGATACCGCCCAGCCGGAAGAGGTTGCTTCACAGATGAAAAAGCTGCTGTCAGAATACAACGCCAATAAGGAAAAAACCTTCGATGATCTGCTTGATTTTCACTACCGTTTTGAGAGGATCCACCCATTTCAAGACGGCAACGGCAGAGTTGGTCGGCTGATTCTGTTCAAGGAATGCCTGCGAAACAACATCGTTCCGTTTATCATCGACGAGGACACGAAGCTGTTTTACTATCGCGGCCTGAAGGAATGGGAACGGGAGCGAGGCTATCTGCGAGATACCTGCCTGGCGGCGCAGGATAAGTTTAAGAAGTACCTGGACTATTTCAGGATTCCGTATGAAAATTGAGCCCATGAGCGCGCAGAGAGGGATAGAATAATGGTCATCAAAGAAATCGAAGTCAAGGATATCATGACGAAAACGAATCTGCCGGTATCGGATTACGCCGTCAATCCTTATGTGGGCTGTACGCACGCCTGCAAATACTGCTATGCGTCCTTCATGAAGCGGTTTACCAATCATCCGGAGCCGTGGGGCGAGTTTGTGGACGTCAAGCGCTGGCCGGAAATCCGCAAGCCGGGAAAATTTGCGGGCAAAGAGGCGTTTTTCTGCTCGGTGACAGACCCTTACCAGCCGCTGGAGAAGAAATACGGACGCACCCGCGCGCTGCTGGAGCAGCTGCTGGACACCGGGATCAGCATCAGTATTTCTACGAAGTCCGATCTGATCCTGCGCGATCTGGACTTGATCAAGCAGTTCCCCAGCGCCCATGTGTCCTGGTCCATCAACACGCTGGACGAGGAGTTCCGGAAAGAGATGGACCGCGCCGTCAGCATCGAGCGGAGGCTGGAGGCAATGCGGCAGTTTTACGAGGCGGGCATCCAGTCCACCTGCTTCATCTCTCCGATCTTCCCCGGCATCACGGACGTGATCGAAATCATTGAACGTGCCAAGGGTCAGTGCAACCTGGTGTGGCTGGAAAATCTGAACCTCCGCGGGGACTATAAGAAGCGGATCCTCGACTGGGTACATGAACACCACCCGGAGCTGGATGAGCTGTATTATGAGATCTATACGAAAAAGAGCCGCGATTACTGGACGGCGCTGGATCAGAAGATCCGGGAGTATACGGCGAAGGAAGGCATGCTGTACATCCGCGACGACGACCGGCACAGAGCACCCTTCGGCGAGCCGCCGGTCGTGTGCAATTACTTCTATCACGAAGAGATCACGAAGTCTGCGAAGAAAGGGGCAGCGAAATGATTACGGTCAATATCAGATATACCGGCGTCAATAGCAGCGCACAAGCGTTCGCCAAGGAGATGATTGACTCCGGTACTGTGGCGGCGATACGGGCGGAGGATGGTAATATCCGTTATGAATATTATGCTCCGCTGGATGATCCGGAAACGATTCTGTTGATCGATAGCTGGCGTGATCAGTCTGCAATCGATCAGCACCATGCCAGCCCAATGATGCAGACGATAGCTGCTCTCCGAGAAAAATATGATCTCCACATGACGGCAGAGCGTTATGTGAGTACTGATGAGAACCCGTTGGACGAGCGGTTCATCAGGAAATGATCCTGGAGGTATTTTGACATGCAGCACGAATGTAAGATTACGGTTCTGGACAAGAAATGCTTTACCGATTATCAGGAGCAGTATCTGGCGGACCCCAAATCCGGCCCCTGCCCCTTCTTCCATGTGGGGGATGAATTCATCCTGAAACGCACACCGCAGCAGGACGATTTCTATCACCTGATGAACGGCAGGTTCTGCGGCGAGGCCTGGGACGCCGTCAGCCGGTATGTATATACCGCGCTGCAGGGCGGCTCTATCATGAAGGGCTGGACCAACGACGACCGCGTTATGATCGCCTGCTGCAACGACGGCACGAGGCCGGTCATTTTCAAGATCGAGCGCATCGACATTCCGGAAAGCGACGAGGAAGCTGAATGGCTGGCGAAGCAGGACTTCAAAAACACGGCGGAGAACGCTTATACAGGCTGATAGAAAGAGGTGAACGGACATGCTGCTGCGGCAAATACAGCATTTCCAGACAATTGTACAGGAAAACAGCTTTACCGAAGCGGCAGAGCTCTGCCATATCTCACAGTCCGGGATTTCACAGTCTATCAAGTCCCTTGAAGAAGAAATCGGCGTCCAACTGATCATCCGGAAAAACCGCAGCTTTGAGCTGACAGAGGCCGGAAAGCACTTCTACAAGAAAAGTCTTGTGCTCACGGCGGATCTGGAACAGCTTTGCCGGGAGACGGTGCGCATTGACCGGAAGGACGCAGAAGAGCTACGGCTCGGTGTCCTCTCAACCTACAGCGGAGATGAATTCAACCGGGCAATCGCCGCATTCTCTGAGAAATATCCGAAGGTTGAAATCACTGTTGTCAGTGGAAATCATGAAGACCTGTATGACGGGCTGCGCTTCGGAAAAATAGATCTTGCGCTGAACGATCAGCGTAGAGCTTTTTCGGACGCCTACGAGAATCTGATTCTGATGGAAACGGCCTGCTACGTGGAGCTGGCCTCCCATAATCCGCTGTCCAAACTCGATACGGTCAGCGTGGACGCCCTGAAAAACACGCCCTGCATCCTTGTGGCGTCGCCGGAGCAGCAGGAAGAGGAGCAGCGCTTTTACAGGGATATCATCGGCTTCAAGGGAGAATTCCTGTTTGCCGAATCCCTCCAGGCTGCGCGTGTGATGGTCGTGTCCAATCGCGGCATTATGCCGGTGGAAGGCGCGAACAGCGATTCTTTCTTTGGCGCCACCCTAAAAAGAGTCCCCTTGACAAGGGATGGCGTCCAGCTGCGACGAAACTACTGCGCCTTCTGGAAGAAGGAAAATTCCGGTTATTATATCGAAGTTTTTGCGGATATCTTAAAGTCCATGTTCTGATTCACATAACTGATAGTAATCCGAAAGCCTCCTGATTCGAATTGATTGATCTGCCTGGAGTTTATATAATAAACGTAGAACAAGCAGCGCAGGCAACGGCTATCGACGCAGATAGCCGGACAGATCAAGTCAGGAGGTTTTTTCATGCCCATTTCAGAGTTTGCGGCAGCATATCACGAAAAGATGTTCCCCGGCTATCAGTCGGATTTTCTCCGCACCGATCCCGAGCTTATTGAGCGTTTCGATAACTTTGCCTTCGACGAGGTGATTAACCAGGAGGGTCAGCAGCTGGACGACAAGACCCGATGGACGGCGATCCTTGCCACGCTGATCGGCTGCCAGGGCATCGATGAATATGAGAAGCTGCTGGGTGCGGCGCTCAACTTTGGCGTGACGCCCGTGGAGATCAAGGAAATCGTCTATCAGGCGGTGGCCTATCTCGGCATCGGTCGGGTTTTCCCGTTCCTGAAAGCCACCAATGCAGTGCTGGAAGCACAAGGTATCAAGCTTCCTCTGGAAGGTCAGGCGACAAGCACAATGGAGAACCGCAGAGAGCTGGGGACACAGGCCCAGATGGATATCTTTGGTGAGGGTATGCGTGATTTCTGGAAGTCCGGCCCGGAGGAATCAAAGCACATCAACTACTGGCTGGCAGACAACTGCTTCGGCGATTATTATACGAGAACCGGACTCTCCTATGCCCAGCGTGAGATGATCACCTTCTGCTTCCTGGCTGCCCAGGGCGGCTGCGAGCCGCAGCTGACGGCTCACGCGGCGGGAAATATGAAGGTCGGCAACGATAAGGCGTTTCTGATCCGCGTGATCAGTCAGTGCCTGCCCTACATCGGATATCCGAGAAGCCTGAACGCGCTTGCCTGCGTGAACAAGGCCGTAGAGGCGGAAAACTAATAAAGGAAAAACAGGAGGATAACATCATGGTAAAGAATCTGATCATCTACTATTCCCGCAAGGGCGAGAACTACGTCAACGGCAGTATCCGCAACCTCTCCAAGGGCAATACCGAGATCTGCGCGGAGTTTATTCAGAAGGCCGTCGGCGGCGATCTGTTTGAGATCGAGACGGTCAAAGAGTATTCCACGGATTACATGTCCTGTACGGAAGAGGCAAAGGCTGAGCTCCGCGCCAAGGAGCGCCCGGAGCTGAAGCGGTATCTGGGCAGCATCGCCGATTACGACAACGTGTTCGTCTGCGGCCCCTGCTGGTGGGGAACCTACCCCTGCGCGGTATTCACGCAGCTTGAAAAGCTGGACTGGCGCGGGAAAAAAGTCATGGCGCTGATGACCCACGAGGGAAGCGGCCTCGGCGGCTGCGAACGTGATCTGAAACGCATCTGCGAAGGCGCAAGCTTCGGGAAAGGCCTTGCCGTTCACGGCGCTGATGCTTCCCGTTCCGAAAACGCTGTTGCTTCCTGGGCGAAGGCGCAGGTTGGTTAAAAATGAACGACGAAGCAAAACTGCGCAAGCTCTACGAGGATATGTATGCCGCTATGGTTGCCAAAGACGAAGCAGAGCTTGACCGCGTACATGACGATTCCTTCGTACTGGTACATATGACCGGTATGAATCAGGATAAGAAAACCTATATCCGATCTATTCTGAACGGAACGCTGAACTACTATTCAGCGGTAACAGAGGATTTGTCCATTCAGATCAGCGGAGACAGCGCAACGATGACCGGAAGATCCCGCGTCAATGCGGCGGTGTTCGGCGGCGGAAAGCACACCTGGAGATTACAGCTTTTCTTTCACGCGAAGAGAACAGAAAACGGCTGGAAGCTGACGAGAGCGGAAGCCTCCACCTGGTAAAGGAGAAACGCTATAATGAAAAAAGATGTAATGCTCGTTACCGGCGCGGGACAGATCGGTATGGCCATTGCCCGCAGAGTCGGATTCGGAAAGAAGATCATCCTCGGCGACAAAAGCTTGAAGAACGCCGAGTCCATCGCGAAGATCATGAACGATGCGGGCTACGACGTGGAGCCCTTTGAGATGGATCTGTCATCCAGAGCGTCCATTCTCGCCATCATCGCCAAGGCACAGGAATTCGGCGAAATCAAATATTTGGTGAATGCTGCAGGCGTTTCGCCTTCTCAAGCTCCGATCGAAGCGATCCTCAAAGTCGATCTCTACGGCACGGCGGTGCTGCTTGAGGAAATAGGCAAGGTGATTGCAGAGGGCGGCGCCGGCGTGACCATCTCCAGTCAGTCCGGCTGGCGTATGCCGCAGCTTACCCCGGAGCAGGACCGTCAGCTTGCCACGACGCCCACGGAGGAGCTTCTGTCCCTTGACATCCTTCAGCCGGAAAACATCAAAGATACGCTCCATGCCTATCAGATGGCGAAGCGCTGCAATGAAAAGCGCGTCATGTATGAATGCGTGAAGTGGGGCGAGCGCGGTGCACGGCTCAATGACATCGCTCCCGGTATTATCGTGACCCCTCTGGCCATCGACGAGTTCAACGGTCCGCGCGGCGAGTTCTATAAGAATATGTTCGCCAAGTGCCCGGCAGGAAGACCCGGCACCGCCGATGAGATAGCCAACATCGCGGAGCTTCTGATGAGCGACGCGGGAGCCTTCATTACCGGTTCCACCTTCCTGGCAGACGGCGGCGCCACGGCCAGCTATTACTACGGCCCGCTGCAGCCGGAACAGTAAGGAGGCTTGTATGAGAAGAACCTCAAAGAAACTGGCAGCATTCCTGCTTTCGGCGCTTCTGATCCTATCGCTTGCCGCCTGCGGTTCCACAGACGGAACAAAGGATAACAGCGCTGCCGGCGAAGCAACGACCGGTCGGCAGGAAGCTGTCCCGGAAACGACAACGTATCAGAACGATGCGCAAGGTGAACAGGAGCAGCAGACAGACTCAGCTCCGGAAGAAACGTCAACTGAAACAGCCAATGGGAGCAATATTCTCGTCGTCTACTTTTCCAGGACCGGAGAGCAGTACAATGTCGGCGTGATCGACAAGGGGAATACTGCTATTGTAGCTGAAATGATCATTGAAAGAACCGGTGCGGACTCCTTCGAGCTCCTGCCGGAGGAGGACTACTATCCATACACATACGATGAGCTGACAGACGTGGCAAAACGGGAACAGAACGAGAACGCCAGACCTGCCTATGCGGGAGAAGCTCCGGATCTGACCCGGTACAGCACGATCTTTATCGGCGCTCCCGTTTGGTGGGGCGACTGGCCGATGATCTGCTATACCTTCGTTGAAAACAACGCGGAAGCTCTGGCCGGAAAAACCTTGATTCCGTTTTCCACCCACGAGGGATCCGGCTTGTCCGGCTTCGACAGAAAGCTGTCTTCCGCTTGCCCGAACAGTACGGTTGGCGAAGGCCTTGCGATCCGTGGAAATGACGCGCAGAACAATCAGGACAATGTGCGAAGCACAGTCGATGACTGGCTGGCAGGGCTGGGATACTGAGGGACAACAAAATGAAAGTATTATTGGTTAACGGCAGCCCCATCAAAAAGGCTGTACCTTTACAGCGCTGTCTGAAGTGGCGGCAGCTCTGAACGCGGAAGGGATTGAAACAGACCTCTACTGGATCGGGAATAAACCCATCGGCGGCTGCATCGGCTGCTATCAGTGTGCCAAGAAACAGAAATGTGTCTTTGAGGAAGGCCTTCAGATCATGCGGTATTTGGGAAGGAATATGGCCTGGATGCTGAAACGGATGGAAGCTGGGAAGCAGGCCGGCATTCCGCATCCTGCACAGGAAGAGAGACGACTTGCTACCAATTTCATCCGGTAGGGAGGCTGTGAAATGCAGACAGACAAGGAGCAAATTGAGCAACTTGTATACGTTCTTGGCAGCAGACTCTGAGCGGGAAAAATCTGAAAAAAGTTTGGATGTAACTATTGACATTACATCGCGGACGTGCTATACTGCGATCAAGATGAAACATTGATGGTTACATCTAATGAATTTTCGGAGGTATCCTACTATGACTAACAAAGAAAAAGCCCTGGCCCTGATCGGCACGTTCGTATCCGGTGATCTGGAACTGGCGAAGTCCCTGCTCGCCCCCGAGTACAAGCAGCACAATCTCGCTTTCGGTACCGGTGCAGACGCATTCGTAGCCGCTGTTGCAGGTCTTCAGCAGGCTCCCGTTAAGACCACTGTCAACAACATCCGCGCTTTTGAGGACGGCGACAAGGTCTTTCTTCAGACGGTTTATAACTTCGCCGGCGCAGGTGAGCAGGTAGCGTTTGACGTGTTCCATTTCAATGCCGACGGCAAGATCGACGAGCATTGGGACAATCTTCAGAACATTGCCGCCCCCAATCCTTCCGGTCACACCCAGATCGACGGTACGCTTGAAAAGAAAGACGTCGATAAAGAAGAGACTCGCCGCATCGTTGCCGGATTTGTGGGCGATGTGCTTCGCGGAGAGCACCCCGAGAAGCTGACCTCCTACTACGACGGCGACAAGTACATCCAGCACAACATTTCCATCGCTGACGGACTGTCCGGTCTCGGTGCTGCGCTTGCGGCCATGGCGGAGCAGGGCATCTCGATGGTTTATGACAAGACACATATGGTTCTTGCCGACGGCGACTATGCGCTTGCTTGCAGCGAAGGCTCCTTCGGCGGCACTCCGACCACCTATTACGATCTTTTCCGCGTTGAAAACGGCTTTATCGCTGAGCATTGGGACGTGATGGAGACACTGGCCGCCAAAGATACCTGGCAGAATCCGAACGGAAAGTTTTAATGTAACCATTGAATTTACATGAATTCTGCGGTATAATACTCTGTTGGAGGGGATCCTATGCAGATTTCAAGTAGATTCACAATTGCCTTGCACATTTTTGCTTGCGTTGACGTATTCAAGGATGAACGCAAGGTTACAAGCGACTTTTTGGCGGGATCGATCAACACCAATCCCGTTATCATCCGTAAGATACTGACACAGCTGAAAAATGCCGGTCTTATCACCGTAGCAAGAGGTACGGGCGGTATCGAGCTGACGAGGGACTTGTCGGAAATCACCTTTTACGATGTGTACGAGGCGATTGGAGCAGTAGAAAACGGAGACCTGTTCCATTTCCACGAAAGTCCCAATCCCGAATGTCCGGTGGGCAGGAATATCCATGCATTGCTGGATGACAAGCTGAAAGCGATTCAGGACGCAATGGAGGACGAATTGCGAAAATATACACTCCTCGATCTCCGCAGCGGGATGACAGAGCTTCTGGCAGAGGAAAACTAAATCCATGGCTCCGGAGGATAACATTCTTCCGGAGCCTTTTGCGGAAGGTGCTATTATGAAAACAGTGGATTATCTTTCCTATATCGTAAATGAAATACACACAACGATCGTTGCAACCGTGGACGACGAGGGGCTTCCCGTAACCGCTGCGATAGACATGATGGACTGCGACGATAACAGCCTTTATTTCCTGACAGCAAAAGGAAAAGGATTTTATGACCGTCTGATCAAACGGCAGTTTCTCGCTTTTACTGCTATGAAGGGTGAAGACACCATGTCCAGTGTGGCGGTATCGATCCGAGGTAAAGTTCGTGAGCTTGGGCCTGACAAAATCCCGGAACTGTTTGCGAAGAACCCGTACATGCGCGAGATTTACCCGACAGAGGAGTCCATGCAGGCGTTGACTGTTTTTCAAATCTATGAGGGAACCGGCGAATAGTTCGACCTGTCAAAAAAGCCGATTGAACGTGCGTCTTTCACATTCGGCGGCGCAGAAAAGAAAACAGAGGGGTATTACATCGCAGACGCCTGTATCGGCTGCGGAAGCTGTGCGGCGGTCTGCCCGCAGAGCTGTATTATCACGGACAGTGTGCCTCACGTGATCGAACAGGAGCATTGCCTGCACTGCGGAAACTGCATGGAGGCATGCCCCGTGGGAGCGATAGAAAGAAGGTAACTGCATGAATGAGAAAATGACACAGGAGCAGCGGCTCGACACGCTCGTCGAAGCGTTCAAGGTTGATTCCGTTCAATACAAGAATTTAGAAACACCGACGGATACGGATGGCAAAAGAAGAATCCTCCGCTCTCTGATGAACATCCGTATGCCGAAGAAGCTGGATGATTCCATTCTCACCATACAGGATGAATACCTGCGGGAGCGTATCCGCGAGAATGGAATTGTTACACTTTCGGAAATTCCCGTGATCCGGGCCGGAATGTCCATCTGGCAGGGCGACATTACAAGACTATCCGTTGACGCCATCGTGAACGCTGCCAATTCGCAGATGCTGGGCTGCTTTGTTCCGATGCACACCTGCATTGATAACTGCATTCACACCTTTGCCGGGGTACAGCTGCGGGCGGAGTGCAATCGGCAGATGAATCAGCTTCGCATCCGCTATGGCAGAGATTATGAGCAACCGACCGCTGTTCCGATGCTGACGGACGGATATAACCTTCCGGCGAAGAAGATCGTCCATATCGTCGGCCCGATTGTGGAAGATCGCCTGACTTCTGCGCTGGAAAACGATCTTGCTGACTGCTACAAGAACACCCTCGACCTGTGCGCAGAAAACGGCCTGCGCAGCGTGGCTTTCTGCTGTATTTCCACCGGCGTATTCCGCTTTCCGAATCAGCGGGCAGCGGAAATTGCGGTCGAAACCGTAAGCCAGTGGTTGGACGAACATGAGGGGCAGATTGACCGCGTGATTTTCAACGTGTTCAAAGACGAGGATAAAGCATACTATGAAAAACTATTACACTGATCAGCCGAACGGCTATCTGGAATCTATACAAAAAGGACTCATCGCCGTGCGTTCCTACGACCTTCATATTTCCCATGGGATCGGATCACGGAACGATCAGATCGCAAAGCTCAAAAAGGAACTTGAAACGGCGGATGCTATCGTTGTAGGCGCAGGTGCCGGACTTTCTACCGCAGCAGGTCTGACCTATTCCGGCGAACGCTTTGAACGGTATTTCTTCGACTTTGCCAAGAGGTATCGGATTAAGGACATTTACTCCGGCGGCTTTTATCCGTTCCCCGATGAAGAAACCTTGTGGGCTTGGTGGGCAAGGCATATTTACTATAACCGTTACATCGATGCGCCAAAGCCCGTTTATCCAAAGCTGCTGTCACTGCTCCATGATAAGGACTATTTCGTGATCACCACCAACGTGGATCACCAGTTCCAGCGTGCGGGCTTCGACAAAAAGCGGTTGTTCTATACGCAGGGAGATTACGGTCTGTTCCAGAGCGTAGATCCCAAGGTGCAGGAAACCTTCGATAACGAAGCGTGGACGATGCGGGCCATGGAAGCGCAGGGCTTTGTCAGAGATGAAGCCGGTATATTCCAAGTTCCGGAGAACGGTTCGATCTCCATGAAGCTGCCGACAGAACTGATTCCCACCGCGCCAAATGGCGATCCGGTCACGATGAACCTGCGTTCGGACGATACCTTTGTTGAGGATGCCGGATGGCGCAAGGCGTCGGCTGCATATTCCGATTTCCTGCGCAGACACGAAAACCTGCATGTGCTGTATCTGGAGATCGGCGTAGGAGCCAACACCCCGGTCATCATCAAGTATCCCTTCTGGCAGATGACGAGAGACAACAGGCAGGCAATCTATGCTTGCTTGAATTACGGTGAAGCGTATTGTCCGAAAGAAATTGAGAAGCAGGCTATTTGCCTTGACGGTGACACCGCTGAGGTGCTTGAAGAGTTGAAATAGAATCCTGGTCAGAGCGGCCTGGAGAAAAGGGGCACAAAAACAAAACCTTATCATATTATCCCTCGGCAGCGGCAGACAGCCAAAGCCGAGGGCGTTTTTTTCGGAAGAACATATTCAACTCAAAGGAAGGAAAACCACACAGGAAGAACGCGCAAAGATAGTGGCATTTTCTATGCTTATAAGACGGAAAGACCATCCAATAAAACAAAGAGATGTAAACGTGCCCTCACGCCAGATGCGGCGTGAGGGCACGTTCCTTTATTCCTCCAACAAGCTCTCAAACGGCGCGTCGTTGCTCAGAAAGGTATCCATCATGAACCTTGCACCGAGGCGGAAGCCGGTGATGAAAGTATCCAGCTCGGATTCGCCCATGAATTCGGCGTAGGCGTTGCAGAAGCGGAGAAACAGCGCCTTGTTTTCGCCGGCGAGCTGTTCAGAGAGTTTTTCCTCCAGGTCGTTCAGCGAGTCGGACGCCTTTTTCACGGGATTCTTGGGGCAATAGCCGCGATCCTGCGGGTCGATATTGCCGTAGTACAGCTCCTCAATGATATTTCCCCTCATTGTCCGTCACTCCATTTCTGCAGCTCCCAGAGCCGGTCAACATGGCGGCGGGACTTGCGGAGGGTCGCGTTGTGCTCGTCCGTGGAGAGCCAGTCGATCAGATAGCACTTCGGGATCATGTACTTGTGCTGCAGCGCCAGGGCGCGGAGCGTTCCGAAGCGAATCCACTCGCAGACCGTGTGGCGGTTGTAGCCGGTGAAGTCCACGACGGCGGATACGTCGATCACGTCCGGGTAGGAGGCGAGCTTGCTTTCATAATAGCGCCGCGTCTTCTGCGGATCGTTGGGGAGGGGCGGCTGAAGGCGGATCTTGTAGGGCTTTACTTCCTCGTTTCCGTATTTGTACCAGCTGGTGGGTACGATGTATCGGCTGGGGTTGACCTCCCGGTTGATCATAAAGTCGATGACGTCGCGCTTTTTGATGGCGTAGCAGCGGGTTTTCTTCCCGGTGCAGACATGGGGGACCAGATTGAACTGCAGCAGATAATACGCCGTCCGCTTGCTGATATGGCAGACCTTGCGCAGCTGCTCCTTGTTCATGATCTCCGGGTATTTGGCGAGTTCCTTTGCATCGTATGTCATGACGAAGCTCCTTTCCATTTTTATGGTCCGAAAGGGTGCTTCATCGGCGCTGTCGGGGTCTCTGTTTTCTTGCCTGACTTCTTGCAAATGCGCAAGAACGGCGGCTTTTTACGCAAGAACGCGGTTTTATTTGAACTCTGGGCTGGTTCAAATCGCCTCTGGCCGATACGGGCCGGAATGTCCGCAATCCCTTGCGGCGCCTGGGTTGTCCGGGTGTTCCTTTTTTGAAGAAACTGGGATTCGAAGGGCGCGGGAGTGAATGACGTGCCGGTGGCACGTCAGAGCCGCGCCCCGGCCCTCCCGTCCCTAAAGGGACTTGCGCTGCATCGCAGGCGGGGAATCCCACCCTGTCCGCCAAAGGGAAGAATCCCGCCGGAGTATTTCGGCGGGATTTTTGCTTTGTTCGCCCGGCAATTCTGTGATAGAATGGCAGGGAAAAGAAATAGATTGTACGGAGGTGCCGAATGGAAAGAGACTGGATCAAACAAAGGCCGGCGGACTATGTGACGAGTGCCTGGAGCGGGGGGACGACGACGCAGCTGCTCATCGCGCCGGAAGGCGCGAAGTATGCAGAAAGGGACTTTCTCTGGCGCGTCAGCTCCGCGACGGTAGAGCTGGAGGCGTCTGATTTCACGTTGCTGCCGGATTACGAACGGCTGATCGCGACGCTGCGGGGCGAAATCACGCTCACGCACAACGGCGGCGCGCCGCTGCGGCTGCGCCCCTATGAGGTGCACGCCTTCTCCGGCGCTGACCGGACGCACAGCCTCGGCCGCTGCACGGACTTTAACCTGATGCTGCGGCGCGGGCGCGCAGAGGGAACGATGGAGGCGCTTCTTCTCGGCGCGGGAGAGCGGCGTGAGCTTCAAACGAACGGCGCGGATCAAACGCTTCTTTACGCCGCGGAGGGCGCCTGCGTCATCAGGATCGGAGCAGAACGGATCGAGCTTCAAGCCGGAGAAAGCCTGCTCTGCAGCAGAGAAATGACAGTCTCTCTCTCGTCGGCGGACGGCGCGGCGCTGATGCTCTGCCGGATGCGCGGACTTACAGTGTAAACGCCAAAAAATGGCAGAGCTAAGCCGTTTTTCTCCATGCCCCGACAAAAAATTTAACAAATTTTAAAAAAATTGAAATAAAGGTCTTGCCATTTTCACCAAAAGGAATTAGAATAACACTGTCATTCATGCTTTGTTAATATTTCTCGATTCACGCAAGGAGACCGCACATGATCGCTGCCGAAGCACTGGAAAAAGTATTGCAGATGTACGGGCAGTACTACACGCTCAAGCGCGATGCGGTCACCCCGCCCTTTGCGGCGGAGGCCGAGTGCGTCGTCAACGACGAACAGCTGACGGCGTACCGCATGGTGAAGATCAGCTCGGTCATCTCCCGCGAGATCGTCTTTTTCGCCGCCGAGGAGCATTTGACGGCGGAAAGAGCGCGGCAGCTTGCCGATCGGGCCTGGGAGGAAGGCTTCTCCCGCGTCGAGCCAGGCCCCAACCACCGCAACACCGATATTGTCCTCATCGTGCTGGCCGACCGCATGGATCCGGAAGCGGCGGCGCTGCTGAAGAAAACAAAGCACAGCAAAAACTTCAGATTCACCTTCCATGGGTGGAGCGTGTTCCGTGTGATTGCCATAGAGACTCCTTCCGGCACCATGGCTCATAACCGTATGGGCCAAAACCTGAAGAAGCTCTTTAGCAATATAAAATTTTAGAGGAGGAGATCTGTTTGGCTATTCTGATCATCCTTGCAGCTATCGCTGCGCTCGTCATCGGCTACATCTTCTATGGCCGTTGGCTGGCAAACCAGTGGGGCGTTGACCCCCAGCGCAAGACCCCCGCAGTTGAGCTGAGCGACGGTGTCGACTTCGTCGCCGCCAAGCCCGCTGTTCTGATGGGTCACCACTTCTCTTCGATCGCGGGCGCCGGCCCGATCAACGGACCTATCCAGGCCGCTGTTTTCGGTTGGGTTCCTGTGTTCCTGTGGTGTGTCATCGGCGGCATCTTCTTCGGTGGCCTGCATGACTACGGCTCCCTGTTCGCGTCCGTCCGCCACGGCGGCAAGTCCATCGGCGACGTTATCCGGGACTCCATGGGCAAGCGTGCTCATAAGCTGTTCCTGATCTTCGCGCTGCTGGTTCT
>OCTX012246260.1_pt1 | contig 15480 bp, 8 predicted proteins | sample 1539691 | NCBI WGS metagenome assembly OCTX01 (sample SAMN02144231, study PRJEB22623) | gut metagenome | biome: sheep rumen | host: Ovis aries | place: New Zealand | reverse complement strand
AGCGTGATCTTCAGTTTGGTATATTCGCAGTGGAAATCATTCTGGAGCCGGTCAAGGTAGCGCGCACACTCCCATTTGCACATGGGCAGGTCGTGGAGCAGATAGTTGCCGCAGCTCTGTGGTTCTGTGGCAGGTACTTCTGTCTGCTTGAGAATCCACTGGAGGCACGCGATGGTGAGACGGCGCATGTCCTCGACGGTGTAAGTGCCGGTCATGATGATATACATACCTGTGAGACAACCCATCGGCCCCACATAGACGACATCGTCTTTCGCCTCGCTATTGCGGAACCAGGTGGCCATCAGGTGTTCGATGCTATGCATGGCAGCAGGGGCAACGGCCGGTTCCTTGTTAGGTTCGGTGATACGCAGGTCGAAGGTGGTGAAACCCTTATCCTCGCGAGAGACATAGATGCCTGGCTTGAGGTGAGTATGGTCGATGGTGAAACTTTGTATAACTTCCATTGTTTAAGGGAATAGGGAATAGTGAAAAGTGAATAGGGAAATAATTATAGACTCTCGATGAATGTCTTGGTGACTTGGAATGAGTTCTCGGCGACGGTGTCCCAGAAATTGTGATACTGCGAGGCGTCAGTGTCGCGCAGGGGGATATCGCTGATGACGCGGAACGAGATGAACGGCACCTTATAGATATGGCACACCTGCGCGATGGCACATGACTCCATATCGACAGCCTTGGCGTCAGGGAAAAGACGTACGATTTCGGCCATCTTCTCCTTGGAATCCACAAACCAGTCGCCCGTGACAATCAGACCAGGCTTCGCACCGGTCAGCTTCGCCTTCTCCAGCAGATAGGAGTCAGCCTGATAACGGGCGGGAAGTCCTTGTACCTGTCCATAGACGGTCGTGTCGTCGATGGCCTTGCCACAATACACGTCGTGGTAGGTCAGTTCAGAACTCACGATGACATCCTGGAGGTTGATGTCATCGCCATTACCACCGGCACAGCCGCTGGAAATGATACAGTCGGGTTTGTACTGACGGATCATCTCTACGGCCTGTATGGCTGCGTTGACAGTGGCGATGCCGCTCTTCTGCAGGATCAACTTGTTTTCTGGAAACAACGGACGGAGTTGCTTGTACTCCTTGTCCATTGCTACAATCATACCTATTTTCATATCTTACATGATGGAGTTAAAAGTCTGATACTTGCTGTTTCTCTGTCTTACCGCCTCGTACATGAGAATGGCAGCAGAGACACTGACATTCAGGGAGTCGAGCCGACCCAGCATGGGGATGCGGATATGGGCATCGGCAGCCTCGCGCCATTGGTCGGTTAGGCCTGTTGACTCCGTTCCCATCACGATGGCGGTGGCACGACGCATGTCGTAGTCGTAATACTCATATGAGTCCTGAAGCTGTGCGGTCAGGATGCGGACGCCCCGTTCCTTGAGGAAGGTGATGCAGGCCTTTGAGTCGCAGACAGCTGTCGGTACGCTGAACACGCCCCCGATACTGGCCCGTATTAAGTTGGGGTTGTAGAGATCGGTCAGCGGATCGCAGACGATGACGGCATCGACGTTGGCGGCCTCGGCCGTGCGGAGAATAGCCCCTAAGTTGCCGGGTTTCTCGACACTCTCCAGTACCACTACCAGTGGGTTCTCCTTCAGTTGCAGGTCCTCAAGCCGATGACTCTTGCTCCTGGCGATGGCGATGACGCCCTCTGTGCCGCTACGGTAGGCCATTCGACCATAGACCGCTGGTGACACCTCATAGGCCGCTGACGAGACCGCGCACAGTGCCTGCTCCCCTGTGAGATAGAACAGTTCCACTATCTCATAGCCGCAGGCGATGCAGTGCTCGATTTCGCGCTGCCCCTCTACGACAAACAGCCCCTCTTCACGGCGAAGGGCTGACTTCATCTGGAGAGCGACGACGTGTTTGATACGAGGGTTTTTTACGCTGGTAATAACAGATTCTTCCATAATCGCTGCAAAATTACAAAAAAATCCGTGAAATCCGTGTCATCCGTGCCTAAAAATTTGTACCTTTGCACGCAAATAACAAAACTTGCAAGTTATGACACTATTGAAGAAATGCCTGCCCGACGTGTTGGCAGTGCTGTTGTTTGCCGTTCTGGCCTTTGCTTATTTCTTTCCCGCCGATATCGAAGGACGTATCCTCTATCGCCATGACGCGTCGGCAGGAAGAGGCGCCGGACAGGAAGGTATCGAATATCTGCAGAAGACCGGTGAGCGTAGCCGATGGACGAATGCCCTCTTCGGTGGTATGCCGACCTATCAGATGGCTCCGTCGTACGGATCTACTGATCTGTTGACGAAGGCGGTGAATGCCTATCATCTGTGGCTGCCCGAGAATGTGTGGTTTGTCTTTGCCTACCTGCTGGGTTTCTATATCCTGCTGCGTGCCTTCGACTTCCGTCAGCACCTGGCGGCACTGGGTTCCATCCTCTGGGCCTTCTCAACCTATTTCCTGATTATCATCGCTGCCGGTCATATCTGGAAGGTATGGGCCTTGGCCTACCTGCCACCGCTGATTGCCGGTCTGGTATTGGCCTACCGGGGTAAGTATCTGTGGGGCCTGCTCCTGACGGCGGTGTTTACCGCTTTTGAGATCAACGCCAACCATGTGCAGATGACCTACTACTACCTGTTCATCATCCTGGCACTGGTAATAGCCTGGCTGGTGGAAGCTGTGCAGCAGAAGCAGATGGCCCGTTTCCTGAAGGCTACTGCGGTGTGTGTGGTCGGTGCCACGATCGGCCTTTGCATCAACCTGTCGAATCTCTATCACACATGGGAATACAGTAAGGAGTCGATGCGCGGCAAGAGTGAGCTGGTGAAGCAGAATAGTGCCAACCAGACGAGCAGCGGGCTCGACCGTGACTATATCACGCAGTGGAGTTATGGTATCGATGAGACGTGGACGCTGCTCATCCCGAACACGAAAGGCGGTGCCTCGATGCCCCTGAGCATGAACGAGACCGCCATGAAGCATGCTAATCCTGACTATGCGAGCATCTACGACCAGATCGGGCAGTACTGGGGAGAACAGCCTGGTACGTCGGGTCCCGTCTATGTGGGTGCCTTTGTGATGCTGCTGTTCATCCTCGGCCTGTTTATCGTGAAAGGCCCTGTGAAGTGGGCATTGCTGGCAGCAACGATTCTCAGTATCATGCTGTCGTGGGGCAAGAACTTCATGGGCTTTACCGACTTCTTCCTCGACTACGTACCGATGTATGCCAAGTTCCGTACGGTGGCCTCGATCCTTGTTATCGCTGAGTTCACCATCCCCCTGTTGGCTATGCTGGCACTGAAGGAGCTGTTTGACAAGCCGGAACTGATGAGACAGAGGATGAAGTATGTGGGAATCTCGTTCCTGCTGACGGGTGTTGTCTCGCTGTTGTTCTCGCTGATGCCTGAAGCCTTCTTCGGCAGTTTCGTCTCCAGCAGTGAGATGCGTGCCCTGCAGAGTCTGCCGCCAGAGCATATCCAGCCGCTGATAGCCAATCTGACGGAGATGCGCCAGGCGATGTTCACCAGCGATGCCTTGCGTTCGTTCTATATCATTTTGGCTGGTACGGGCGTGTTGCTGGCAGTAGCATTTGGCAAGCTGAAGAAGGAGTATGCCGTCGGCATCATCCTGGTGCTCTGCCTGGTTGATCTGTGGACGGTGAACAAGCGTTACCTGAACGACGAGATGTTCGTGCCGAAGTCGGAGCGCGAGGCCCCGCAGCAGAAGACACAGACCGACGAGCTCATCCTGCGTGACGAGACCCTTGACTATCGTGTGCTGAACCTCGCCTCGAATACCTTCAACGAGAACGAGACTTCTTACTATCATAAGAGCATCGGTGGCTATCATGCCGCCAAGCTGCGCCGCTATCAGGAGATGATAGAGGCCTATATCAACCCCGAGATGCAGCAGCTCTTCAAGGCCGTTGGTGAGGCTGCCGGTGACATGACCCAGGTAAACGGTGACAGCATCTGTCCGGTGTTGAACATGCTGAACACCCGTTACTTCATCTTCCCGCTGGAAGGCGGTCAGACTGTGCCCATCCAGAATCCCTATGTCTATGGCAATGCCTGGTTTGTCGATCAGATCAGCTATGTCGATAATGCCAATGCAGAGTTGGAGACTGTCGGAAAACTCAACTTGCGTCATCAGGCTGTGGCCGATGCTAAGTTCAAGACACAGCTTGGCGAGGCTGCGGTGCAGGATACGGCTAGTGTGGTGACCATCACCTCCTATGAGCCTAACCGTCTGAAATATGATGTGAATACCGGCAAGGGTGGAGTGCTCGTGTTCTCCGAAATCTACTATCCCGGTTGGACGGCTACCGTTGACGGTCAGCCGGCAGAACTGGGCCGTGTGAACTATATCCTCCGTGCCATTCATCTGCAGCCAGGCAAACATCAGGTGGAACTGGCATTCTTCCCGAAGTCTGTCAGCGTGACCGAGACGGTGGCTTATATTGCCTTTGTCCTCTTGCTGCTTATTGTCGTGGGAATTGCCTTCATCGAATATCGTAACCGGAAAAAGGAATAGACCATGAAGAAACTGCTATCCTTGCCACCCAACCTTGTTGGCAGTTTCCACGAGGTGACGGGCTTGAGCCGGACGGACTATTTCTGTACCAACGACCCTGTCGGACATAAACTTGGCAGTGGTGGTGGAACGACTTGGCTGTTGGAAGCCTGTGCCCAAAGCGAAGGAGTAGGAGAGGCAGCCTTTGACGGTTGGCTGGCCCGTGAGAAGCGTATCCTGCTCCATGCGGGCGGACAGAGCCGTCGCCTGCCGTCGTATGCCCCCTCCGGCAAGATCCTGACGCCAATACCCGTATTCCGTTGGGAACGCGGTCAGCGCCTGTCACAAGACTTGTTGAGTCTGCAACTGCCGCTTTATGAGAAAATGATGGCGATGTCGCCTGATAACATCCATACGATGGTAGTTAGCGGTGACGTGCTGATCCGGGCTACACAACCCCTCCAGCCTGTTCCAGAGGCCGACGTCATCTGCTATGGTCTGTGGCTCGATGCTTCGGTAGCCAAGAACCATGGCGTGTTCGTCAGCAGTCGTCAGACGCCCTCCGTCTTGAAGCAGATGTTGCAGAAGCCCTCGGTAGAGACCTTGAACGAGGTACAGAAAGAACATTTCTATCTGACGGATATCGGTATCTGGCTGTTGAGCGACAAGGCCGTGCGACTGCTGATGGCCAGAAGCCGTAAGGGGGATCGTATCCAGGAATATGACCTCTATTCGGAGTTCGGTTGTGCACTCGGTACTGATCCGACTATTGCCGACGACGAACTGAGACAGTTGAAAGTCGCCATTCTACCACTGGCCGGTGGTGAGTTCTACCACTTCGGAACCTCGCGGGAGATGATTTCCTCGATGCAGCGCATCCAGAATCTGGTGAACGACCAGCGCGAGATTATGCACATCGACCGTAAGCCTCATCCTTCTATTTTCGTGCAGAATGCGACCGTAGAGGTGCCGCTGACGGCTGATAATACGAATATCTGGATTGAGAACAGTCACGTCGGAAAGCGTTGGCGACTCACTCATGACCATATCATCACCGGTGTGCCCCAAAATGACTGGGAACTCTCGTTAGCCCCCGGTGAATGTATCGACATCGTACCAATTGGCGAGACACAGTATGCCGTACGCCGTTATCATATAGATGACCGATTTGCCGGGGCTGAGCAACAGCGGCGGCAATTCCCGGTGATAAATAGCCTAGGAATTCTAGAAAATCTAGATAATCTAGTTTCTCGGGCTGATCGCCTGATGTCTGCCGAAGAGATTTCCACGGAGGCTAACCTGCGTCGGCTCTTCGAACAGCGGCAATCCTTCCGCAAGGGCAACTGGCAGGCATTGGCCAGCAACTGGGCACATAGCGTGTTCTATCAGTTGGATCTGGCTGACGCCAAGGCGGCCTTCGACGGGGAACAGATTCCCATGCCTGCTCCACTACCGGAGGACGCACCGCTGATGACCCGCGTCCACGATGCGATGTTCCGTGATGATAGTGACAAGGCATTCGCCCTGTTGCGTGAGGGTCTGACACAGAGGAGTGTCACCACCTACGAAGCTAACAAGGTCCCCTCCCTCTGTGTCGCTACCGACCAGATCGTGTGGGGTCGATCGCCTGTGCGTATCGATATCGCTGGTGGCTGGACTGATACGCCACCTTATTGTCTGTTGGAAGGCGGCAGTGTCGTCAACTTCGCCATCGAACTCAATGGTCAGCCACCCTTACAGACCTTTATCCGACCGTCGAAGGAACTGCGCATCGTGTTGCGGAGTATCGACCTCGGGGCGGTGGAAGTGGTGGAAACCTATGAGCAGTTGATGGATTTCATGCATGTGGGTTCGCCATTCTCCATACCGAAGGCAGCCCTGGTACTGGCAGGATTCGGTCAGATGACCAGTTCATATACAAGTCTCCGCACTCAATTGGAGTCGTTTGGAAGCGGCGTCGAACTGACATTACTCTCAGCCATACCGGCAGGCAGTGGTCTGGGGACGTCGAGCATCCTGGCAGCAACGGTGCTGGGTGCTTTGAGCGACTTCTGTGGCTTAGGCTGGGACAAGGCAGAGATTGGGCGTCGTACGCTGATGCTCGAACAGATGCTGACCACAGGCGGTGGCTGGCAGGATCAGTTCGGTGGTGTGCTCGGCGGCGTGAAACTGCTGCAGACAGGCAGAGGTTTCAACCAGAGTCCACAGGTGCGTTGGTTGCCGACCGATCTATGGTTACAGCCGGAGTATCGTGCCTGTCATCTGCTCTATTATACTGGTATCACCCGTACTGCCAAGCATATCCTGGCAGAGATTGTGAGGCGGATGTTCCTCAACGATGGACCGGAACTCCGTCTGTTGCGTGACATGAAGGCACATGCGATGGAGATGTACGAGGCCATTCAGTGTAATGATTTCCAACGGATGGGACAGCTGATGCACCTGACATGGCAACAGAATCAGCAACTCGACAACGGTACCAACCCCGCCGCCGTCGCTGCGTTGACGAGTCTTGTCGACGATCTCTGTCTGGGTTATAAACTACCAGGTGCCGGTGGTGGTGGCTACCTCTATATGATAGCTAAGGATCCAGAGGCGGCAGCCCGCATCAAACATATATTGACCGAGCACCGTAGTAATCCCAATGCCCGTTTTGTGGAGATGACGCTCTCTACAGGCGGATTACAGATAAGTCGTAGCTGATGGAATTCCGTACTGTTGTCGATGTGCCAGATCCGGGGTTTAGAATCGGTCCTTGTGCAGACCTGCTCTTCGTCGGTTCCTGTTTTGCCGACAGTATAGGTCGTCGGTTCCAGGAAGAGAAATTCCGTGTTACCGTCAATCCCTTTGGCGTGATGTACAATCCAGCAAGTATCCTCCATACCGTGGAGCGTCTGTCGGCACAGCAGTTGTCGCCCGCTGTGACTTTCCTGACACTTGGCACCAACCATGTCTATCGACTGAAGGAGACGGGCGAGATCGTGGATAACTGTCAGAAGCGCCCTCAGACACTCTTCATTGAAGAAGAACTCTCTGTTGATGACTGTGCAGACTATCTTGAGCAGACGATAGAACTCCTCCGACAGATGAACCCCGACGTGCAGGTCGTACTCACCGTTAGTCCTATCCGTTACCGTAAATACGGCTATCATGGTTCCCAACTGTCGAAGGCTACGCTGCTTTTGGCAGCCGACAAGGTTTGCGGGTCAAATCCGGCAGTCAACTATTTTCCAGCCTATGAGATAGTGAATGACGAACTGCGTGACTACCGCTTTTATCAAGCAGACATGCTGCACCCTTCCGACCAGACTGTCGAATACATCTGGCAACGTCTCACGGAGACCTGGCTCAGCGAGGAGGCACTCGTGTTCCTCAAGGAGTGGGCACCCTTGAAGGCCGTGCTGAATCACAAGCCCTTCCATCCCGATTCGAAGGAATATCAGGCCCTAATGGATAAAACTATGTTAAAAGTACAGGAATTGCAGAAAAAATACCCTAACTTTGCACTTTGAAAACAAACAACAGAAAATGAATTACTCAATAGAAAAGATCACGACGCTTATTGGCGCACGTCGCATTGGTGAAACCGATGCCCAGATAGGTTGGCTACTGACCGATAGCCGTTCACTCTGTTTCCCAGAGGAGACATTGTTCTTTGCCCTGAAATCAACTCGTAATGACGGTCACAGATATATAGAGGATTTGTATCGTCGTGGAGTGCGCAACTTCGTTGTGGAAGCCAAGGGTATCGCAGAATACTGTCCGAATGGCAGTGTCACCACGATGGCCGATGCCAATTTCCTGATTGTGCCGTCGCCGTTGGCTGCCCTGCAACGACTGGCAGAGCGCCATCGTGACGAGTTTAACATCCCCATTGTCGGCATTACGGGCTCCAACGGCAAGACGATGGTGAAGGAGTGGCTTTACCAGTTGCTCCTACCTTCCCAGAAGATTGTGCGTTCGCCTCGTAGCTACAACTCCCAGATCGGTGTACCCCTCTCCGTTTGGTTGCTCAACGAGCAGACAGAGATCGGTATCTTCGAGGCAGGTATCAGTCAGCCCGGTGAGATGATGGCCCTGCGCGATATCATCCAGCCTACCATCGGTGTACTGACCTCCCTGGGTAGTGCCCATCAGGAGAACTTCCGTTCGATGGAAGAGAAATGTCTGGAGAAGCTTGAACTGATGCACGATACGGAGGCGATGGTCTATTGTTCAGACAACGATATCGTCAGCCGTTGCATCCGTCGTATGCAGTATAAGGGAGAGAAGATTGCGTGGTCGCAGTGTGACGAGCAGGTGGCCCTTTTCGTGAAACGCATTGAGAACAAAGGACAGTCGGCCCGTATCACCTATATCTGGCAGGGTGAGGAGAATACCTATTCTATTCCTTTCATCGACGAGGCTTCTATCGAAGATACAATTACCTGTGCGGCCGTAGCATTGCGTCTCGGACTGACACCCGGCCAGTTGGCCGACCGCATGCCTAAACTCGAACCTGTTGCCATGCGTCTGGAGGTCAAGGAAGGTCAGCGTGGTTGCCTGCTCATCAACGACTCTTACAATAGTGATATCAACTCGCTCGATATTGCCCTCGATTTCATGCAGCGTCGTGAGTCGGCAGGCAGTCTGACGAAGACGCTGATCCTCAGTGATATCTTCCAGACCGGTACGCCCCCCGATAAACTCTATGCTCAGGTGAGCGACCTGGCGGTGAAGCGTGGTATCAACAAGTTTATTGGCATCGGTCCGGAACTCTCTGCACAGGCTGATAGAATCCAGATTGCCGACAAGCAGTTCTTTGCTGATGTGAATCATTTCCTTTCCAGCGATGCCTTTGCAGCTCTGCATCATGAACTGATCTTGCTGAAGGGTGCCCGTCCGTTCGGGTTCGACCAGATTACGGAACAGCTGGAGCAGAAGGTTCACGAGACGATTCTTGAGGTGAACCTCAATGCCGTGGTGGAGAATCTGAATTACTACCGCTCGTTCCTGAAGCCCGAGACGAAGATGGTGTGCATGATCAAAGCCGACGGTTATGGCGCTGGTGCGGTAGAGATTGCCCGTACGTTGCAGGACCATCGTGTCGATTATCTGGCGGTGGCTGTGGCCGACGAGGGTGTCACCTTGCGTAAGGCTGGCATCACGGCCAACATCATGATCATGAACCCCGAGATGACCGCCTTTAAGACCATGTTCGACTACGACCTGGAGCCTGAGGTCTATTCCTTCCGTCTGCTGGATGCGCTGATCAAGGCCGCCCGTAAGGAGGGTATCACCGGCTGGCCTGTCCACATCAAACTTGACACGGGCATGCACCGTCTAGGCTTTGACCCCGTGGATGACATGGACGAGCTGATCGACCGTCTGAAACATCAGAATGCAGTGATCCCCCGTTCGGTGTTCAGTCATTTCGTGGGTTCCGACAGTGATGACTTTGATAGCTTCTCGGCTCAGCAGTTCGCACTCTTCGAGGAGGGCAGCAGCAAGTTGCAGTCTGCCTTCTCCCATAAGATATTGCGCCATATCGACAATTCTGCTGGTATCGAGCACTTCCCCGAGCGACAACTCGACATGTGTCGTCTCGGCCTCGGTCTCTATGGCATTGACTCCCGTGACAATCGTATCCTGAATACCGTCTCTACGTTGAAGACCACCATTCTGCAGATGCACCATGTGCCAGCAGGCGAGACCGTAGGATACAGCCGAAAAGGTAAGCTTGATCGCGACTCTGTGATCGCTGCCATCCCTATCGGGTATGCCGACGGACTGAACCGTCATCTCGGCAACCGGCATGGTTATTGTCTGGTGAATGGTCAGAAAGCAGAATATGTCGGTAACATCTGTATGGATGTGGCGATGATCGACGTGACCGATATCCCATGTCAGGAAGGTGACCAAGTGGAGATCTTCGGTGAGCACCTGCCCGTGACCGTCTTGAGCGATGCCATCGACACCATTCCCTATGAGGTGCTGACAGGCGTCTCTAATCGCGTCAAGCGCGTCTATTTCCAAGATTAATATAGTCAGGATGATTATCTATGATGAGAAAACTTGTATTGCTTACATTCCTCTTGTCGTTTGTCGGACTTGCACATGGTGAGCCTCGTAGGTTGTGGTACGACAAGCCTGCCAGCAACTGGCTGGAAGCGCTGCCAGTGGGAAACTCGCATCTGGGAGCGATGGTCTATGGTGGACCAGACACAGAACAGATTCAGTTGAACGAGGAGACATTCTGGTCGGGTTCGCCCTATCAGAACAGTGGTGCGGAGGCGAAGGCCCATCTCGACGAGGTGCGCCAGCTGATTTTCGACGGTCGGGAGATGGAGGCGCATGGGTTGATTGAAAAGTATTTCTTCAAAGGTCCCCATGGCATGCGTTTCCTGCCGATGGGCAATCTGTTCCTGAAATTCTGGAACCATCGCAACGCTACCAGCTATGAACGGAGCCTGAATCTCGACGATGCCGTGGCCAGTGTGCATTATCAGGTAGATGGCGTGGGCTATCGCAGACAGGTCGTTGCTTCGCTGGCCGACAATGTGATTGCCGTGAGACTGGAGGCCGATAAGGGCGGCAAGTTGGACTTCGCCGTGTCGTACGAGAGTGAGCTGGTGAATCGCCAACAGGTGGCAGCGCACTGTCTGACGGCTACCGTGCAGGGTGTGGAGCAGGAGGGCATACCAGCCGGACTGAGCGCCGAGTGCCGCATCTGGGTAGAGACGGAGGGCGGCAGCGTCAGCGATGAGGTGCAAGCCATCACCGTTCGTGGTGCATCGGCTGCCACGGTCTATGTCACGGCCGCCACCAACTTCGTCAGCTATCGGGATGTCAGCGGCAACCCCTCGGCTAAGAATGATGCCACCGTGGCTTCACTAAAGGGACGCACCTTCCAAAGTCTTTTGGACGCACATATCGCAAAGTACCATAGCCAGTACCAGCGCGTGTCACTGACCTTGCCAACTTCAGAAAAATCCACTCTTCCTACGGACAAACGACTGGCGGCTTTTGCCGGTGGATCGGACATGGATCTGGTGGCACTGATGTTCCAGTACGGGCGCTACCTGATGATCTGTTCGTCGCAGCCTGGCGGACAGCCTGCTAATCTGCAGGGGGTGTGGAACGACAAGCTGATGGCACCGTGGGATTCGAAATACACCATCAACATCAATACCGAGATGAACTACTGGATCTCGGAGGTAGGTAACCTGACGGAGACGGCACAACCACTCTTCTCGATGCTCCGTGATCTCAGTGAGACAGGGGCTGAGACGGCGCAGCAGATGTACGGCTGCGACGGTTGGATGGCCCACCATAATACCGATATCTGGCGTGTGACAGGACCGATAGATGGTCCGACATGGGGGATGTTCCCGACAGGTGGCGCCTGGCTCTCGACCCACCTCTGGCAACACTATCTGTTTACGGGTGACAAGGCCTTCTTGCGTCAGTACTATCCCGTATTACGTGGTGCAGCAGCCTTCCTGCTCGACTACGTGCAGCGCCATCCGAAATACGGTTGGCTGATGACGGTACCGACAGTATCGCCAGAACACGGTCCGGCTGGTAAGGGTACGACGATTACGGCTGGTTCGACCATGGACAACCAGATTGTGTTCGATGTGCTCAGCCAGTTGCAACAGGCGATGAAGGCCTTGGGCATCAAGGATGCGCCACTCAGCAAGCGACTCTCAGAGACACTGGCCGCACTGCCGCCCATGCAGGTGGGACGCTACGGCCAGCTGCAGGAGTGGCTGGAGGATGCCGATGATCCGAAGGATGAACACCGTCATATCTCACATCTCTATGGGCTCTATCCGTCGAACCAGATATCACCCTATGCCCATCCGGAACTGTTTGCGGCGGCTGCCAACACCCTCACACAACGTGGCGACATGGCGACGGGTTGGAGTCTGGGATGGAAGGTGAACTTCTGGGCGCGTATGCTTGATGGTAATCACGCCCTGAAGATTCTCTCAAACATGCTGCATCTGTTGCCCGACGACAGTAGGGTGAGCCAATATCCTGAGGGGCGTACTTATCCGAATCTCTTTGATGCCCATCCACCATTCCAGATTGATGGAAACTTCGGCTGTGCAGCCGGTGTGGCAGAGATGTTGCTGCAGAGTCACGACGGAGCTGTACATCTGCTGCCGGCACTGCCTGATACCTGGCAGGACGGCGAGGTGAAGGGGCTCTGTGCCCGTGGCGGATTCGTGGTGGATGAACAGTGGCAAACTGGCAGACTGATACAGGCGGCCATTACCTCAAGGATAGGTGGCGTACTTCGCTTGCGTTCGTATGTCCCTCTGACGGGTAAAGGACTGAAACCAGCTCGCGGTACATGCCGGAATCCACTCTTGGCAGTGGCGAAGATCAAAACGCCTGTCGTGGTTGAAGAAAAAGCGTTGGGCGATACGCCTGAGGTGCGCAAAGTCTATGAGTACGACGTACAGACCAAGGCAGGAGAAACGATACTTGTGAGACCTCAGCTCCAATAGTCCGATAACGTTAACGTAAGAAAAATGACGAAAAATATTTCTTTTCGTCATTTTTTTATTATCTTTGCAGTCGAATTAGCGCTAAAACAAATTAATATCGATATTATAACAATGGAACAAGTATTCAGTTACATTATTAGTCTGGGCGCATCAGTGATGATGCCAATCCTGTTTACTATTATCGGCCTTTGTATTGGCATGAAGTTCGGAAAGTCGCTGAAGTCAGGTCTTTACGTGGGTGTCGGTTTTGTGGGTCTTGGTATTGTGACGGCCCTGTTGACGAACAACTTCGGTGGGCCGCTGAGTGAGATTTCCAGACTCTACGATCTGCAACTTGGTGTGTTTGATATGGGTTGGCCTGCAGCAGCAGCCGTAGCCTATAACACAGCTGTGGGCGCGCTTATCATTCCCATCTGTCTGGGTGTGAACTTCCTGCTTCTTATAACAAAATGTACCCGCACGGTAAACATCGACCTCTGGAACTATTGGCATTTCGCCTTTATCGGTGCGGTAGCCTATTTCGTGATGGATCAAAGTCTGGCATGGGGGTACTTTGCGGCTATCGTGTGCTACATTATCACGCTGGTGATGGCCGACCTGACTGCAGAGAAATTCCAGAGCTATTATGACGATATGGATGGTATCTCCATCCCACAGCCTTTCTGCCAGAGTTTTACGGCTTTTGCCATCGGTATCAACTGGCTGCTTGACAAGATTCCGGGTTTCTCGAAGCTTGACATCGATGCTGAAGGTCTGAAGAAAAAGTTCGGCGTGCTTGGTGAGCCTATCGTACTGGGTGTCATCGTAGGTGCGCTGATAGGTACTGTAGCCCAGCTCGATATCAAGAAGGTGCTCTTCCTGGGTGTGACGATGGGTGCTGTGATGGAACTGATACCGCGTATCACGAAACTCTTCATCGACGGTCTGAAGCCGATTGCAGAGAAGACCCAGGAGGTGGTACAGAAGAAATGGTCAGGCAAGAAAGTGTATATCGGCATGTCGCCGGCACTGGTGATCGGTCATCCCACCACGCTGGTGGCCTCGCTGATCCTGATCCCGCTGGCTCTGTTGATGGCCGTAGCACTGCCTGGCAATGAGTTCCTGCCACTGGCATCGCTGGCTGGTATGTTCTATGTGTTTGTCATGGTATTGCCCTACACTAAGGGTAATGTGGTGAAGACGCTGATTGTCGGTATTGTCACGGTTGGTATTGGCTTATGGTTTGTTACGGACATGGCTCCAGCTTTCACTCAGGCAGCGCAGACGGTATATGCACAGACACAGGATCCCGCTGCCAAGATTCCGGAAGGATTCCAGGCTGGCGCCCTCGACTTCGCATCGAGTCTCTTCGGCTGGGTGATCTATAAGTGTGTGAATAATCTGGCCTATATCGGTGCCGGTGTCCTGACGCTTATCACCATAGCAATGGTCTTTTGGAATCGTCAGCGCATTGTGGCTGACGAGAAATCAGCGAAATAATAAACTTAAAACTAAATAATAGAAATGAAGAAAACAATTCTAACGATTGCAGGGGCAATAGCCCTCTCGCTTTCTGCTGCTCATGCACAGGAAGCTGACAGGTTCGTTGGTGCACAGCACGTGAAGTTCCAGACAGCCTGTCATCCTGAAGACGTGAAACACTATGACACGAAGTTACTGCGTGAGCGTTTTGTCATGGAAAAGGTGATGTCGCCAGACTCTATCCTCCTCACTTATTCCCACTATGACCGTTTCATCTTCGGTGGAGCGATGCCCGTTAATACGACACTGACGCTGGAGAACTTCTGGGAACTGGGTCTTGATGTCGATAACACTATCAAGGAGAAGTATTTCATGTACAATCGTGAACTTGGTGTGGTGAACTGCGGTGGCGGCGATGGTGTCGTGATTGTCGATGGCAAAGAGTATGCCCTTTCACCAAAAGAAGCCCTTTACATTGGTCGTGGTCATATCGGTAAGGACAAAGATGTAAACAAGAGTGTGCAGTTCCGTAGCAAGGACGCCAAGAATCCGGCGAAGTTCTATCTGAACTCTGCTACTGCCCACCAGCACTACAAGACCCAGTGGATTACCCTCGACGGCCGCAAGGGTTCGTTGAAGGCTGCTGTCTGGGGACCAGTGGGAACGGTGGAAGAGGCTAACAACCGCACAGTCTATAAGCTCATCGTGAATGATGTGTTGGAGGAAGGTCCTTGTCAGTTGCAGCTTGGACTGACCCAACTGAATCCCGGTGCTGTGTGGAACACCATGCCTCCTCACACCCATGGTCGCCGTATTGAGGCTTACTACTATTTCAACCTGCCTGAGGGACAGACTATCTCCCATGTCATGGGACAGCCTCAGGAGAGCCGTAACGTATGGTTGCACAACGAGCAGGCCATCATGTCGCCCGAGTGGAGCATGCATGCTGCCGCAGGTACCTATTACTATACCTTTATCTGGGGTATGGCCGGTGAGAACCTCTATTATAATGA
>OCTX014516478.1_pt1 | contig 15487 bp, 11 predicted proteins | sample 1539691 | NCBI WGS metagenome assembly OCTX01 (sample SAMN02144231, study PRJEB22623) | gut metagenome | biome: sheep rumen | host: Ovis aries | place: New Zealand | reverse complement strand
TTATATATATTTTAAAATGAAACAAAGTTAAAGTTTACCTTTTTAGTATTTCAAAATCCAACCTTTATTAATCCAAGTTGATATAGTTTTATTAGTTTTTTGTGTATATTCAGCTAATTCTTTACATGAATCAAAACATTGTCCCAGTTTAAGATTATATTTTTCAGGGTGCTTAAACTTATCTGTAATTTGGACATTCTTATTCAATAATGTGTGTACTAATTTCAAATAATTGTCTTTTAATTCATTATTAGTTTCTAATTTCTGTCCTTTATATAGCTTCAATTTAAAATTGATAAATCTTTTAATATCATCTTTATATACATAGTTATTAATATAATAATTAATTTTGTCTTCTATACTTTCACAATATTCATCTTTAAGAAAATCAGGAATAGATGCAAATACAAAATCTATGTCATCTTTATTTTTATCAATAATGTAGTTTCTTATATTACTATTTACTTCTAATATACTAATAACTATCTTCTTCCATGTATTGAATAATGAAAACATCTTCTTTTGATCCATGTCGTATCTATGATTAATCTCACTTTCAGATGAACTAATCCATAAACAATAATATAATACAAGCCATATTTCTAATTCTTCTTTAACTCCTTTTACATTATCATATTTATCTATAAGATCATTAATAAGCATATATTCAACTTTATCATAATTATCATTTTTTAGTTTCATTATATACTTAAATAGTTCCTTGCATTTACTATATGTGATAGACTTCATTGAACGTTCGCTGATATTATGAATCATATATGTCAAATCATAATATTTAGCGAATATTTCAATAACTTTAATCCAATCTTGTAATATGGGTCTATCTGTCAATTCTTTAATTAGTTTCTTGTAATCAGTTATTTTGTTTTCTTTTATATTATTCCATATTTCATCTCTATAATCATTCTCATTCTTATAATATATATTATCTAATGAATGTAATGTATCATAGTCATCATCTATATAGTTAATTATAGGTATTTCTTTTCCGTCTATGTTTTCGCATATATCATAATACCATTCATTATCTTCATTATTAAAATATTTCTTAACTGTGTTTACTATATGATATCCTTTATTCTTATAAAATTCAAACTTCCTTTCATAATCCTTGAAATATTCATCACTACATTCAATAAAACTATACATATTGACATTATCATCTGCACATACACTATTGATTAATGTATTACTTCTAATATTATGTATTTCATTCTGTAGTCTTATCTTCTTCCGCTCTCTAATCAATAGTTCAGAAACATCTGTCTTCTTTATATTACATATTTGGTCTAATAATATATACACTTTAATATTCTTACTATTTCTAAACCTGCCAATTACTTGTTCATCTTCCTGATAAGTATTGTTTCCAATTATTATAATACCTGCATTCTGTCTATCATTAAGATCACACCCTACAGAAAAGTAACATGATGATATCAATATATCATAATCACCAATCATTTTCTTTTCTCGAATTTCATTGATGTCATTATTATTTTCGTTCTTCTTATGATATATTGCCACTTTATACCCTTTAAGAAGTCTCTCCAGACTTTGAATAGACTTCATAAACTTAATACCACCACTTCCATAATATATGTATACTTTACGTCCTTCATTAACTAAAGACTGTACTTTACTTACAATATTATGTTTTATATTGTATTCATAGATATTGATATCATTGTCTTTCTTCTTAAAGTTTTCAGACATATCATATATTATCTGTACAAACCTGTCATCTTTCTTATTTACGATTATATTGTTATCAATATTGAATAAATATTCTTCATTTGATGGTGTTGCAGTCTGAAGTATGATCTTACTTTCTGGATATTGTTCATTATAGTTCTTTAATGCATTAATGAAATCAATCATAGTATGTCCATTTTCAGTTTTGTTTCTGAATGATTGCGTACCTATGATATGACTTTCATCAACTATGATATAATCATAGAATTTGTTTTCAGTATTTACAAAATCAATAAATCTCCAATAGTTTGTTATCTGATATGATTCTGATGAATCAATTATATTTCCTGTTCCTACAGCTTTATATGTATTATCAAACTTATCATTGACAACACTATTATATGGTTCAATAGTTATTGAATTAAATCTTAGTGAATCCCAGAATGTAGTCTTTCCTCCACCAGTGTTTACTTTCAGAAAGTTAAAACCATTTTTTATATTATTAATGATTTTGTCTTTATAATCTAAAAGATATTCATTTTCATTCAATTCTAATTTTAAGTTTTTGTTATCTATACATTCAATACCAAAATATTCTTTAAGAAAATCAATCTTTGATAAGTTATATCTTTCATCTGGCTTATATTTTTTATACCAGTCCATTTTTGTTTTAGTCGGATGAAAATAATTACATAATTCACCATAACTATGTCTGTCAGTATATGAATACTTCATAATCTCACAAGCTGTATCATATACCTTTTCAACATCTTCATTGTAGATATACATTAATGTCATAAATAAAAGATATCTATCTGTATGTTCAAAATAGAAGAATGGTTCTTCATTATTCTTTTTCTTTATTTCAGTATATGTATATCTACTTGAATCTAATTTATCACGTTTGATCAATGATAAGTCCTGATGATAAAGCTCTATAAAATGTTTTGCTTGATCACGAAAGAAAACATCTATGTTATTATCATCAATATTAATGTGTTCAATTTTAAAGTTCTTATTCCTTACCCATTTATGTGTAGTTAATTTAAGAACTTGATGATGTTGGAAGTTATGCCAATCATAGTTTTCTTTAGGAATAAGTTTTTTGAATATTATTGTATAAATATAAGAAGCATATCTATAATATTCTTCAACTGTACCTTCTCTTTTTGGGATGAAAAACACTAAGTGAAATCCATTTTTACTATATGATAGCTGACCGCCTATATAGAAATGATATTTTGATAGTTCGTCATTAATTTTATTAAGATAATCATCAGGGTCTTCTACGATATGATCTACATCTACAAATATTATACCGTCCCAGTATTTAGAAAAATATTCTTTATCCTTTGTTCCTACTCTCCAACCACAGTTTGTATTTTGTAATGCAGGAAGGAAACATTTTTGATATTTCTTATATTTCTTGCTTAATCCATGCTCAATACCAGATAGGAGATCATGTATCATTCCTTGTGTTGTATTTCCTATCTGTGTATTGGCATGTACTAATAATGTTACGTTAATCATAATAAGTTATATAATCATCATATTTTATTTTATGGAATGATAAGCTATTATAGAAATCATTATTAAGTTCAACATAAAACTTACATTCATCATTATTGTTTTTGATTTGATTTGTTATTATTTGCTTACCCTCTTTCCATGTATAGAATTTATCAAGATATACTTTAATGTTCTTTACAATATACTGATTCGTATCTACTAATTTATAATAAACATTTCCATCTTTAATGAATGGCGTAAAATTGATTTTTCCATTCATTTTCTGTATTGCTTCGCCAATATCAAAATCAGGTCTCTTTATTACAAATTCTTTTCGTTTTTTAGGTGCAATGGTCAATTCTAATTTAAATGAATTGAACACTTTAACTTTATTATCATGTTCGTCATATATAAACTGTCTGTCACAACCGATGCATTCATTTAATGATATGATATCGAATCTATCAAAACCTATTCTTTTTAAATTAACTTCTTCCATATAATATTATCAATTTCATATTTTTCCTTCATATAAATTATCATATGATCAACATATTCATTTTCAGATATTCCACTTTCATTTGAAGATTCATATATTCCATTACCCCTTAATGGATATTTTGATTTAATAATATATAAGTCAAATTTACCATTATCTAGTTTCTTCAAATGAAAATCATAATAATCTGAATAGTCAGTTATACTAAATAACTTGTTTTCTTTTAATCCTAAAATATCTACATCATTCATAGTATTACTTTTTAATTTATTTATTATTTTATTCTTATGATTGTCATCGGGTGCTTTCCCCATTCTTCTTTTAAGTCCATTTCTAATCCGTCATCTAACAATAGTTCTTCTCCTGTCGGTATGTCATATTCATTAATCCATGTGTAGCAGTCTATGTCTTGTTCTTCATAATAGTCAATAATGTCTTTAAATGACATGATCTTATAGTCTACCCATGAATATCCATTGTTCGTACAGATATATATTATTATATATTCTGCATCTTTTAGCTTCTTTAAAATGTCAGTCATTAGTCATTATTGATATATTTATAAGGTATGTCTGAGCCGTCTTCAATTGTTATAGTTACATCTTCTCCTTCATTTGTCTGAAGTATGTTGCAATGAGTGATAGCCCAGCTAACAGAAGCTCCTTTTAGTCCTAGATGCTGTCCTGCTCTGTTAGGAGAAGTAAAATAAAGTTTTCTTTTGCCAATATTAAGGCAGATCAAATTGTTGTTCTTTTTTCTTTTCATAGTTCTTAATCATATATTTGTTTAATTAAATATAATCATTTTGTAAATAAATTTAAACAAAAAAGATAGAAATATTTCATTCCATCCCTTATTTATACAGATTATAAACAAATATACTATATAAAAAGACTAACTGCATATTTTCTTAGCACCCTTCCTAATGAATCTCGGCTCTATCGTGACCGAGATTTCTTTTTCTTCTCCGTTTTCTATAATATATAATACTGGGTAGTTTCCACGCTTTATAAGATGCCAGTGGTATTCTGTTCCGTCTTTCATAATAAAGTCAATAAGCTTACCTTTATTTGAAATACCATCTTTTTCTAATATTATTCTATCTATTGTTTCTTTGATTACTTTATTTTTCTGTTCATCATTCATTTCATTGTAATTAACAGATGTCCCGTTTGTGATCTCGTCTATCTGTCTGTCATATATCTTATTCTCTGCATTCCATTTTTTCATATCACTGACTAGTCTTCTGAACTCAGCCTTTTCTTCTTCAATTAGTCTGTCTCCCTGCTGTTCTGACATCTTACCTTTTACTATACGTGCATTGATCCTTTCTATAGTTTCGTTTATCTCATATATCTTATTGTCTGCTATTTCAAGTTTCTGTATGTTTGCCTGCATCTTTTCTACTATATTAAGTATCATATTCTTTCCTTCTTTTCCTTTCATCTTTTCTCTATGCATAAGAACATTATGCCATATAAGCGCATCCATAGTATTTAGATTGACCATAGTGCCAGTATTTGTATTTTCATCCCATGCTCTATATATTATCTGAGCTTTGTTCGGTGACATCAGCATATTATTGTATTTCCAATGCAATATTCCCTGTCCAAAATATATGCCAGAAACCCTTGTCTTATATTTGTTCTTTGATTCCGCACGCGAGCGTACCTTATTATATAATTCTATAGATATTATAGCAGGGTAGTCATAAGTTCCTGCCTTAATGCCTGCATATTCAGATCTCCTTATCATACGTCTTAGCATAACACAAGCAGTAGAATAGTCATCATATTTTAGTCTTCCCCTGTCCATAAGGTCTTTTGCAATTGAACGAACAGATTCATTTGCAATATATCTTTCAAATATTTCAGTTACAATCTCTGCATCGTCTTTGTCTATTATGATATGTTCCGTGTCATCTATCTTATATCCAAACAATATGTTACCGCCAATGAACTTACATTGTTCTCTTTTTGCAATACGTCCTCTAATCATTCGTTCTTTCTTAATCATCATTTCAGATTCAGACATTGCACCGAACAATGAGAACAGTATAGAAGCAGTCTGTGACATCTTTCTATCAGTATCGAGTAACTTCATATATGGCTTCATGCATATAAGATTCACTCCGTTTTCGATAAGGAAGTCACGGACACTGTATAATACAGTTGGCCTTCTTGCTAATCGGCTTATTTCATAGATGATAACACAATCAATATCTTGTTTATTGATTATGTCTTTTAGTTCTTGGATTCCTTTACGTTCTTCTTCATCTAACTTAATAGCAGACTCTTTGTTCTCAATTAAGATAATATCAGACTCAGTGAATCCATTTCTTTTAGCCTCAGCATATAGTTCATTGTTCTGCTGAGTAAGGTCCTGCCCTAAAGTAGATACACGAGAGAATAGAATAACTTTGCCCATAACTAAATAATATTTGATTACGATGACAAAATTAAATATAATATTTGAATATAAGTACAGATTTACATATTTTAACCCGTTTAACTTTTATGGAAATCATACTGCAGTACGGTTTTCATATTTGTTAATCAAAAATAAATTATCTTAGATTCATCCTCTAATGCTCTTTTACAACGAATCTATATAATTTATAAGTTTCAATAAACAAAGAATGCTAGAAGCTTCTAAATAGCCTCTAGCATCATTCTAAGAATATTTGTGTATAGTTACTATTATATTAGTTCTACTTCTCCATCTTCTATTACTTCATTATCTTCATTTAATAAAGACCATGTTTTCTTAACTAAAGTTTTTGTATCATAGTCTTCTTCCCATTCGGTGTCAAAATCTTCAGACTTTTCGATTGCTTCTTCTACTGATTCTGCTTCAATCTCTGTATCGAAGTAAGTTTCATATACTTCTGTAATTCTGTACTTCATAATTCTTTTTCTTTTTGGTTTATATAATTATTCAATTTCTCTCTGATGGATTTTATCTGTTCAATGTCTAAGTTCTCTATTATGTCATAGAAGAACTTATTTGTTTCTCTGATCTTTTCTTTTTCCATTCTTCAATTCTTTTAATGTATTCTTTACTATAAGTCGGTAAGATGAGAGGTTCTCCGTTCTCATCTAAAATAGGAGACCAATATTGGTCCATGTCTTCGTAGAATTCGATTTCTTTTTCACTTAATTGTCTTACTTTCTGTTTCATATGCAAAATTATAAATTAAACATAACATAATATCGTGATTCATAGAAAAAAATTCAAAATATGCTAGTTAATTTATGTTAAGACAACAAATAAGGGTAGAGAAACCCTGTTCCCTACCCTTCGTGACTTCTCTTTCAGTTAACTCAATTATTTAATGTGGCTGACAACTCAAAGGAAGTTTCTTAACGAAATTCTGTGACCACTCACGCGTGTTTTAATCAGTCCATTTCAGATAATATGCAAGTTCTTCACCCTTTAGATTATTGCAACACCAATTATCTACTTTGTGATAGAAGTCAGAATAAATAATCATATAATTCTCATTCTTCTGATACCAATAGAAAGATTTCCACGACATTATACAAGCAAGTTCAGTCATATACTTATAGTCATGTTGCCAGTTCTTGAATGATGCTTCAAAGGTGTCCTTGATAGCATTAGCACCAAATCTGTCTGCCAAAGAGAAGTCCTCCCAAAATGTGGTGCAGGTCTCATATCCGTTTTCAAGTTTCATAATGATACTAAATTAGAGTTAGACAAAAAAAAGTGGGTACAAGACCCACCTTAAGCGTTTAAACTTTGCTTCATTTCTTCAAGTCTACGGATCTCTTCATCAAGTCTAGCAATCTCCTTCTCCCTGAATGTCTTGATGTACTCATTGCATAATCTGATGACATCTTCCGCGTCCTTTGTAGTAGCATGACGTTTGTCGAACATTTCTCTTACTTTACTAACAATGCTGTTCTTAATGCGAGCATCCTCTTTCATCTTAATGATGTCAAGATAGAATTGGATCTTCAGGACCTTGTCTTTCAGCTCCATACCATTGAATTTTTTCCATTGATTCTTTGGTACTACATGCTCATTAGCGGTAACGAACTCAACCATTTCATTCTCACTCATTGTAACTTCATTCTGTTTCATAACTGTAAAATTTAAATTGTTAATAACTAATGTTTGTTTGAATCACAAGACAAAATTAATCCAATTATTTTAACTAATGCTAATTTATGTTAAGAAAATGATGGACTTTAACCATTTGTTACAGTTAAAGTCCATCTGAGTGAAATTATTTTACAGTATTTTACATTTCTGCTAAGATATCTTCTTTGCTGACTGGTTCTGATACTGAACATATACGCCACTGCTATTCACATAGAATTTTGCTGTGTACGATCCATTTACTAGTCTCAATATTGGCCCTAATGACGAGTCGAACTGTAAGTATATGTTCCTGTTGCCAGAAACAAGCTGTAGTAAGTCTACACGAAGCAGTCCGTATGAGCTAGTAGACAAGTTAGTGTCTCTAAGTAGAAGCTGAGAGCGTTTTCCTGCTCCGCCAGATGTTCCCAGCTCAAATATAGTAGTGCCATTAGCATCTGTACCTTTCAGCCAAAGCTTGTCTCCAGCAGTACTTTGGAACTTCACTTTGTCACTGATAAGCGTTATTCCCGTTGATCCATTCAGCTGTATTCCATACTGTATGTTACGGCCAATGTTTGAAGCAGTCTCGCCAGCTCTGTTTGCTGTGCTCTGTGCTGCATCTGCATCGCTCTGTGCTGCTTGTACTTGTAAGCTGATGCTGTCTGTCGTCTGCTTTATCTCTGACTTAGCACCAGATATCTTACTGTCTATTGTAGAAGTCAAGCTGTTTGCAGTCTGAGTAAGCTGTGACTTTGTTGCATATGATCCGAACTTATTGTCTACATTTGTTATAGTAGAAGTCAGACTTTTTGCAGTCTGAGTAAGCTCAGACTTGGTTGCATATGATCCAAACTTATTGTCTATAGTAGTGATAGTAGAAGACAGGCTGTCTGATGTCTGCTTAAGCTCAGACTTAGTCACGTATGAGCCCATTACTGTGTCTACGCGAGTAGTCAACGTACGTATGCTGCTTAAAGCTGTATTGACGCTTTGATTTGTATTAGTAAGCTGGCTACTTAATGTATTCAGACTTCCATTGTACTGAGTGAACTTGCTTTCAATAGTTTGTATGCTGCTTTGTGCTGTGTCAATCCTCTCGTTTGTGTTTGATATCTGAGTGCTAAGATTTCCAGTAACAGTATTGAAATTGTCTACTGTCTGCTGTAGTCTGCTTATCGTAGACTGAGCAGTACGTATCGATGAGTTAGAAGAATTGATCTCTGTCTGAAGTCTACCTGTCTCCTGAGTGAACCAACGTTCTCTTTCCTGTAATGTAGATATGTCAGACTCAGCAGTAGATATATGCTCATTGATTGTAGTTATGTTCGCCTGTATAGTTCCATCTGTTCTTTCAAGATTAGTTATCTTGCCTAGTACCTGACTCATCTGCTGTGCAGTGTTCGTCAATGTGTTATAGTAAGTAGTATGGGAGAATCCATTTGCTACTATGTCATTAGTACGGTCAGTTATGCGTTGCTCTATCCTGTCATTTGTCTTCCTCCATATTACATCGCTCTTTGCAACAATATTGATTATTCTCTGGTCTATCTTTTCAAGTCCAGTCTCATCTAATGTGCTTCTATGAGTCTTAATTTTGTCGAAGCTATAGTCAGATGGTGATATGACTTTATACAATGCGAACACGACTCTGCTAGGCAATGTGCTTTGAGTGCTTATGTTGCTTGCGACAGTCCAATAGTCACCGAATCTTGTAGCTGCTGAAGTTGGCCATTGCAATACTACACCAGTCTCTCCGTTTGAGCTATCTATCCATGCTGATACTATGTCAGGACCACCGTAAGTGCCTGTCTCAAGCTGTGTCTTCCATACTGTGCTAGGAATGATTCCTATAAGGTTGTTAGCCATGTCATAGATTGAGCCAATTACTGTATATTCTGTCTTTCCGTTTGTATTGCTCCCGAAGTAGTCTGCACTTGAAAGTTCTGTGACTTCATTGTTCATCACTTTCAGTATATGGTAGTTCGCTTTAACAATCACGTTTCCGTCTGAGTTTACTTCTCCAGACTCATTGATTGGCATAAGCTTGTATTCTGCTCCGCCGTCTAAAGCATATCTTGCCCACACCTGTGGAGCCTCAAATGACTGCCATGCATTGTTCTTACGTCTTCTAATTGATACAAACTCATAAGGATATGTCTCATTGACTCCTTGTGGCCCGTCTGACCAAACATTATTATTTCCTTTGACAACACCTTGATAGTATGATGTGTCTGTATATTTTGGCAGATATCCGTTCATTGACTTATTACATGTCTCAACTCCTGCTGTATATGAATCTTCTACTATGTCAGGAGCAGTAGATGTCTTACCTCTTAAGAATATATATTCTACACCGTCACCGTCACGGCCATCTACACCCCATTTAGACCATACTACAGGAGAAGTGAAGTTGCCCCAGTCGTTCCTGCTATAGTATCTTTGCACCATCCATTCAACAGGATAGTCTGCTGATATTCCTCTTGGATTGTCTGACCATGTAAGGTCTCCTTGTGTTGTTATGAATCCTGTTGTCCTGCCAACACCCCAGTCTGCTACTTGCATTGCTGAATGCGCACCATTTGTGAATGTAGGAACATAACTGTATTTAGTAGATCTAGCATATAAGAACTCTATTTCTGTTCCGTCTTCTCCTGGCAGTCCTTGTGACCCTGATATAAGCATTGGAGTAGTGAAGTTGCAGAATGTGTATGTAGCATCGTGATGTGGCTTTACTATGCATTGTGTCATTATGATACGCTCATAGCTTTCTCCTGACTCAATAGCTATCATCTTCTCACTTGAACTGAATAAGTTAGGATAGTCTGAACTCCATCCTGCAGGAGCCCAGTCTAAGCTATTCTGTGTAGTAGCATATCCTTGTGTTATATTGAATGCTCCTGAAGGCAAGTTGATTCTAAGCTCACCGTTCACTTTGTCTACTGTTCCTATGCAGTAGAACTGTTTGAATGACTCTCCCGACATTCCTATCTCAGTCCATTGCGCCCATACTTTAGGATCACTGAATCTTTGCCATACATTGTCTACTTTCTTTCTCATGCAGACATATTCAAAGTTGTTAGTCTCAGACACACCTTGCATATTGTCATACCAACCTGTAGGAACATAATGGTCTTGTTGGTAAGCTCCATTGTTGTCTTGCCAGTTATTAGGTGTTGGATTGCCACTTTGCGTATGTGCGAATATGTATTCTATTCCATCACCATCCATTCCATTGACACCCCATTTAGCCCATATCTGTGGAGTTGAGAAGTCAGACCAAACCATTTGGTTGCTATTGTTTCTTGATTTGAATCTTTGTGCGACGAACTCATAAGGATATGTCTGTGATATTCCGCTTGGGTTGTCTGTCCATCCTGTAGGAACAAAGTCATCATCATTTCTAGTCTTATTGTCTGCTGATGTATTGATTGCGTTAGGATTCAATGTACTAGCAAGAGTCAAAGTAGATATGTTGTTCTGACTGTCATAAGTAGTAGTAACTTGTTCTGGTCCTACTCTGCAATATATGAACTCCTGCTTTATTCCGTCTTCGCCATTCTTACCATCTTGTCCTGACAATATCAATGGATCTGACCATGTGCCATAAGTTCCATTTCCATTGATTACGCATTGTGTCATCCATATAACAATGTCTTGCGCTCTTTCCAATAATGTCAATGATGGCATTGTAGTAGTCCATGGAGACTGAAGTCCACTAGAAGCAGTTCCTGCTGATGGCTTAGTAGGAGTACTAGTATTTAGCTGCTTACAGTATGCGAATGCATGACCTAATCCATCCATTCCTTTTGCTGTCCATCTTGCCCATATAGACGGGTCTGAATATCTTCCCCATACTCCGTTAGTCCTCTTTCTAACAGACACCCAGCAGATAGGATGCTCAGCAGAGATTGCTTGTGGCTCATCATACCATATCTGTCCATTATAGCTTGGGTCTACTTCCCATTCAGCAGTAGTCAAGTTGTATCTCCATCCACCAGTCAACATATAGAATTCATTAGTCTTCTGATATATTCTGTCAGGATCATTCCAATTGTCTGGTGATGGGTTAGCAGGCACAGTAAGGTCATTGTCTGTAATTGTATATATGTATTCCATTCCATCACCATCAGATCCTTTCTGCCCCCATACAGACCATAGTACTGGCGAAGACCAATTGCCCCATACTCTGTTAGCATCATGTCCTGTAGAAGTCCTTACGCATAAGAACTCATACATCATTGAGTTACGTACTCCGCTTGGGTGGTCAGTCCATCCTTCAGGAACATAGTTAGATGTCTGACTATTCTCAGGTGTTCCTGGAGAATCATTTGTAGGCATAAGTTTGAATATGAACTCTATGTCAGTTCCATCTTCACCGTCATTTCCATTAGCACCTGTTATCCTTATTGGGTTTGTGAAGTTAGACCATGCTCCGCCTGGAGTCTCATATCCCTGACTCATCCATACAGTATATCTGCTTGTTGTCTTAGCAAGACTAGCATCTTCATGCCATGTCGCCTGCTGTTCATATTCATTCCTACTTGAAATAGTTGGCTTTGCAGGCGAGCCACTGCTAGAGTCACTCCATGCACGGTATAATGATATGATCTTGTTTCCTTCTCCGTCAATATGAACAGGAACAGACCAATTAGTCCATACATCTGAATTGTTGCCACCATATTTAGACACCGTACAAGTTGACATCCATAAATGCTCATTCAACAATGGATTGTATGCAGTTGGATAATATTCCCATCCTGTAGGAACACTGCCTTTGTATCCATCACCAGATATGTCAGTCACTGTCTCTCCTGTCTTATATATGACTATAGTTGATGTACTTGAACCAATCTCAAAGCCAATGTCTTGAAGGTTAGTTATCTTAATTGTAGTGAAGTCTACTATATAGTCTTCTAGTCCAGTAATATGATATATATCTTCCCATCGCAATTCATAAGGCCAATATGTCTTAAATGCTAATCCTGCCTGCTGTGCTTCTTCTAATGAGTTGAAATGTTGGACAGGATAGTACCACCAGCATTGCCATTTTTCGTTTGCAGGATCTTCGCCTAAAGTCACATATCTTTGACGCAATGATATCGTTATGCTCTTTATTGACTTAGGTGTGTCCAGACGATCCCATATATATTTCTTTACTTTAATCATCTGTTTGATCTGGTTAGCTATGTTAATTATTTCTGGAGCGCCAACATAATTATTTCCATTATAAGAGTAATATCCAAGCCAATATCTTAATGTCTGATAGTTATCAGCATTCAACTGATAGTCCCAAGCATCACCATATTTCATTGTAGGATCATGTGGATCTCCACTTTCTGGCCAAATGTGCCAATTATCTGAATCAGGTGAATTTTCACTTTCTGAAGTGCTAACTAGTTCATCCCAGCTATACCAACAAGGTATTACGAAGGTGTTATCAGTATTAATATATCTAGGTGAATATCCAGATGGGCTATAACTAGTGTCTTGTGATATTCCCTCATAGTCAGAAGAACTAAAGCTTACTAAGAAATAGAACTGCCTGTTGTCATATCCATATACACGGTTGTCATATATAATTCTTCCATCAGCGTATATAGTCTGATTCCAGTCTATTATATTGTCTGTATTATTCTGTCCTCTTACATAATGCATTACTGCTACAGAAAGCTTGTCTAAGTCAGCTAATCCGTCATCATTTGAAGCAGTAAGTATATTGTTATTTGATACTAACAGACGCCATGAGTCATGCGGGTCTATAGCTTGCTGTATCTCGTCTTTCATTCTTTCATATACTGTCTGTCCTATTGTTACGTCACCGCCTATCTCACCACCATTTGCATCGAAATATGTTCCTCTATATTTGCTAAGATTGAAGTCTCTTATGAACTGATATTGAGCATATGAAGGTGCTTCTATGTCTTTGTCTGGTGAGTTGTATGCAGACAGAATGATTGCTGATGCTCTCTTTATAGACCATGTGTCAGTTGGATATCCATTTTCATCTAATGTGCTAGTCGATACATCATATCTATATCCAAGCTGTACTAAGTTGTCTCCTGCTTCTGGTGCATTGTTGACTAATGCATAGTCACGTTCAGAGTTAGATGCAGCTACATTTGGCTCTTGCGATGATTTAGCTATATATGTGTTTCCTAAGTCAATCCAATGGCAAGGCACAAATTCTGAATGCTCATTACGGTATACTATTATCTTACTTATTGCGCATTCAGCAGCAGATATGTCATACTGTATGTTCGCAAAGCTAGATCCTGCATCACTATTGAATGTTCCTGTTCCGTTGGGGAATATCATATATGAATCATCTTCAAATATGACTACTACATTGATGTTCTTTGCTACATCTAAAGTAGTAAGTCCAAGATTGCTCTTATTGATCAAAATGACTAGTGTATTAGCTTGAATCTCACTTTTAGCACTCTCTCCTATTTTTGCTGCTTCTGCTGCTGTTGCTCCGTCTGCTACAGCCTTTTCAGCTAATACTCTCTTGCAGTTTGCTGACACCTGAAGTCCAACAGCAGAGCATTTATGTCCAGTATATACTCTGAATGGGCATCTGTTATGGTGGCTTCTTAATTCTTCGACTTTCAATGTTATGTCTTCATCTGTTCCAATCAATGTCTGATTCATATCAACATCTAAATCATCATTGATCATAGACAATGTTCCATTTTTGATTATGCCAAAACCATAGTCTATCTTATCATCATATGCGGTGTTTCCTTCTGTGCCACCTACTTTCTGCTGGTTGACATCACACCATACTTTCTGTGTGCTTACGTTCTTAACTAATCTCCAGTAATATCTGTTTGACACATCACGGCTTACTCCTGCTTGAACATTATTGAAGCTTTGGCATAATGCTTGGTCTTTTGGCTCCCAGTCATTAGCAATCTCCTTTCCACTTACAGGATCGTTTGCTCTCCAGTATACTCTGAAGAAACTAGCATTTTCATTGGTTGTCTCATTGCCATTGCTGTCATATGCTTTAGCAAAGTCAACAACACAGTTTGCAGGAGTAAGTATGATCTGTCCTCCTACAGACTTAATCTTATCTATTATAAGCTCAAAGAAATGTGCTTGTTTAGTAACTGTAAGATACTCAGTTGTTATGTTGGTTGAAGTAAGCTGGTCAATCAATGCTTGCTTAATGTCTGCTTGCTCAGATATGACTTTCTTAGAGTTGATTTGGTCTGACTTAAAGGTCCTTATAGTTCCTACGTCATAGTCAAGTACATTACCAGACAATTTAGATATATATCCTTCTTGTGCATTAAGGTATATGAACTCACCTATTCCGTATACATTCAGTCCGTCTACTCTTATTTCATTTCCTTTGTCATCAATTGAGTTTGACACTCTTGTACGGTTTGAAGAACTAACTATGTATGTTCCACCCGTTCCGTTGTCATGTGGTTTTGAATATATGACTGTGTTTATCATCTATATGTATTTGATTTATTTAATTTCTAATATGTCATAAGTATATTATATTATAAAATAGAACAATGCCAGAATAACTGTTTTATATGATTATATATCTAGTGAAAAAAAGGTAAACTTTAACTTCAACTCATTTTAATTTTATATATATTTTAAAATGAAACAAAGTTAAAGTTTACCTTTTTAGTATTTCAA
>OCTX012240187.1_pt1 | contig 15488 bp, 5 predicted proteins | sample 1539691 | NCBI WGS metagenome assembly OCTX01 (sample SAMN02144231, study PRJEB22623) | gut metagenome | biome: sheep rumen | host: Ovis aries | place: New Zealand | reverse complement strand
GTCCCAAGGTGAAGTTGTTCTTGCCGGCCGGCTCGCCTATCCACGGCCCGCCGTTGACACGGTATTCGAGCGTCAGGTTCAGCGGGTTGTCGAAGTTCATCTGCGAGAAGGCCAGCATGATGGTATGGTCGAGATAGCTGAGCGTGAACTCCTCGGTCTCGCTGACGGCACGGTCAGTGATGCGCACGCCGTTGATGACCGTGCGCGAGTTGACGAACTGGTCGCCGACGCGGAACCCGGTGAGGTATAACTGCCCTGGCAGGCTCTGGCTGTCGGTGATGTCGGTAGGGTGGAAGGCAGTAAGTCCGTCGTTGTGTCCGAAGCAGATGAGGTCATCGTCAGAGTGTATGCCCACGCCGTAGATGTACTCACGGCTCATCAGCCCGTTGCCGCCTATGTGCCCTATGAACGTCTGGTGCTGCTGCGAGTACTGCCAGATGCCCATGGACGTGGAGCACCACAGGTCGCCGTTGTTGGCCTGGACGATGTAGGTGATGACCTTGTTGTCGAGCTCATCGCTGCCGGGGAAGCGGTCTATGGTTCGCTGCTGTCGGTTGTAGAGGTACAGTCCGCGGTCGGTGCCCACGGCGATGTTGCCATCACGCAGCTCGCACACACTGAAGCACATGGCCTCGGTGAGCAGCGTCTCCCAGCCCTGCGAGCGGAAGCTGCCCGTGGCAGGCTCGAAGCACACCAGTCCGGCCGAGGTGGCCAGCCAGAGCAGGCCCTGGCGGTCGGTCTGCATGCCCATCACCCAGTTGTTCGACAGGTGGCCCAGCACGCTGTCGTTGTCGTGGATGCTGTAGTTGCGCAGATGGCCCGTCTGGGGGTTGTAGACGCAGAAGCCGCGCGCGAAGGTGCTGATGTAGATGTTTCCCTGGGCATCGCTGGTCATGTCGTTGAACTTGTCGCACTCGAAGGTGACCTTCGGCTCGTAGCGGCCGCTGAGCGGGTCGTAGCTGAACAGGCCGTCGTCGGTACCTATCCAGTAGTGGCCTTGCTTGTCGCGGAAGATGAACTCCACGGCGTCGGGCGAGGCCGGATGGGCCACCACACGGCCCCGGCGGTCGAAGCCGTAGACGCCCACGCCCTGCACGGTGCACCACATGATGCCGCCGTCGCCCTCGCATACCGACGAGATGGTGCTGCCCAGGCGTATGCCCTGTGCCTCGAAGCTCCAGTTGCGGAACTGCATGGGCCGCTGGGGCATCATGAGCAGGCCCTTGCGGTGGCAGCCCAGCCACAGGTTGCCCTGATTGTCGAAGAGGGCCGCGCTCACCTTCACCGTGTTCACGTCGATGGCGTAGGCATCGACGTCGACATGCTCCAGGCGCAGCGGCTGCACGTGGGGAATGCGGAACAGGCCCCATCCACGCGAACCTATATAAATGTCGCCCTGGCTGTTCACCGCCACATTGGAGAAGATGAGGTCCTTGCCGCTGACAATGCTCATGTCGACATTCGACTGGCGGAAGCTGCCGTCGGAAAAGGTCATCACGCCATGCTGGCAGATGAAGAGCAACTGCCGCCCGCGCTCGATGATGGCCTGCACGCTGCCCAGAGTGGCCTCGAACAGGGTCTCGTTGTCGCCCTCGCGCAGCGCTATCTTGCCATTGGCACCACAGAGCCACAGCCGGTTGTCGGAATCCTCGAAGCACAGCTCCAGATAGCTGCCGGCACCGCCGGTGGGAATCTTGGTCATGGTGCCGGTGGCAGGCTCCAGACTGAAGTAGCCATAGCCGGCGGTACCCACCACGATGCGGCCGTCGTGCAGCTGGCGCATGCAGTTCACACGGGGGCAGATACCATCAGGGAACGGATAGTGGACAAACGACTCGCTGGGGACGTCGAAGCGGTCGAGGCCCAGGCTGGTGCCCACCCACAGGCGGCCCTCGGTGTCGCACAGCGTGCACACCACGGTACTGCTCTGCAGGGTCAGGCTGTCGGTCTCGTCGTGCAGGAACGTCTGGAAACGGTAGCCGTCGAAACGGTTCAGGCCATAGTCGGTGCCCACCCAGATGGAGCCCTGGCGGTCCTGGCTGAGACACGAGACAAGGCTACTGGAAAAAAGGTCGGATGATATGAAATGTCCCACCTGAGCATGTGTGCTCAGGAGCATGAGACATGAGACAAACAGAAAAATAACTCGCTGTTTCATAGTTATGGTAAAAAACGCAGTTTATTAATATTTATTGCGCTGCAAAGATACAATTTTAAGTTTTTTCGGGCTTTCACGCGTGTTTCATGTGTTTTTCTATATGTCTCATCGTCTCATGGCCATGAGGCATAAGGGCAAAAAAAGGAGCGGCTGCCGATATTCGCATACAGGCAAGCCGCTGAAATTAGTTTTACCATAACTAACATTATTCCCTAATGTTCTTTCTTTTGCTTTCTGGCAATCACTGCCATTTGCTGCAAAAACAACTACTAATACTAGCCTTTACTTTCTGGCTGCTTCGATAAACACGAAGTACTAACAACTAAACTTATGAAGAATACTATAATTCTTTGTTTCAACGATGCAAAGGTACGAACTTTTTCTGAAACCGACTATCGCAGGTGTTTCGTTTACTTTCGTTTTTAAGCACAATGCACAAAAATGGCGAAAAAACATACGTTTATGGAAGTATTTCAAATTTCGCATTCGCTCAAACTTGCGAAAGTTGAGAAAGCATAAACACATTGCGCACCGCCCACGTCGTGAGCGGTGCGCAACAAGTGGTTTCATGAGCAGCCTCAGGGCAGTGGCAAGTACCAGTTCTTGGTGTCCATGAGCAGTGAGCGCAGCTGTTCGTCGGTCTGTCCGTTGCGTCGGCTGACGGCATCGGCCAGGTAGGCGGCGTCGCCACGGCGCAGGGCCACGCGCATGAGGTCGTAGAAGCGGTAGCCCTCGAAGGCGCCCTCCAGTGCCATCTCGTTCACGATAAGATCCTCGACGAGCGGTATCTGGTACTCAACGGTGTCGCGGCGCGTGGGCAGTGCGGTGGGCGGCTGAGGCAGCGTGTAGAAGGCGTTGCACTCGCTGTCGCCGGAGCCGAGGGAGTGGATGCCGATGACGATATCCTTCTGGAACACCTGCTGGTCGAAGTTGATGAGGTCGGCGGCGTCCACACGCTCCAGACTGTCGATGTACTGACGGTTGTTCTCCTCGCACAGCCCGCACTTCAGCACGGCCATAGCCGACTGCGTGTAGCCGGCGCGGCAGAGAGCCTCGGCATAGCGCAGGTACACCATGCGTCCGCGGTAGGTGGGTACGCGGTCGGACTGCACCTTGCGGATAGTCTGGTACTGCGAGTTATACTCGGAGTACTCGTCCTGTCCGCCCATGGGGCGCAGCTGGTAATTGGTGTAGAGGCGCAGGTCGCCCACCATCAGCTCGTCGGAGAAGCCGCTGCGCGGCACGTAGACAGTGTCGGTCTGCGTCTCGGTGCGATACTCCATGCAGTAGATCTGGTCGGCCGACAGGCGTCGCATGCCCTGCGAAGGCGTGAGCTGATAGTAGTAGTTGTTCTCGGTGGTAGAGTTCAGCACGTTGGGCAGTTGGCTGATGGTACCATCGAAGATGCGCTTCTCCATGGGAATGAAGCTCAGCACGTCGGCCGTGGTGCTGTAGGCCGTCGAGGGGTTCTGGAAGACGGCCACGCTGGTCCACATGGAGCGGTTGGCGGTGGGCAGCACGGGGTCGTGGCGGTCGTTGAGGTAGCTGTTGTACCAGCGTGCTGCCTCCTCATAGCGCCCAGCCCAGAGGCAGAGGTCGCCCAGGAGTGCCTTGCCCGGGATGAAGAAGCGCGCTGAGGGATAGCCGCCGATGTCGCCATAGACGGGGTGCTCTACCTCAGCGTATGGGGTGAGGTCGTCGATGAAATATTCACACAGCTCCTTGATGCCCACGCGCGGGCCGGCCGCGGCGGCGCTGGCCTCGCGCTCGGTCATCAGCGGCTCGGTGACCAGGGGCACCTGGCCGTAGTTCTTCACCAGTTCCAAGTAGGTCCAGGCACGGAACATCTTCACTGCGGCATACTCATAGCGGAACAGCTTGCGGCCGCGGCGCTCCATGGCGGTGTCGGCATGGGCCAGGAAGTAGTTGCAGTTGTTGATGACGGCATAGTAGTCGGCCACCTGGTTATAGGCGTTGGGCTGCGACAGGTCGAAGGCGGCCAGCCGCTTCAGGTCGGCCGAGGCATTGACGGTGGTCGTCATCAGGTCCGAGCGGGCCTCGCCCAGCAGCACCGTGCGGTCGGCAATGGTCTGCAGGCAGTTCACGATGCCCATCACGCTGTAGACGGAGTCGGTGGGATGGTTCAGCGTGTTGTCCTCCTGGAACTCCACCAGCTCGCTCGTGGTGTCGAGCACGTCGCTGCACGCTACGCTAAATGATAAAAGATAAATGATAAATGACAGACTTATCATCCATACATATACCTTGCTATTACTTTTGCTCTTCATAATCTCTATTATTGTCATGTATATTATTGATACTTTATCGGCCTGAAACAGTAACAACTCCTGACACGGTTTTTTCAATTATCATTTGTCATTTATCATTTAGGCCGAAGGCCGCATTACAGGTTGATGTTCACACCGAGCGAGAAACTGCGGCCCGGGGAGAGGAATCCACCGTCGATGCCCTGCACGAGGACGCCGTTGCCCAGGGCAGTCTCGGGGTCGCTGCCTAAGTAGCGGGTAAGGGTGAAGAGGTTCTGAGCCGAGCCATAGAGGGTGATGCCCTGCAGGTAGGTGCTCTGTATGGGCAGATGCCAGCTGAGGGTGACATTCGACAGGCGCAGGAACGAGCCGTCCTCAATCCAGCGGTCGCTGAAGCGCGAATTGCCCATGGGGTCGGTGTAGGAGGCACGGGGCAGCGACGTTGTCTGGCCCTCGGTGTTCCAGCGGTTCTGCATGGCCGTGGTCTGGTTGAGGAACAGGCTGCCGCCCTCGAGCAGCGAGCGCTGGTAGTTGTAGACATCGTTGCCCAGTGAGTAGGTCATCACGGCCTGCAGCTTCAGCTGCTTGTAGCTGAGTGTGGTGAAGATGTTGCCATAGACGTCGGGGTTGGGATCGCCGATGACGGTGCGGTCCTGCTCGTCGATGAGTCCGCGCTCAGTGCCGCCCAGGTCGAGGAAGCGCATGTCGCCGGCCTCGAAGTACTGGCGGTCGCCGTTCTGCTTCAGCGTGTAGTGGGCATCGGCCTTGGCCTGGCCCGTGGTGCTGTACACGCCGTCGGTCTTGTAGCCGTAGAACACGCCCACGGGCTGACCCACCTGTGTGAGCACGGTGCCGCCCAGGATTTCGGTCTCGATGCTGCGGTTGCCGTCGGGCAGTGCCGTCACCTTGTTCTTGTAGTGACCGGCCGAGACACCCAGCTCCCACCCGAAGTGGCGCTGGGCCAGCAGCTTGGCATTGACGCTGACGTCGAAGCCCATGTTCTCGAGCTTGCCGTCGTTGCTCCAGTTCTCCTTCAGGCCGCTGGTCCACGACAGCTGGCGCAGCGACAGCAGGTGCGACGTCCAGCTCTTGAACACATTCAGGCGCACACCCAGGCGGTTGTTGATGAAGTTACCGGTGAGACCGGCGGTGAGGCGGCTCGTCGTCTCCCACTGCAGGTCGGTATTACCGATGTTGCCTATCACCTTTCCACTGACGCCCTCGGCCAGCATGCGGCGGGCCACGAAGTAGGAGCGCGAGGCGGTGTAGTCGATGTCATCGTTGCCGGTGATGTCGAAGCCCACGTTCAGGCGCAGGTAGTCAATGCCGCGCACACGGGAAAGGAAGCGCTCGTTGGTGAGCACCCAGGCAGCCTCGACGCTGGGGAAGAGCCCCCAGACGTTGCCGAAGAGGCTGAGGCCCGAGGCATCGTCGCCGAAGCGTGACGAGGCCTGTGCCGACAGGCCGGCATCAAGATAGTAGCGGTCGCTCCAGCTGTAGTTGGCCAGGGCATAGGCAGCCAGCTCGCGCGTCTTGTCATCAGCGCCGCCAGTGCCCTTGAACAGCAGCGAGCGGCTCATGTTCGGCGTCTTGTCGTTGCCGCTGTTGTAGCCACGCTGCGAGGTGAGACTGTACTCGCTGCTGAGATAGCGCACACCGGCCATGACCTTCAGGACCGACGGCGTTGAGCCGAGCTTCGGTGTCCACGTCAGACGGGTGTCGCTCTGTATGGTCGTCTGGCGGGCAGCCTGGCTCTGGGCGATGTTCTGCAGGCGGGTGTCCTCGTCGAGGCCCTCCACGTAGAAGGTGGGCACGCCGTTGATGGGCAGGTAGTAGTTCTCGTTGGTGTTCACCAGCCCCAGGGTGAAGTGCTCCTGCAGCGCCAGACGGCGGCTGAACTCATACTTCGGGGTGATGGCGAACATGATGAGGCGGTTGCCGAAGGAGTTGCGGTTCTTGCCGTCGCCGTACTCCAGTATGCTCACAGGGTTGGCCAGACGGCCACGGCCCTGGAACTTGCCCTCAAGATAGTCGTCGGGCCCGGAGAGGTAGTGGCTCAGGTTTCCGAACTTGTCGTAGGCATAGGATGACAGGAAAGGAGCCTTGGCCAGCGAGATGAAGCCAGGCGAGGTGATGACGGTGCCGAGGGGATTCTCGGGTGCGCCGTCGTCGCGCAGCGAGCGGTCGACGTCACTATAGCTGGCATCGAAGCGCACGTTCAGCCGGTTGGTGATGTAGATGTCGCTGTTCAGGCGCATGTTGAAGCGCGAGTAGTCGTTCTCCTTCAGCGTGCTCTGACCCAGGGCGTAGCCCACCGAGAGATTATAGCTGGCCACGTCGTCGCCGCCCTGCACGTTGATGCCGTAGTTGTGCGAGAAAGCCTCGTCGTAGATGAGCTTCGTCCAGTCGGTCTGGTTGTGGTACTGGTTATAATAGTAGTAGTCAGGATCGCTGTTGAGGAACTTCATCTTGCTCAGCAGGATGGGGTTCGTCTTGCCGGCGAGCAGCTCGGTGGCGTAGAGGCGGTAGTCCTCGGCACCCATCATCTCGGGCAGGCGCGGCGTGAGCTCATAGCGCCCGTTGATGGTGACGTCGATCTTGGTGGCCATCGACTTGTTGCGCTTGGTCTTGATGAGCAGCACGCCATTGGCACCCTTGGCACCGTAGAGGGCTGTACCGTTCTTCAGCACCTGCACGCTCTCAATGTCGTTCACATTGATGTTGGCCAGCAGGTTGTTGAAGTAGCCGTCGTGCAGCATCTCGCGGCTGTACTGCATGTCCATGATGACATCGTCGATGACGACGAGGGGCTGTGCATTGGCATAGATGGAGTTCAGGCCCTCGATGAACATGGCGTTGCCCATGCCAGGAATGCCACTGCGGCTGACGGTACGCACGTCGGCCCCGAGCCGCTGGCTCACCAAGGGGTCGATGCTCAGCTCGGGAGTATTGCTGAAGTCGGTGGCCTCACTGCTCGTGACGGCCGTCGTGGTGCGGCTGTAGGTGGGTGCGAAGGCATCGGTGTAGAGGCGACCGTCGGCAATGAACGCTCCGGCATCAGTGGGCGATGCCTTCACCTGCTGCAGGCTGTAGCCGTCGACGCGCATGAGCACGGAGTTCACATACTGGGGCACCTTCAGCTCGTAGCGGCCGTCCTCGCCGGTCATCGTGGTCTGCCGCTGGTTGCCGTAGGCCGACACGATGACACCAGCCAGGGGCTGGCCTGTGGCAGCATCGACCACCTGGCCCGTCACGGTCTTCACATTCTCTTGTGCCGCCAGCGAGGACGAGGCCAGCAGCATGACGGCTGATATAAGGTATTTCTTCATAGTTATTCGGCTTTAGAGGTTCGTGGACGGAGATAGATGCAGTCGAGATACATCTCGCGCGAGTAGGTACTGTTCTCACGTGGAATGATGGAGCACTGCAGCTTCAGGCTGACCTTGAAGTTGCTCTGGTCATAGTTGCAGGCCGGCAGGTGGAAGCCCTGGGCGAGCACCACGGTGTCGACGCGCTCGGGATTGCTGGTAAACTGCGTGTTGCCGAAGTTGTAGGTCTGTTCGTTGCCCTTCTCGTCGACATAGTTGAGTACGGCCCTGAACTTGCAGGGCAGCAGGTTCGTGGCATTCTGGTTGGCCACGGTCTTGGGCAGCACGATGACGCAGATGTCATAGTCGCCGGCCAGCGTGTTGTTCAGCCGGTAGGTGAGCGTCCAGTTCGACGTGTTCTTTGCCGGCACGACCTGCAGGTACGAGTTCTCCGAGATGCTGTCGGCCACCTCGCGGCGTGCACTGTAGGTGCAGTCGCTCTCGTCAGTGATGAGCCAGGTCTGCTCACCCTCGGCCCAAATGTCCTTGAAGAAGGTCTGTCGCGGGTCGAAGGGCCACTTGCTCACTTTGTACAGCACTCCGTTGCTGCACTCCACCCGCTCGGCACCACTGAGGATACCGCCGGCAGCGAAGGGCTGGCGGAAGATATGGTAGACGGGCTTGCCCGCCTGCCAGGTGTTGCGCCAGCTGAGCCAGGGCACGGAGACGAGGGAGTCCTGTGCACTCTTCTGGTCGGTCATGTTGAAGATGGCATCATCAAGCAGTGCACGGTTGGTCCAGTACTGCTGTATGGAGTCGCCCTTGAGCACCTTAGCGTCGTAGGTGAAGTACTGCGACACCTCGTCCCAGGCCTGCTGCCATCCCTGCTGGGTGGGCACCACCATCCAGTAGGTGGAGTCCTCGGCGTTAATGAGTCCTATGCGCTGTAGCATGCGGTTGCGCTCGATGATGACGCTGTCGATGTAGACGGGCACACCCTCGACCAGACCTATCGACACCGAGTTATCAGCATCGAAGTAGTCCTCGTCGTACTGTCGCAGGAAGCCGCCTATGGCGCTCAGGTCGGGCAGGTCGCACAGCGTCTCGTACAGGCTGCGGTTGAAGGGCAGCTGGGCGTTGGCCACATGCAGCACGCCGTTCTTGGCGTGCATGTTGACCTGCTTCAGGCTGACGCCCTGTGCAGCGCCGTCGGCCAGTGTGATGTGCTTCGAGTTGAGCATGAGCAGCGACTGGGGCTCGTCCTTCATTGACGTGGCCGAGCGCGAGATGTGGTTCAGCACGAAGTATTTCTCCACCACCGAGTCGCCCTGGTTGGTCTCCACCAGTCGCAGCAGCGAGTCGCGGTTGAAGGTGCCGTTGACGGGTGCGATGACGGTGAACGCCTGTCCGCTGCCGAGCAGCTGGGCATAGCTGACGTTGGTCTTGCGGTGCATGCGGAACACCTTGGTCTGCTGCAGCACCTGGCAGAAGTCGCTCAGCTCGGGCTGCTGCTGCATCAGTTCGAAGAGCGTCACGTTGCTGCCCGTCTGGCCGGCGTCGTAGTGGTCGTCCCAGTCGGAGCAGGAGGCCAACAGCCCGGCTCCGCCTGCCAGTGGGAGGAGTGAACAGACCATGTACCGGCACAGTCTCTTCATCTTGTCTATCATGTATTCTTTCATTGTTCTTCTATATATATAATAATGTGTAGCTTTTCTTACCCCCTGCCCCACCCTGTGCAGGGCCCGGGGTACTGTTTCTTAGTGGGTGTCCTCGCCTTGCGGGCTGGCATAGACACTCTTCGGACACAGCTCCAAGTAGTTGAAGTTCCAGTACTTCATGGGGTCGTCGAGCACCTGGCGTGCACGCAGGTAGTACTCCTTACCGGGCTCCAGGTACTCCGTGGCCAACACGCGGCGCAGCGGTCCGTTCAGCTCGCGCATGGCGGTCTCGCCGCCACCGGGGAACCAGCAGTCCATGGGCTTCATGAAGCCACGGTTGTGCATGGCCTTGTCGTTCATGGTGTTCTCCTCCTCGTCGTCGGTGTCGAGGATGTAGCCCACGGTGGGGTCCCATCCGCCCACGCGCAGGTCGATAGGAATGCCACAGGGGTTGTTGTCCAGATAGACCTGAATGACACCGCGCTCCTCGCCAGGCGTATAGCCCATGCGGATTTCGTAGGTTCCCTTCTTGGGCACGGTGGGCAGCTTGAAGGTGATGTCGAAGCGTCCGCTGATGCAGAGCACATGGCCCAGGAACGACCACCAGAAGTCGATGTCGGGGGTGACGCCGAGGAAGGTCTCCTTGGTCATGTCGAAGTTGGTGACGTAGCCGCGCTTGAAGCCGCGTATTTCGTTGGAGCCGTTGCGCCCGCGGCCGTCGCAGTTCATGAAGTCAGGGCTGAGGGTGGCGGGGTCGAAGCGCATGCGGCAGTTGAAGATGACGTCGCGCACGTGGGGCGAGAACACCAGTATGTCGTCAAGATAGTGGTACACACCGTTGAGTGCGTTCTGGTCGATGTCGCCCGACTCCGACGGCGAGAGCACTTTCACACCGCGGTTCTTCGGGTCGCCGTTGTAGAGACGGTTCTGGAATCCACGACGGTTGACGTACAGGCCGCTGTTGGCACCGGCGGCAGGGCTGCAGAAGCGCACCAGGGTGCCGGGGCACATCGTCTCATAGAACTCCTCGGGGTCGGCAATGTTCGACTTCCAGCAGCGCTCGCGCATGGTACCCGAGACGACGAACTGGTTGTACTGTGCCACACGGTCGAGCAGATGGTAGCTGACGAAGCGGTTCAGCGGATTGCGGCGGTCCTTGGGGTCGTCGTCGTAGAGGCCGGCATCCTCGGGATAGGTGGCATCATAGACCTCCTTGGCGTAGGCCCTGAGGTCGTCGATGGTGTATATGCCATGGGCGTTGTACACCGAGTCGGGCTCTACGAGCGCCGTGAACTTATAGTAGCGCGTGCCCACCCACTTGCAGGTCATGTAGAGGTCGCCGCCGTTGGTGCAGCGCTCGCGCGTACCATTATAAACTGAGTCGTCGCCGCAGCTGTAGCTCTCGTCCATGTAGCGGGTCAGCGAGTCGGCCATGCCGGTCAGCCGCAGTGCCTCGCAGAAGAGCTTCAGCGAGGGGTCTTCCTCCATCTTGTCGGGCAGGAAGTCGTTGCTGGCGGTAATGATGTTGTCAACGACGTGCACCACACCGTTGGTCACCGAGTCGTTGTACTCCACCATGCGGGTGTTCTTGTTGACATAGTAGATGACGCGGTTGTCGTTGACCACGTCGCTGTCGGTGGACCAGACGATGAAGGCGTCGAGCATGTTCAGCTGGGGCAGCGTGCCCTCGACGACGTCGCTGGTGAAGAATGCTCCCTCCTTGATGATGTGGGTGCGGGCGATGGTGTCGCACAGCTCCTGCGGAATGCCGTCGACAGAGCCGAAGCCGCGCTTGGCGGCGAAGCTCTCCACGGCATCGTTGGTGGGTGCGAACAGGGTGTAGCGCCCATAGGTGGTGAGCAGCGAGAAGTAGGGCGTGCGCTTCAGCACGGAGATGAAGTCGCCGAACTGCTCGGGGTTGGCCTCAAGGAACTGTGCCGCCGTCATCTTCTGTGCGGTGTACATGTTCTCGGGCACGTCGTCGTCGTTGTCGACGCAGGAGGTGAGCGCTACGCTAAATGATAAATGACCAATGATAAATGACAAACTTATCAGGAGTCGGCTGAATATCTTTCTATCCATAGTTTTCAATCTTCTGTTTTCTATCTTCAATCCTTAGCGTTGGTACTGTGAGTCCTCGCCGTTGGCGAAGGCGGGGTTCTGCGTCAGCAGCGGGTTCACCTTCAGCTCATTCTTGGCGTAGGGGAAGTAGATGATGTTCGGGTCGGAGAGGCGTATGCGTATGGCATTGCTGTTCTCCTCGAACTTGTTCTGCACGGCAGCCACGAGCGAGACGGTGTTGCCGTCGCGGCGCGAGCGTCTGACGAGGTCGTACCACCGCTTTCCCTCGAACATGAACTCACGCTGGCGCTCGGCCATGAGCAGGTCCTCCATCTGCAGCTTCGACGAGATGTAGTCTTCCTTCTTCAGCGTCTCGGTCATGTTGTTGGCGCGCTTGTTCACGGTGTTGATGAGCTGGAAGGCCAGGTCGAAGTCGCCCTCCTGTCCGCGCTCGATGAGTGCCTCGGCCTTGATGAGCAGCATGTCGCTGAGGCGGTAGATGATCCAGTGTGCATCCCTGTCCTCCGAGCTGCGGCGGCTCTCGCTGAGCTTCAGGTCGGCCTCGGTGTTGGCGTTGCGGGTGGTGAAGCTGACGCTGGTGCGCACGTACTTGGCAATGGCTATCGACGAGCCGCTGGTCTTCGTAGAGGCATAGAAGCGTCCGTCGGTGCGGCGGAACAGCGTGTTGTTGTTCTTCACCACGTCCATGAGCATGAGCGTGTTGGCGCTCAGCCGGCCCATGGTGTTCTGGCTGTTGCCGTAGAAACCGTCCACCCAGGTGTTCTTCTGGTTCTGCGTGCGGTTGAAGTAGAGCTCGAAGATGCTCTCGAAGCTGTTGCCCTTGCCGAAGATCTCGGTGTAGGAGTTGCCGCAGGTGGTGGTACCCACGGGAGCCTCGAGAATCATGGGAATGCTGTCGATGAGGTCCATGGTGTTGATGGTTCCCTCGCGCTCGAGCAGTTCTTTGTACTGCAGGCGCTTGAAGTCGATGACGCGGTCGCAGTAGTCGATGCTGCGGTCCCAGTCGCCCCGCCACAGGTACAGGTCAGCCAGCAGGGCGTAGACGGCCCAGCGTGTGATGCGGCTGCTGTTCTGGTAGGCGTTGCCGCTGTCGTCGGTGTAGTAGCGGCGCACGGCATGGTCCTTCACACCTTCGAGCGAGGTGATGAGCGAGTCGAGCACCTGGTCGAAGGGCATGGCAGGCAGTATGTAGCTCTGCGTGTCGTCGATGCTGGGCCGCGTGCTGTAGGGCACGTCGCGGAAGGTGCGTATGAGGTAGAAGTACGCCAGCGAGCGCAGCGTCACGGCCTCGGCCACGTTGGCCTGCATCTCCTCCTCGGTGTAGTTGGGGTCTATCTGTTGCACCAGTGGGGCGTAGTGGCACACGGTGTTGCAGCGGTTGATGCACTCGTAGAACTTCGCCCAGTTGCAGTAGGGGTTCGAGGGCACGAGGTTCTCCTTCAGAATCTCGCTCACGTCGTTGGGAACGTTGGCACCGGCCATGAGGTTGTCGCTGCGCAGCTCGCCCCAGACGCCCATGCGTGCCAGTGCGTCGCTGTGCTCCAGCGTTTCGTAGCAGCTGTTCAGCACGCTGCTCACGTCGGCCTTCTCCGTCCAGTAGTTCTCCAGCACCACTTCGTTCATGGGCAGGATGTCGAGGAAGTCGCTGCACGCTACGCTAAATGACAAATGATAAATGATAAATGATAAACTTATCATCCACGTGCGTGTCTTTTTATTTATTATTGTTGTCATAACGATGTTATTTATGGTTCGTTGTATTGTCTTTGGCCTGCATGACGGCTGACGGAATGCTGTCATTTATCATCTGTCATTTATCATTTAGGCCATAGGCCGCTTAGAACTGTATGGTGATGCCTCCTGTGAACGACTTGGCGCGCGGGGTCTTGGCGCCGTCGGTGACGATGCCCATCGAGCCATAGCCCACCTCGGGGTCGGCGCCGCTGTACTTGGTAAGCACGAACAGGTTGTTGGCCGAGACGTAGAACGACAGCTGCGACAGACCCCACTTCTTGATGATCTTCGGGTCGAGCGAGTAGCTCAGCTGCGAGTAGTTCAGGCGGATGAACGAGCCGTCTTCGACGAAGCGGTCGCTGCCCAGGTAGTTGTAGCCGGCCTGGCGCAGGGCACGCGGAATCTCAGTCACGTCGCCCTCCACACGCCAGCGCCAGTTCACGGCGCGGCTCTGGTTGTTGTTGTCGTACATCTTCTCTACCTGCATGCGGGCGGAGTTGATGATCTTGTTGCCATAGCGGAAGTTGAACTGGTTGTTCCACGACAGGCGTCCCCAGTGCAGCTTGAAGCCGAAGCCACCAGTGAACCGTGGCAGCGAGGAGCCCAGGTAGACGATGTCGAGCTCGTTGATCTGGCCGTCGTGGTTGATGTCCTCGTAGATGGCATCGCCGCCGCGGAAGATGCGGTTCTCGTCCTTCGTACCCTCATAGCAGAACATCATGGGCTTGGTCATGCCGTTCTCGTCGATGACGACGCGGCCTTCCTCGTCGCGCACCACAGGAGCGTTGGGGCCGCTGACGCCGGGCACCTCCTCAGCACTGTAGTCGCTGTACTGGTAGACGCCCTTGTAGCGGAAGCCATAGATGCTACCCAGGGCGGTGTTCAGCTCCACGCGCGTCATGTACGAACCGTTCTGGCGGTTGAACTCGTTGTTCAGCGAGGCCAGACAGGTCTCGTCCATAGAGGTGATCTGGTTCTTGTTGTTGGCAAAGGTGATGTTGAAGTCGGCCGAGAACTTGCCGGCCTTGACGATGCGGTTACCGTTGAGGTTGAACTCCCAGCCCACGTTCTTCATGTCACCCACATTCTGGTAGGCCAGCGAGGTGTAGCCGCTGCTGGTGGGAATACCGCGTCCGCTCATGAGCAGGTCGCTGGTGTACTGCCAGTAGAACTCCACGTTACCGGTGATGATGTCATTGAAGAATCCGAAGTCAGTACCAAGGTTGAAGGTCTCCTTCTGCTCCCACTTCAGCTTCTTCAGCTGGATGTTCTGCGGGTAGTTCGAGCCTTCATTCAGGTAGCCCTGGCCCTTGCTGTACTTGCTGAAGTAGAGGGCCTCGGCACCGGGCTGCTGGCCCACGATGCCCCATCCCGGTCGCACGGAGAGCATGGAGATGAAGGGCAGGTTCTCGTGCAGCCACGGCTCCTTGCCGATGTTCCAGCGCAGCGACAGGGCGGGGAAGGTACCCCAGCGCTTGTCATCGCCGAACTTGGTGGTGCCGTCATGACGCAGTGAAAAGTCGGCTGCGTAGCGGCCCTTATAGGCGTAGTGTGCCGTGTAGGTGAAATAGACGCTTCGCCACTGTCCGCTGCCCGTGCCGATGTTGCTGGTGATGCCCTCGGCAGCGGTGCTCTGTATGGTGCCGCTGGGCAGGCCCCAGGCACCGGTGTTCTGCGACGACGAGGTGCCGCTGGTGAGCTGTCCGCGCAGCAGCATGCTCAGCGAGTGGTCCTTGTTGCGGAAGTGAGGGGTGAAGGTCAGGCTGTGGGTGGTGGTGACGCCCAGGCTCTTCGACGAGCTCGACGACACGGAGTTGCTGCCCGAGTCGTTCCAGCCGCTGGTGCTCAGGCTGAGCGGCATGTACTGGTCGTCGTAGCGGTTGAAGATGTTGAATACCACCTTGCCCTCATAGCTCAGGCGGGTGTGCTCGTTGTCCAGTCCTAACAGCTCGTAGCGCAGCTTGAACTCGGGGGTGATGTTATAGCTGGTCTCGTTGCTCTTGGCCAGATGGGCCAGCGCCACGGGGTTCTTGTAGTTCAGCTGGTCGCGCAGCTCCTGGCTCACGGTGGGCAGCATGGAGTAGTATTCGCTGGTGATGTCGTTGCCCTGGTTGTCCTCCTCGTAGACCGAGAGGTTCGGCATGCGCACGTAGGCTATGGACAGCAGGTCACCGGCGTTGCGGTGGTTCTTGGTGTAGGTCAGGGCGATGTTGGTCTCAATCTTGATGCGGTCGCTGACGAAGTAGTCGAGGTTCACGCGCGAGGTGAAGCGGTCCAGCTT
>OCTX011730109.1_pt1 | contig 15489 bp, 21 predicted proteins | sample 1539691 | NCBI WGS metagenome assembly OCTX01 (sample SAMN02144231, study PRJEB22623) | gut metagenome | biome: sheep rumen | host: Ovis aries | place: New Zealand | reverse complement strand
GAATGAGCATCAATTTTTGCAAAGAAAATAATGGATGTTATTAATAAATAAGATTTATGGAAAATGATAAAGAATTACAAGCAGTTGTAGAAAATAGAAAATGAACTGCTAAAGTATATTTGAGTATAGAAGCAATTGTTATAACAATTGTTGCAATAATTGGACTTGTTTTTGGAAAGATTGTAGAAGCAACATTGTTTGAAGAAATTGCTAAGTGGGCATTAATGGCAATTGTTATTGGTTTAATTGTATGTGTTGTATGTTACGTTCCGGTAACAATGCTTAGTGATGCAAGATTAAAACTTCGTCCAGAATATGGAAAAGGTTGGTTTAAACAAGCTTTAAAAGTTTTATTTGGTAAAAAATAATATTAAATTAACACTTTTAACTAATTAAACATATAGTTAGTAACAAATTACTAATTTGGACATTTTATAAATCCCTGTAACTGAATAAGTTACGGGGATTTATTTTTTATTTTAGTAATGTGGTGATTTGGGGTGGATTATGTTGTATCTTTGCACTGTTGATCAACAAAGTATCTTTATGTTTAACTTTTAAATTTATTTTAAAATGGCAGACGAAAAAACTTATGTATTCGATGGTGCATCTGGCAATAACATTCCACTTGCTTATGCTCTTAATAACAATGGCTGAAATAATGGCGGACTTGGCCTCGGTGGATGGGGCGGTGGAATCGTTGGTTTCTTACTTGGTTTAGCCTTTGGTGGCGGCTGAGGTGGCTTTGGTGGCTTCGGTGGAAACGGATTCGGTGGAGTTGGTAATATGGTTAATTCCGACAGTAATCGTGACGTTGTTCTCCAAGCTATTAATGGTACTGATGCTGATGTACGTCAATTAGCTACTACATTAGGTATGAACTATGAGACAATTAGCCAAGGCATCTCTGATGCTCGCTTAGCACTTGCTAACGTTGGTTCTCAGGTAGGTCTTTCTGGTTTACAGGTTCAAAATGCAATTCTCTCTGGAGATGCTTCTATAGTTGCAAAACTTCAGGAATGTTGCTGCGAGAATAGACTTTTAACCACTCAGCAAGGTTACGAAGCTCAACTTCGTACTATTGAACAAACCAATCAATTAGGTTCTCAGGCTGATAGAAACACGGGTTCTATCATCAATGCAATTAATGCTCAAACAATTGCAATGAATGATCAATTCTGTGCTCTTAAAGAACGTGAATTACAGAATAAGATTGATACTCTTACTGCTAATAATACAGCTCTTAAGACTCAAATTGATAACGCTAATCAAACTGCTGCTGTTGCTGCTATGCTTGCTCCAATTCAGAAAGAAGTTTCTGAAATTAAAGCTGCACAGCCTTCTACTGCGACAGTTCAGTATCCCCAATTAACAGCTATTCCTTCATATTATCTCTATGGTAATGGTGCATGGAGTGGATTTGGCAGTGGATTTCCTTTTTATAACGGAACAGGCTCCATTTGGGCTTAGGTAGAGGAGGGCCTATAATTATGGGTACTAACTTTATCTATAACCGAACAAATATCAATGGATTGCCTTGTATAGAATCTAGAAGCATTACTGAAACTACTACTTCTGTTACTTTTAATTTTAGTCCTAGTTTATATACTAGTTCTAGATTTTCTGGTATCATTGTAGTTAGAATTGATGAAGCTGCTGCAGCTACTGCTGATGCACTTCCAGTAATATTTAATGTACCTAGCATTGCTGGTTCCTCAATTGCTTTAACGACATTTGATGGTGCTCCAGTAACAGGTGCTGATTTAGAACAAGGAATTCACCTTGTCTTTTATGACAGATATAATGGAGTTTTACAATTATTAGTCTAGTTTAATTATGTTTCAATCAGTAAGACCAAATAGTCCTATTTATGTGTTACATAAAGGGGATAATCCTCGTTTAGAAACGGGGTATGTAATGAATCAACCCATCCCGAAACCCAAATATCAAATTCCTCATACATTTGGGCAACCTCAAGAAATGATAGTAGATTTAGTTATTAAATTAAATGATATGTCATTTAATATGAATTCAATTCCTGCACAATTAGATATTGCAGATTCTTATAGTAATGGAGAGAATCTTGTTATATCTGATAGTAGAGAAGCAATGAATTCAGAGATAATTAGTTTAAAACAGAAAAGTATTGATATTTTAAACAGTATGGATTATCATAAAAATTTAATAACTACTTATGATAAGATATTATCTGATTTTAATCCAGAAGTTGCAGAAAAACAAGCACAACAACAAGAAATCAGTGAATTACGTGCTCAAATGAATGAGATGAGTAGGAACATGTCTTTGCTGATTGAACAATTAAAATCCAAAGGAGGAAAAACTAATGAGAATGTGGGAAATTAGAGAACATGGTCGCGGATATCGCAGCATGCGTGACGAAAAATCACCAGAAGAAGCATATGAATGTGGCTACGAAGATGGCTACGAGGATGCAATGGAAGAGATAGAAAAAGGAGAGCATTCTTATAGAATGTCTTCTCGTTCTTATAGAGGTTCAATGCGGAAGTATTAATGAGATTAGATGCAAGAGATAGTTTTCCTTCAGGAATGGAGGAATACTTAGCTCAATATGGTTGACATTTCTCTAAAAAGATGTTTGAATGAGTTGCTTCTAGGATGTATAAGAAAGATCCAAGTGGTAAAAAAATTAAAGTTCAAACTCTTACTAAAGAAAATGTCGATGAGCTTCTAAAAAGATACGGAATAGTTCTGGATAATAAACATGGCTATGATTACGTATTTGCAGCAAATATGTGTAAAGCTGATTATTTAGGTTCATCTGTTCCTGATGAGCAGCATCTTGCATTATTTGTCAAAGATTACGTGGATGATCCAGATGGATATCCAGAACTACCATTTACAAGATTTTATGCAGATTGTATTGGAACTGGAACTCCGATCGATTGAGAAGATGTAATTTAATATGTTATTAGGTCAAGAATTTGAATTAAAGAACTGAAATTGAAAAGTCAGAGTCTTTTATGTTGTAGATTTTATTCCAATAGATTATATTATTGAAGAATTAAAAGGAATAGGGTGTAATCAAAAAGATATTGACAGTGCTATAGATGTATTGAATAGTGGAAAACCTAATAAAGGTATTACATTTTCAAATGACATTAAACGCGAATCAATAACAGTAATTGGAGAAACATCTTGTCCTGCAGAATTCAATGATAGCTACGATCATGAAAAAATTCATTTAGCTATGCATATTGCTAAGGAAGATAATATAGATCCATTTGGAGAAGAACTTGCATATTTAGTTGGAGAAATAGCGTTTCAGACATTTCCAATTGCAAAACAATTCTTATGTGAACACTGTAGAAAAGAAATGGAATAATTTATTTAAGGCGAGAAACTGAAAAGTTTTTCGCCTTTTTATTTGCTTTTTTCGAAAAAAGTTTTTATATTTGCCGGTGAATGTATAAATATGTAAGAAATATGAATAATTTAAAATTAACAATTGGATGTATTTTATTAGCTTTATTTGTTGGATTGGGTTTTGTGATTTATCAACAATCTAGACACATAAAAGAATTAAATAATTCTTTACTTGTTGCAACTAATAATAATAAAGCGTATGAAGCAGAAAGAGATTCTTTGAAAGATAATGCTATTCAATTTCAATTTACTATTGAACAATTAAATCATAGTAACGACTCTTTGTTAAATAGATTAAATGAAGTTAGAAAGAAATTGAAAATAAAAGATAAAGAAATAAATGAACTACAATACTTTGCTTCTTTAAGTCAAAAAAGTGATAGTATTTTTGTACATGACACAATCTTTCAGAAGGGGGTTGTATTGGACACTTTAATCGGAGATGATTGAAGTTCACTTGCTGTTCATGCAGAGTATCCAGGTATTCTTAATGTTGATTATTCTTTTAAAAATTCTACAGTTGTTCTTATGCACAATTCTCGTGTTACTGTAGAACCTCCAAAGAAGTGCTGATTACTGAGATTGTTCCAAAAGAAGCAAACTATTGTAGAAATTGACGTCGTACAAGAAAATCCTTATTGTATTAACCAAGAACAGAAGTTTTTGAAAATTATTAAATAATTATTGAAAATAAATTTGGAAATTACAAAAAAAATTTTTATATTTGCGGCGATAAATATGTATAACACTTAAAATGGACAAATGCTTATGCCAGATGATTTAAACCAATTTAGAGGGTTACTTGACGATCCAGTTGAGGAGCCAGAGGTTATTGAAGAACCCGTAGATCCTACAGACGAGATTCCACTTATTCCAGATCAGCCTAGTGATGATAATCCATCAGTTACTGATGATGGTAAACAATCTAAGCCAGATGAGAATAACAACAGTGATGAGAATGACGATGTATTAACAAGTTATCTTAAATCTCGTGGAATTAAGGACCCTACAAAACTCCAGTTTGAGAATGATGAGGGTGGAATTGATGAACGCGACTTCAATTCTCTTTCCAAAGATGAGCAGTTGACGATTCTCAAAGAACTCGCATCTTCTGAATACACAGATTATGAAAAAGACGTTATTAATTATCTAAGAGTCAATAATACTGACCTCCAAGGTGTTATTAATTACTTTCAAAATAAAGCAATTGAAGATTATTTAGCACAGAATCCAGAAGCAGCACATCAGAAATCGTATTCAATTGATGATTATTCTGACGACGAACTTTATATTGCTGATTTGGCTGCAAGATTCCCTGATTTTACAGAGGATGAATTAAATGCTAAACTGGAATCTGCAAAAATGAACGAAGATGTCTTTAAGAAAGAAGTAGATTCTCTTAGAACCTTCTATAAAGGTGAAGAAGATAGACAGGCCGAAGCAGCTAAACAGAAGGAACAAGAAGATTATCAGAACCTTCAAAATACTCTATTAAACACTCTTAATGGATTTAATGAGGTTGTTTTAGATGCTACGGATCCTCAAAGTGATTCACTTGAAATTGAAGCTACTGATAAACAAGCAATGTTACAGTATTTGCTTGAACAAGATAAAGATGGACAAAGCCAATTTGATAAAGATTTATCAGATCCAGCTGCCTTGATTGAAATTGCTTGGTTACGTACACAAGGAAGAAACACTATTAGTGGACTTACTCAGTATTGGAAGAAAGAACTAGCAGATACAAGAAAGGAGCTTGCTAATGTTAAGAAACAGTTGGAAAAATATCAAAATAAAGACAACGGGACAAATGTTGTTATTAAATCTAGAGCTCCAAAAGAAAAACCTAAGACAGTAAATGAGCTCTGGGATATGTATAATTAATTAAATTTTAAGAAAATATATGATTAGAATTGGTGGTTTTACTACGGTTCGTCCTGAACCGCACACTACGAGAACGTACGAAGACTTCTCAAAATTTTTGGGTGAACTTAACGCCCAATTAAAATCTTGTGAATTGCTGGAAGCCCACCAACCCAATTCTATTTAACATTTAATAAAGTGTAATCATATATTGTAAGGGTAATCAGCAGGTAAGCCAACTGTTAAAAAGGTTGGAAACTTCAACGACTAACGGATGAAACTAGAGTGACTTACTAGAATATAATTCCGACACGAGCGCAAGACATCATAGCCAAGGGTGATTGATGATATAGTCTGGACATACAAAATGGTAAATTGTATGATATTGAAATTAAATGTTTCAATGGTAACAAATCAGTTAAGCCGGCTAGACTCGGTCTAGTTGCAACACTTTATGATCAGTACACTTTCACAGGTCTTACTGATGCTCTTATGAATACTTTCACTAATGAAAAAGTTTCCAAGAATTCTTGGCAGCGCATTAATGAATATCTTTATGAGTGGGAGCTTGAAGTAAACCGTATTAAGAGAGTTCCGATCATTTCAATTCAAGGTAATGGTGCTAATGCTTCTGACATTCTTATCAGATTCCCTGAGAACTGGTATCAGAAGTTTGATACTTTCATTATCGAAGATCTTCGTCAGTATGTAATTGTTTTAAATCGTCCTCAGCGTATTGCTGATAACTGCTTCCTTGTTGTAGGTAAGCTTGTTGATAGTGATTATAGCGCTCAGCTTCCTGATAGCTTTGTAAATAATGCTGCAGGTCGTTTAACTCGGTTTGTAACTAACTACATGCCTGAATTAGTAATAGTTCCCTTATATGGTGACATATATTGAATAACCTCTTTAACTGTTGGAAACTCCTATATAATTTATATCCTTATATAGGACAATCAACAACCAAGCCAAATTAATTTTATTTGGAAGGCTTAACGACTATCGAAATGGTAGCACAAAAGAAAAATTTGTGTGAGTAACAGAGTAGAGTACACAGAAAATACTGTGGAAATGGGAGGCAACTCAATAACGGTAAATAGAAATTGAGTTGATGATATAGTCTGGACTTTATGGTAACATAAAGATAACAAATTAATCGTACACGAAGAAGGATATACCAAATATACTAGCTCAACTGAGAAATTCCGTGGTTACATCTCCACTCACCGTTGCGATATTGACTATTCTGCACAATATGCAACAATGGAGGATGTATTTATTCAGATTGGTAAGGGTAAGGATGATGATCCTGTTTATCGTCTTCCTGGTGTTAAGAAAGTTCTTCTTGACTCTTTCATGCAGGCTCGTGAAGGCAAGTTCGCATGGGGTAAATCCAATCTAGACAAGGACGGAAATCCTACTATCTTCGATAACGAGACTGGTAGACCTAAGTTAATTTGGGTCGCATAAGAGCGATCTTATGAAAAATAAAATTTCTTTAATTGCTGGAAAGTCTCAATGAGACAATCAGCAGCGAAGACTATACAAGGCAGGTCATAATATGATAGCAGTATAGTAACGTTCAACGACTAGATTTTTAAATCGTAGATTATTAAATTAATCGAAATGGGAAATAACTTATGAAATATATTGTATATTTAACTAAAAATTTGGTGAACAAAAAAATATATATTGGAGTTCACGAAACAGATGATCCGTATGGTTGAGATTTTTATTTAGGGAACGGAGCCTTTGCAAACAAACCATCATCCTATAATAAATCAAAATACCCATTACACCAAGCAATGTTAAAGTATGGAGTTAAAAACTTTAAACGTGTAACACTAAAGGCTTTTGATACTTTACAAGAAGCACTTGATTTAGAAGCAATTTTAGTAGATGAAAAATTCATTCGACGTAAAGATACATATAATATTACGTTGGGAGGAGGTAAACCTCCAATTTTAAGTAAAGTTGTGTATCAATACGATTTAAATGGAAACTTTATTGCAGAGTTTAAATCAATGATAGAAGCATCTCAATCAACAGGATCTTATATTGAAGGTATTCGTAACGCAATACGTTTACATCGTACTTGTAATAATTTTTATTGGTCACATGATAAATTTGATACTTTGGATATATCAGAATACACAAAAACTGTTTATAAAACTAAAGTAATTGCATATAATGAAGATTTACTTCCAATTGGAGAATTTGAAAGTGTATCTGAAGCTGCTAAATTTTATGATTTTGACCCGCGCTCTATAACAAATGCTATACATGATAAACATAGATGTTTTGGAATATTGTTTGTTCCAGCATCTACATCAATCGATGCAGTAATTGAAGCGTGAAATAATTATGCAAAAATAAAACATAACGTTTATTGTTACGATGTAGTTACTGGTGATTTTCTTAAAGAATATGATAGTTTTAGACATGCTGCAGATGCAGTAAATTTAAAAACAACTTCTCCAATAAGTAGAGCTGTTAAAAACGGTACATCTGCTGGTGGTTGTTTATGATCATATTATAAAACTGATAATATTCTTAAAAATTCACAACCATTTGAATCTCCAAACCCAAAACAGATTGGACAATATGACGATAATGACACTTTAATAAAAGTATGAGATATAAAAGAATGTCGTAAAAAATATCCAAACGTCATACGTGTTTGTAGAGGTGTTAGAAACAAAGCTTACGGATACAAGTGAAAATATATTCAATAAGTTAAAGATATAGTCTGATCTTTATAGTGATATAAAGTTAACAATAATGATAATCACTTCGGATGGCGCTATTAGCCAGATTGAAAGATTTGCAACCAAGTTCGTCTTCTCCAAACTTACTGTAGCATGGTTACAGAAAGCTCTTGCTGCAATGAACGCTAAGGCTGATAAGCCTACTGGTAACTCTTACGCTTTCATTTGCAATAGCCTTATGTGGGATGACGCTCAGAGATGCATAGATCTCTTCCTTAAGGATCGTCACACTGACGGTGACTTCCTATGGTCTAAGGGTGCCAATGGATATATTTCTGCTGGTGCTACTTATGATACTTATATTTACGGTGGCAATAAAATTGGTTTCAAAGTTGACAGATCTCTTGATGTTGAATTCCCTGATAGAAAGTATGCTATCATGGTTGATTTAACTCCTGATTCTAGAACTGGTAAACCTGCTATCGCTAAGTATAGCTTTAAGAATACTGATATAGTTGAAAACTATATCCAAGGCGTAAAACACACCACTTGCGCCGCTTAGTAGTGATACTAAGAAAAATAAATTTCTCTAATTGCGGGAAATTCCATTAATTGGACAATCCGCAGCGAAGCATTAGGTTATTTAAGGCCCTAGGCAAATTCTAATGAACGTTCAACGACTAGCTCGGATGAGCTAAGATTTAATAAAAATTAATCGAAATGGGAAACAACTTAAAAAAGAAAAGTATTGTATATTTAACAGTTAATTTAATTAATTTTAAAATTTATGTAGGGGTACATGACATTGATCCAGATAATCCATGAGACGGATACTTAGGAAATGGAGTCAATCGATTTAGACCCAGCACAATCAAACATCCAAAAGAACCGTTTCATTTTGCGGTAAAAAAGTATGGATTTGATGCATTTAGAAGATTTACTATTGCAACCTTTGATACTAGACAAGAAGCACTACGATTAGAAGGCATTATAGTAAATGAAGAATTTGTTGCAAGAGAAGATACCTATAATGTAGCACTTGGGGGTGGCGATCCTCCAAAAAACAATAAGACTGTTTATAGGTATTCTTTAGATGGAGAGTTTATAAAACAGTACAATTCAATGCTTGAAGCTGCAGATGAGTGCGGTACACAAGTAAATTGTATTGGGAATGCAATTGAATTCAAAATACGTAGCGCAGATTGCTTTTGAACGGAGTATTATGTAGAAAAATTAGATGTTTCTAATTTTTTAAATACAACTCAAGTTAAAAAGGTCTATGCTTATGATTCTAATGGGAACTTTAAACTAGAATTTGATTCTATAAATGATTGTGCTAAACATTTTGAAGTTAATTTAGGCCCTGTACAAAGAGCAATTAAAGGGCAAACAAAAATTAAAAATCATTACATTAGTTTTGAAAAATTAAAGACTTTTTCAAAAAAAATTACCCAAAAACATTATGGTGATCCAATACATCAATATTCTTTAACTGGAGATTATATTAAGACGTTTAATTCTGTTGGAGAAGTTGTTAAGCAATTAGGAAAAACCTATCAAGGAATTCCAAATGCTATTAAATTAGGTGCAACTTGTGGTAATTATCAATGATCTTGAGAATTATTACCTAAAATGCCAAATAAAGAAAAAAATGTATCAAAATCTCGAAAAGTTGGACAATACACCTTAGATGGAAAACTTGTTAAGGTGTACGATACAGTTAGAGAATGTAGAAAGGATTTTGGAAATGTAGGAAAAGTTTTAAAAGGACAAGCTAATAGTGCAAAAGGATATACATTTAAATACATGGATTAAGTTGAAGATATAGTCTGATCTTTATAGTAATATAAAGTTAACATTAATTGAGGTGGACTTAACGGAATGTCCTCTGGTGAGGTTTCTAGCCCTGTTGCTGGATCCAAACTCATCATGTGGGGAACCGGTTCCATTGCTGTATTCAATCCTTATAAGTCTGTTGTTCTTATGAGCAACAAAACTCAGAATCCTTGGCTCTAATAGCCTTTTATAGATAAAGTGAAAGACCTCTCCTCGATGAGAGGAGAGGTTCTTTTATATAGATTCAGATTTTAACTAAATATATGGACTAATATGGAAAATAAAATAGTGACATTGCGTACTGTTTACAAACTTAAAGAATATCACTTTATGCCAACTAAGCAACCTAATGGATTGAATTGAGATTTTGTAAAACCTGTACGTATTGATAGTGATGGTTCTTCTTATATGGTACTTTCAGAAGCTGAACGTAATGATCCTCGTTCTGCATATTTTCTGCCAGAAGATTTGGACATTGTTGTAACAGAAGGTACTACATTTGACTTAAGTGATCCTTTGCAGTATAATAAGTGGATGGCTATTAAAGATAATGATTTGATTGCGCCCACTCGTGATTCAAAGGATGCAGATGGTAATTTTCTTATTGATGGTGATAAGAAGCGTTATGGTATTGCAGAACTTTATGTAGATATTGCTGGAGAGGATTCTGAACGCAGTATTAATCGTAGAAAACTTATTCATGAAGCAGAAGAATATGTTTTCAAGGACTCTGAAAATGGAATTCTTACAAAGTGTCGTTTACTTGGACGTAATATGAAAAATGCTCCATTTACTGATGCTAAAGATTATCTGCTTCAAGAGGCTGATAAACATCCTCAGAAGATAATTGATCTATATACTGGACAGGATTCTGGAATTCAGTTGATGCTTCTTGATGCCAAAGAAATGAACATTATTCGTAAGATTAATGGTTGGTGAATGTATGGTGAAACAAATCTTGGAGCAACTGATGAAGCAATGCTTACTTTCTTTAAGACACCTATGAATAAGCCAATCTTTGATGCACTTAAGAAACATGTTTATCCTCAATTTGCATTACAATTTGAAAATAATACAAATAATGATACAAAAGTAGAAGAACCAGAAATCAATCCTGGAAAAACTAAAAAGTCTGAAAAGTAAAAATCTGGATCTAAGTTTTAAAATAGACAAATGATAGACAGTCTATAATGTTTAACAATAAAATAATTGAATATATGACAGAACGTGATTTATATGACTACGCTTTAATTGAAATGAATAAAGTTGAAGCACCTAGTCTATTATTAGAAGACTTTAATTATTTTGTTAATAAGGCTGTCCAACAATATATAAACAAAGTATATAATCGATACGATATAAATCAACAATCTTCTGATGATTTACGAGTTTTAAAAGCTACTGTTCAAATTCCACTAACAAAAACACTCAATAAATTTTCTGGATACGGTAGAGTTGCAAATAAAGATAAATTTACTTATTTTGCTAATCTTCCAGATGATTATATGCATATTTTAAATTGTATAGTGGAATATGATGTCAAATCTTCATTTAAATGTTATACTGAAGGCGATCATGTTGATTTTCCTGCTCGTAGATTAACGGCAGATATGGCCGCAGGAATAATGCATAACTTTTATATGAAACCTGACTATAAACGTCCATATTTCTATATAAATAACATTTCTCCTGTTGGAGGTAGAATTGATGCAGTAGTAGATAATAAACTCAAAAAAGATGAATTAACTGATTCTATTAAAGACGAGGATACTCGTATGGCAAATGCCTCTAAAGTTAGATTAGAATTACGTTTTGGAGATGATGATACTGTTTTTGAACCAAAATATCTATATATCGATTATATTAAAGCCCCTATGTTTATCAGATTGACTTATGATGATATAACAAGCACTCATGATAATACAAGACCTCTTGAATTTCCTGATTATGTTTGTTATGAGATTGTAAATGAGTTGGTTAAATTATTGATGGAGAATGCTAGTGATCCACGGCTTCAAACCAATTATGCTGTTAATCAAACTGTTGCAGATCCTACTGCACCACAACCTCAAAGTCAATCTTCTAGGGATAAGTCTTAATTATTAACTTTTAAAATTTAGAAATTATGTTTCAGTACACACACGAATTAATTTTCAATTCTCTTACAATGCCAGACGGTACTCCTAGACTTGTTCGCAATGGTGGAGATAAAGGTCCTCTTACTATTAAGCGTGGTGGAGAATATTGAAAAGCTTTTATCCAAAATCAGAAGGTTTATAAGACTGAAGGACATGTTGGTAAGTATGAAATTCTTAAATTAGATGTTTCAAAACTTGTTGCAATGTTCCCTGGAGAAAATAGTGTTCCTATGGCTCCTGGTACTTATCAACTTAGTATGTTTGTCAAACTTCTTGATCCTCATGCTCTTTATGAGTTTGGGTATCCTAATTGGAATACTTTTGGTCGTCAGTTACTTATTGGATTTGATGTAACTCCTACTGATACCGCTGCTACAATTGCCGAAAAGATTTATGAATCCTTACAAATGGCAGTTCGTACAGAAGAATTTAAAGTTGGTGCACTTGATGAATCTGGAGAAACTCCAAAAGTTGTTGATTTTACTTCTGGTACAGTTGTTGCAATGCAAGCTAAGCATTATGCCATGAGATTTGATACTGTTGGAATTTCTTTCTATGATCAAACTACTTGTGATTCTTGTATTGGTGAATATTTACCTGCTATAGATATTTTCACCAATGAAGATGCTGCTAAGAATGCAGCTTCTGTAGCTGTTGAGGGTGTAGAACCTTTTGCTACTGGTGATTGGTTAATCCAGAATCTTCGTTTCCCGACTTATCCAAATATTCGTTATTGGGCTGTTGGTGATCAAGATCGTCCTACTCCTGGTGTGACTTATGTTCAGTTCTCATTTGCTTATGAATCACCTCGTCCTCAACTTGGAGGTCTTTCTGGTGTTGGTCAAGCTATGACTGCAGTAACTCGTCACGTTTACTATGTTCCTGAATCACTTGCTACTGAATTTGAACAAGCCTTCACCGATCTTGGTGTAAGTGTTGTAGCAACATCTACTGAAGTTACTGACGTTGATGCAAACCATATTCATACTCCAGATGATGCTGAAGGATTTACTCCTGGTGGAGCTCCTGTAACGCCTACTGAAAGTGGGGAAGGTACAGAAGGAGGAGAGGGAACTCATTCTTAATATAAATAATGACTAAAATGCGCACATCTAAGGCTGGACAAAAGACTCAATTAAAAGCAGATATTTATCCATTGCCTCATTGTAAATTTCATTATGAATGAGCAATATTAGCTGGTGAAAATATCGCTAGTGTTGATTCTAAAGGTGTTTTAACGGTAAGTTTAAACGCAGTTCCTGGTGATGTGTTTACTGTTAAAACTACTGCAGTGACAGAAGATCCATTTATTCAACCGATGGCAACAATCGTTGATTATCTTGTACAATAAAACATAAGAGCGGGTGGGAAGCATTCCCGCCTGCTCTTTTTTAATTTATATTGCCTATGACAATAGAACAAATAGCGTCAGCTGTTATAAATGATGTTGAAGCCGGACTTGTTGGTTTACATGAAAATATAACACTTTCGCAAGAACAAATTGAAGACGAAGTGGTTGCTAAAAGAGAAAGCACGATTCTTCAATGATGAAAAAAAGGTATCCTTCAAAAAGGCGATTTACTTATGGCAATTAACTGTGTTGTAGTAAATTGTAAAGATCCCATAAAATGCTGTAATAATTCAGCAGGATATTCTGAAAAACATTTTGAAATTCCGCAAACAATTGCTGGACTTGGAGAAGATTCTATTTATTGGGTTGGTTCTGCTGATAGAAAACAACAATATTCTGTATATTATTCTCCAAATCAAGCAAAATATCATAAATATAAGAAAAGAAGAGCAAATAAACCCTACGTTTATATTGAGAGAACTCCAAATGAAAATGGAATGTACGATGGATGAATTTTTAATCTTCCATATGTGAAAACAATTTCCATTATTGGAATTTTTAGAGATCCACGTCAATTAGAAAAGTTAGGATGTGATGGGAATTGTGATAATAGTGCAGGTGATTTTGGAAGTATAACTGATGAAGTAAAAAATCAATTAACTAAAGAAAAACTCTATTATTATCGCCAAGCACTCCAACCACCTCATAGAAATGATCAAACTGCTAGATAATTATGGAATTACTTAATATAAATTCTGCCTATGGACTCTGTGAGAGTTTATATGGTGTTACTCCAGATGAAAATGAATTTGAAGATTTAGCACTTGAGGCTTGGAGTAGGATTGGAACAAAGCACACCAGATTATATCGATTTGTAGGAAGTGTTGAGAATAAAACGTTAAAACTTCCGTGTAATTCTATAGGTGACGAACAATTAATTGAATCAGTTCATGTACCAATCCCTGATGCACAAACTACTAGTAATTCCACTAATCATCCATTCGAAAATATTTGAATTGAATCATATATCGACCATTGGATTAAACGTGACGATCCTTATTTTGAGAGAGGTAAATTGGTAAGATATGATGAAGGTGATCATGAATTATATTTCGCTCATGATTATCCTAAAGTTATGGTAGTATATCACGGAATTCTTGCAGATGATGAAGGACTTCCATTAATAAACGAAAAGGAGCAAAGAGCAATTGCTGCATTTATTGTATATCATTATCTTTACAAAGACGGAATTAAAAAACGTGATGCAAATACAATTAAATTAGCACAAGTTGTTAAAGAAGATTGACTTCGTGGATGTAATGCAGCAAGAATTCCAGAACATATGAGTCAGAATGATATGAATGCTATTTTAGATGCCAAAACATCTTGGAATCGCAAGAGTTATGGTAAATCATTTAAACCTCATATGTAATATGCCTCAAATCAGACATTATCGTACTACAGAATATTGTTTTACTGCAAAAGAGTTGTATGAAACAATTAATCCATCTAAATGGAATGTTACGGATACTCTTGCACAATCTCATGGACATAGGGACAGATACGTTTTATGTGGATATGTATTAGTTTATTTGTTCTACTTAATTTTTTTGGATATTATTAAAAATAACATTACCTTTGAATTTCCAATGACTGGCGGTTATAGTGCGTCTTTGTATGTTAAATGCTTTGCTGATGACGAATTCAGAAAATTATACGCCTGTGGAAAATTTTTAGGAATTGATTTTATAGCATCTGAATTTAAAGGATATCAAATCTTTTATCAATGACGATGTTATAATAAGATTAAAGAAAAACCAATCTACATTAATAATAAATTGAAATATTGGTTTTATAGTAAAATTAACGAAGGTAAACAATATTTTTAATGGAAATAGTTCACGCTGAAAAATATTACAAACAGATTCAAGAAAGATATCCTTACTTAAGTGAGAAACAAATAGATAAAATAGTAAAATATGGACTTCGCTCCTTTTTTGCACATAATAAATTTGGAGCAGACATTTTACTAAAATCACATTATTATACCGCATATGTTGGCAAATTATTTAATCAAGTTCAATTATTTGCTGTATATCGTATAATTAAAATGAAATTAAAACTTAGAATAAAGTATAAAAGATCTAAACAGCAATTTAATGGTAAATATTATTTTGGATTAAAGAAG
>OCTX012288713.1_pt1 | contig 15490 bp, 11 predicted proteins | sample 1539691 | NCBI WGS metagenome assembly OCTX01 (sample SAMN02144231, study PRJEB22623) | gut metagenome | biome: sheep rumen | host: Ovis aries | place: New Zealand | reverse complement strand
AGGGCTGCTGCCGGAATCGAACAAATACAGCGGCGGGACGGGGAAAATTCCTCCGGGAGCCCCGCCGCTTTTTAATGGCTTCCGCAAGACGGCATCCGGAACGGGAGGATGGCTGACCTCCGTCCGGGAGATTTCTTCAAGGCTTTTTTTCATAAAACCGTATCTGTATTCCGGGGATACTGATCCTTCGGAATATTCAGGTAGGGAATGACCACATGCGGCGGAAGGGCTTCCGCCAGATCCGTGATGGCTTTCGCCAGCGCATCGCAGATACGCTGCCTTTCCTCCTCTTCCGGGGCATCCGGATTGTACCGGACAGGATCCCCGAAATGGATGCTGTTCAGCCTCGGGGCGGTATACATGGGCACAAAGCAGAGGGCGGTTCCGGAACGGCGGTAAACCAGCCGGGCGATATCCACAAAGTGCTCCTGAAACCGGCAGAGAATCTGATTGAAGGGTTCCGCCTTCTCCGGAAAGATGACGATATCCGCTCCGGCACGCAGCCGCTCCATGGACAGGCGAAAGGTGGTCATGACGCGGGCGTCGCGATAGACCGGGATCGTATGGGCATGGGTAAAGACATATTCCGCCAGCGGCGCGATCCAGTGGCTGAGCATGCGGTAAAACCACTGCACGCTCCGGGGCTTCATGGACCAGAAATCCCGGAAGGCATAAGCAGGAACTTCTTTCCGGTTCATCATCTCCCCGACGCACCAGGTGGAATGGGGGCGGGGCATATAAAGCTCGGCGGCAATGGGACCGTACATCTGACAGTGGTTTCCGACGATCACGCAAGGTTCCTCCGGCAGCCGGTCCGTGCCGGCCAGCGTGTATTTCGGGGAGACCCGCCGGACTACCCACCGGATCAGGCGGAAGAACCGGGGATCCTGTTTCGATTCGTTTTCATCCGTTACAGGGGTCTGCATTGCTTATTCCTTTCCTTTGGCCCGGGCCCGGCTGTTGGTATCGATGGAATTCCCGAAGACGACAAACCGGTCATACAGATACTCAGTGACAAAATTGAGCAGCATATTCAGGATTGTGACCAGCATGCCGTTCCAGCCGCAGGTGCCCTCCAGGTAATTGCCCAGGAGCGTGGTCACCGGGGTGAATACCGCGTAATAGGCCGCCACCTTCAGCATGGCGACGGGTACATTGCTGGCGGAGCGGAAGGTGAATTCCCGGTTCAGCGTGAAGTTCCAAAGCACCGAGAGCACCAGCGCGATCAGATAGGCGACCCAGTATTCCCAGTGCAGCAGCTCATAGAGCACGGTGAAGGTGCCCAGCTCAATGGCACCGGCAGAAATGGAGAACAGCACAAATTTGCCGGTGCGGATCAGCTCGGAACGGGTCTCATCTTTCTTTTCCTGTTCTGTTTTCCGTTCTTTTTCGCTCATTTGTCTCACCTTGTCCTTCCATATTGATCGATAATCACCTGATAGCGTTCCAGCACCCGGGGAATCAGCTTTTCCCAGGAAAGGGGAATGGTCTGCCGGGCCGTTTCCCCGACCTGCCGGAGATCCGTTTCCCGGAAAATCCGCTGGATTTCATCCGCCATCGCCCCGGGAGAAGCCTCCGCCGTAAACCCGTTGACATCCTTCCGGATCGCGCCGGCGGCGTTGGAACCCGCCACCGCCAGGGTCGGAACCCCCAGCACCGCAGCTTCCCGTAAAACCAGGGGAGCATTGTCAAAAACCGACGGGAAGAATAACAGGTCCGCATTCAGGTAGACTCCCCGGAGCAGATCCCGGTCCCGGATCAGGCCGGTCATCAGCACCTGGTTTTCCGTCAGTCCCAGGGAAGCCGCATACCGGGCGATATCCTTCTCGTCCTTGCCGCTTCCGGCCATGACCAGGAACCAGTTGCTGCCCCGGTCACAAAGCAGCCGGAAAGCATCCAGGATCAGCTTCTGATTCTTATACCAGATCTGCTGCCCGACGAACAGCAGCAGATGCTTTCCCCGGGGGAGATGAAAGTACTCCGCCGCCCGGTCCCGGAGCTCCTGCGGATGATCCGGGAAGGCGGTATCCGTTCCGTTGGGCATGACGAAATACGGTTTGCGAAACCCATAGGAACGGAGCGTTTCCCCGGTCTCTTCTGAACAGGCCCAGACCTCGTCACAGCTTTCGTAGAGCCGGACGATCCTGTCCGTGACCTGCTTTGCGATGACGCGGCTCTTTGTGAATTCATAGATGGCGTCGTAATACTTGGAATGGAAGGTAGCCACCACCGGAACGCCTGTTTTCCGCCCCAGGGACGCCGCGTACCGCCCCAGCAGGGAAGGACTGTGCAGATGGAAAATATCCGGCTGCTCCCGGGCAATTTCCTCCGCCAGCTTTCCGTCCAGGGCGGGAACGGCGCTGGCATACCGGGAGAAGGGAACCCGAAAGGTCTTTGCAGTCAGGAGCCGATAAGGGAAAGCATATCCCTCCGGGTAATGCCTCTCCATGGCCGGACAGACCACTGCGGCGTTCATATGCGAGGCATACTCGTGCACCGTTTCCGTGACCCCGTCGATGACCGGGAAATAGTTATCGATAAACTGGATCGGATGCAGTTCCCGGCCGGCGCTCATGCTTCGTCTCCTCCCTCGGCTTTTCTCCTGCGCTTTCCCTGCAGGGCGTTGATCCCATAGACCACGGCACCGGCGGCGATAAAGGAATAATGGCAGAACAGCCGCCAGACAAGCATGGCCCAGAACACGCCTTCAGAACCCATGGCGGAAAACAGGAGATAGAATGCTCCTTCCGCCGCGCCGGCATTTCCCGGTGTCGGCACCAGGGCGATGGAAGCGTAGATATAGATCGTGGAGGTGAAAATGTGCAGGAAGCTGACCGGCGCGCCGAACATTTTCAGGACAAAGTAAGGCATGCTGCAAAGGGCGATCCGGTAAACCAGCGACAGGAGGAGCACCAGGCAGAGGACCAGACGGTTCTTCGCAATCACCGCCAGGCTGGAATGATAACTGTCCAGCATGTCCATGACCCGATCAGTGGATTGTTCCGGATTCTTCACCAGGCGGATCCGGCCCAGGAAGCGGATGACGGCGGTGACAATCCGCTTGATGGTCTTCGGCATGATGGAGAACAGGACCAGCAGGCACGGAATGAGGGAAAAGAGCAGCAGGCCGAACCAGCCCGTATAGCGGAACGCCTCCAGCTCCACGGAATGGGAAGAAAAGAAAGCTGCCAGGGCCAGGAGAATGAAGCCGGCCTGCATGGTAACATAGCCGGTGATGGTCATGGCGCTGGATGCCCCGTCCGAATATCCGTGACGATGGAGCCAGAGAATCTGGAAGGGCTGTCCGCCGGCCCCGGAGGGGGTGATGCAGTCGTAATACTTGCCCAGGGCGGCCGTTTCAAAAGCGATGCGGAAGGAGACCTTTTCCCCCAGAGAACGCATCATCAGCAGGTATTTCAGCGATTCCGCAAGGAACAGGACCGCCAGGCAGGCGGCCGTACAGCCCAGGAAGAACAGGGCACGCGGGGTAAAATGAAGTTCGATGGTCCCGCCGGCGCTGCCCGAAAACTCATTGACGGCGGTGGCGGCAATAACGGCAATATTGATCAGGACAAACAATACGGTCCAGAGCTTTTTCTTCTTCGGGGCAGGTTGGCGATCGTTCACGTTCTCTGTCTCATTTCTTTCAGTATCGGCAGGTGATTCAGCAGCCGGGGATTCCACACCCGGAACAGCACGAACAGGTCCGGGAGTAACCGGCCTGGACGAGATCCGGACAGAACCTGTTTCCCCCGGAACTCATCCTGCCTATTTTATCACGAGTCTCCGGATCGCTCAACCGTTAATCCGGGCAGCGAGATGCCTGAGACACTGGCTGGATTTTCCAGTTGATTTTTCTTTTTCTTTTGCCGGATCTGTGATAGAATGAACGAAGATTCAGCGAAGAACTTATCGGATCCGGCAACTGCGCCGCAGCGGACGGCTTTTGTGAGGAAAACATGAACTATACAGACCTTTCCGGAATCTGGAACTGCGAGATCCCCGGGCAGCATGCGCCACTGCGCCTGCCAGGCACGCTGGATGAAAACAGCATCGGTTTTCCTGACGATCCCCGGCATCAGTGGAAGGCGGAGGAAGTGCGGCGCATCGGCTTCTGGCGGGAAGGGGATCCGATCGTTACCCGCCTGACCCGGAAATATATTTTTGAAGGCACCGCGGAAATCTCCCGCACGGTGGAATGGAACCCGCCGGAGGGAAAGCGTGTGTTCGTGGAGGTGGAACGGGCCAGGCAGCTGCGCCTGCTGGTGAACGGGACTGAGGCGGAGCCGGTCCGGCCGGGCTGCCTGTCCGCACCGTACACGTTTGAAGTGACCGGAAGGATGACCGGCCGGGACCAGCTGCGGTTCCTGTCCGACAACCATTATCCGGGGTGGCCGCGGGACGCGATTGTGTATTCCTCCGCTGCCTCGGATGAAACCCAGACCAACTGGAACGGATTGCTGGGGTATATCCGGATCCGGACCGAGGAACCGGTTTTTGTGTCCGGCATGCGCGTATATCCCCTGGAGAATTTCCTGCGCGTGATCGTTGAAACGGACGCTGCCTGCCCGTGGGAGGGCATCCTGCACATCGCCTCCGACGCGCTGGCGGAGGCAGCGGACCGGCCGGTCCGGGTGACGCCGGGAAGACATGAATACCGGTTTGACCTGCCGCTGAATCCCGCGGCGAAACGATGGGACCTGGCGGAGGGAAACCTGTATGAGCTTACGGTTTCAGCGCCGGGGCTGGACAGCCGCACCGTGCGGTTCGGCGTCCGCAGCTTCCGGGCAGAACAGGGCCATTTTACCCTGAACGGGCGCCGGATCTTTCTTCGGGGAGAGGCCAACTGCGCCGTTTTTCCCGAGACGGGATACTGTCCCATGGACAAGGAAACCTGGAAGGAAATCCTGGAGAAATACCGGGCTTACGGCGTGAACTGCATGCGGTTTCACAGCCACTGCCCACCGGAGGCAGCCTTTGCCGCCGCGGATGAGGCAGGCATGCTGATGCAACCGGAGCTGTCCCACTGGGATCCGGCCCATGCCTTTGAAACGGAGGAGGCCAGACGGTACTACCGGAACGAGCTGGAGCAGATTCTTCGACAGCTGGCCAACCATCCGTCCTTTGTGATGCTGACTTTCGGAAACGAGCTCCAGGCCGGCGAAACGGGCCGCGCTTTTATGAATGAGCTGCTGCGACAGGCGGAGGAGACCGACGCCACCCGCCTGTACGCCAATGCATCCAACGCATTTTACGGGGAGAAAGGCGCGGATCCACGAAGCGGTTTTTATACTTCGATGCAGTTCCCTGACGCGGACATGCGGGCCACCTGCGACGGCATGACGGGCTGGCTGAACCGGGAAGCCCCGAATTCCTGCCGAGATTACAGCGAAGCGGTGAAGGCGCTGCGCAGGGAGACGGATCAGCCCGTTTTCTCCTTTGAGGTCGGACAGTATGAGGTGCTGCCGGATTTCGGGGAGATTGACTGCTTCCGGGGGGTGACCCTGCCGGAGAACCTTCGGCATATTCAGGAGAAGGTCCGGGAGAGAGGACTGGAATCCGTCTGGCACCGCATGACGGAGGCGACCGGGGAGAGCGCGCTGCTGTGCTACCGGGCAGAGGCCGAGGCGGCGCTGCGTACAGAGGGATACAGCGGGATTTCCCTGCTGGGCCTGCAGGACTTTCCCGGCCAGGGAACAGCCCTGGTCGGCATGATGAACACCCACCTCCGGCCTAAGCCCGGGGATTTTGCCAGGCCGGAAAGGTTCGCTGCTTTTTTCCGGGATGTACTGCCCCTGGTATTGCTGGAAAAGTACACCTGGACCGCAGGGGAAACCCTGCAGGCGCAGGTGAAGATCGCGAACTACGGAAAGCAGGACCTTTGCGGATGCACTGAATGGACCTTGGAGGGAGAGGACTTCCGGACGCGGGGCCGGCTGGCGGAATGCACCGCACCGGCGGGAAGCCTGACCGCGGCGGGAGGAGAGATCCGCGCAGCGCTGAACGGCATTCGGGAAGCGAGCCGGCTGACGCTGACGGTGGATTTCCGCGGGAACCGGAACGAATATCCCTTGTGGGTTTACCCCGATGAGCCGGTGAATTGTCCCGGAGCCGTGTACGAATGCCGCATCTTCGACGCGAAGGCGGAAAGCGTACTGCAGGAGGGCGGGATCGTTTACCTGGCGCCGGACAGCACGGAGGAAGCTATTCCCCGTTCGATCCGGGGACAGTTCAGCCCGGATTTCTGGTCGGTATGCACCTTTCCGCACCAGGCGGGAGGCATGGGCCTGCTGATCAATGAAAAGCATCCGCTGTTCAGGCATTTTCCGACGGAGTTTTACGGAAACTGGCAGTGGTGGCCGATGGCCGGCCGGCAGGCGATGATCCTGCCTGAAAGGATGGACACCATCATCACAGAAATGGATTCCTGCGCTTTCCTGCGGCCGATGGCCATGCTGTTTGAATGCCGGTGCGGGGCAGGCCGGATGCTGGTTTCCTCCCTGGGCCTGCATGAGCTGCAGCAATATCCTGAAGCCCGGGCCCTGCAGCGGGCGATTTACCGATACCTGGATTCCGGTGCGTTCAATCCGCGCCAGCAGGTGTCCCCGGACGAGATCCGAAGCATTTTCCGGCGGCCGGCGCCCTGAGGGCGGGGCCTCAGTCCGTCCGGCTGTCCCGGCGGTTGCGCAGGGCGATTTCATCTGCGGTCTCAGGCCGGTCCCACCCGGCCAGGCCGACGGTGGTGGTCTGGCGAGCGTCGTCCCGCAGGTTCCGCCATTCGGAAGGCGTGCACCGGGTATATTCGATAAAGTGCCGGTTGAAACAGCTCAGGGAGATATATCCCACCTTCTCCGCGATTTCGGAGACGGGCGCGTTGGTACTGCGCAGCAAATCGCAGCTTTTCATCATGCGGACCTGGTGCAGATAGGACAGGGGATTGGTGCCCAACTGCTGCTGGAACAGGCGGCGGAAATGCGTCGGACTGATATGGCACAGCTCCGCCAGGTATTCCTGGGGAAACCGCTCCATATAGTGCCGGTTCACATACTCCAGGGCGGGGGAAAGCTCGGAAAACACGAGGCGGGCGGCATCGGACTGGCTTTCATCCGCGGAATAGACACGGAACAGGCGGAAAAAGAGCGCCTCACAGGTACCGTGAATGACTGCCGCATAGCCGGGATCCTCCCGGGCGGCTTCCGCAATCATGCTTTCCGCCAGGACTTTTGCCCAGGGATAATCGGCCGAAGGCAGGATCAGGTGGCAGTCCGCAAACATCTGCAGGAATTTCCGGGGCGCGGCAGCTTTTTCCGCTGCACCTTCCCCGAGCAGCCGCTCCGGATCCAGATGAATATATTCCCAGACGCTGCCGGCGGCAGGATCCGACCAGGTGGTATGCGGTACATTCCGCGCCACAAAGAGCACATCGCCGCCCCGGAAGGGGACTTCCTCCTCGCCGAAATTCATCCGGCCGCATCCGGAAAGGCACAGGCCGATCTCAAAGCAGTTATGAATATGCAGCCGGCTGCTTCGGACGGAGCTGATATTCCAGTTCATACGGTTGTGGATCTGAACGGGAAGACTCCCGGGAAAATCGTAATTGCGGTATTCAATTATGCTGTGTCTCGGCCTGGCCATGCGGCTGCCTCCTTCCGGAATAAGTATACCGAAAAGGGTTGTTTCTGACAAGCAAAAAAAGCATAAACTATCCGAAAACATGACATTTCGGACCTTTTTTGACATGATTTTACGTTTTCGGATAGTTCTCAAAGAATTTATGGTTGAAATTAGTCAGTATATGGGCGAAACTGGAATTGCACAGACAGGGTTACGATTCTACAATAGTATCATCCAAACGTTACAACTGAGGAAGGAGAAACGACATGAAGGCGAAAGCTGCCATCCAGCCATCCCTGCGTGAAAGAACCAGCTGGCGGAAAGCCTTTCAGCGGGACTGGCATCTTTACCTGATGCTGCTGATTCCCGTGGCGCTGGTGATCCTGTACAATTACGCGGCTTATCCGGGCCTGCGGATGGTTTTCCTGGATTACAAGCCCGCCAAGGGATATGACGGCAGCAAGTGGGTTGGCTGGGGAACCTTCCAGAAGGTTTTTGCCGATAAGGATTTCAGCAAGGCGCTGACCAACTCCATCGTCTTCAACCTGCTGGACCTGCTGGTTTCCTTCCCCATGCCCATCATCCTGGCGCTGATGCTGAATGAACTGCGGTTCCCCCGGTTCAAGAAGGTGACCCAGACGGTGCTGTACCTGCCGCATTTCCTGAGCTGGGTCATTATCGGGTCCGTAGCCTACCAGCTGTTCAAGCCCTCCTCCGGCATCATCAATGTTTTATTGATGAAACTGGGATGGATTGAACAGGGCATTCCCTTCCTGACTGAAAAAACCCACTGGGCCACCACCTACCTGCTGATCGGCGTATGGCAGGGCATGGGATGGGGAACCATCATCTACCTGGCCGCCATTACCGGCATCTCCGGGGAACTGTACGAGGCGGCCATGATCGACGGCGCCAGCCGGATGCAGCGGATCTGGCACATTACGCTGCCGGGTATCCGCTCCACTATCGTGGTGCTGCTGATTATGAACCTGGGCAAGATCATGGGCAGCAACTTTGAACGGCTGGACGTGTTCGCCAATACCCAGGTCCGGGACTACCAGTACCAGCTGGCCATCTATATTTACGAAAAAGGCCTTGCCAACGGGAAGTTCAGCATGGCCACCGCCGTCGGCCTGTTCCAGTCCCTGGTGGGGCTGATGCTGGTGCTGATCAGTGACCGCTTCGCCAAAGCCCTCGGCGAAGACGGCCTGTTGTGAGGAGGTGAGCGGGATGGCAAAGAACAAAGTCCGTGATACCGATAACAGTACCATTAACGACGGATCCCACGCGATCCATAAGTTTACCATCGGGGATTTCCTGATCATCCTGATCCTGGTGATCCTCTGTCTCACCTGTATCCTGCCTTTCATCCACCTGGCGGCGAAATCCATCTCCAGCAACACCGCGGTAATGCAGCGCTCCGTTTTCCTCTGGCCGGTCGGCATCAACTTTGACGCCTATACGTCCATTTTCCAGGACGGCAGCCTGGTGCGCTCTTTCCTGTACAGCGTGATGGTGGTGGTTATCTTTACGCTGATGGGCATGATCGTCTGTACCTGCGCCGCGTACCCGCTTTCCAAGAAGCGGCTGAAGGGACGGGCATTCTTTACGGTTCTGCTGATGATTCCCATGTATTTCAACGCCGGCCTGATTCCCACCTACCTGCTGTACAAGGACCTGGGATTGCTGAACAACATGTGGGTGCTGATCCTGCCGCTGATTTATTCGTCCTATAACATGCTGATCATGAAGAACTTCTTCCAGTCCACGATTCCGGACACCCTGGAGGAGGCAGCCTTCCTGGACGGCGCCAACAATTTCCAGATTCTCTTTAAGATTGTGCTGCCCCTGTCCATGCCGATTATCGCGACGCTGTCGCTGTTCTACGCGGTGGGCCGGTGGAACGCCTACGCGGACAACAAGTACTACATCACCAGCGAAGGACTCAAGATGATCCAGTATAAGCTGTACCAGCTGGTGTCCTCCGCCACGGAGGCCCAGAACGCCACGCTGTCCGAGGCTATTGAGGTCAAGAGCACGCCGGAAGTGCTCCAGGCGGCCTGCATCATGTTTGCCACCCTGCCGATTATCTGCATTTATCCCTTCCTGCAGAAGTACTTCGTGAAGGGCGTCATGATCGGAGCGGTTAAAGGATGAACCTCTGACGACCGCCGGTGGCGGAAAACTAAACGGATTTAAGCCTGAGAACAGGCTGAATCATATAAAAAAAGGAGGAACCAAAATGAAAAAGTTTCTTGCTCTCATCCTGGCCGCGATGATGCTGCTGGCCTTGGTGCCCGCCGCTTCCGCGGATGTCCCCGCCGACTGGGCTCCCTTCGGGGAGAACGTCACCATCAGCATTGCGGTGTATGACCGCGGACAGGAAGGCGTGCCGCCGGTGGAAGACAACTATTGGACCAAATGGATCCAGGAGAACTTCGGCGACAAGTACAACATCACCGTGAAGTACGTCGCGATTCCCCGGACAGACGTCATGAACAAATATTCCATGCTGGCCGCGGCGGGAGACCTGCCTACCGTCATGATGGAGTATGATTATCCGAAGGTTTCCCAGTGGGCCAACGACGGCTACCTGAAGGCCTTCAACATGGACGACTTCGCGAAGGTTGCTCCCACCTACTATCAGCGGATGGTGGACAACAACCAGCTGGGCTTCACCCAGATCAACGGCGAGACCTATCTGGCCGCAGCCCTGCGCCCCTATTATGACACCACCTACACCTTCCAGACCTTCGTCCGGATGGACTGGCTGGAGCAGGTCGGATATGACCATGTGCCCGTGACCACCACGGAATACAATGAAGCCATGCTGAAGATCAAGGAAGCCGGCATCTGCGAATATCCCGCCGGCGGCGAAATGATCAACGGCCTCGGCTCCGACCAGAACTACGCCTGGCGCACCTGGCCCCTGAACGAGGAAGAGTGGGCCATGTACGGCGACTATAACATTCCTTCCCTGGGCTGGGAACCCAACAAAAAGTTCCTGAAGAACGAGAACTACAAGTTCAACGCCGGCCTGACGAATCCTGAATACTACCTGACCAATTCCGAGGATGCCAAGGCCAGCTTCATCAACGGTAAGGCCTATTCCTACTCTGGATATATTTCCGCCAACATCGACTGGCTGACCGCCTTCTATGAAGCCAATCCCGATGCCAAACTGGCCATCGCTCCCGTGAGCACCGTCATCGACGAAGCTGCCGGCACCAATCCCGGATACCGGACGGACAACCCCTTCGGCATGATGGTCGGTTTCAACGCGAATGCGACCGACGACGAGCTGAAGGCTGCCTGGATGTACATGGAATGGCTGACCCAGCCAGAAAACCTGTTCACCTTCCAGTGGGGCGTTGAAGGCGAGACCTACAACCTGGACGAAAACGGCCTGCCCGTCTCCGTCAGCGACTACAACGGCGAATACAAGATGGGCTTCAACAACAACAAGGACTACTGGTGTGTGACCATCGAAGCCCGCCAGGCCGGTACCATTGAGGAAATGATTAGCAACAACATGCCGCACGACCTGCCCCAGGATTTCACCCAGGACGTGATCGACTGGTACAACACCAAGTGCAAGGTCCGGGATGCCGGCTGGGCCATCGACAACGCCAAGTTCGGCGTGGTCATCGAATCGGAAGCTGAATACCAGACCTCCCTGGTGGAGAAGTACAAGGAATTCCGCGACAAGCTGACCATGTGCGCGCCTGAGGAATTCGACGCCCTGTATGACCAGCTCGCAGCGGAATACGCCGAAGCCGGCTACCAGGCCATCGCCGAAGAACGCCTGGCTGCCTATCAGGCCGGAAATTCCACCAAGATGCTGAACAAGGAAGCTTCTGAAGTGGCTGCCGACTGATTCTTTCCCTTGTCTCAATGACCCGAGGGGCCGGGGCCCGGTGGCCCCGGCCCCTCTCTTTTTTCAGACTCGACAACATTTTTCGGAAAGCGGGGATCATATGAATTCATATACGAAAGGCGGATTTACCCTGCCCGGTGAGGCAGGATATGAAAAGCTGACGCTGGAAATGGCGGAGAAGTGGGGCGCGGACGTGATCCGGGACAGCGACGGCACGAAGCTTTCCCCGGAAATCACCGAAGCCGGATATAAAATCTATTCCACCATCTGCATCATCCGGGAGCACAATGAATTTGCCAGGCAGCATCCGGAAACGCAGCAGCAGACCTTCCTGTTTTCCGAACCGCGGACCGCAACCGGAGAAACGACAGAGATCCGGCCCCTGGACGGATACTTCGCGGAACAGTTTGCGCTGAACGATTCCGCCGAAGCCATGGCCTACTGGCAGGTCTGGGACCGGACCGCGGACCGCCTGCTTTCTCCGGAAGAATGGGAATATACTGAAGGCCGGGTGACGCTGCGGCACTGCATTCCGTATCACCGTTATTCCGTTTCCTTCCTGGCCTGGCGTATCTGGGAAGAGATCAACATGTACAACCACACCACCAACCACTGGACCAGCGAGCACCTGCGGCAGCTGGATCCGCGGCATCCCCTGGCCTGGGAATACCTGCAGGAGTGGCTGAAGCGGTGGTGCCGGGAGAATCCGCAGACGAACGTGATCCGGCTGACTTCCCTGTTCTACAACTTTGTATGGATTTTCGGCAGCGACCTGCGCCGGCGCACGCGTTTTACGGACTGGGCCAGCTATGATTTCACCGTGAGCCCGGCGGCCTTGAAGGCCTTTGAGCAGGAATACGGATATGCTTTGACGGCAGAGGATTTTATCAACCGGGGGCGGCTGCAGGCGACCCACCGTCCGCCTACCGCCCATAAACGGGATTACATGGATTTCATCCAGCGCTTTGTGGCGGAAAAGGCCAAGAGACTGGTGGAAATCATCCACGAATGGGGCAAGGAGGCCTATGTTTTCTATGACGACAGCTGGGTCGGCATGGAGCCCTACGGAAAATATTTTGCCTCCATCGGCTTTGACGGACTGATCAAGTGCGTTTTCTCCGGATTTGAATGCCGGCTGTGTGCCGGGGCAAAGGTGCCGGTGCATGAGCTTCGGTTCCATCCCTACCTGTTCCCGGTGGGGCTGGGCGGGCTGCCAACCTTCTCGGAGGGCGGACATCCGGAAGCAGACGCCATGGCCTACTGGCTGCATGTACGCCGGGCACTGGCCCGGGAGAGCGTGGACCGGATCGGCCTGGGCGGCTACCTGCACCTGACTATCGGCCAGGACGCTTTCAACGACGCCATCGCGGAAATGGCAAAAGCGTTCCGGCACCTGAAGGCGCTGCACGCGCAGGGAGCTCCGGCAGAGCTTCCCGTGACGGTAGCCGTGCTGCACAGCTGGGGTTCCCTGCGGTCCTGGACCCTCAGCGGGCATTTCCATGAGACGGACCGGAATCCGCTGATCCATATCAACGAAGCGCTGTCCGGCCTGCCGGTGAAGGTCAAATTCATTGATTTTGAAGACGTGCGGAAAGGCGCACTCCGGGATGCGGATGTGCTGATCAACGCCGGCCGGGCGGGGGACGCCTGGAGCGGCGGGGAAGCCTGGCAGTGCCCGGAAATCGTCAGTGAGATTACACGTTTCGTTTATGAGGGCGGCGGCCTGATCGGCGTCGGGGAGCCCTCCGCGGCAGAAGGGAAGGACACCCGGTTCGCGCTGGCGCATGTGCTGGGCGTGGACCAGGATGACGGCGCCTATGCCTGCCATATGCCGTGGGAATTCACGGAGGAGATGGCGGAACCCTTCTTTGTGGCCGGGGAATCCCTGGGAATGACCGGCGGCATTCGGCTGACGGATCCGGACACCCGGGTGCTGAATGCCCGCGGGGACACGCCGACGCTGACGCTCCATGCCTTCGGAAAAGGAAAGGCTGTCTATCTGGGCGACTTTTTCTACAGTCCGGCCGGGGCAAGGATGCTGCTGGAGATCCTGCTGTACCTGACCGGCACAGACGGAAGCGCCGCGGGACTGACCGACCAGTTCCTGGCGGAATGCGCCTGGTTCCCGGAATCGAAAACGCTGGTGGTTATGAACAACAGCGATATGCCGATGGATGTGAAGATCGCCCTGCCCTTCGGGTCGGTGCAGGCGCATCCGGAGGCGGAGGAAATCTGCTTTATCCCCGTCGGGGAATGAACTGAAAACTGAAGAGAAAACCGCAAAGGAGGCAGCACCATGTATCAGGCCAATGAGAACCGATATCAGGAAATGATCTATAACCGCTGCGGCAGGAGCGGACTGCTCCTGAGCGCCATGTCCCTGGGGATGTGGCATAACTTCGGATCCGGCGCTTCGTATGCCAACATGGCCGATATGGTTACCACGGCTTTCGACCTGGGCATTACGCATTTTGACCTGGCGAACAATTACGGCCCGGTTCCCGGGGCTGCGGAGGAAAACATGGGCAGGATCCTGCGCCGGGAGCTTTCCGCCTACCGGGATGAGCTGATTATCTCCACGAAGGCAGGATACGAAATGTGGCCCGGCCCCTACGGAGACCACGGATCCAGGAAATACCTGCTGGCTTCCCTGGACCAGAGCCTGCGCCGGATGGGACTGGAATACGTGGATATTTTCTATCACCACCGGCCTGACCCCGACACCCCCATGGAGGAAACGGCCAGCGCCCTGGACGCCGCCGTTCGCAGCGGGAAGGCCCTGTATGTCGGCGTTTCCAATTATACGCCGGAGCAGACTGTGAAAATGGCCGGACTCCTTCGGGAACTGGGCACGCCGCTGACCATCCATCAGCCGCGGTACAACATGCTGGACCGGGAATTCTTTGAAGAGCTGGAGCCTACCCTGGCCAAGGAGGGAATCGGCTCCGTCTGCTTCTGCCCGCTGGCCCAGGGACTGCTGACGGACAAATATCTCCACGGCATTCCTGCAGATTCCCGGGCTGCATCCTCGTCCCCCTTCCTGCAGGAAAGCCGGATTACGGAAACCCTGCTGAATAAGGTGCGGGCGCTGGGCGAAATCGCGCAGCGGCGCGGACAGAGCCTGGCGCAGATGGCGACGGTCTGGGATCTGCGGAATTCACTGACCTCGGTGATCCTGGGCGCTTCCCGGGCCTCCCAGATCCGGGAGAACGTGGAAGCCCTGAAGAACAAGGACTTCACCGCGGAAGAACTTGACGAAATCGACCGGATCCTGAAATCCTGACGTTCAAAAAAACGAAATGAAGCATGCCGGAGGAGCGGACCGGATATGACCAGAATGTTTCAAACCCACCGGATCCGGAAGAGCCGGGAGGCCGATCCGGTCTGGATGCTGATGACCCCGGACGAAGGCGGACTGGAACAGCCGGAGAAGACGGTGGTTCCGGGCGTCTGGGAATCCCATCCCCGGCTGCGGAATTACCGGGGCAGGGGAATCTATGAACAGGTGATCCGCTGCGGGGGCAACGTCCGCTTTTTCTTCGGCGGCGTCAGCTTCCGGGCCCGGGTCACCCTGGACGGCCGCCTGCTGGCGGAGCATTACGGGGCGTATACCGGATTCGAAGCGGCGGCGGCCGGGGTGCAGCCGGGGGAGCACATCCTGCGCGTGGAAGCGGACAACCGATTCGGGGACGATTCCGCACTGCATATTCCAAATGACTATTACGCCTACGGCGGAATCAGCCGGCCTGTGCTGATCGAAGAGGTGCCGGACGCGTATATTACCTATTGCCACGCACGGCCCCTCCGGACGGAAAACGGATGGAAGGTGAACCTGGAAACGGGGGTCCGGAACCTGTCCTCCCATGCCATGGACGGGATCGTGGCCTGGATCATAGACGGAAAGGAAACCCGGCAGTCCATCCATCTGCCGCCGGGGGAGGACGGAATCTTCCGGGCGGAGATTGCCTGCGGACAGGTGCGGGAATGGTCCCCGGAGCA
>OCTX012205426.1_pt1 | contig 15490 bp, 12 predicted proteins | sample 1539691 | NCBI WGS metagenome assembly OCTX01 (sample SAMN02144231, study PRJEB22623) | gut metagenome | biome: sheep rumen | host: Ovis aries | place: New Zealand | reverse complement strand
TGTGATCCCGTTGGGATTCAAACCCAAGACCTTCAGAACCGGAATCTGACGCTCTATTCAGCTAAGCTACGGGACCTGCAATAATTGTATGTTTGCAAAATTGCATGCAAAGATACAAAAAAGAAGTGAAAAGTGAAAAGTCAGAAGTGAAAAGTTTGGAGAATTATATTCTTTTAAGTGTTGGTGAAAAGTGCAAGATGATAGCCGATAAATAACTTTTTATGTCATTTTGCAAAATATTTTGGCTTTTTGCTTGCTTGTCAATATAAAATTAGTACCTTTGCAGACGCAAAATGTAAAAAGGTTAAATTGTAAATCGTTAAATAGTAAATATACAAGATGAGTCAACTGATTAAGCCAATCGACTATCAGTCTCTGCTCGATGCCAAGCAGACGGAGCAGGGTATCAAGATGATAAAGGAATTTTTCCAGCAGAATCTTTCCACCGAACTGCGTCTGCGTCGCGTGACGGCTCCGCTTTTTGTGCTGAAGGGACTGGGCATCAATGACGACCTGAACGGTGTTGAGCGTGCAGTGACGTTTCCCATCAAGGACCTGGGTGATGCACAGGCTGAGGTAGTGCACTCATTGGCAAAGTGGAAGCGCCTGTCACTGGCGGAATATGCTGTGGAGCCTGGCTATGGCATCTATACCGATATGAATGCCATTCGTGCTGATGAGGAGTTGGATAACCTGCACTCGCTGTATGTCGACCAGTGGGACTGGGAGGCGGTCATCACCAAGGAGCAGCGTACCATCAGTTTCCTGAAGAATGTTGTGAAACGCATCTATGCTGCTATCCGTCGTACGGAGTATCTGACATGCGAAACCTATCCGCAGATTAAGCCCTTCCTGCCTGAGGAGATTCACTTCATACACGCTGAGGAATTGCTGCAGATGTATCCTGACAAGACTCCCAAAGAGCGTGAGGATGCTATCTGTGAAAAGTATGGCGCAGTATTTATTATAGGTATAGGTGGCAAGTTGTCGAATGGCGAGAAGCATGACGGCCGTGCACCAGACTACGATGACTGGTCGACGGTGGGCGAAAATGGCCTGCAGGGTCTGAATGGCGATATCCTTATCTGGTATCCAGTGTTGGGACGCTCGTTTGAGTTGTCGTCCATGGGTATCCGTGTGGACAAGGAAAGCCTGTTGCGCCAATTGGCCATTGAAAACAAGGAGGAGCGTAAGACCCTGTATTTCCACCAGAAACTGTTGAATGGTGAGTTGCCACTCTCTATTGGTGGTGGTATCGGTCAGAGCCGTCTCTGCATGGTGCTGTTGCACAAGGGTCACATCGGTGAGATACAAGCCTCTATCTGGCCTGAAGACATGCGTAACGAGTGTAAAAAACTTGGGATGACGCTGATATGATGTAAGATGTCAGAAGGCTGATGTAAGATATTAGGCTAACTCAAGATTTAGAAGCTCCCTCAATTTCGCGATTGAGGGATTTTCTTTTTCCATTTGTTCGTATTGTTCGCGACGTGATAGGATAGGGGCTACCTCTTCTTTGTCCGCAAGACAAAGGCTGAGGGTGATTGCTTTGTTGTGCAGATATGTCTTTAGGGTGGCAATGATGCTACCTTTTATTTGTTCCAACTGGTCGAGGGCTACCTGATTGTCTGCCGTCACTTCTACATTGGGGAAATCGGTAATGACAGGATTCATGTTCTTCATACGCGTGGCGATGCCGCTCAATTTCTGTGGCATGCGGTTGCACATGAGCATCCATTGTAGTTCCAGGTCTTGCTGGCTGAAGGTGTGCTCTTCGTCCTTGGGCGCCGCATTGGGGTCGGAAGCATCGAAGGTACCAGGAATGACCGTCATCTTCTTGGGGCGCGTATTTTGCAATACGTTCTTGAACGACATGCTGACGGTCGACTTTAGCGTCGGACGCTTGGAAGCGGACTGGCTGGAAGGATTAGGAGCACTTGCTGTACTTGTTGTACTTGTTGGCGTGGTACTAGGCACCACACGCTCAGCAGCAGCTACCTGCGGAGCTGCTTTCTTTGGCTGAACGGTTGATGTCAGTTGCTTAAACAGGGATTTCAATCTTCTGGGCTTACGCCCACTGCCAACACTGTCGTCAGGCTGTGTGATCTGCGCTATCTCGATGAGTGTTAGTTCCACCAGCAGGCGTTTGTTGCTTGACTGGCGGTAGTTGATGTCGCACTGGTTGATGAGTCGCAGAGCCTGATAGAGGAAAGGTATCTGGCATTTCTGAGCTTGTTGCTGATAGCGCTCTCGTTGTTGGTCGCTGACTTCCAACAAAGGCAGTGTCTGTGCGTCGCGAGCCATCAGTACGTTGCGCACATGCTTGGCAAGACCTTGTATGAGCAAGCCACCATCGAAGCCTTTGTTGATAACGTTGTTGAGCAGTACCATGATGTCCATCGCCTTGTTTTCCAGGGCGAGGTCTATAATGCGGAAGTAGTTGTCTGCATCCAGCACGTTGAGGTCTTCAATGACCTTCTGGTAGGTGATGTTGCCCTGGCAGAATGATGCTGCCTGGTCGAAGATGCTCAAGGCATCGCGCATACCACCGTCAGCCTTCTCGGCAATGACGGCCAGTGCTTCTTCCTCGACTGTGATGTTCTCCTGTTGGGCCACCTTTTTCAAGTGGTCGATGGTGTCGCGTACCGTCATACGCTCGAAATCGTAGATTTGACAACGACTCAGGATGGTGGGCAGAATCTTATGCTTCTCCGTTGTTGCCAGGATGAAGATGACATGTGCGGGTGGTTCTTCCAGCGTCTTCAGAAAGGCATTGAAGGCAGCAGTCGACAGCATGTGTACCTCATCGATGATGAATACCTTGTACTTACCCACCTGCGGTGGTATGCGGGTTTGCTCCATTAGCGTTTTGATGTGCTCAACGGAGTTGTTGGAAGCAGCGTCGAGCTCAAAGATGTTGAATGACCGCTGCTCGTTGAAGGCCTGGCAACTCTCGCACTGTCCGCAGGCCTCACCGTTTGCCGTTGGTGACATACAGTTGATGGCCTTGGCAAAGATACGTGCACAGGTGGTCTTGCCCACGCCACGTGGCCCGCAGAAGAGATAAGCATGGGCCAGTTTACCACTGCTGACAGCATTCTTCAAGGTGGTGGTAAGCGCCTGCTGACCTACCACCGTGTCGAATGACGTCGGGCGGTATTTACGTGCTGATACAATGTATTCCATATTTTTTTGATAATTATGGTGCAAAGTTACGAAATAAAATTGTAACTTTGCAAACGAATAGACAGAAAAGTATGAAAAAGATAAAATCCTGGTTGCTTCGAATCTATCATGTCAAGGCGTTGAAGTACATCGTCGTGACAGTGGTGGGTTTTATTGTGATTGGTTTTGTTGACGAAAACAGCGTTTGGCATCATATAGTTAACAGGCAACGAATCAGTGAGTTGCAGGATGAGATAGACCGCTATACTCAGCAGAATAAAAACGATCAGGCGCAGATTAAGATGCTTGACAGTGATCCTAAGGCCATCAAGAAGATTGCCCGTGAACGTTATTTCATGAAGGCTGACGATGAGGATATTTTTGTCCTCAGTGACGACCCGAAAAATGGTAAAAGTATATTGAACGATGAGACAGTTGAGTAAGTGGGAAAGCTATGTGATGCTGTTGGGCGGTCTGCTGATGGTGGTGGGCGCTGGAGCGAACGTCCTGTTCTGTTCGTGGGCACCCTATGTGTTTGCCCCAGGTTGCCTGTTGTTTGTCGCTATGCAGTTGCGTCAGCGCTACGAGGGTAAGGACTTCACCATCCGTCGTCTGCGGCGCATCCAGATTATCAGTGACGTGCTGTTTCTTTTGGCAGGACTGCTGATGATAGCCAATCAGTCGAACTTTCTGTCTATCGACCAGTTGAGCTACATAAAATATGTACATAACAACTGGGTCGTCGTCTTGCTGATGGCAGCAGTACTTCAGTTGTACACCAGCCACCGTATCGCCAGCGAATTGGATAAAGACACCAAATAAATGCTAAATATTTGCGCAAAAGTTTAAAATTGCGCAAATATTTTTCTTTTTTCAAGATATCATCGTACATTTGCGTCTAAATTCGATGAAAGCGATAGCTATGAGTAAAAGTATATACACGTTTTTGGCCGTAATGACGGCTTTGTTAACCTCTTGCGCTAGCTCCTACAATGTGCGGGGTACGTCATCTGTGTCAGCAATGGATGGTAGCAAACTCTATCTGAAGGCTGTAAAGAATAACGACCTCAAGAATATCGACTCCTGTGAGGTGGTACATGGTGAATTCCATTTCGCTGGTCTGTTAGATACCGTCCGTTTGGTCAGCCTCTTCATGGACGATGAGAGCATCATGCCCCTGGTGCTGGAAGAGGGTGAAATCGAGATTCGCATTGAGAATGCTGTACAGCGTGTCAGTGGCACTCCTCTGAATGACACTCTTTATGTGTTTGTCGACAAGCACAACCAACTGTCGAACCGCATGGCCGAGCTCTCTCACCGTCAGAGCCAGATGTTGCTGGACGGTATTGACGAAGAAGTCATCAATCGCCAGCTCTCTGTCGAGGCTAACGAGATAGCTGCTGAGGAAGATCAGTTGGTTACAAAGTTTATCTGTGACAACTTCGACAATGTGCTGGGTCCTGGCGTCTTTATGATGATTACCAGTCAGTACCGTTATCCCATTCTGACTCCTCAGATTGAAGAGATCATGTCGAAGGCTACTGATCAGTTTAAGAATGATCCCTATGTGAGTGACTACTATCATGCTGCCCAGGAGAATGAGGCGCGCATGAACGGCACCAAGGATATGGACGAAGTAGCAGCACCACAGCCTGACTCTACCACTGTCCAACCTGCTGCTCCACTGACCAATGTGCCACAGCCATGAAGATATTCATCAAGGGAGGACATATTGTCAACGAAGGCCGTGTTACTGAGGGTAACATCGTTATCGAAGACGGCAACATCATCGAGATAAGCAAACATCAACCCGAAGCATCATTCGACGAGACGATAGATGCCTCGGGTTGCTACATACTTCCAGGTGTCATTGACGACCATGTACACTTTCGTGAGCCAGGATTAACAGAAAAGGCAGATATCGATACGGAGAGCCGTGCAGCAGCGGCAGGAGGCGTTACCAGCTATTTCGACATGCCAAACTGTAATCCGCAGACCACCTCCCTCAAGGCATTGGAAGAGAAACAGGCGGTGGCCCGCGAGAAAAGTCATGTCAACTACGCATTCTTCTATGGCGCCACCAATGATAATATCGATACCTTCAGCCAACTTGACGCTACTCGCATACCGGGCATCAAACTCTTTATGGGCTCATCTACAGGTAATATGCTGGTTGATCGGCAAGAAGTCTTGGAGCGAATCTTCCAACGGTGCAAGTTGCCCCTGATGGTGCATTGTGAAGATACTGACATCATCAATCGGAATATGGCCCGTGCCCAAGAGGCGTGGGGCGAAGATCCTCCTGTCAATTTGCATGCCATGATACGCTCGGAGGAGGCTTGTGTGGAGTCAACGCGCAAGGCTGTTGCCCTTGCTAATAAATATGGTACGCGCCTGCACGTAGCGCATATCTCCACGGCTGAAGAGCTGGAGCTCTTCACTGCATGCCGCGACTCGGCTGAGACAAACATCACCGCCGAGGCTTGTGTTGGCCACCTCTTCTTTACCCAGCTCGATCATGAGCGTCTGGGTGCTCGCATCAAGGTAAACCCAGCCATCAAGACCCCTGTTGACCAGTTCATGCTCCGCGAGGCACTTACCGATGGGCGTATCAGTGTTGTGGCTACGGATCACGCCCCTCATCTGCTTAGTCAAAAAGAGGGTGGGTGTGCCAAGGCAGCCTCAGGTATGCCTATGATTCAGTTCTCGTTGGTCACCATGCTCGAACTTGTTGATGAAGGTGTTCTCACTATCCAACGACTTGTTGAACTGATGTGCCACAATCCTGCCCGTCTGTTTGGTGTCCAACAACGTGGTTTCCTGCGCAAGGGCTATCGGGCTGATATCACCATCGTACGTCCTAAGTGTCCATGGACAGTCACTGCTGACACCATTCTCAGCAAGTGTGGATGGAGTCCTATGGAAGGTCATCAGTACAAGTGGCGTGTAGAGCGCACGCTGTGTAACGGACAAACGGTCTATGCTGATGGTCAAGTCGCTGCCGATGTCCTTGGCGAAGCCATTACTTTCTCCCACTCATGATTATCGACTACGACATCCACCAACTCACGCCCTATATCAATTGGGACTACTTCTTCTACGCCTGGGGCATGCACAACAAACCCTTGGCCGAGCGACAGAAGTTGCAAGAGGAGGCTGTGGCTGTCTTGTCCGACCTCGAAGGCAAGTACAAGGCCCATGCACTGTTTTTGTTGATGGATGCCCATAGTGAAGGTGACGACATCGTGTTAGCCGATGGTCGCCGTATTCCGCTACTTCGTCAGCAACAGCCGGGTAGCGAGTGCCTGTGTCTGGCAGACTTCATTCAACCTATAGATTCTCACCCCTCACCTCTTACCTCTAAGATAGGTCTCTTTGCCACAACCGTTGATATGGGACTGGAAAAGGACTTCGACAACGATACCTATCTGAAGATGATGGTACAGTTGTTGGCTGACCGTCTGGCAGAAGCTGCAGCAGAGTGCATGCACGAAGCCGTCCGCAAAACCTATTGGGGGTATGCCCCCGACGAGCATCTCACCATGCAGCAATTGCATGTAGAACAGTTTCTGGGCATCCGTCCCGCTGTTGGCTATCCGTCGCTGCCAGACACCAGTCTGAACTTCGTGCTCAATGAGTTGCTCGACTTCCATCAGATAGGCATTCGACTGACAGAGAGTGGAGCCATGAAGCCCCATGCCAGTGTGTCTGGTCTGATGATGGCCCATCCGGAGGCTCACTATTTTTCTCTGGGTACCATTGGAGAAGACCAGCTGACAGACTATGCCCGTCGTCGCGGACTGCCCGTTGAAGTGATGCGCAAGTTTCTAACCTCTAATCTCTAAACAATGATTGCCCGTTTCGCCATACCATTCTTCCTTCTCGTAGGTTTCCTGCTATTGCCAGCCATCGCCTATGTGCTGTGTCGCTGGCTGTTGCCCAAACGCTATGGAAGCAAGGTGGGTGTAGGTCTTGCTGTCGTCATCATTGCCCTGGTGGCTTATGGTATGACAGCAGGTTTCAACCAGTTGGTGGTACGACAGGTAGAGTATGCATCTGCCGACCTGCCAGCAGCTTTCGACGGCTATCGTATCGTGCAGTTTTCCGACGCCCATGTGGGAACCTTGACGGGTTCGCGCCAGAAGCTGGTGCAAGAGCTCATCGACAGCATCAATGGACAGGCGGCTGACATGATAGTCTTCACGGGTGATATGCAGAATATCCAGCCCGAAGAACTCATACCTCCCATGCTCTATTTCCGACAGCTCTATGCTCGCGATGGTGTCTATGCCGTACTGGGTAACCATGACTACGATGTCTATCAGGCATGCGGCGATGAGGAGAAAGCACTTAACTGTCAGTTGACAAAGGATATTATTCGCAAGATGAATTTTGATTTGCTGCTGAATGAACATCGCATTATCCGTCGTGATTCCGACTCCATCGTAGTGGCGGGTATGGAGAACTGGGGACTTGCCGAGCGTATGCCCAAATACGGCGATGTCAAGAAGACACTCAATTCTCCATCATCCATCAACCATCATCCATCATCCTTCGTTGTCATGCTCCAGCATGACCCGACTTGCTGGCGTGAGAAGATATTGCCAGCGTGTAACGCCCAGCTGACGCTGAGCGGCCATACCCATGGCGGACAGTTCTCGCTCTTCGGCTGGTCGCCCGTGGCATTGTCTTATCGTGACTGGCATGGCATGTCTTATGAGGGGGCACGTGCGCTCTATGTGTCTTCAGGTGCTGGCTCGCTTATCCCTTTCCGTCTTAATCAACCTAGAGAAATCGTCGTTATAACACTTAGAAAGAAATGAAATACTTGTATAATATCTATCAACTGTTCGTTGCACTGCCTGTCACAGTGATTGTCACCATTATTACAGCCATAGAGGTGGGAGTGGGCTGTACCCTTGGTAACGGCCATTTCTGGGGCTACTACCCTGGACGTTGGTGGGCACGCATTATTACGCGCGTGTTCCTATTACCTGTTAAGGTAGAAGGTCGTGAACATCTGGAGCCCAACCAGTCCTATGTCTTTGTCGCCAACCATCAAGGAGCCTTTGACATCTTCCTCATTTATGGTTTCTTGGGACGTAACTTCAAGTGGATGATGAAGTATCAGTTGAATAAGATACCATTTGTGGGCTATGCTTGCCGCAAGTCTCACCAGATATTTGTCGACAAGCGAGGCCCCAGCAAGGTAAAGGCTACTTACGAGGCTGCGCGCCATACCCTGCAGACAGGTAATTGCTCCGTCGCTGTGTTTCCAGAGGGCGCTCGTTCGTTTACAGGTCATATGGGATCCTTCAAGAAGGGAGCCTTCGCATTGGCTGACGAACTCCAGCTGCCTGTTGTCCCGCTGACCATCAATGGCTCTTTCGATATTATGCCCCGCATGCGCGACTGGCACTTTGCCACATGGCATCCTTTGTCGTTGACTATCCACCAACCTGTCTATCCAATAGGGCAGGGGGCACAAAACATTCAGGCCACCATGAACCAAGCGTACGACAGTGTGATGTCAGCCCTCGATCCGAAGTATCAGGGCTTTGTTGAGAACCCAGATCAGTGAATTGTTAAAGAATGTTTTCAGGTTCGGAAGCGTCCTTATAATATCCCGATAGTACCCTCAAAACAAGAGGGTACTTTTTTTGTGTCCAATAGATGTGTCTTCTCGCAAAGTTTTTGTTACATTTGGCAAAGTGACGAATTGTAAATTTTTATATCTTTGCAGCGCATATTAACCAAACTTATTAAAATAATTCTTATTTTTATATCAAACCTAATTATTAACTGTTAACAAAAGTATGTGGAATTTTAAGTCACTACAAAAACATTTTGTTTTGTTGTTCTTGTTCTGTGCTATTCCGTTCGGGATGTCGTTTGCACAGAGCACGATCAAGGGAACTGTTAACGACGAGACTGGCGAACCAGTAATTGGCGCCTCCGTCAAAGTGCAGGGAACCAATGATGGAGCCATCACCGATTTGGATGGTAACTTCACCGTGAAGGCTTCCTCTAATGCTACGCTCAACATTTCGTATGTGGGCTATGTTACTCAGACCGTAAAGGTCGATGGTAAGTCTAACATTACCGTCACCTTGGTGGAAGACAACACCACGCTGAACGACGTGGTTGTCATCGGTTATGGTGTTCAGAAGAAAAAGCTTGTAACGGGTGCTACCGTTCAGGTTAAGGGTGATGACATCGCCAAGATGAACACAACCAATGCACTTGAAGCTATGCAGAGTATGACACCTGGTGTACAAATTACCCAGTCATCTGCTCAGCCTGGTAAGGGTTACAAGGTTTACATTCGTGGTATTGGTACTACGGGTAATGCAGCACCTCTTTATGTAATTGATGGTGTAGCAGGTGGTAGCCTTGACGATATTAACCCCAACGACATTGAGAGTATTGACATTTTGAAGGATGCTGCATCGTCAGCTATCTATGGTGCCCGTGCTGCTAACGGTGTTATTCTGGTTACTACCAAGCAGGGTAAGGCTGGTAAGATAGAACTCACCTACAATGGTTCTATTGGTTGGTCAAATGCTTACAAACGCCCACAGCTCCTCAATGCTCAGCAATACATGACAATAATTGACGAGTACTCATTTAATACCTCTGGTCAGAAGATGGATTGGGCTGGTTTTGTTCCTCAGGACATCTTGACAAAGGTTCAAAGCGGTTGGCAAGGAACTGACTGGTGGGGCGCATTCGAAAACAAGAATGCCGTACAGCAGAATCATTCTGTAACCCTGACTGGTGGTACTGACCGTTCTAAGTTCGCTATGTCTTATAGCTATACTGGTAATGAAGGTATTATGGGTGCCGATCAGGCTTCTTATTACAAGCGCCACACTGTTCGTATCAACAGTGATCACGTGCTTCTGAAAGCTAAAGATTTCGATGCTATCACTATCGGTGAGAATATTTCTATTGGTTATAATAAGAGTCACGACCTCGCTGAGGATGGTATGTACTGGAGCTATATCCACAGCCTGCTTCAGACTTGTCCTATGATGCCACGTTTTGCTGAAAATGGCGACATCTATTATTACCAGACTCCTGATGCTGCAGGTCAGATTGCCTATGGACAGGGCTGGAACTCTTCTTTGTTCAGCAACCCATGGGAGAATCTCACTAAGGGTGGCTTTAATTCTATGGCAGAGAGCCGTAATATCAATGCCAGCGCTACAGCTTTCGCTACCATTCAGCCAATCAAAGGTCTGAGATTCCGCTCTCAGTTCAACTACACTTTGGGCGCAGGTTCATATCGTAACTATGGTGAGCCACGCTCTACTGGTTATGGTAATGCTACTACTATTATATATAATGTAAGCCAGAATGCTTGGTTGAATACTTCATTCTCTGTTGAAAACACATTGACCTACGACCTTCCTATTATTGCTGGTCATAAGATTAGTGCCATGGTTGGTCAGAGCTTCCAGAGCTCAGCATGGAGTGTAAACGTTGGTGGTTCTAATAAGGTTAATAATGGTGAGCAGCTTGCGACTCTGAAAGGTTGGGATTCTGCATACTTGAATAACATCAAGTTGGTAAATGCTACCGATGCTACGCTGACTGGTAGGCCCAATGATGAAGAGTATCTCGCTTCTTGGTTCGGTCGTTTGACTTGGGACTGGAATGAGAAATATATGGCTACTGTAACCCTGCGTCATGATGGTTCAAGTATCTTCACCGATGGCAAGCGTTGGGGTACATTCCCCTCTGTATCTGCAGGTTGGGTAATCACTAATGAGAAATTTATGGAGCCTGTCACTGGCTTTATGGACTTCTTGAAGATTCGTGGATCTTGGGGTCAGAATGGTAACTGCGCTATTGATAAGTACCAGTATCTGGCTACTATCGCTCTGTCTGGCGAGGCTTATGACAGTGGTTACAAGTTTGGCTCTGATATGAATACTTCTGTTGCAGGTACTCCTCATGTTGGTGCCTATGCCAATATCGTTCCTAACCCTGATCTGACTTGGGAGACAAGAGAACAGCTTGACTTCGGTTTCGATGCTCGCTTCCTCAATAGCCGTCTGGGTGTAACATTCGACTGGTATAAGTCTACTACTAAGGATTGGCTGATTACTGGTCCTCAGATTGCGATCATGGGTACAAATCCTGCAGCCATCAATGGTGGTGACGTGGAAAATACCGGTTTTGAGCTTGCTCTTTCTTGGAATGACAGAATTGGCAAGGACTTCAGCTACAATGCAAGTGTAAATTTTGCTACCAATAAGAATAAGGTAACACGTATTGCCAATGAGAATCATTATATCAATGGTCCTTCAGGTGTCCTTTCACAGGGTACTGAATACTGCTACCGTGCTGAGGAAGGCAAACCCATTGGTTATTTCTATGGTATGTCTTACAGCGGTATTTGGCAGAACCAGGCCGAGATTGATGCAGCACGTGCTGCCCACAAGGCCGTTCTTGACAATGCACAGCCTGGTGACTGCATCTGGGATGACTGGAATGGTGATGGTGTGATTACCTATTCTGAGGGTGCTAGCAGCGACCGCCATGAGATTGGTAATCCTAATCCTGACGTAACCCTGGGTATTAACCTCGGTCTTACTTGGAAGGGTCTTGACTTCTCTGTAAACGGTGCTGGCGCATTTGGCCATCAGATTATGCGTTCTTACCGTTCATTCAGTGATGCTCCTTATCAGAACTATGATACCTCCATCCTGAACCGTTGGGTTGGTGAGGGCTCTTCAAATACTCAGCCCCGTATCTCAAGTACTGGTAGCGAGAATACCAACTGGGTATCTACTCGTTATATGGAAGATGCCGACTACTTAAAGATTAAGACTGTGACTTTGGGTTACGACTTTAAGAACCTTTGGAAGTCTTGCCCATTCCAGCAGCTTCGTCTCTATGTTCAGGCTCAGAATCTCTACACATTCACCAAGTACACTGGTCTCGATCCTGAGGTAGGTAATACTGCTGGTGGTAGCGGCTGGGCTTCTGGTATTGACCTGGGTCTTTACCCAACCGCTCGTACTTTCTTGGTAGGTGCAAGTATTAAATTCTAATTCGACAAATAAGTTATGAAGAAATATATTTTATCAGCATTAGTTGTTTCGTCAGCAACTTTGTTTACGGCATGTAACGACATGCTGGATACAGATCCACGTGTGACTGACATGACCACAGCTACTTTCCCTGGTAAACCTGCTGATGTAGAGGCTCTGAATGCTGCTACATACAGCATTATGAATACGCTGGGCGGTGGTGACCAAAGTGGTATTTTGAATAATCCTTTCTATTGGTGGTCGCTTATGTCTGACGACTGCTACGGAAGTGGCGGTTTGCAGGATAATGTGGCTAAGTCGCTGCATCATTTCACAACAGCAAGTTCCAACCAGTATGAACAGGATTTCATTCTGCTCTATGGTGGTATTTCACGTGCTAATAACCAGATTGAGACTATCGATAATGTTAAATGGACGGAAGCTCAGAAAGCACAGCGTAATCAGCTGCTTGGCGAGGGCTACTTCATGCGTGGTCTCTATTATATGTGGCTTTCCCAGTTGTATGGTGATGTGCCTTTGATTACTACTACAGTAGTTACACCAGACTTGTATGAGCAGAAAAGTGCTGAAGATGCTATCTATCCCCAGATTATCTCTGACTTCATTTCTGCAAAGAACTTGATGAAGGCAGAGCGTGCTAATGGTTCTGGTCATGCTGACAAGTATGCTGCTGAGGCATTTATCGCACGTGCTTATATGTTCTGGGCAGGTTTCTATAAGAAAGTTGGCGAGTTGGCTACTGGTGATGCTACAATGGAGCTTGTTGCCCAGGAAGGATGCCCTGGTGGTACTCTTTCAAAGGCAGATGTCGTCTCTTTCCTGAAGGATGTCGTTAACAATGGCGGTTACAAGCTTTGTGAGGATTTCCGTTCACTCTGGCAGTATTCTAACAGTCTGCTGTGGGATGAGGCTCACGATGGTAAGGGACATGGTTATGCTTTCATTGCTGACATGAAGCGTGAAAACTGCTTTGACCAGCCTGGTATGGGTAATGGTAATACTGAGGAGATTTTCCAGATTCAGTTTATGAATGCCTCTAAGTGGGCAATCGGTGGTACATACAACAATCCACGTATGTATTCTAACTACCTGTCTTGTTTCTGGGGTCTTCGTAATGGTGCTTCCAATGACAATGGTAAGCGTGACAAGACTTATCCGTTCAACCAGGGATGGGGCCAGGGTACTCCTTCAGGTAATCTCTGGGACGATTGGAAAGAAGCTGAGACGAATGGCAACTATTCAGATATCCGTAAGCTCGGTACTCTGATTGATCTTGAACATGAGCTTGCTTCCTATACCTATGAAAAGGACGACTGCGAAGAGTCTGGATATGGTGTTAAGAAGTACGCTGACGTAAACCTTGACGCTTGTGCTGCTGATAATGACTCTTGGTGGTCAAAGTGCCCTGGTTATTCTTCAAGCTCTTTGGACAACAAGCAGCAGGGTGACCACTTCGAGGACTTCTACCTGATGCGTTATGCAGATGTCCTGCTGATGTTAACCGAGCTCACAGGTGATGCTCAGTATATGAACCAGGTTCAGAAGCGTGCCGGTGTTCCTCAGACAGGTTACTCTTTGAAGGCCGTTCAGAATGAGCGCCGTTGGGAGTTTGCATTAGAGGGTCTTCGCTTCAATGATATGCGTCGTTGGTCTGGTGTAGACAATCACAGCGAGTCTTCTTACGCTGCCAAGGCTCTGCAGGCTCAGAAGGGTAAGCAGATCGTTTGTCTTGGCCAGAAGGCTGCTAAGCGCTCTATGGAGCACATGACTTGTTCTTGGGCTAAGCGCTATGCTGATACTAAAGGTTTCTTGCCTAAGCCTCAGGCTCAGATTACCCTGATGAATAATATGATGAAGCAGAACCCAGGATGGGATGAAAATACACCTGCTTCTGAATGGACATATAAAGTTCTATATTAATATTTAATTAGTAAACAAAATGAAAAAGATATTATTTTTGCTCGTTGCCGCAATATGCACTTTCGCTGCTTGCGATCCTGTTCATGAGGATATCAGCAATGGCGGACACATCTCTGTTGACGAGCTGAAGGCAAAGTCTTCTGTCACTGTTGATAAAGATGCCACTGGCAAGAATGGCAATGTCATTACTTGTTCAACCTCTGCTCCTGTAAATGCAAAGTGGGATATCGGTGGTAAGGAATTCGTCGGTAACCATGCATGGAAGAAGATGAAGGTAAATTGGGATAAGGATGGTAATTATGTAGCTACAGATTACACTATTGTTCTTACTGCTGTTTGTCCTGATGGTACTCAGCTAAAAGCTGAATTCCCTGTTACGTGTGATGTGATTACTAACCCACTTCAGAAGTTCTATATCTATGGTGATCCCGCAAAACCAGAAGAGACACCATTCAAGCCTGGTGCTTGGGATGCTGCTGCCATGCGTTTCAGTTCTACAGAAGGTGCTCATCTGCCCACTATCTCCGATGATATTTACTTCGGTTTGAAGACTTTGATCTTTGACGTGTCAGATGTTACTCCAGACTTTGATTTGAAGGTCATGAATGGTTGGTGGAGCAATACCTATTACGATCATGTGAAGTGGACGTCTGGTCTGAACGAGCTTCAGATTACTCAGACGATGGCTGATGAGTGCGCTAAGGGTGGTGAAGGCCGTGACCTCGACCTCATGCTGTATAGCGGCTCCATGACTCTCAATTCTGTTTACTATGAAGAGTAGTAAGTTCTTTATGAATATGTATAATATTAACACATCAGTTATAATGAAAAGTTTTTTGAATTATAGTAAGCTCGCAATCACCACGTTTATTGCATCAAGCGTATTTGTGGCTTGTAGTGATGAGATTAGTGAAACTACATGCGATGCCCAATATGTTGCAAATGTGGGTAATATCACGACTGTAGGTCAAGCTGTAGACCTGGGACTTCCCAGTGGTACAAAGTGGGCTGATAAGAATGTTGGAGCATCTTCACCATCTGACAATGGCATCCTCTTTGTATGGGGTGATGTTACAGGCACTCAGAAGCAGGCTAAGACTCCTACATCATATACAGATGTAACAGCTCTTACACCGGTCGATGATTTGTTCGATTTGTATAAGGCCTCAGATGTAAAGTCTGGAACTATTTGTGACACCACAAATATCACGAATATCGTTGAGCCTATGATGATAGACTTGACCTTTATTGGCGATACCATCGGATTGGATTCGATTACAAGAGCCGGTATTGATACTCAGAAGATGAACACCATCAACAACTTCGTAAAGAATAAGTTGAAT
>OCTX011644965.1_pt1 | contig 15492 bp, 13 predicted proteins | sample 1539691 | NCBI WGS metagenome assembly OCTX01 (sample SAMN02144231, study PRJEB22623) | gut metagenome | biome: sheep rumen | host: Ovis aries | place: New Zealand | reverse complement strand
CGACATCGTGACAGTTGAGCCGATGGAGAACCACAGGATCACGTTCGAGACGGAAGACGAGACTACGATCTCCAACAAGCTTCTGCTGGGTATTGCGGTCAACCTGGAAGACTATCGTGTCGGCGCTGACAGAGGTGGCGAAGAGGACACCTTTGAAGATTTCGATATCGACTTCAACCAGTACAAGTATCTGATCGAAGGCAGATGCTCCGGTGCACTGGTTAAGCCTTTCAGCGCGCTTGTGTTCTACGAGGAGACGGCACAGGCTCCAGGCGGCAACGGCTGATCTCTGTTGTGATGGGAGGCGTTTAGCATGAATAAATTTTGGGGGATCCTGGGTTTTGTTCGAGATGTGGAAACGTCTCCCGATGTATTTACCGAAGAGTCTACGGAGCGAGGGTATACCTGCGAAGTGCTTAGACGCGAGAAAAGGTGGCAATCATCGGGAAACGTGATCGACGACAACCTAACGGTGGAAAACCGAATCAGTATTTTCGCAGATCCCTTCGCTCTAGACGCAATGGACCAAATTCGTTACTTGATACGCGGAAAGTCAAAATGGAAGGTGATCTCTGTTGAGGACGCTTACCCTAGGCTTAACTTAACGCTGGGAGGTGTATACCATGGCACGTCTAACCAGAGTTGAATTCGGAACTGCGTTGAAAGCATTGGAAACCGGCACCCCGCATGCATATTTTCAGCCCGCGACTGGCAAGCATATCGAATACCCTTGCTTCATATATTCGAGAGGCATAGGCCGAACTATGCGTGCCGACAACGTTCGCTATGGCTATGCCGAGGGCTACGAGGTGCTTTATATTACTACCGACCCGGACACAGACATGCCTCAAAAGGTTATGGATGCTTTCCCCTACTGTTCGGACGGAAAACCTTATGTGAAAGACAACCTTTATCACTACCCTTTCACGATCTACAACAAATAGGAGGATATTATGCCTGAAACCCACGCCCTTGTATGGGACAAAGTTGGAGAACGCCAGTACGAGACTGGCACAGATAAAGGTGTGCTGTATGTGTATGATTCTGCGCAGCAGAAGTATGGCACCGGCGTTGCCTGGAGTGGCCTGATCGGCGTCGACGAAAAACCGTCTGGCGCGGAAGCTAACAGCAAGTATGCGGACAACATCAAGTATCTGGTTCTGAGATCTGCCGAGGACTTCAAAGCGTCTATTTCTGCATACACTTACCCGGACGAGTTCGAAGAATGCGACGGATCTGCAGAAATCGCACCCGGACTCTTTGTGAGTCAGCAGACGAGAAAGACGTTCGGCTTTTCTTACAGAACGAAGCTCGGCAACGATGTGGATGGCGATTCCGCAGGCTACATTCTGCATCTTGTTTATGGCGCATCTGCAGCTCCTTCGCAGAGAAGCTACAAGACAGTCAACGAGAGCCCTGAGCCGATCGAATTCAGCTGGGAAGTTGAGACTACTCCCGTAGCCGTGGCCGATTACAAGCCTACTGCTCACATCCGGATCAACTCGCTTAAAGCGGATTCGACAAAGCTCACCGCTTTAGAAGCCATTCTTTATGGCGGAGAGGAGGAGCCTCGTCTTCCTCTTCCGGACGAAGTCTATAGTAAACTTAAAGTTACCACCTGATGATCATAGACCTAGTCAAAATGGAAATGCTAAAGAGCCCCGTCGCGATACTGGGGCTCTTTTTTAGAAAGGAGAATCATGAGAAAAGAAACCAGAACTTATACGGATTGGGACGGAACCGAACGTACAGAGGATTTTTATTTCAACCTGACTAGAGCTGAGTGCATTTCGCTCAACAACAAGACTCCTGGGGGACTCGGCCGCGTTCTCGAGAAGATTGTTAATTCCAAGGACACCGGCACGATCCAGAGCACTTTCGAGGATCTTCTGGGCAGAGCGTTCGGCGTAAAATCTGATGATGGCAGGCGCTTGATCAAAGGCAAGAATCAGGAATATTTCCAGGCATTCTCCGAGACTCCTGCGTACGACGATCTTATGTGCGATCTTATCTCTGTTCCCGGGTATGCTGCCGACTTCTTTAACGACGTTATTCCTACGGACCAGATTCAGGATCTGGTTAACAAGATCCAGAAAAACGCCAAGGAACTTCAGGCTGCAGCTGCTCCCGTCATTCGACCGGTGAAGTAAAATGCCAATTACTGTAACTATTCCAGCTGGGGCAGAAGCCTACGATTCCGAGGCTAGCGAGTTCCTTTTAGTGGATAAGGATGTTCATATAACTCTAGAGCACTCGCTCGTTTCAATCCACAAGTGGGAACAACACTGGCATGTTCCATTTTTGGACAAGAGCCACGATAAGACGCGCGAACAAATTTTAGATTACTTGCGATGTATGACTCTGTCAAAGCATGTCGAGGATTACATGTACTATTTAATCCCACGCTCCGAGATAGAACGTGTTAAAGAGTATATTGAGAATCCCATGACGGCAACCACAATTAAAGACACTAGTGGTCGTCCGGATCGAGAGATCAAGACCGCCGAGGTCTTATACAGCGACATGATCATGCTGAACATACCGTTCGAGTGCAGGAAGTGGCATCTAAATTCTTTGATTATGTTGATTCGAGTATGCGCAGAAAAGCAAAAACCTCAGAAGTACAAGCCTCGTTCAGAAGTTCTTGCTGAGAATCGAGCGCTTAATCAGGCGAGAAAGCTGGCTTTACATACGAGAGGCTAGATTGATGAGCATTGAGTTCAACCACACCGGTAATTTTTCAAGAACTTTGCAGTTTTTGAATCGCATAACCGGAAAGGAATATTTGAACAACCTGGACAAGTATGGCCAAGAAGGCGTCGATGCATTGGCCAGCGTTACGCCGAAACGAACCGGGCTAACGGCGGCATCTTGGACGTATAAAATTGAAGTGAAGAACGGCCAGGTAACTATGAACTGGCTTAATACCAACATTCAAAATGGAATTCAGGTCGCAGTGATTCTCGATTGCGGGCACGGCACCGGTCGAGGCACATACGTACAAGGAAGACACTATATTTCTCCGGCTATACAGCCAGTGTTTGACAAGATTGCAGAGAACGTGTGGAAGGAGGTGACGAGTGCATGAGCGCAAATGTAGATGAACGCGTTGTTCAAATGAAATTTGACAACCAGCAATTCGAAGCTAAAGCTCAAAACACCATTACAACGCTTAATTCGCTGTCTCAAGCACTCCAGTTGCCTTTTGGAAACACGAAAGGCCTTGACCAGATTCAAAACGCAGCCAACCGATTCGATCTTTCCAAGCTTAATCAGGCGGTTGAAACTGTACAGTATCGTTTCAGTTTATTTGGCACGATGGCTGTTGAGGTTCTAAATCGTATTTCCACAGCTGCCGTAAATATGGGACAAAAATTAGTCGAGTCTGTTACCACGGAGCCGTTGAAATCGGGCTTCAACGAGTACGAGACCAAGATGGATTCCGTTAAAAGAATTCTTAACTCGGCTAAGAACGAAGATGGAACCGCTGTTAGCTTAGACCAAGTTAATAAACGGCTAGACGAACTGAACACATACGCCGACAAGACTATCTATAATTTTATGGACATGACCGAAAACATTGGTAAATTTACGAATGCCGGTGTTGACTTGGATAAGTCGGTTTTGGCCATTCAGGGTATTGCTAACGAAGCAGCCCTTGCCGGAGCAGGTACGCAAGAAGCTTCCCGGGCGATGTATAACTTTGCACAAGCGTTAAGTGCGGGTTCGGTCAAACTGATTGACTGGAAGTCAATCGAGAACGCCAATATGGCTACGGTCAGTTTCAAAGAAGAGCTGATTAAGACGGCTGAAAAATTGGGAACCGTCAAGAAAAAGGGCGACGGATATGTTACTACCACTACTGGTCTAGGCAAGAAAACCTCTGAAGCATTTACTGCAACGACTAAATTTAACGAGTCTCTGTCTTACCAATGGATGACGTCGGACGTTCTTATTGAGACGCTCGCGCGATATGCTAATGAAGAAGACGAACTGGGTAAAGCAGCTTTCAAAGCAGCGACGGAAGTTACGACATTTTCTAAGCTAATCGATACCCTAAAAGAAGCGCTGGGTTCTGGCTGGACCGAAAGTTGGCAGCTTATTATAGGCGATTTCGATGAAGCCAAGGAGCTGTGGACCTCCATAAACGACGTCTTATCCAATACGATCAACACCACGGCCGAGGCAAGAAACACCACTCTTAAATACTGGAAAGAATGGGGTGGCAGGCAAGCCATTATCGAGGGTCTCGGGAATGCCTGGCACGCTCTCATGACTGTATTGAAGCCTGTAAAGAGAGCGTTCGATGATATACTGAATCCGTTTAAAAACGTAACCGGCGCAGCCGTTGTAATAACAACACTGTCTAAGAAGTTCCGGGATTTTACTCAGGGCTTAATTCTTCATTACCCGATACAAAGAAAAATCTGGGTGGCTGCAAAAGGTTTATTTTCAGTATTCGATTTGCTGGGTCAAGTTGTATCAGCCGTTTGGCGCACGGTAAAGCCTATTTTTAGTGTGCTCGGAGACATATTCGTAGCAATAGCTAAAAGGGTTGTACAATCCAGTTCCAAATTTACAGAATTCGTCGCCAAGCTTAAGGAAACCGATGCGATTTACAAGAAGCTTCAGGAATTTGTGGGGGTTCTTAAAAGAGTTGCTGATGCGGCCCTTAGTGCTGGAAAAGCTATTCTGGAATTCTTCGGTGTGCATATTGAGGTAAAAGAAGGCGCGGACTTCATCGACGTTATTTCTGCTGCGTTCGAAGCCTTTGCTAGCAATCCGCTAGTCGCAACCGGCATAAATATACTTAAAACTGCCAAAGATGCCATCACTAATTTTTTCACAGGCCTTCAGGACATTCAAATCCCACAAGGTATCTCGGATGCTTTTGCGTGGATTGGTAATACGCTGGCTACGATAGGCGGCGCTGTAAAAACAAACGTCCTAGAGATGTTCGGGCAACTTGGAACCGAGCTCAAGGAATTCTTTACGACCGCCGACGGCGAAGGAATAGATTTCAGCAAGGTCCTGGATGCAGGCGTTCTTGGTTTAGTATTCAAAAAGTTGTATGAAACGCTTACTGGGAAGAATAATCCGATCGGTGTCGTCAAACAATTTTTGGAAGATCTGTCGAATGTACAAGACTTTATTGATGATGTGGCCGAATCCTTATCCGATTTCGTTGACACCATCACAGGGCCGCTTAAGGCGCTTCAAATGTCCATTAAGGCAGACACACTTCTCAAAATTGCTAAAGCTATTGCTATTTTAGCAGCATCTTTATGGGTTCTGTCTAGAATTGACGCGGACAAGATGGGCTCAGGCTTATTTGGTATGGCTGGGATTATGGGCGAGCTGACAGCTGCCATGGCTGGTCTATCGAAGATATTAGGGATGACAGACGCTCCCAAGCTTGCCGCTATGGGGCCTGCACTGATTGCGTTTTCCATAGCCATCGGAATACTGTCCCTCTCTGTTGCTAAACTAGCTAAGCTGGATGCTGAATCGTTGATCAACGGTCTTTTGGTTGTTGGAAGTCTTATGACTCTAATGGCTATAATGACACGTATCGGCGGATCAAACCTCGATACCAAAGGCGTAGTCGCCATGTCCATTGCCATATTCATCTTGCAAGCTTCCGTTAAACGACTCGGCGAGATGGACGAAGATGCATTGGCACACGGCTTGCAGGCGGTCGGATTGCTATTAGCAGCTATAACGCTATTAAGCAAATTCGGCGGCAAGAGCTTTTCCGGTGTTGGTATGATCGCGGTTGCTGTTGCCATACGCATATTACAAGGTGCTGTCATAACGCTTGGCGAAATAGACGAAGGCGCACTAAATCGCGGTGTTACCGCCGTATCTGTGCTGCTGTTATTCCTTGGCTTATTCAGTCTAGTCGCAGGTAAGAAAGCTCTGGGCGCTTCTGTTGGCGCGATTGCTCTGGCCTATGCGATGAATATTCTCAAAGAAGTCGTAGCAACATTCGCCGAGATGGACGACGCAAAACTCGGCCAGGGTATTATGGCAGTTGGAAGTGCATTGCTGATTATGGCTGTCGCTTTAAACGCCATGGCTGGTACTCTTTCAGGAGCAGCAGCGTTGTATGTCGCTATAAAAGCACTCGATAAGTTGACACCGGTTATATTCGGTTTGGCTGCTATTCCGTTCGAGAACATTCTTAAGAGTATTGCCGGATTGGCGTTGGCATTTGGTGTCCTTATCGTGGCTGGGTATATGCTTGGGCCGGTAGTCGCAACGTTCACGGCATTTGGCACAGCCGTTTTATTGGTTGGCGCTGGCGTATTAGCTCTTGGTATTGGACTCACGGCTGCGGCCGCCGGTGTTACCGCATTGTCTTTGTCGATGGTTGCCGGTACAGCATCCGTTATAGCGTCCATTGGCATGATATTAGCAGCGATAATTGAGGCTATTCCGTTCATTGTTATGATGATCGGGAACGGTATCATTGGCATATTAAAGACCATTGGCGATTCTGCAGAAACAATTGTGCAAGTTGTAGTCCAAGTCGGAACTGCAATACTGAACGGCTTGTGGGGTTTGATGGGACCGCTTGCGGAATTCCTCGTCAACGCCGAGTTATTCATCATGAGATTTTTGCGAGAAAATTTGCCGGCATTAATTACTGAGTTCATGAACATGACCATCGAAGTAATTGACGGCATTGCGCTAGCTATATACGACAACACTGACCGCATATTAACTGCGATTGGTCATGTTATCGGGGCCATCTTAAATCTCCTGCTGGCTTTGCTGCAAGGTATTGTTGAGCAAATTCCCGGTATTGGCGGAAAGATAAGTAAAGAGATCGGCAAGATTCGCGAAGGCATGGCTGAGCAATTCAGCATGGATACCGGAGTCGAAATGGGCAAAAGCCTTGGCGACGGTGCTGCTGAAGGTATGCGTTCAACTGCCGGAAATCTATTTTCCGCTGGATCTGAAGCTGGCGCTTCTGCTCAAAACGGCTTACTGGATTCGTTCGGAACAGTTCCGGACAACGTCCAAGAGATATTGCATGAAAAGCTTGTTTCCAAAGTCGAAGGCGCTTCGTTCGATCTCAACGGCGCGTCGTTTGCTTTGGGAGAGGGCAGTTCGGAATCTATCGAAGAAGGCCTTGGAGATGTTGAAGGCTTGGGCGCATATATTCCGGAAGGGTTTGCCAACGGTATCATGGAAAACATTCCGACAGCTGAAAACGCTGGCGAACAGCTATCGCTGAGCGTTACAGATGCGATAGCGGCTATGGCGGAGATCGAATCCCCGTCTAAAGTAACCTGGGAACAAGGCAAATATTTGGATGAAGGTCTCGCCAACGGCATGACCGAGAACCAAGGACTTATTGCTACGGCGATCACAGGCCTGGGCTCGATACTGACAAACGGCTTCAACACCGTGGCATCTGTTTTCACAAATGCCGGTGCCAGTAATGGTGCGTCATATGCGCAAGGCTTGTCTCGAGGCATAGCTCCAGCGCGTTCTGCAGGATCTTCCATCGCGACCTCGGCGTCCAGTGCGCTTTCAGCATTGGCCCATCGCTTCAGTCAAAATGGAAGTGAGTCGGGGGCTTTATACGCTTCTGGTGTATTCAATACCTCAGGGCAGTCTCGAGTCGCAGGCAGCGTTGTCGGAACAATGGCGGTCACAGGTCTTGGCACTGCACGGCCCGCATTTACAGCGACCGGCATGGCTTCCGGAACGAATTACACATCCGGTGTATCCAGTAAGCGCAAAGCGGCTAGCCAAGCGGGTACGTCGTTGGGCAAGTCTGCCGCGAGTGGAGCTAGAAACTACAAAGGCTTCTACGATGCAGGCGGCGACTCTTCGCAGGGATATTTGGACGGCTTGCTGAGTAAAGCGAAAAAGATTGCAACAGCGGCGGCGGACATGGTTAAGGATGCCTTGAAGGCTGCTAAAGACGCTATCGATTCGCATTCACCTTCTCGAGCTTACGAACGTCTGGGAGAGGATTCAGACCAAGGTTATATTAACGGCGTAGAAAAACGGTCCGGAAAAGTGAAGTCGACATTAACAACACTGGCCGAGAGCTCCATGGGAGCTTTCTATGAAGGACTGACGCGAGCCAACGAAGCAGCCAATAATGAACTTGCAGTTACACCCACAATCGCTCCGGTTATGGACATGAACAATGTTTATGGCGGGATCGATTTCTTAAGTGACGTTTTCAATGGCGCCGATAGCGTACTTGGCAACATTACAGCTGACGTCAGTAACAATGTTGAAGACATCCACGAGTTAGTAACCAACACAAAGCAGATACTTACAACGTTGAGTGGCAGAAGGCCTATCGTCATCGATGGTAAAACTGTCATCGGCTGGATTGACGTAGAGCTTGGAGCGTTATGAGATATTTTAAGCTAATTAATAACTCGGGCGCAACGCTCGACATCACAACACAACAGCTATTTTTCTACGAAGTTTCAGGACTAGGCTTCGATGAAGAAACTTCCTTTCGACATGTCGGCGAGGTGTGGTGGTTAAACACCGCATCTTACCGGCAGCAACCCATCAAGGGTAAGCTGTTATTTAATTGTATAGGCGGAACTGATCCATACACTGAGTATTTAAAGTTTGTACGGTTTATTCAAAAAGTTCCGCTCACCATGCTGTACTACCCGAACGATTTAGCGGGAAAAGAGTATCGCCGCACTGTTCGCGTGACAAAACTAGAAAAGAGCGAGATCAACCAGTACGGTGTAATCGACGAGAACATCGAGTTCACGCCATATACTCCTTGGTGTGAGATTCGAGAATTCAAAAATTCAGCAGGAGAAGAGTACAGTGGCGCTTGGATTTGGGGCGATGGTGATCAGCATCCGCCCGTGGCATTTCCTCCAACCCCTGCCGGTAAGACACCCACGCGCTTTGGCGCTAGAGAATCGCGCTGGCTTTCTGTATTTTTGGAGTCAGATACACCGAGCCCCTCAAAGCTGATTATTTATGGACAAGTCGTTGATCCTGTTTGGACACATTACGTGAACGGCTCCGTGGTTGCAACTGGGGAATTCCTGGACCGAGTAACCATTGCTGACAATGAAGCGCTCGTAGTCGACAACACTAGCGAAATAGGACAGATCAAAGTTTACAGTGCATATAGGGATCAAAGCGGCATTATGCAATTAGGCGTACCCTTACGAGATCTGTATCAGCTTCGAAATTTTAATACAAAATGCTTTGTGACATTGCGCGCTGGGGAAAACCGTATCACGCTATCGTCATCGAATACGGGTTCGATCCGCATACAATTAGAAGGTCATATTTACAATGCTACAGTATAGTATCGATTTTTTCGATCGCGCATTGCGCAATATTCATCACGATTCTGCTGGCGACATAAGCATCGACGATGACTATATTTCGTTTCAGCGGAACAAGGTGGTCGTCCGGTACACAGACGTCGATCTCAAGGACGCATATATTTACATCGAGCGGGATGACTACTCCTTTTTCGGCGTGGTTACATCCGTGGAGCCGACTAAAGAGAATACTATCGAAGTGTCGTTCAAAAACTTCTTGGCTGTGTTCGATGAGCCTGTTCTCTTTGACACCGATTGGCAGTTACAAGATACGGAAATTGAAGGGGCGTCTGAGCTGACAAATGAGATGTCTTTGGAAGAAACGATAGAGGAGCTATTGCTTAAGAACTATGTTGACACCGACGATCTTTTGCAGGTATTGCCTATAAGCGTCACGCCCGTGACCGAAACATGGTCTTGGGGATTCAACCTAATCAGCGATGTCGAGGAACAACACTATTGTGTCGTTGGTCTATATTCGACAGTCATAGTCGAAGCTATGAAATCGTATGGGATTGCGATCCAAGTATCGCCCAATTTTCGGACAAGGGTGATCAACTTGGATATTGTCAACCAAAGCACACTGTCGGCCATTAACGTAGATGGTAACTTGCCGAATGTTGAGATCAAAACGCTGAAAACGAATGATCGTCCGAATGGCGTCAATAAACTTACGGTGTATAACGCTGACGATTTTTCACAGAGCATCGATTTTTATGTGTTCACCGATATGTCCTGGGGAATAGACCCCGACGAAGAAGGAAAAGTTCGTATATTTCCGGTTGTGCGAGATGTCAGAACGGCTACGCCGGACAGCACTATGGACGATCCAGCAGAAGCATTTTCTTTGGCGGCAGTCGATGTTGCGCATGGCGTTTTATCTGGTCTGGAATGGGACAATTTAATCGAACTCGAGGTGGCTACGGACGATCCTTTGATACAGCCAATCGGTCTTAAGTTTGGTCAAAGGATTTCGTTGTGGTATAAAGGCACTCAATACGTAAGCATATTAACGGGCAAGAAGATGTCAACAAAAGGTACGACGTTGACTTTCGGCTCTGAACGAATACAGATAACGAAACGATTATTATAGGAAAGGAGCTTACACCGTATGAACGCGGCTATTAGGATATTTCCGGCTCAGGAGCTCGACGATCTGGACATGGCCGAACTGATGGATGCCGCTCTTCTTCGGAATGGCGCTCTGCAAGGATGCGTATTATCGCTGAATACAGACGAGCATGAAGTCGAGATTACTTCCGGACGCATGGTTATTAAAGGGCGTCTTGCTGTAGTTACTGGCGGAACGATCGAACGTCCAGAAGATCCTGGTACATTATGCTATATTACTGCAATTTGTAATTTAGCTAGCGAGAACCCTTTTACGATCCGGATGCTCAAAGAGAGCGAACATAATGAACTTGTCGAGTTGGCTGGGCATTTTTCAGAAACAACATTTAATGTCAACAGCGGCGTATGGTTATACGAAATGGCCACTGTGACTATTGATCCGGCCATAGGCGTTACTGCGCTCAATCAGATCGCTACCGATCAGCGGTCTGGAAAGAACTACGCAGCATTGTCTGCTGGCGTTCAAAAAGATCTAAATTCCCAAATCGCGCTCGAGAATCAACATTGGGAGAAGCACGAACTTTGGAGACAGCAGATTGCTAGGCGTTGGCATAAAACGTCTAATTTTGCCACATATACTAACGTCGCGGATGGCGTGAACTTGCCGGCGAATACATCCGGTATATTTATAATGCGCAAAGAGCACGGCGCCATAACGCGAGTCATTGATCAGTCGAGTGGCGGATCTATTCCGTCCGAATCGAAAGCGCATGTTGATCTGAGCAAGCAGTATGGCTATAACGGTAGCACGACCGGCGAACATCCTGGCATATTGGGATCGCAACCTAAGAATCCGCCTGATTCTTGGCCTGCACAAAACGATCCCACATACAATATTCCGATTACTGTAAACCACGAGAAGGTTCATATGGGCATTGCTGGCGTACGCATTGACAACGCCACGACTAGAGGCGCGGGTGCGGGAAATTGCGTATTACAGGGGTTTTACACCGATGGCATGTTAGTTGTGGCTAAAGTTCGTAATCTGGGGTCTACGACAGCAGTTCTCAAGATTAGTATAACATCGTGGTATATCGAGAATCCTGATTTCTAAGGAGGCTATATGAGCATAGACAGAATCGTGTCGACGGTATATTTGGACGTATACGACCATGATACATCGTCGTCGACCATAAAGACTATCGCTCTTGATAGTCAAACTCGATACGTGCGAGCATATTTGCAAAAGTCTGGAGAAATTTATAATCCGCCCGCCAACGCCGTTGTGACTTTAACGGCCATACGACCGGATAAAGTTGGCTCCGAAGTATCCGGCAGCGTTGTGCTTTTGGAAGAAGCTGTTTATGGCGAAGCCACCGAGATCGAAGAGACTCTGGAAGGCGAAACAGCATCGAATGCAGAAGTTATATCTCCAGCCGTCTATGGCCTCGAAGCCGAAATCACTCAGGCTATGATCGCGGTCCCTGGAATTGTTCTTTTCCAGTTCAAAATAGAAGTAGCCAAAGAAGTCCTTCGCACAGAAATCTTCAGGTCCAATAACGGCAGAGCTCTCGACGGTGAGGCTTCCAGCTGGGCTGACGAGTACCAGGGTTATAATCTGGATGAGCTGGTTAGGAAAGTTGATGCTATCGGACTTGGAGGAGTACAAATTGACGGCGATACACTAAAGATTACCACCATTGACGAAGCGGCATCTGAATACCATACGTATGTAGACACCCAGCTTGCGGCAATTAGGGCGGAGCTTGCAAATCGTGTACTTACGACGGACAACCGCATTGAGATTAGGCCCCTTGGAGGTGGATCATGAGTGATAATTATAGAGAGCTAGACAGTATTGAGTTAGACGGAACCCCGGTAAAATTTAATGCCGCTAATGTGCTCGCCAACGTAGATGAATTATTTGTAGTAGACGATACCCTTTCTATCCCCGGTGCGGCGGCTGATGCTAAGAAAACCGGAGACGAGATCGGAGCGTTAAAGGAAGATTTGAATTCCATGGCGGGTCAAATTGAAGCTGCGGCACAACCTGTTAGTGTTGGACTATGGGAACGGGGCTCTATCAATTCCCAAACGGGCAAAACGTCAACAAGCACCACAAGGATTAGGACTAAAGGCTATGCTCAATTTGCACAAAACACGCCTGTCCATTTTTCCATCGCTTCGGGACACGGATACAGGATCTTTCATTACGCCTCACAGCAATCTGTCTCCTATTTGGGCGCTACCGATATGTTGAGTGGTGACTACACCATCGAAGCACCGACGAACTACTACAAGATTATCGTTTACTACAGCGATGGCGCAGAGATAACCACGGATGAAGCGTCAGCACTCAGTGTCTTTACTAACGTATTTGTCAAAAGATATGCACCGATTATAGCAAGGGTTTCGACACGGATAAATCGTGGGCGCATGGAGTTTGGGGCACATCGTGGGGCGGAGTATTACGCTCCTGTTAATTCTATAGCCGCTTATCGTGTGGCAGGAGAACAGGGATGGGAGTGGGCATGGATAGCAGGAGTAAGAGCGAGTTCCGAGGGTACGTTGTGGGTAATGCACGATGCAACTGTAGACGCAACCACGGACGGAACAGGGAACATATCCGATATGACAGACGCACAAATCCGTGCGCTCAATATTGATTACTGTCCTTCGGGGTCGGCATACTCTTTGGCCGATTTTGACGCATCTGAATTAAAAGTCCCTACGTTGGAAGAAGTCATACAAATCTGTCTAAAGTATGGCATGAAAATGTGCTTTAGGGTGCAAGGTCTTGGCTCTACATCACAGACGCCTTACGATGCGTTTGCTGAACTTGTCCATGCTTACGGGCTGACGGAAGACGATTATATGGTGTCTATGTATAACACAACTCAGTTGCAGTATGTCATAAACGCCTTTGGTGACGAAAAACCTGTAATATCGTTCTATCGTTCAGACGAAACGACTCCCGAAGACTTTTTATCTTTTGTCGACAACAACAGGATCATCCGTGAATATCCGAACACGGTGAGGGCTATCATTAATGCAGACAACCTCACGCTTGCGGGCTGTAAGAATCTCCATGCGAATGGCATCAAGATTGATGCCTTCAAAATCCCACCGACAACGGATTTGGTGCTGACACTTGCATCGTGGGGGGTTGATATTTTGCAGAACAATAAGATTTACGAAATGTCTGCTTTGTTTGACGTTTAAATGACACTTTAACCGCCAAAAGGAGGCATAATGTCTAAACCAAAACTTCATATTTTCATACCGGGCCTTCCGCAGCCTGAGAGAGGCGAAGAACGTCACGGTGACAGCATATTAGTCTATGACGACAACAAGAACGCTGTCCTGATTGATGGCGGCGAATGGGAACTCTTTGTAGAGATGCTTGCGTTCATGAAAGCGCACGGCATCAAGCATATCTGCTATATTTTAACCCATTGGCATGGGGATCACGATTGCGGACTTAAGTACGTACTCGAGGATTCCTATATTATTGTCGATGAAATCTTCGCCCCTAATCCGGAGGAGCTGAAACTTGTTCCTAAGGACTGTGGCTATGACGAATACAAGCGAGCCGTGCGTCGTATCAACCAGGCCAGGGAGCTTAAGAAGAAGGTCGTATATCCTGCGCCGAACAAGAGAGTTGGCCATTGGGTAGGCAAGATCAGGGTCTGGATGTGGCGTAGGAAAGCAAATCCTGCCGATTATGTTGACTATCAGGTCAACAACACTTCGATGCAGGTATATTTCCCGGACCTTGAATTCCTGGCTCCTGGTGACGCGATTACAACAACGGATCATTTCTTTAAGTTTATCGATCAGGACAAGAACGACTGGCCTATTACCGGCTTTCTTATTAACCATCACGGTAACGGTATTGGAGACAGCGCGCCAAAGTATCAGAAACACGGCGCTAAGATCTGCTGGTATAGCGACTGGGAACCCAAGGGCGTCGGAATTGGTGGTACGAACTTTAGTAAGTATGGAGCTGGGAAGTGTAAACCTCTTTTCTGGACGCTCAGGCCATTCCAGGATCTCCATATTACGGCAGATGGCGAGGGGCATGTAACGTGGAAACAGGGCGATAAGTCCTACACGTTTGATATTTCCTATGGCGCTTCCGCCAAAGCATCCGAAATTCAAAATCCGAAAATTCCCCAGAAGGAAAATTCGTCAGGGGAAAATATACCCAAACTTCGCGACATGTCTACGCTGTTTGGCGTTGACGTTGGATATTCCCAGGGCAAGATCAACTGGGACAAACTGGTCCCGCACATAGATTTCGCTATCATCGAGTGCGGTTACGGACAGAACAGAACCGATCAGGACGACGCTCAATGGAAGAGAAACACATCTGAATGCGAACGGCTCGGCATTCCGTACACGCTATATTTGTACAGCTATGCTGGAACGGCGGGTAAAGCAACCGGAGAAGCGGATCATATTCTTAGAATCGCTAACGGACTCCAGATCTCACTTCCGCTGTATTATGACATTGAGGAAAGCGCGTGCAAGCCTGTAGCTTCTGCAATCATGGACATTTGGGCAACCAAGGTTGAGAAGGCTGGCTACTGGGCTGGCGTCTATACCGGAGAGAACTACTGGAATTCGTCCAACCTTAAGGGCACCGAGCGCTATACCAAATGGATCGCCAAGTATGGTGCCAACAACGGTAAGATGGGTAACAAGCCCAATGTCCCCGGCGTTGATATTTGGCAGTATTCGTCTCACGGCTCTCTTCCTGGCGTAAACAGCAATGGTCTTGACATCAACATTATGTACAAAGACCTCGTCAAAGATGTTACCGGTAAGGATTATATTCAGGCCGCTAGGGACGTCTGGGCTGGCAACTACGGCGGAGGAGAAGAGCGCGTAGAGAAACTAACTGCTGAAGGCTTCGATCCTAGGATTGTTCAGCACTTTGTTAATAGAATGAAGGCGTGATGTATATTTACCACAACGCGAATCCTTTGGGTAAGAACACCGGTGACTGCGTAATCAGAGCTATATCTACGATTACCGGTCTTTCCTGGCATGATGTATTTTTGGACCTGGCTGAATTAGC
>OCTX012152072.1_pt1 | contig 15498 bp, 17 predicted proteins | sample 1539691 | NCBI WGS metagenome assembly OCTX01 (sample SAMN02144231, study PRJEB22623) | gut metagenome | biome: sheep rumen | host: Ovis aries | place: New Zealand | reverse complement strand
TTATTCCAAAAGTCTGGCTTTTGCATTAACGTTTCTAATTCTAATATTCTTTTTTCTTTTGATGATACGTCAAAGAGACCTCCCTAAATCATTAATCTTTGTTTGTTGCTTTTCTAATTGTAATAATAGTTCTTTAATATCCATTATTTTCACCCATGTGTAATATATCAAAAAAAAGAAGATAACTCAATCGTTTTCTTCTTTCTAATATATGTGTATATATTTATTATTACGTAATCACATTTAAAAAGGTTTTTAGCACCTTAGAGCTTTAATTAACTTATAATAAATATAGGATTATTATGTATTTCTTTTATTTTCTTTTATATTTCTCTAATATCCTCTCCTTTCATGATTAAATAATACATTTGTTATGTGAAAATTATGTGATGATTATTAGAAAAAATAATGTGATAAAAATAGCATGAAGATTGATACAGTTGGTAAGTTTGTTGTATAATAATATTATACTAGGAGGTGATTCATGAATAGTTATAAAAAGAAAAGAGCATTATTAATCAAAAATATATATCCTGTTGTAATATTATTTTGCGTACTAGTTTTACTAGGAATAGGATACGCTCAAGTTTCCGATGTAAATCTGAATATTACTGGCGAGGCAGTGGCTAAAGGCGAAGAAGGAATATTTATAACTGGGGTTACTTATGATAGTAGTAATATTGCTAATCCTAGTGATTCAACTATAACAAGTACTTATTTAACTACGATGCAAAGTACTATTAATTTAGGAAATGATCTTAATTCAACTATTACATACAAAGTTACAATTCGTAATAATACTGATGAACCTGCTATATATAATGATGCTATTTATGATCCTGATTTAGGTTATGATAATAATGATATAGAATATATTGTAAATGGTATTACTCATGGAGATATTTTAAATCCAAATGAAAATGTTGAATTTACTATAACTTTCAAATACAAAGATTCTTTATCACAAGTGTCTAATAGTATTTTAAATTCTTATATTAATTTTAAATTTGATGAATCATCTTATGTTGCTAGAATTGGTAGTACATACTACCAAACATTAAGCGCTGCTGTTAATGCAGTTCCTACAACTAATGTTCAAACTAAGGTTGAATTATTAAAAGATACAAGTGAAAAAATAGTAGTTGCCGCTAATAAAAATATTCTATTTGATTTTAAAAATAATGTTTTAAGTAGTAACGGAGCAAATAACGTTATAAAAAACGCAGGAACGATTACAATTACTAACGGAACTATTAGGAGTACAACTCCATCAAACGGAGCTGTTAATAACGATCCTTCTGGTGTAATATACATGAGTGGTGGCCGAATAGAAATGACTGCTAATGGTGGAAAACAAGCTTTATATAATGATAAAGGTATTGTTAATATAAGTGGTACTTCTTACTTATACTCTGTTGGAAATATAAGAGCAGCAGTACAAAATGTTGCTGGAGGAACAATGAGTATAACAGGAGGAACTATTATTGCTACTAATTTTAGTGGACTTGTTAATGATGGTACTATGACTATTGGAACTAAAGATAGCGATGTAAATGTAAATTCTTTAATAATACAAGGTACAAATTTTGGTATTGATAGTTCTACTAGTTATAATTTTTACGACGGTAAAATAAAAGGAAAAAATAGTCCAGTTAATGATGTGAGTAAAATTGTTGATATAGAAACAGGAAGTAATATAGTAAACTCAACAGAAGCAATTGAAGGAGATACTTACCATACTTTATTCTTAACTACTTCTTCAGTACATACAGTATCATTTAATCCAAATGGTGGTACTATATTAGAACCTACTAGAAATATAGTTAATGGTGATGTTATAGGTACATTACCAATACCTACTTATCAAAACCATAGTTTTGATGGCTGGTTTACTTCTATTGATGGTGGCAGTGAAATTTCAGCTAGTACAATAATAAATGATGATATTACATTTTATGCTCATTGGTCTTCTACTATAGTCGCTAGAGTAAATGGTACGGATTATAATTCTGTTCAAGAAGCATTTAATAATGTACCAAGTAATGGCGAAGAAACTACTGTAACCATTCTTAAAAACGTTGAAGAATGCGTTACTGTAAATGTTGGAAAAAACATCGATCTTGATTTACAAAGCTATACTTTCAAAAATTATGGAGATGCAGCTGTAATAGAGAATAAAGGTACTATTAAGATAAAAAATGGTAATTTTACTTCAAACGCTGATACTAGTTTAATTAATAATAATAATGGAGGCAGATTAATTATTACCGGAGGAAGACTAATTGCAACAGGAACAAGACAAGTTATTTATAATAATGCTGGGGGTATAGTTGAAATTAGTGGAGATGCTTATTTAAGTTCGACAACTACTGGTGTTCCAACTGCTAATGGTGTAAACTTAAACAGAGCTACTGTACAAAACTTAAAAAATGGTACTATAAGCATTACTGGAGGAACCATAATTGGTATAAATCAATCGGCAATATCAAACGAAGGAGTTATGACAATTGGGATTAAAGACGAAATAATAAGTACTACTAGTCCAATAATCAGAGGTAATACATATGGTATTGAAAGTACTAAAACTCTAAAAGTATATGATGGTAAAATAATGGGTATTACTGGTGCTATATCCGGTACAGTAAATGAGATTGAAACAAATTCTCAACTTGTTGATGGCACAGAAGTAATAAACAATAATACATATTTTACTAAGCATTTAGAAAACAATTAAAAATCCAAAGTTACTTTGGATTTTTTTGATTATATATTTGTTTTAATAATATTATAAGCGTTACTATTACAAGTATTATACTTATCCATTGATTTACAGATAATATAACATTTAAATGAGAGTATCTTAGGTAGTCTAATAAGAATTTTGCTATTGCTCCAATAATTATAGTGTATTCTATTATATATTTATTTTTATATTTATTATACATGGTGTTTATTATTATAAATATTATTAAGAAAACTATTGACTCTAGCAATTGGACAGGAAACAATTTGACTTTTATTATATCTGGATAATAGACGTATAATGGTCCACTGTAAGGAATTCCATAACAACATCCTGCAAAAAAACAACCTAGTTTGGATATACTATAGATTAAAGGTATACTTATAATATATCTATATTTTATTTCTTTTACTTCTGATATCTTCTCATAAATTAATACTGCCACAATTAAACCTATTGCTCCTCCATAACTGGAAAAACCTAAACTTAAGAAAGATAAATCTTTAACTGGCGAAGTAATATAAGATAATATTAAGCCTCCAACTAAAGTAAAAGGAATAACCATTGTTGTTGATAACCATAAGATCCTTTTATCTACTTTATCTTTCTTCAAATAGTAAAACGCATAGATAATTGCTATTAATAAAGATAATAGTATACAAGTCATATAAATGTTAAATGAGAATTTTTTTATTGTCATTATTATTACTCCTTTGTTAATAATTAAAAAGTCTAATATTATTAGACTTTTTGTGTTTATTAATACATTCATTGGCAACTATTAGCAAGTTGTCTACACATTATTACCAAAAGTATAAGTCCTATTATAGCGAGAATTGTTAGAACTATATAAACTATCATAAGTACTTTACCAAAAATATTTTGAGGATATTTTATTCTAACATATACCATAATTCCTATAGCTGCTAGGGGTGATAGCATACCCAGTATTTTTCCTAATCCAGGTATAAATCCAAAAACAAATCCGCCTAAGAAATATAACAATAAAGATACTATACAAAGGTTATTAGCCATTTCAGTCTCTTTAATTTTTAATAAATCTTCTTCACTAATCTCGCTATTATTGTTATTAGTAATTTCATATGAGCCTTTTAAAGGATTGTTCTCTTTTACTTCTTCTTTAGATTCAGGTACATCATCTATCTTATTTTCTTCAACCTGCTCTTTTAAATTATTGCCGCAATTAGGACAAAAGTTTAATGTCTCATCTATTTCTTTTCCACATTTAGAACATACCATAATTATCACCCTTTTATTATAAGAATTATATCATATAATCCTATTATTTTCATTTTCATTATTCTGTGGATAACTAAATATTTATTCACAGAATAATAATAGGTTTATTATTTAATACTATTATATTTTATATAGCTTTCTATTAGATCTTCATCCATTAAGTTATTAAGTAATTCATTTAGTTTAAAGAATTTTAAACTCTTTGTTTCAGAATCACCTTTCAATATAGAATAATCTTTTATATTAACATTTGCTAAGTATAAAGATGTATTATTATAAACAATATCACCATTTGGATAACTATTCTTTCTTGTTTCTCCTGATAAAGTATCTATTAATATCAAATCATTTGGATCTATTTTTATACCTGTTTCTTCATAAGCTTCTCTAACTGCTGTTTCTCTTAGGTCCTCTCCTAGTTCTTGACATCCTCCAGGTAAACACCATTTATTTCTGTCTTTTCTTTCTTGTAATAGTATTTCATTATTATAGTTTTTAATAATAATTGCTGAACCAGTTTGAATAAAAGGAATATGAGATATTCTTTCGTCTAAAGACATTCTAAATAAAACAGGGTATCCTCCATACTTTGAACTAAAGCTTTTTAGTTCTTCTTCATTCATTTTTTCTACTAATTCAACAAATTCTTCATGACTATAATCTCTCATTTGTTTATAATTCATATTAATTCTCGCTCTCATTTAAAATTAAGTATTTATATATTTCGCCCCAATTATTAACATTTATTACTCCTTTTTTGTCTTCTTTTGGAGAAGCATTGTTTTTCATATATAGCGCTATTATATTTTTATCGGCGGCATTTTTACAAATATCTTTATCATCATCAATTATATAATCTACTTTTTCGGATATTAATCTATCTATTTTATGATGTTCGTTATTAAATATTTTTATATTATTTAGTCCTATGGTATTCAATTTTTCTATTGCTATCTCAGTTTCTATATCATTTCTTGAAGTCACAACTATTATTTCGAATATGTCTTTCAATTTATTTAGGACTATTTCTGCGCCAGTCATAAAATTAGCAGTTTTTAATACTTTAAGCGAATTCTCTTTGTAAAATTTTTTGAATTCTTCTTCACTCCAATTGTATCTTTTTTGAAATATACGTTGAGTATTATCAATTATGTTATCTTTTTTATAGTTTTCTACATCATATATTTCTGTATACACTCTATATAAGTTTTCCGAATCAAATACTACTCCATCTAAGTCTAATGCTATTTTTTTCATATTAGTAACTCCTTGTTATTTTAGATTACTAGCAATTTTTGACAAATCACCATTTAAACATTTTATATTCCAACCAATAATTTCATCTTTGTAAGGCTCATAAATATCATTTAGTAAGAATACTTTTTTATTAAAGTAAAAGCCAAAAGCTATCTCTACAAAGCTATTAGGACCAATATAGTTTTCTATACCATTTTTGGTAACATTAACTATTAATATAGCTTGATTATCGGGATTAGATATTCTATCAAAATGTGCTCTTGATGCTATTACTTTTTCTAGTCCTTGCATACATTCAACTGGTAATAACGCATTATATCCCATTTTTTCTAATTCATTAGATATTTCTATTATTTTATCTTTAACTTTCATACTGCCACATAATACAATATTAATCTTTTTTTACGCATATATTATTACTTATAAGATATTATTGATTTGATCTAAAAGTTCTTGTTTTTGGTCAGTATTATAATATCCTTCTATTTTTCCTTTAAACTTCTTATTATTAAATATTAGTAATGATGGCAGTATATTAATATTATATTTTTCTTTTGTTAAAGAACTTGCTTCCATTTTAAAGTATTTAGTATCCTTTGGCATATTAGAAGTTATTTCTTTGATTGGGATTGATTTTATTAAACATTCAATCGTATCTTCTTCATAAGCTTCAATAAGTGTTATACTTTCGCCTAGTTTTTTTTCTAGTTCTTCTTCAGTTATTATAAAAAATTCTGATAATGGTGTTGCTCCATATCTATCCACAAACAAGTCTTTAGTTGTTCGGGGGTCATTTTCTATTTCTTCATTTATTTTTTTATACTCTTCTTCAGTATAAGCCACTTTTAAAGCTCCAATTGGACAATGGCTTTCACAAGCACCACAGCTAATGCACTTATCATTATCTATTTCTATTGTTTCTTTTTCTTCATTCCAAGATAAAGCTCCGGTAGGACATACGGCTATACCTCCACACTCTTTGGCATTATCACATATTTTATAATTTCTTAAAACTGCCATATTAATTACTCCTTTGAAATATAGTATATCTTACGTCTTCTATAACATGTAGATCTTGAAGCATTCCAGCTTCTTCTAAGATTTTGTCAATTTGTGAAATCATTTCTTTTTTCTCTTCATCATTGGCTGGTATTTTGATATCAGCCCACCAATCTAGCATTGCTTCTTCTAATTCTTCTCTAGAATCAAATCCGTCATCGTTAAATGTAAGACCTGTTTCGACTAGTTTATAACCTTTTTCTTCTAACACTTTTTTTATCAATTCATTTGATTTTCTTATTCTTATACCGTGTTGTTCGCTTGGGTCAAATACTTTAAATAATTCATTTGTTACAGCATCCTCGGTTGGTTCTACGAATACAATAGTATCACTTACTCTAGTCATTTCTTCTAATATTTCTCTTTTTAAATCAAGATTCATACTAAATGTACCATGACTTAAATCAAATTCGTGAAAACTAGTATTTAATATAACATCAAAGCTTTTATCTGGAAATGTCATCTTTTTAGAATCCATAAGTAATAGTTCAATATTATTATAATCTTTAAGATTTTCTTCAGCTATTTTTAAGAAATTTTCGTCAATATCTATTCCTACAACTTGTTTAGCATATTTGGCAAGTACCGCTGTATATTTCCCGTTAGAAAAGCCTTGTTCTAAAGCCTTATCTACTGTTAAATATTTTTCTAATTTTTTCCACATTTCAGCAAAAGTTATTTTTTTCATAATTACTTACCTTTCTTTCTTAACATATTAATACTTGTTGATAGTTTTTTTATAAAAGTATCTACTTCTTCTTTAGTATTATACCTACCTAAACTTATTCTAATTGGACTATAATCTTCTAGATTAGCTTTACAAGCTGTTAGTACATGAGATGGGAGTGCAATTTCTGAGTTACAAGCTGATCCAGTTGAAACATATATATTAAAAGATTCAAGGACTAACATTAGTTCATCAGCTTTAACTCCTTTAAAAGCTATACTCGATGTATTAGGTGTCCTATTTTGTTTATCACCATATATGTGTATATCTTCTATGTTTTTTTCTACTTCTTCTTCTAAATAATCTCTAAGACTTTCTATTTCTTTCTCTTTTTGATAATTGTCTTTAAGAATTATTTCTGCTGCTTTTCCAAGACCTATGATATAGGGAACATTTTCGGTTCCACCTCTTCTATTTTTTTCTTGGTGACCAAAGATTAATGGTGTAAAACTATCACTATTTTTTATATATAAAGCTCCTATTCCTTTTGGAGCATTTATTTTATGCCCTGATACTGATAAATAATCTACATCTAAATCTTCTACATCTATTTTTATTTTTCCTAAGGCTTGGACAGCATCACAATGAATAATAATATCATTATCATGTGCTATTTTAGCTATTTCTTTTATTGGATATATATTACCTATTTCATTGTTTGCCATCATTATAGATATTAAACAAGTGTCTGGTCTAATACTCTTTTTTAGTTCATCTACGTCTAAGCAACCTCTATTATCAACATTTAAATATGATATTATGTATCCGTCTTTTTCTAATTGGTTCATCATTTTCATAATTGAAGCATGTTCTACTTTTGTTGTAATTATATGTTTCTTATTTGGATTTAGTTTTATAGAACTATTAATTGCAGTTATATTACTTTCACTACCACAACTAGTAAAAATAATATTTTCTGGTTTAGAATTTAATAGTTTTGCTATATTCTCTCTTGCTTTTGCAATCTCTTCTTTTGTTTTTCTACCAATTGAATATATACTGCTAGGATTTCCATATTCTTCTTTTAAATAAGGTAACATAGCATTAAATACTTCTTCATCAATTTTGGTAGTAGCGTTATTATCAAAGTATATTAGTGAATCCATTTATATCCCACCTAAGCGTATTATATCACATTATAATTTCTTTATTGTTTTATATTATTATAAATTAAAGGGTTATATGTTTCTTTATAATCTTTTATTGTTTTATCAATATTAAACCAGTAAATATTAGTTAGTATTCCATCTATAGGATCTACTTCTGTTCTAGTTAGTTTTCCTCCCAAAGCTTTTAAAGTTTTGTTAGAAGCGATGTTAGTTTTTTCACAATCTAACATTATCTTATCTAAGCCCATTTTTTTAGCTTCTATTATACCTAAATACAAGTTTATCTTACTATAACCTTTTTTTCTTTCGGTTGGTCTTATACCATAACCAATATGTCCTCCAAATTGAAGTTTTTCATCTCTTAAATTCCATCTTATATTGATTGCTCCGACTACTCTATTATCATTTTTTCTAACAAGTAAATATGTTTTGCTTTGTCTTCTACCTATTTTAATAGCATATTCTTTGTTTTCTGCTAATTTACAGCTTTCTAGTGCCTCTTCAAAAGAATATCCTTCTATCATTCTATATAATGGTCCTAACCCATTAAAATCTGAATCGTATTCTATTAATTCATCAATATATTCTATTATTTCTTTTTTTCTTTCAATAGATGGTAATTCTAGATAAAATTTTTCCATTTTTATACTCCTTAGTTGATATGACTTTTTATAATTATTTATTCTTTACTTCTATATCTTCTATTATTCCTTGTCTTGCTTGTTCTATACATCTATTTGCATCAAAGGATGCTAGTAACATACCTAAAGATGTTTTGTAATAATTTTCTTTTTCAAAGTATCCTGTTGGTGCAACTATAGGACAATAATTTATACTATTAGATAAGTGTTTCATCGCTGTTCCTAAAGCTCTTCTCATATGATAACCTGTTGTTACCAAAATTATATTATCTCCATTTTTTAAATCAAAAAATATCTTTTTAGCAAATTGCATGTTTTCAATAGTATTATTTGACTCTTCGTCTAATATTATATCTTCTTCAGGTATTGTAAATTTCAGAATTTTTGAAGCATATTCTTGCATTATAAGTTTAATTCTATATCCTTCCGAATAATCATCATTAAATATTTCAGAGATATTGGAATTACTCATATTTATTTCTACAGGTGTTTGATTTTTACTAATTGATGAAATTCCATTTTTCCCACCAGTAATGAGTATTTTTTTGACTCTTCCTTCCTTATATAATCTTGCAACTACTTGGGCTCTTGCTATAGCTTCTATTTTTCTACTTATTCCTAAAAGAATACAATATTTACAAGAAACATTTGTATCTTCTATATTATCAAAAAGAATAGAATCAATTATATCTTTTGAAATATCATTAGTATATTGTTTTTTAGCATTATTCCAAATAGGGTTTACTTTGAATTCACTTAATCTCATTTTATTCTCCTATATTCTTATTTAAACTTTGATAATATTATTATTTATTATTTTGATATTTTCTTCTATTGATAGTAAATATGGAATGTTGGAAGCAAGTTCTACTCCATCTATTGATGTTATATTGGAATCTATTGGTAATATTTTTTGTTCGTATATATTTTGGGCAAATAATATATCTAAGTTATCGACTTCACTAGCTATATAGTTTTCAAAATAGTATAATGTCCATACTTTTTTAGACTTAGAATACTTTAATTCGAAGATAGGAAGTAATTCTTCTTTTATTGTTACATTTTTTAATCCAAAAGTTTTTAAAAACTCCTTAGATAAAGTATTAATTCTTTTTTCTTTAGTATATCCTTGTTCTTTCTCGTATACTTTTTTATATATTCTTTTATATTCTTCTATTAAGTCTCTATAAGTAATATTTTCCTTAGAAAATAGATAGTTATCTATAGTAAACTTGTGATTCATTTCATAAAAAGAGTAAAGACAATTCCAAGTATCTGGATTAGTATTATAAACTATTATTCCTTTATTATTTTTATATTTTATATATGTGTATAAGTTCATAGCACTATCAAGTCTAGTGGGAATCATTTCTTTAGGGACTTGTTTATCCAAAATATCCTTACTAATAATCATTTTGTTCACTTCCTTGTTTAATTATATCAAAAAAGGGAACTATAAAATAGTTCCCTTTATTACTGTTCTTAGCGGCTATTTGTTAATCGTATTTTATAAGAATCTACTTTTTCTGCATATTTGCCTTTAAGTGACTCTGCATCATGAATTTCCATTACGCTAGGTAATGTTTCTATTAGGAATAATAAATATTTTCCTAAAGTATTATATTGTAGAGCGGTACTTGGATGGTTATCAAGTTTAAGTTTTCCTCTATACTTATTAAAAAATTCCACTCTCATACCATCAAAATACATTGTATTTACATGTTTTTTATCTTCTGCTTCTTGTTTTATAAATCGATTAATATAGGCAATCAAATTATTAATGAATAAATAATTTCGTGTCATATAAGGAAAATTACCTATGGTTATGTAAGAATGGTCTGATAGCCTTGTAATATATGTGATAATCATTTTTAAGTAATATAATTCCTCTTTTAAAAATCCTCTTGTTGCAAAAAGACCATGTTCAAGACGTGTTAACAATTCTCCAGTACATCCATTAAATGCTGTAATTGTTAGCTCACCATCTTGATAATAATCTTTAATTTTTGTTAAAGAATCGGGATAATAATTCATTGCTATATCTTTGGCCACATCATATTCGAACCAACCACCTTTAAACTCTTCTTGCCAACGATTAAAAGTATATTCAAAGTGATTTCTTGTATCCCTTAAACTTGGATTTTTTAGAATAAATTTATATATATTTTTATTAGAGTTTTCTCCAGCTATGGCAAATGATCCTAGACTCATATCAATTCCAGATGTTTTACATCTATTAACTAAATAGTTTTCTAATTTTAACACCCATGGACAAACATCTGGTTTAGGGCATTCATCAGTTGCGGTCCATCCTGCACTAATCGAATTACCAATACCAACCATATTAACTTTATTTAAATTAGTTGCTTCAAGTAAATCACATAAAAATTCAACAAATAAATCTGATATCAATTCTAAATTTTCTTTATTAGTTATTATTTTTGAATTAGTTTCCATAATAACTCCCCCTTAGCTATATATTTCTTTATATATAGTAAAGCTATTATACTATATAATTGTAGCATCACAAAATTTATGTATATTCTATATTATATTTATCATTCCGTTATAAACAAGCAGTAGCGTCGGATATTAAACATTGTGTTTATTTTTTTGTGTGACAGTAATTATTATTAATTGATTAAAGAATTAATGTAAACCCTTATTATTAAAAAAGTGATATAATTTATATGAGGTGTATAAAAAAATGGGAAATGATGAAAAAGCAAAAAAAATGATAGAGGTTTTTAAAACGAAGACTGTTGACAGTGCTATAAAGGGATTTACTATTGAACAAAATGATGAAATAACTAATAAAGTTCGTGCATATCTAGATAGTCTTCCAAAAGAAGAATTGGTAAGTATTCAACTATTTCTAAAGACTTTACTTAACTATTGCTATGAAGGTAGATTATTTAAAGAAGAATTAAATGAAGACGATAAGGAAAAAATTACAAAATTAGAAGATAAAGAAAAATTCTTGTTAAAAGAAAGTATTATTTACTTTTATGGAAGATTACTAATAGGTAATGATATGGATATTCTTAGAGATGTATATAATATAGATGATAATAAATATATTAAACTAAATGTTACTTTTGCAAGTTTACAATCTTTTAAAGAAGAAATAGAATTGGACTTTGTTGATAAAGTATTGTCAAGCGATGTATATGATCAATTAATTAGATCATGGACACTAGCATATTTTCAATTAACTCCAAACCCCTATGATTATGTAGATAAAGATACTGATGATTGGTCTGCTGCTAAAAAACCTAGGATAGAAAGATTACGTATTAATGACGAAAACAATCCTAAATTTAAAAAAGCCATGGCTTTTAGATTGTTAGATTTAGTTGTGCTTTATTTATTTATTCGTAATAGAAAAGTTAATAATCTAACAGATGAAGAAAAACAAGTTATAAGGGATGCTAGAATAGACTATGAAGAATATTCTGATGAAAAAAAGAAAAAAATGGAAGAAGTAAAAACTTTAATATTAACATACAAGAATTAGATGTAAAAACACTAGTTAAAGTTAACTAGTGTTTTTCTTATTCTTTTATACTATCGTTTAATTCCTGTAATTTTATATCAAAATCACAAATAGAATCTTGGATTGAATTAATTAGTGTTATTATTGCGTCTGCAAATTCATCAGCTGAATAATCTTCTCCTCCAACTTTAGAAACATCTCTAGTAACAATCATTTCGTTTGGTGCACCTATTTCTTTACACATTCGATTAGTAAGAGTTGTTAACATTTTTAATTGGTCTATTATTATACCCTGCTTTTCCTTAAGAGGTAAGTCTTTGTAATAAACCATATATTCATTAAAATCTTCTTTCATTATAGCCTCCTAAACATTCCACCTACTTGCACCTGTTCTTCAGGAGTTAATACCCGGTTATTTGACATTCTTCTTTTTAATTTTTCCCAATTAAGTCTTTCAACCATTTGGTTTAGCTTAGGCAAATTATAGTATCTACGAGTGGCAGCATTGAACACTTCTCCAGTTTTTATTCTATCGCTTGCATATTCCTCCGGTACTTCTGAAGGTTTAATAGATTGAAGATTAAATAAAGGTTTTTCATGCAAGTAATCTTTACAAATTGCTACAAGTTCAAATTCCTCATTTTCTAGTCTTTCCTCTTCGCTTTTCAAATCGGTTCTTACGTCCATTTTTTTTCTAATAGCACTAGCAAATAGTCTTTGGATAGCAGCGTCTTCTATTCTACGTGCTTCCATGCTCTTTTCTCTCATTTCTGGAGTATATTCTGAAGAAAAACGCAAATCAGATTTTCTACTTTCTTTATATCTAATGTAGAAGGTGGTAATTTCATCTGCAGTCATATATCTAAGAGAATATATAAAATTATCTTCAAAATTACTAGAAAATTCGCCGTTTCCTTTATAATTAGATTCAATGATATGGTCACGTAAATATTTACTCATGATTTTTTCATTTATTATTCTTTTTAAGTCTTCATAACTTGCTACATCAGCTCCTGTAGTTCCAGATATATTAAATTTTTTCCGGTAATCTACTCTTAATTTAGCAATTTCATCTACACGACTCTTATCTAAATCACTCAATTTATTATATAATCTTAGGTATTTTGCAACTATTGCGTCATAATGATCCAGAGCATTATGAGGTTCCAATTGATTCATGAACTCGGAAATTTTACTATGTTCATATTTTTTCCCATTCAGTAAGTCTTTTACTACAATGTTAATTGTTAAATCTCCCATTTCAACAATTGTTACATATAAATCTATTGCTTCTTCAAGTTTTGAAAAAATTGATGTATCTTTTGTTGTTAACATATATAAGTGATAAATATCTTGAATATTATTTTTGCTATAGAAATCTCCAGAATATTTCACTTGTTCTTCTTGTTCAAAGTGAGTTATTATTCTTTTGGCAAAATCATAGTCAATATATAATTGTCTTTTAGACAATGCATCTTCTAATTCTCTTTGAATACTTTGGTTTGTGGTTGTTGATATTGGGGTTGCCACTCTTTCTAATCGAGGATTCCTTTCGGCAGCATTGTACGCTGGATTTTCCCTGGTTTGAGAAGTTACTGGTGTAGAATATGGAGTTGTTTGTCTAGAAGTTGACCTGCTATCATATCCTGTACTTTGGGACGAAACTTCCCCTTCTTGCTTTGCTAGTTGTTGTGCTTCTCTTATACTTTCTGTTTGAAGCACACTTAACTCCTTGCTTTTTTCTTTATTTAAGCCTTCAAGTCTATGTACTGCGTTTAAATATGCATCAGCATATTTTTCGGCTGCATCTATAGGAGAGTTTGCAATGTTTCTAGCCATTTCATTAATTGTTCTGCTTTTTGATTCTTCATCCATATTAATAAGATATTGTTGAGCATTATTTCTCAGTTCTTTTTTTATTTCCCCTATGTTATTAAGCGTTTGGGCAACTTCTCTTTCCATTTCCAATTCTTTTTTCAAACCATTTAAAGCTATATCCCTACTGTCTCTTATAGGAGAAAATCTTCTGTTTTGTAAATTGTTAATTAATTCATTAAGCTTTTTATTTTTTCGGGTCATATTATTTTCTTTATAATTTATGAATTTTATAGCAGTTTTTAAGCCAAAAATTGCTTCTAATTTGTCTTTTTTTAAATCTTTGGTTAATCTTTCGTATCGCTCGTTTATTTCTTTTAATCTACTATCATATGATTCGCTCATCTTTTCAAACACTCCTCTATAGTTTTAGTATATCATCAGGCATTTTTGTCTTCAATTATAACTTAATCTATTTGTAAATTAAAAGACTTCTATTTGACATTCATTTATTGCTTATGAATTATTATCATATATATTAAATCAATAACATTATATCAAATATCAATAATAAACTGGCACATATATAAAATGTTATCTTCTTCATTCTTATATTTAAGTTAAAATCTATAAAGAAGAGATTTCTTATTTTATCTATAATTCCAAATCTTGTAATTATAAAAGTAAAAACAACTGTCCCAAAATAGTTTAATATAATGTCATCAATATCAAATGCTCCTGTATGAGTTGATGCTTGAAGCATTTCAATAATTAAAATCATTGGTAAAGTTATTAATGATTGCCAAAATATATTATTAGATTTTTTATTTCTAATCATTAATAAGAATGACATTGGTATTATCATTATACTATTACCAATAACATTTTTTAGTATTGATGAAGTTGATCCATACTTAAATTGAGACACTATTGTATTAAATGGAATGTATTGTCCCGCATACCACCAATTATAGAATTTAAATTCTGTTCTTCCGATAAGGAAAGTGAATGTAAATAATAAATAACAAAAAAGAAAAATGTATATTATTATATTGGAATTATATACTTTCTTTTCATTTTTCAAAATTCCATATGAAAACAAAAATACAACATTAGCAAGCATAAATAAAATACATTTTAAATAATTCATATCGTATGCATATTTGTTCCAACCAATAAAAAGCAAATAATAGAAAAGTATTATATTTAATATTAATAAGGTATTCTTAATTATGATTTCTTTATTCTTCATTTTCCCACTTCCAATACAATTATATCATATGAAAAAGAAGGCTTACTCCAGTGAACTAGTCAATAAAAAGTAGACAGTTAAAAAGAATTTATTTGAATCCCAGTTGAATTCTATATTCGACTGGGGTTTTATATTGTAA
>OCTX011726441.1_pt1 | contig 15500 bp, 20 predicted proteins | sample 1539691 | NCBI WGS metagenome assembly OCTX01 (sample SAMN02144231, study PRJEB22623) | gut metagenome | biome: sheep rumen | host: Ovis aries | place: New Zealand | reverse complement strand
TGATGTCGGTGATGATGACAATGCCGCTGATGCCGTTCACATCTGGTTCTATTTCTGCAAGCGATATAAACTTTGAGACTATGAGCAAGAGATTAAGACAACATATTGCCCTTGAAGTGGGGCGTATCGTACCAGAGTATTCGAACAAGCTGATTGATGAGTTCTTTCGCTATGTTCAGGGTGATTACAACAATTTGACAATTGATGTCAGGGACCTTCACAATCTGGAGCATCCGACTCCGGAGTATATCGGTAGGGCATTGAGCCGCTATGCACATATTTGGAAGCAGTTTTGTGTGATAAACAAGCTGCCAATGGAATCTCAGAAACTATTTATGGCAAAAGTACAAAGAAGATGGATAAGCGAAGATTGGGAACAAAAGCTTGCGAGACCGATACAGCGCAAAAAGAGGCAGTCCGTCAAGAACTTACCAGAGAGCAACGAGAGCAGCGCTTCAACGAACTGATCAGTCCGAATTTTGAGTTTATCCGCAAGCTTGTGGCATATTATACTGACCGACGCCAGAACATTGATGAGAATTACAATACAGTGCTCATTGATTTCTATCGCTACATTCACACTTATAATGGTGGGAAGCCATTGAAGACATGGATTCATTCAGTGGTCAGGAATAATGTAGGAACAATCAACAAAGAGCGCGCCAAGGAAGCGGCCAGGATAGCTGATGCGGAGTTTAACCCAGTAGAGAAAAAGTCGGACAACTTTATCAGTTTGGAGAACGGGCTTCTGTCGCTGGCAGACAAACTATCAGATGAGGTCTACAATGCGCTGTTGTCGCTCCAGCCCCTGAGGCTTTCAGCTTTTGTGTTGCATATACAAGGGTATTCTGTCGAAGAAATCACTAAGATAGAGTATTCCCGAGGTAATTTGGATAAGTGTTCTAATGACATTGTCAAGAACCGGATATTCTGGGCGAGAAAAGATTTAAAAGAGAGGCTAATTAGTCATGGATTCAAGAGAAAAGTGTAGTAAGATTCAAAAGATGATTGAAGTCATCGTGCAGAAGCTTGTCAAGAAGGGTTGGAGGCTCCCCGGTGGCCTTGCGGTCTTGCCTGTCGTGGAGAATGGGCTTGTACGCCTTAGTGCTCTTTATCCTTATTCAGAAATGGCCGATGAGCGCATAGTAGACTTTGTTGTCTACCAGCTTTATCGCTATCGTGACCTCATTGGCAATTTCGACAAGGGTTGGCATATTACATGGTGTTTTTCTGACAATGCCGTTGAGAAATACAGGAAGCAGTTTATAGATGCCGATGGAAAGAGCGGCATGAACTACTACATTGACCAGTGGCTGCAGATGGGAGGGCTCAATCGGCAAAAGCTTACAGACATGATTGGTGAGCCGAAAGAGCATCCGCTGAAGAAGTATATCTATATGCCGTCGGAGGAACTGATTAAGAGACGTTCATTGACTATGGCTAATGGTCATGTACTTTGCATGATGCGAACTACTGGTTGGTCTCCTATGTCTGATTTCTGTCGGCAGTGTGAACATACCAAAGAGTGCATTGACTATCTGGAGCACAATGTTCCGGAGTTGTTGCGATTACGTATGGAAGCTGTGACTGAGTCACAGCACAAATAACAAACCATTTTAAGAAGTATGAGTACAAAGTATCAGATTGAATTGGCCGATAACGGCATGATTATCCGTAGAGAGGACAGTGGTGACATTCGAGTTTTCGAATATATCGAGAAAGACGACGAACGCGATATTGCCTCTATTGCCCAATGGATAGGAGAGGACATATTGGACGATATGCTGGAATCTCCGGACATGAAGGAGGAATCTGAAAAGTTGTTGCAGCGGACAGGTGAAGACTGTATCAACAATTATGAGATTTGCGTAGAACTAAAACCAATTATCAAGTAGAGTTATGGCTAAGAAAAGTGAAGTCAACGTATTGTCGGAAGAGTTTCTTGCTGAGTTGTACAACTGTGCCATCAGCAATGATCACCTATGCTCAGTTGTCTGTCAGTATATGCAGGATGAGTTTCTGCCTGACAGAGACTACCAGATGCTGAATAATGCGCTGAAAGACTATTTCAAGGAGCATCACATGGCTCCTAAGTTCAGTATCATCAAGCAAATGTTAATATCATCACGTGCAGTTTCGGAATTGCTGAATGAGATTAAAGAACTGTCATCTGGTGCAGATCCGGACAGTATTCGGGAGCAGTTTGAAGAGTATCTGAAATATGTACAATTCAAGCAGATTTTTAAGGAAATAGATGAGCAATATAAGAGAGGTGACAGGAAGGGCGCCATTGACTCATTTTGTAGCGAGGCGCAGAAATTGTCTCAGTTTTCATTGGCTCCAGACGAGTTCGTCGATGTTGCTGCTACTTTTGAGACACGATTGCGAGAGAACAAGGAGCGTCACGAAGAAGATAACAAGCTGAAGGCCGTCACCAGTTTCTATATAGATGCCTTGGATGAGAAGAATCATGGTCGTAACTTGCGCACACAGCTTTCCGTTTTCCTTGCCATGTCTGGTGTCGGTAAGTCGCACCTTGCACGATGGATAGGAGCTAATGCTGCTTACACCAGTGGACTTGATGTATTGCACTTTCAGTTGGAGGGTGCTGCCAATGAGGTGTTGGATGCCTATTCAGCTTCTATTGTCAAAGCCCCTACATTGGAATATGAGAGTGGCCGGCTTAACCAGCATACCATAGAGGCCTTTCAAAAGCAGATGGAGCAGTTTGCCGGTACATTGAAGGTAAAGTCCTATCCTAAGTTCGGCAAAGAAATCACTACTATTGATTTGAAAAATGGTTGTGAGAAATATAAAAAGAAATTCTGCAAATATCCTGATGTTGTTATTGTTGACTCTTTAGACTTGCTTGGCGACAAGTCCGGAAAGTCATGGGATAGCAAGAGTCTGCGTTTCAAGCGTATTGCTGTTGCGGAAGATTTGAAAGACCTGGCAGCAGACATCAATGCCTGGTTGGTTGCCACCTATCAGGCCACCATTGAAGACCCAGAGTGGGTAAACAATGAGAAGAATGTGTTGAATGGCTATAATTTGTCAGAGGCAAAGGGCTTGCAGCGTCCAGTAACCCATCTTGTTTCTCTTAATCAGAGTACGAGAGAGGAAAAGGAGCAGACCATGCGCCTTTATGTAGCCAAGTCGAGGTTCTTCAAAAAGGGCGACCCGTTCAGGATCTGTACCGACTATGAGCATGAGTGCTTTTATGACCGAACCAGAACGCTCAATTTGCCGAAAGAAGAGTATGGGCTGGGTGGTCGTAAAGACTATTGAATAGTTGATGATGGCATAGTTCCAATTTGATGAGAGCAGATTCACTTATCAGAAATAGAATGAGTGAGTTATGGAACTTTCAAATGAAGTCAGGCATGAGCTTACAGAAGATTTGCTCGCTGTCCTTGATGGCGCAAAATTGGATGGATTACAGCGCAATATCGTGTTGCAGCGTTGTCCGTTCTGCGGTCATGCCGGTTACAAATATGGCATTTATGTTGGTAAAAAGGTCGGTCGCAAGGTTTTTGGTTCGTCCAACTGTTTCAGTTGTGGTAGGGGTTTCCGTTCGCTGGAAGATACCCTAAAGGCATTGGGGCATGAGGAACTTATGCCCAAGGAAACCGTGGAATTTGAAGACGACGACAATGATGAGCTGCACCTTTTTGAAGATGAGATAGATGATTCGTTGATTGAGATTGCCATGCCTAAGGGCTACAAGCGCACTTACAAGAATCAGTATTTTAGGTCGAGGGGTTGGACGTTTGATGATTTTGAGCTCTTTGAAGTTGGAACCAACCGTGGCATGGAGCGGAAACTGGCAGACTATGTGATCTTGCCAGTCATTGACAATGGTCGTTATGTAGGCTGGGTGGCCCGTCATACATGGAGTAAGGATGAGATTGATGAGCATAATGCCACTCATCGCTTCCAGATTCGCCGATACCTCAATTCAAGTGAAAAAGACGGTGTTGGAAATGGCTTTTCCAAGCTGCTTTATAACATTGATTCCGTCAAGCGATATGAGACGGATACCGTTGTCTTATGTGAAGGGGCGTTTGATGTCGTCGGGCTTGTGAGGGGGCTGGAGTTATACGAGAACACATCTATAGTTCCCGTTGCCACATTCGGGAAAAAGATCAGTGACACTCAGATATTCAAGTTGCAGGATAAGGGTGTCAGGACCGTTGTCCTTGGCTATGATGCCGATGACGCTGGCAGGTCGGCCATCCATAAAGTTGCCAACGAGCTTGACCCTTATTTTGATACATACGTTGCTGCTATCCCAGATGATTATGGGAAGGACTTTGGCGATATGTCGAAGTCAGAAATGTATGACGTGTTCGCTAATCATATTATTACACCAAGAGAATTTTATTATGGAGACAAATAATCATGGATGAGTTAATACAATGGCTTGATGCCAATCATATAGCGTATAATGTGCGCAAGGACGTTATCTTTGTCGAGGGGTGGGGCAAGGCCCTGTTCCAGGACATGAGCAAGCGTGAGCACATTTTCAAGACCACTAATGATGGTGATACCGTCTTTAGCTGTGTGGAGAATATCGACTTTCTGAAAGCCGATGAGATATTCTATGTCATCTTTAAGTTTGGGAACCGATTCTATTATCAGGACATTCGTGAAGAAAAGCCCAACTTCCAGCTGATGAAGTATCTCGGTTCAGCCAAGAAGGGAGATATTGATTGTGATTTCTACCCCTTGGGTGTGCATACCGGCTATGAGCTTCTTAATGGCAGCGGCTCGTTGGTCAACTGGTGTAAGAAAGCCAAATTCTTGGGTTACGAGGGGCTTGGGATTGCTGATAGGTGCACTATGGCCGCCACCCTTGATTTGCAGCGTGAGGCCACGAAATTAGGTCTCAGATACACTTTTGGCTACTCCCTTACCATTGCTGTTGGTGATAGTAAGGTAGGTGCCAAGATTTATTCCAACACCCAGCGCGGATTTGAGAACATGCTGAGAATACAGAAAGCCGTGTGTGTTGATCGTGAGGATGGCATTATAGACTATGCCCAGCTTGTGAGATATGCTGACGGCAACTGCCTGGTGTTCGACAAATGGAGCGGTCAGTGGCTTGTCGAAAATGAGGACAAGATAGATGGCTTTATGGATGCCTTTGAAGGCTTTGTGTACTTTCAGGTTGATACCACGGAGTTCAGGGCAAACAGGATTGATGAGCAGACGCTGTTTAGTATCAAGGCTTTCTTTGAGCATTTTTACAAAGGTTCCTTTTTTGTTGAGCATGATTCATTCGAGACAGAGATTCGCTATGAGCATAATTTGCGCCCAGTGCTTATACAGGATATGTATTATCTTGATGCTGACGACTGGATGAATAAGGTGGTTCTGAACAAGGTCGATACAGGAGCGGCCCATGAGCAGAGTTACGGTCAGTATATGAAAACGCTGGATGAGTTATACGATGAGTTCAGAGCTTTGTTTTCTGAGAAGTATGGGGATGATGTGTTTTTCGATATGTGCGAGAGTACTTGTGAGATTGCAGAAAATTCAGAAGCGGCATACGACTTGACAGAGAACTATGCTCCAAAGTATATCATGACTGAGGATGAGATTGTCCGGTATGGTGATACACATAATATGTTTCTCCAGTTGATTGAAGAAGGTTTTAAAGAGCTTGTTCCGAGAGGGCAAGAGGAAATCTATAGAGAGCGAGTAGAATATGAGAAGTATGTCATCGAGAGCACAGACAACTGCGACTATTATCTTATCACATGGGATGAAGTGAACTGGGCCAGGAAAAACAATATTCTCGTAGGTGTAGGACGTGGCAGTGCTGGTGGTTGTGTAATCTCCTGGTTGCTCCATATTACGATGATAGACCCGATTAAGTGGGGCTTGCTGTTTGAGCGATTCTTGTTGCCAGAGCGTGGGGGTCTGGAGCCAGCCGAGGTGACAAAGATGCAGCCGGAGGTGATGTCACAAGATTATATTGAATTGACATTGGAAAATGGGCGAACATACAAGTTCGACTATGATGCCCAATTCAGGGTGAAGCGAGGTGATGATGTCATTGAAGTATATGCCGATGAACTGCGAGAGGACGATGACATTATCTTGGATAGAAAAGATGAGTTGTTTACTATTAACGAAAAATAATTGAGTTATGAAAGTTCAGAGTGTTAGACATATAGAAAATGCAAAAATAGCCAAGGTGTTGGATTGCTCAGTTGAAAATGGTTATGTAAAACGGGCGCATGGCTCGCTTCCAGATATAGACATAGACTTTGAATCAGAGCGCCGTCCTGATGTCAAGGAATATCTGGAGCGTAGGTATAATGTGAATGGGCTGGAGCGTGTGTTCTCGGCTGGCACCTTTTCAGCTGAGAAGATTAAGTCGGCTGTTAAGGATGCAGCCCGTATTCGTAAGCTTAGTGCCGGTACTGTAAACTATATTACGGCCATTTTTGAAGATGATGAAATGTCATGGACTGACTTGATGAAACTTGCTTACAACAATAAGAAGGTGCATGACTTTATTGTGAAATATCCAGACCTGTTTGAAGAGATACTGCCTATCATCGGTCAGCCCAGGTCGGCATCTGTGCATCCATCAGCAGTTGTTGTCTCTCCCGAGCATATCAAGGGAGAAATCAAGAACTGCTATGAGATTTTGCCCATTAAGAAGATGGACGGCCTGTTGGTTTCAGAGTTGACTGGTGTTGACATTGACGAAATGGGATTGCTCAAATGTGATGTGCTTGCCATTGCAGAGCTCTCCAGGATTGCCAATATGATTCGGTTAGTCAACGAGAACTATCATGCAAACATTTCTCTTGAAAGTATTGTGCAGGGTGACTTGAATGATCCTGCCGTCTATGAAGTCATCAAGAAAGGGCTTACACAGGGTGTTTTTCAGATGTCTGGTGACGGCATTACACGATTCATCAAGCAGATGAAACCAAGCAATATCAATGACTTGGTTGCACTCGTTGCGCTGTTTCGCCCAGGACCATTGGATTCAGGTTCGTCGCAGGCCTATATCGACTGTAAGCGAGGTGATGTTGAGCCAGAGTATCTTTGGGGAACCTACGAGATTGTAAAAGACACATACGGTCAGTTGATATACCAAGAGCAGGTGTCTAAGATTGCCCAAAAGATAGGTAATCTGAGCCTTGGTGACGGTGTTAATTTGGTTAAGGCCCTTTCAAAAAAGAAGATTGAGAAAGTCCGCAAGTTCAAGGACAAATACTTTGAAGGTGCTAAGAAGAACGGTTGTCCTAAAGAAGCTGCAGAGCGTATTTGGGAGATTGTGGAGGCTGGTGCCAGCTATTTGTTCAACCAATCGCACGCTACTGCTTATGGGTTGACTGGCTATATCGGTGCGTGGTTAAAGGTTCATTATCCAATTGCCTTTTATACCGTGCTGCTTAAATGGATCGACAAGGAGAAATTGCCCACGCTGATGAATGAAATGCGCGAGATAGGTAATGCCACCATCGTGCAGCCCGACATCAATATCTCAGGCATAGACTTCGTGACCGACTTCCAGGCTAATGAGATATACTGGTCGTTGAGCCGCATCAGGAATATCGGAGCGGCACAGGCTAAGTATATTTTTAAAGAGCGTACCATGTACGGAGAATATAAAAGTCTGGAGCATTTTATCAGGCGCATATTCAGAGGTAGGGTTGGTGAACAGGAGCCAGAAGAAGAAATGCCTGGTATATCTTCCAGCGGCCGTTGTCCTGTCACATCGCTTAGTGTCAGACATCTGATACTTGCTGGAGCCTTTGACAGAATAGAGGGTATCAGCAGTGTCATGGAGCGTTACGGGCTTATCAAGAAGATGGCTGAAATGCTCAAGATAAAAGATAGCGTTGTTGAGCAGCAGTTCCCGGCCGACATGGTAGACAAGCATTATTTTTGGTCGCGAAAACAGATAGATGTTTCTGGGTTTGGGGCCATTGATTATAAGCGTATTTTCAGTAGTGCAGAGAAGCCTCAGTTCATTAAGAAATACCGTTATTGTGAGCTGAACGAGTTTGGTGCTGAGATACCAGAAAAATATGCCGCCGTTGTTTGTGCCACCATTGCAGAAGTGTCAGAAAAGACCTACAAGGACAGTCGTACTGGTGAGACCAAGCATTTCGGGAAGATCATGCTACAGCAGAATACCGACACGATACAATTGTTGGTGTGGAATGATGCCTGGATAGAGTGCAAGAGTCGCTTCAAAGATAAGTGTGGAAGCATCGTCATTGCCGTTGTTCAGGTAAAATACTCTGATTATGACGAGAAAAATATTTTACAAATTAACAAAGGAGCCTACGTGGAAAATGTTTGAGTTTGAAGATTTAACAGATGAGCAGTTGAAAGAACTTGCCAAGCTTGATACTGCCCAGAAAGACAAGATTTACAAGCGTCAGTTGGAATATTACCGGAGGAACAGTGAGCAGGAAAAGCAGCGGATGAGAGATTGGTATGCCAACAACAAGGAGAGGAAAGCTGAATATTATCAGAAGAACCGTGAGAGGCTTGATTCTCTGACAAAAGAGAGTCACGCCAATCATCCGGACTATGCACAGATTACCGCCTTGAAAAGGAATCTCAATCATTCCATGACAAGAGTTTGTGTTGGTCATCGTGGACGGGTTACTCCGAGCGTACTTGTCAGGATTCTCAAGGAAGAACTGGCAGGCAGGGTTAGAAATTATTTAGACAAAAGTAATATGAAAAAGAAGATTTTATGTATTGTTGGGGAATCGGGTACCGGGAAGACCCTCTCATCCCTGCATTTGAAGTATCAGTGTGGAGCAAATGTCATTTGTTCCTATACTACCAGACCGCCCAGAGATACTGAGGTTGAAGGTAGGGATCATCACTTTATTGACATTGTTCCACCAGAGGATGAGTTATTGGCATACGCTGAGTTCGGCATGTATAAATATTATGCCACAAAAGCCCAGGTATATGGTCCGTGCACCGTCTATGTGATTGATGAGCAAGGTATTCGTGATTTGTTAGAGCGCCATTCCGATGAGTATGATGTCTATAGTGTTTACATCACCAGAGAGAAGAAGCTGAGGCGTGAGCGTGGCATTGCCGAAAGTCGCATGAAAAGGGATGAAAAAAGAAAATTGCTCGATTTAAGTTTTTATAACTATGTTATTGAGAACAATGGCACCAAAAGAGAACTATTCTTAAATATAGAGCGCATTTATAACGAAGTCAAAAACAAGTAGGCATTATGGCAGCACCAAAGGAAAAACAGCAGGTTATCACGGCTTTTGTGATGGACTTTGAGACAGGCGGCTTAGACTGCAAGAAATGCGCCGCTACCCAGATTTCAGTTCATGCTATTAGGCTCGACACATTCGAGGTGATGGCAACGTTCACCAAGTATATTTATCCTTATCAGAGTCAACCCGACATTGGTAAGCCTAAGAGAAAAGTCTTGAAGAGCAAGTATGACGATGAGGAAGAAGATACCCTTGTCTACGAAAAGAAGGCACTGGAGTATTCAGCTATAACGATGGATATGCTTTATAATCAAGGCGAGGAATTGGATATGGTCTGCAGAGAGCTTATTGAGTTTTTCAAGCAGCACACGTTGTCAACTTCCCGAAAATCAAAGCCAATATTCGTCGGTCAGAATATTTTGTTTGACCTTGGTTTTCTGCAGCAGATCATGTCTTATTGTGGTCTTTGGAAGGAAGTGGCGAAGATATTCAGGGGCAGTGAAGATTTCTTTGGAAACTTCCAGCCTTACTATGTTGATACGATTATTTTCTCACAGCTGGCCTTTTGTCATAAAGATGGGGTCAACAGCTGGTCTCTGTCTAATTTATGCGAATTGCTTGGCATAGAGTTGGATGATGCCCATGATGCCGATGCCGACGTCACGGCTACGAAAGAAGTGCTCAGACTGCTGACGGTAAGGTCGAGGAATGAGGACGTTGATGACGGCAGCACAGTGGTAACTAAGAAAGAAAAAACAAGAGAACATTTTAAGATTTGAGGTTATGGGTAGCTTATTTGAAATTATCGGTTGTGCTTTGTGCGCTATTGCGTTTGTTTCCGTATTTAACCAAATGTATTTATCATCTAAAACAAAACTACAATGAGTAATGTATTATTAGGTGTCTTGTTTATTGTCTGCGTTATCGGCGCTTTGTTCACGGTACTGGTGGCTATTGGCGTCGGATTGATGTGTCAGAAGAACCAAGAAGACATCCGTGAACTAAAAAATGGCATGGAAGATGTCAAGGATGAGCTTGCCCGGGTCAATGAGTTCAACCATGCTGTTACAGAGTGCGTCAGTTGCATAGGCCAGGATCTCGATGGCGTACACAAACGCACTGATTGGCTTAATGGTATTGATGGTCAGGTTGCCCGTGCTTTTAGTCAAAATAAAGACAAAAAAGAATCATAGTCACTATGGCAGGCAAGCAATGGAGATTCAATCCCATCACTGGAACGATGGAGCCAGTAGGGGGTGTTTTTCACGATTCTGAGCAAGGTAAGGCCAATGATGATGTGAAGTGCGCCCAAGTGGCTTCCACCGTTCCGGTAATTAAGAATGGTCGCCCCTTAACAAAGGATATTTCTGTCAGCAAACCTAATGCGGCTACTCGCGAGAATGAGGTGAGTTTCAGGGAAAAGAGTGACTTGTCCGTACTCCAGATTACCGATTATGACACGCATAAGGTCATGGGGTATATTGCCGGATATGGACTTGACATCAATTTCAACATGGAAGAACTGAATAGTGTGGATAGGGTAGAGCAGTTTCTGGAAGGGCTGAAAAAGGCCTTTCGTTCTATCATCCTTGAAAAGGCCCTATCCCCTAAGAAATTGTAAGTCTAAGTCCGGCACTATCTTTTATAAAAAGGAAGTAAATGTTGGATAAGAATATAAATGAAGAATCCCATATCCTGACAGACCAAGAAGCCGATTTCTGCCTCTTGTATGTCAATGCGCCAGCTCCCCTTGCTGGTAATGCCACGGAGTGTTATCTAAAGGTGTTTGGCACTGACGATTGTGACGTCGTCAGTAAAGCCAAGGCAGCACACCAGGCCAAGCATTTGCTGGAAAAGGCCGTGGTTAAAGAGCGTATAGCAGAGTTAGAGAAAGTCAACCTTTATGACAATGCCACTTTGAAGCAGCGTATTACGACAACGATGCTGAAAATCATGGATGAATGTTCGGATGAGACTAAGGTCTATAAGAACAGGTTCAAGGAGATATTGTCACCAGCGCCATTCCGTTCTGTTGCCATCAGTGCGGCCAAGTTGCTCGCGGAAGTCAACGGCGTTAAGGAAGATAGTATCCAGAAAATCCAGATTGGCAGTGAAAGTGGCGGCGGCATCACATTCAACGTTATTGTGCCAAACAAGCAAGAGAAGATACCTGAAGAAATCTAACAATCCTAAATATGACAATGGCAGACAAAACAGCGAGCTTCATCACTCAGAATTTCAAGCTGATCGTGACAATTGCCACATTTTTTGTGGGGCTTTACATCCAGCACCGTGCAAACACTATGGAGATTGAGCGGTTACAGCGAGAAGTTGCCAGGATAGACGGTAGGTTGGATGCCCAGTATTCAAGACTCGATAACGTAAAGCTTGACAAGTCGGTCTTTGAGGCCACCATCCAGCAATTCTCAACCATGACCAATGACATAAGAGACATCCGTATGACACTGGAGGACATGATGACTAACGGCCATTATAACAGTAACCGTGTAAGACATAGCAGACAGTGAATGGTAAAAATCGGCGATAAGGTCAAGATAGTCTATTCCTACCAGCTCGCGGACATGAAGTTGATTCCGCTGGCAGGGAAGATGGGCGTTATCCTTGACATCAAGATAAAGGGCACAAAATCTCCCGGTGTCTGGGTTAAGATAGTGAATGAAATTGATGATGAAGAAGAGTGGTTTGTGCCCATTCAGTCCATCCGTACAAGAGAGTTCTATTTTAAGAAGCAGAACACGAAGATTCTAAAAGCATTCAGTATATAATGATAACAAAGCAGTTGATTCTTGCCGTCATGCCAAAGAGCAGGGCGTATGTTGATAAGTATTTGAGCTGGTTCAATAAGTTTGCCCCGGTGTATGGTATTACAACCCCACTTAGGATAGCGCATTATCTCGCTCAGATTGCCGTTGAGAGTGGTGAGTTGCGCTATTCGGAGGAGCTTGCCAGTGGCGCGGCCTACGAAGGCCGAAAAAGCCTTGGCAATATCTATCCTGGTGATGGCAAGAGATTCAAGGGTCGTGGTCTCATCCAATTGACGGGCCGTACCAATTACAAGCTTTATTCGGATGCCGTTGGCTATGACTTCACAAAATGTCCGGAGCAAGTGGCTAAGCCGGGTAACGCCGTCCGGTCGTCCATGTGGTTCTGGAGCCGCAATGGTTTGAATCAGATAGCCGATAAAGATGATGTCAAGTCGGCCACAAAAAGAATCAATGGTGGCTATAACGGGTTCGATAAGAGAAAAGAATACCTAAGCAAAGCCAAGGAAGCCCTTGGTATAGAATGAGTATGAAAGAGATTCTGAAAACATTGGGCATGAAGTTGTCCGGCGTATTGTTCGTCACAGTAGCTTGCTTGATGTGGTATGCCGTTAATACCACTAAGAGGTTGTGTCAGGCGCAGCAGACGGCAGAGACGCTGGAAACGACCATTAGCGACCTTCACCAGCAGGTAAGGACATTTGAGATACGCATGAATGACAGTACTCGTTTTCATGCCGCAACCGTAAATAATTTACGGATGACAGCCGATAATATTCAGGCTCGCTATAACGACTTGCTGAAGGCATCCGGCACCAAGAAGAAAGACGTAAATCAAGTTTCGACCGTTAGTACTGAAAGCAGGGACACCGTATATGTACCTGTGGCAGTTGATTCATTCGGTGGTCTGCAGGCCGGCTATAAGGATCAGTTCATAGACATATCGGTTGAAATTACCCCTGATAAGATTGCCAAGATAGGCTATGCTTCCAGGGATTCTTTGTCAGTGCTTGTCACTCAGAAAAAACATTCGATATTATTTGGACTTATCAAATGGAGGAGTCTTGAAAAGACCACGGTAGTAAACCATAATCCTAATTCGACTATATCCAGCTTGGAGGTCATCAATGTGATAGAATAATGAAGAAAGAGGGAAAGAAGGGCTTTCAGGACCTTATCAAGGATATAGGCGATGAAAGCAAGAAGATGAAGAAAGTAAAATCCGTAAAGGCATGATACACATAGGTTTTATTTTAGGTTATTAGTTTATTCAGAGAGAGTGGCTGTGAAGTTACTCTCTTTTTTTGTTTTAACACTATATATTAGAAATATCTGCAATATGGCGAGAAGATTATATGCCCCGAATGTTACCATTAACTTTGCACCGTCAGAAAGACAGATGGAGCTTTGGGAGAAATTACAGCCGGCAAAATGTGACAAATGTGGTGGCCGTATAGAAATGCGGCAACATGGAGTCGATGAGAAAGGGCTTCCAATATATGAGGCTACATGCGTCGAATGTGGCAATACGGATATTCCCGAACAGATACTTGGCGGTGGCGCTGCAGGTGGTGGCAAGAGCTATTTAGGCTGCTGCTGGCTTGCCATCAGCTGTATGACATTCCCGAATATTCTGATGGCTCTTGGTCGTCTTACTTTGAAATCACTTAAAGAATCGACTTGGAGAACGCTGTTGAATGTACTGTCAGAATGGGGGTTAAAAGAAGATGTGCATTATCATATCAATAATCAGGCAGGTACACTGACATTCTGGAATGGCTCAACGATACTGATGATGGAACTTTCACCATCACTCCAGGACCCTGACTACAACAGGTTCGGTTCTATAGAAATTACCGGTGCTTTCGTCGATGAGGTTGCTGAGATTCCGGAAAAGGCTATAGAGGTGCTTGCTTCACGTATTCGTTATAGGGTTGCTGAGACTTTCGTCGTTGGCAAGTTGTTTATGTCATGTAACCCAACTCAGACATGGCCCCGAAAAACCTTTGTCATGGATGATGACGGCGAACCAGTGGTCTTACAAAAGGGTTATAGATATGTTCCTTTCTCTGTCTTTGATAATCCGAATGAGGGGTTCCGTATCGTTTATATTAACAGGCTAAAAAAGATTCGTGACAAGGCTACCAGAGAGCGTCTGCTATACGGGAACTGGCTCTATCCATCAGAAAATACGATGGCAGCATACTGGAACTTTGATGGTGAAAAACATTTGGCCATGAATGTAAGGGAGAAATATTTCAATCCATTGAAATCCCTCATACTTTCGCTCGACTTTAACGTAAATCCATACATGTCATGTCTCTCATTGCAAATAGATTATGACAATAAGAAGATATACATATTTCCAGAATATGTCGGATATGCGAAGGATAAATTGAATAACACCCCAGCATTTTCACGGCATCTTGTCAAGAATATGAGAGACATCAGGACTGGTGCAAACATTATTCTTACTGGAGATCCTGCCGGACGTGCAAGATCGACTCAGACTGAGGATGGCGTGAACAACTTCACGATATTGTCTGATGAGTTCAAGAGAAATAGCTTTATGGTAAGTACTAAGCTGTTTGACAAGCAGCCATCACAAGTCACCAGGTTGGAGTTCATCAATGAGCTTTTCAACGGATATGATGGTTGGCAGATTCTTATTGATGTACGATGCAGGAAGCTGACGGAAGATTTGACTTATCAGAAAAAGAATCAAGATGGAACAAAGGAGAAGAAAAGAGTTCAGATGGATACGGGCGAGAAAGCTGAGAAGTACGGCCACCTGTCTGATTGTTTTGACTATGCCTTAACCTATTTCCTGCGAGACAGCTATAATAGATACAAAAACGGCTCATCCAGTTCTATCGTAACAACAGTGTCTGGAAATGCCGAAGTGTACGAATCATTCGGATATTAACGATAAGTTCAATGAATGACTATAAATAAATAAATGACTGGCTGTTATTATATCATCATTAAAACGAACAAATATGGCATATCAAAGATTTCTTAATGACAAGGACTATCTCGCACTAATCACTCAGGAGGGGCTTGACCAGCTTGTTCGTGAGGTACATGACCGAATACCGCAGGCTGAGAGCAGTGCGGAGGTTTCCGTGCTTGAATATCTCAGGCAATATTATGAAGTCGAGAAGGAACTTGAAAGGGGTAAGCTTATCAGGACATACACTGAAATGATTACCTATCCGGCTGCTGTCTATCTGTATAAGGATGACGGCTACATCTACCGTACTCTTACTGCCATCAATGGATACAAGAAGCCGAGCAGAATAGTATATTGGGTGCTGGTGACTGAGCCTCTGACCACTGAGCAGCTGAACTTGATTCCGCATTATTCCCAGCTTGAAACATACACGGTCGGGCAGTACGTCCGTTATGGCGGCGACATCTGGAAGTGTAATTATCAGAACGGATATGATTTCAAGGACATCAGGATTCCAAACACACATGTCTGGGC
>OCTX011389247.1_pt1 | contig 15500 bp, 14 predicted proteins | sample 1539691 | NCBI WGS metagenome assembly OCTX01 (sample SAMN02144231, study PRJEB22623) | gut metagenome | biome: sheep rumen | host: Ovis aries | place: New Zealand | reverse complement strand
TGGTCACAGATAGTCAGTTCCTCATCATCAGGTGTTAGTTCTAAAATGTATAATATATAAATATAATAAGGTATATGAAAAGATATATGGCTTTGGCTGTCATTTTGATGACAAGTATGTCAATGATGGCACAAGAAACATACGAAAATACGAAGTTGGCGGAAACCGACTTAAATGGAACGGCTAAATATGTAGGTATGGGTGGTGCTTTGGAAGCTTTGGGAGCCGACATTTCAACCATGGGTACCAATCCTGCAGGTATCGGATTATTCCGTAATAGTTCTATTTCTGCTTCGATGGGCTTGAGGAACCAGCAAGATGCACATACGTTTTCTCATGGATCCAAAACGCAAATAAGTTTTGACCAAGTGGGATTCGTCTATGCAAGTCCTAATTATGATGGTACTTCTTTCCTGAACTTTGGATTTACGTATCGTAAGAGTCGTGATTTCAATCAAATCATTAATGCATCGGCTGCTTTGGACAATGCTTCTCAAAACAAGTTGAGTTATCAGAAACTTCGCAATGGTGTATTTAGGAACATTACAGACCTTAATTATACGCAAGTAGATGCTTTCTACGTATCAAATTTGTTGTATGATCCAGTAGAAGATGCCTATTTCTATTTCCCAGCATCATCTTACCAATACAACCGTGCTCAAGAAGGATACATTGGAGAGTATAATATCAATATCAGCGGTAACATTAATAATCGAGTATTTTTAGGACTTACCTTCGGTTTGCACGATGTTCATTACAAACATTATAGTGAGTATAGTGAGATATTTGTTCCAAACGAGGATATGATTGAAGGCTTGACGATGATTGACAATCGTAAAGTTACAGGTACAGGTACTGATATTAAGGCAGGTGTAGTGGTTCGTCCCGTAGAAGAATCTACGTTTAGAATTGGTGCTTATGTCCACACTCCAACATGGTATGAATTGATTACTTCCAATCTGACAACCTTGACGGACAAATCAGTTTCTCTCACCAAGAACGAAGAGTATAAATTCAAAGTGTATACTCCGTGGAAGTTTGGAGTAAGCTTAGGTCATACGGTAGGCAATTCTTTGGCATTGGGAGCTACCTACGAATACACGGATTACAGCACTACTTCTGCTCGTATCAAGGATAACGACTATTATTATTCATTTATGGATAGATCGTATTCGTATTCCCATAAAGACGAGAATATGAACAAATTGACGAGAAGTACGCTGAAGGGTGTTTCTACCTTGAAAATCGGTGGTGAATTTAAGCCAGACCCAACACTTGCCGTTCGACTTGGTTACAACTACGTTTCACCTATGTTTGACAAGAATGGTAGTAAGGATGGAACAATTGCATCGCCAGGTAATTATTATGAATCAGAGACTTGCTACGTGAATTGGAAAGACACCCATCGCATTACCGCTGGTATTGGATGGACTGCAACTAAGAACTTGAATTTAGACGTTGCTTATCAATACTCTACGATGAAAGGTGATTATTATCCATTCATGAATTACTATGAGAATGGTGTGTCAGGTGCAAAGAGTGTTGAAGACAATCATTGTGATGCTGTTAGTGTTTCCAATAATCGTCATCAAATACTGTGCACATTAAGTTACAAATTCTAACGGAAGTGGTGAAATAATGTTAAATACGTATTTTTTCTTGATTAATTTCAAGTAAATAATTTGGTAATACAAATATTTTCATTATATTTGCAAACGAAATAACAAAAAAGATTAGTTTTTTTAGTGGTTAATTTAGTTTTAGTAAGTATGTGAATGGAGCTTGTCGGGAGGACAAGTTCCATTTATTTTATGCCGTTTATAAAAATTTCATAAATATTGTATCGTTTCTTTTTTCTATATATTGTTTTTCGTACCTTTGCGGTCAAAAAATAAGCATGATGAAAATAAAACCATTACTTGTGTTGTTCTTGGCTACATTATTCTTTTCATGTAGCAATAAAGGAGTGTATTCTGGTGCCGATTCCGCCAAGCGTGAATTTAGGGGTGCGTGGATTCAATGCGTAAACGGACAATTCCAAAACTTGGGAACGGAGAGAATGAAGCAGAATCTAACCCAACAATTAAATGAATTGCAAAAAGATGGCGTTAATGCCATTATTTTCCAAGTTCGTCCTGAATGCGACGCTTTGTATAAGAGTCCATATGAACCGTGGAGTAGGTTTCTTACTGGCGTTCAAGGACAAGCCCCATCTCCTTATTGGGATCCATTAGAATGGATGGTGGAAGAATGTCATAAGCGTGGAATGGAACTACATGCGTGGATTAATCCTTATCGTGCAAGGATGAAGAGTAGGATAGAGCCAGCACCTAATCATATCGTGCGTACTCATCCCGAACGAGTGTTTGAATACGATGGTTTATACGTGTTGAATCCAGGTATTCCTTCCAATCGTGATTATATCTGCACAATCGTGAAAGATATTGTCAAGAGGTATGATATTGATGGTTTGCACATGGATGATTATTTCTATCCTTATCCAGTAGCGGGATTGTCTATTCCCGATAGCCGTGAGTTTGCCGCGTACAACAATGGATTTAAGAATATTGAAGATTGGCGCCGAGACAATGTAAACTTGTTTATTAAACAAGTCAACGAAGCCATCAAGAGCGTAAAACCATGGGTAAAATTTGGTGTTTCTCCCTTTGGCATTTATCGCAACAAGAAAAGTGACCCTCTGAATGGTAGTGATACGAATGGAACACAAAACTACGACCAACTTTATGCCGATGTCTTGTTATGGGTAAACAATGGTTGGATTGATTATTGTGTTCCCCAATTATATTGGGAAATCGGCCATAAAGCAGCTGATTACAAGACTTTGATTACATGGTGGAATAAATATACTGCTAACAGACATCTTTATATTGGTGAGGATGTGGAGAGAACCGTGAAATATTCAGACGTGGATAATGCTCAAAGCAATCAGATGCCTGCTAAGTTCAAGCTACACAAGCAAATGAAAAACGTAAAAGGTACCGTGCTTTGGTATTCAAGACTGGTTGTAGACGACTTGGGACAATACGGTAGCATGTTGAAAAACTATTATTGGAAGAATCCAGCACTACCTCCATTGATGCCGTTTATCGACAAGAAAGCCCCGAAGAGTCCCGGACACTTGGAAGTGGTGAGAATGTCTGATGGAAACACGGTACTTTGTTGGGATGCTCCTAAAGGTAAAAAATGGGGCGATGTAGCTGAGAAGTTTGTTGTGTATAAATTCGGTGCTGGAGAGAAAGTTTATCTTTCCGACCCATCAAAGATAGTTGCAATTACCAGCAACAAGATGCTCAAGTTGCCTTACGTAAATGGCAAGAACAAGTATACATACGTAGTTACTGCACTTGACAGAATGAGCAACGAAAGCAAAGGAGAAAAGATAAACGTTAGGTTATAGTTTTGCAAATGATATGTTTAGCTGGTGTAAATGATATGTTTAGCCATTGCAAATGATATGTTTAGCGAAGACAAACACTATGTTTACAATTCCTTTTCGGCAGCTATATCTAATTGTTGATCTTGTTCCAATGGAAGATAACGTACTTCGTGGTCTTTGAGGAATATGTGGTTTAAGGTATATTCAAGAGAGCAAAGCGTTTGTTCTCTTGAATCCTTTTTAAGCTCACACTCCCAAACCACGATACAATGCCAACCCATAGTTGCTAATTGTCTTTGTACGTTTATGTCGCGTTCTTTGTTTCTATTGATTTTGTTTGTCCAAAATTCGGTATTCGTTTTGGGAGGTACGAAATCCTTGCAATCATGACCGTGCCAGAAACAACCATTCACGAAAATGCACGTTCTGTATTTGCGCAAAACCAAGTCGGGATGACCTGGCAATCGAGGACTGTTAAGTCTATAACGGAAACCACATGCATGAAGATAGCGCCGAACAATCATTTCTGGTTTCGTGTCCTTGCTATGGATAGAAGACATGATTTTGCTTCGTTGTTCTTTGGTGATGCTTCCCATTCGTCAACTTTTTGGCAAAGATACACATTAAACCTCATATTTACAACTAATTTCTGCGCATTGAAAGATTAAATCTCATTTTTTTTGTGTAATTTTGCAGAAAATTACTTATTATGGGGTTATTTGGTTTATTTAGTAAGAACAAGAAAGAAACGCTGGATAAAGGTCTTGAAAAGACCAAGACAAGTGTGTTCTCCAAATTGACACGTGCTATAGCTGGAAAGTCAAAGGTTGACGATGATGTACTCGACAACCTTGAGGAAGTGCTTATCACCAGCGATGTAGGCGTAGATACTACATTGAAGATTATCAAGCGAATTGAAGAGCGCGTAGAAAGGGATAAGTATGTTTCTACTTCTGAATTAAACGGTATATTAAGAGATGAGATAGCGTCGCTTCTTGCTGAAAACAATACGGAAGATTTAGACGATTGGGACTTGCCAACCGACCATAAGCCGTATGTCATTCTCGTGGTTGGCGTGAATGGTGTCGGTAAAACTACCACCATTGGTAAACTCGCCCATCAATTCAAGAATGCAGGAAAGAAAGTATATCTCGGTGCAGCCGATACGTTTAGGGCAGCTGCCGTAGAACAAATCTGCATTTGGGGTGAACGTGTAGGTGTTCCTGTCATCAAGCAACAAATGGGAGCCGATCCCGCTTCCGTAGCATTCGATACGTTGAGTTCAGCCAAGGCTAACAATGCCGATATCGTGATTATCGATACCGCTGGACGTTTACATAATAAGGTAGGCTTGATGAATGAGTTGAAGAAAATCAAGGATGTGATGAAGAAAGTTCTTCCTCAAGCTCCTGACGAGGTTCTTCTCGTTCTCGATGGCAGTACTGGACAGAATGCTTTCGAGCAAGCCAAACAATTTGCAGCCGTCACTTCAATCTCTTCACTCGCCATTACCAAATTAGACGGAACGGCCAAAGGTGGTGTTGTCATAGGTATTAGCGACCAATTGAAAGTGCCCGTGAAATACATTGGCTTAGGTGAAGGAATGGAAGACTTACAATTATTTAATAAGAGACAGTTCGTAGATTCACTCTTTAACGGATGAAAAAGAATCAAGTTGATATTATCACGATGGGTTGCTCGAAGAATCTCGTTGATAGCGAGTTGTTGATGAAGCAATTTGAGGCAAACGGCTATCATTGTGTTCATGATAGTAAGAATCCTCAAGGTGAAATCGTGGTTATCAACACTTGTGGTTTTATTCAGGACGCTAAGCAAGAGAGTATCAATGCCATTTTGGAGTTTGCCCAAGCGAAAGATGAAGGCAAACTCAAGCATCTGTATGTGATGGGTTGTCTGTCGCAAAGATACCAGAAGGAATTGGAAGCTGAAATACCGCAAGTAGATAAGTTTTATGGAAAGTTCAATTATAAGCAACTTCTTACGGATTTAGGCAAGGCTGTTGATGGGTCGTGTATAGGAAAACGACATCTTACTACTCCTCATCATTATGCCTATCTGAAAATCAGCGAGGGGTGTGACCGTCATTGTGCGTATTGTTCCATTCCTATCATAACAGGAAAACACATGAGTCGTCCGAAGGAAGAGATATTGGATGAAGTACGTGATTTAGTGGCACAAGGCGTGAAGGAATTTCAGGTAATCGCACAAGAGTTAACGTATTATGGCGTAGACATTGATGGTAAGCGACATATTGGTGAACTCATTCGTGAGATGGCAGATATCAAGGGCGTGAAGTGGATTCGCCTGCATTATGCATACCCCAATCAGTTCCCGATGGATTTGTTGGATGTGATGCGTGAAAAAGACAATGTATGTAAGTACATAGATATTGCCTTGCAACATATTTCTGACCATCTATTGGATAAGATGCATCGACATGTAACGAAGGAAGAAACCATCCAATTGATTCGTCAAATCCGTGAACGAGTGCCTGGCATTCATCTTCGTACTACATTCATGGTTGGATTCCCAGGTGAGACAGATGAAGACTTCCAAGAACTGATGGATTTTGTGCGTTGGGCAAGATTCGAAAGAATGGGAGCTTTTGCCTATTCAGAAGAAGACGGTACTTATAGCGCATTGAATTATCAAGATGATATTCCCGAAAGTGTCAAGGAAGAGCGTTTGGGTAAGCTAATGGCGTTGCAACAAGAGATAAGTGCTGAGATTGAAGCCGAAAAAGTAGGAAAGACATTGCCTGTTATCATTGATAGAAAAGAAGGAGATTACTACATTGGCAGAACGGAATACTGTTCGCCAGAGGTAGACCCAGAAGTGTTGATTAAGGCATCAACGAAGCGATTGAGAGTAGGAGAGTTTTATCAAGTTCGAATCATTGATTCAGAAGAATTTGACATATATGGAGAAGTGGTATGAACAATAAGGAATATATAGCAAAATTGTCACAACAAGCAGGACTTACGCAAGACGAAACACAGAAAATGGTTCGCCATGTGATTGATGCTATGGGACAAACCTTTGAAACAGGTGATTCCGTTTCTATCACTGGATTCGGAACATTTGAGGTAAAGAAACGATTGGAGCGCGTGTTGGTTAATCCATCAACGGGACAAAGAATGTTGGTTCCACCCAAATTGGTGTTGAATTTCAAACCCGTAGCTTCTATCAAGGAAAAACTAAAAAACGGAGGTAAGGAAGATGGGGAAAATATCTGATTTAGCAACGTTTTTGTCCAACAAACACAATATCAAACAAAAAGATGCAGAGAAATTCATCTCGCAGATGTTTGAATTGTTGGGAGAAGAATTAAAGACAGATAAGCTGGTCAAGGTGAAAGGTCTTGGAACTTTCAAGGTGACTACCGTGAAAAACCGTGCCAGCGTGGATGTAAATACGGGTGAGAGAATTATCATAGAAGGTAGGGATAAAATCTCTTTCACTCCTGATGCGTCCATGAAAAACTTAGTCAATAAACCATTCGCACAATTTGAAACGGTAATTTTGAAGGATGGTGTTGACTTTGCTGAAATCGACAAGAAATACGATATGGAAGAAGTGGACGAAGAATCCACGGAGGCGGAGGAAGGCGTAGATGCTGTTGAGACAATAGATGAAGTTGATACCGTTGATACGAATGAACCAGTTGAAGAGACCACTTCTGAACCCGTAACACCAGAACCGATTGAGGTTGAACAAACGGTAGAAGAGGTTAAAGAAGAAATTGTCGAAGATAAAAATGAAAATGTAGTAATAGAAGAACAAGTAGGTAAAGCAGATATAGAAGAAAAAGAAGAAACTAAAGAAGTTTCAGAAGAACCTATCAGTCCAATTATCAGTACACAAGAATTTGAAGAAGAAGACGAAGAAGAAATGAAAAGATCGGAAGAATTAGCTCAAAAATTGCAACATACAAACAACATAGTCAAAGCACTTTGTGTTGCCATTGCCGCATTGGTATTATTAGGTATCATCGGCTTTTATTCCATGAACAATAAACTGAATGAAAAAGAACAACAGATAGAACAATTTGTTCAGGAAAAACAAAAGGAGCAAGAGAAGATAGAAGCAGAGAAACTTAAGTTGGCTAAGGAATTGGAGGCTTATAACAACTATGACGAACGAGTGATTAATGGTGATTACAAGATTGTCGGCATTGAAAAGGAAGTAACAGCCGTGCAAGGTCAGACTTTGAAATCCATTAGTAGAATGGAATTAGGTCCAGGAATGGATTGCTACGTTCAAGCCGTGAATCCCGACATTAAAATGGTACTCATCGGACAACAGGTGAAGATTCCAAAACTTGTTCATAAATAGGATAGTTCTTAACTTCCAACGAATTTCTATTATCATTGCTGATTCAAAAAATGAGTACATCAATCAATAACATAAGAAATTTCTGCATCATTGCCCATATTGACCATGGGAAATCGACCATCGCCGACCGTTTGCTGGAACGTACTAATACAATCCAGATAACGGAAGGACAGATGCTTGATGACATGGATTTGGAGAAAGAACGCGGTATTACTATCAAGAGTCACGCTATTCAGATGGAATATGCTCATCAAGGCGAAAACTACATCTTGAATTTGATAGATACTCCGGGACACGTCGATTTTTCATATGAAGTATCTCGAAGTATTGCCGCATGTGAAGGCGCTTTGTTGGTTGTTGATGCAACGCAAGGTGTTCAGGCACAAACTATTTCCAATCTTTACATGGCGATTGAGCATGATTTGGAAATCATTCCCGTTATCAATAAGATAGATATGCCTTCTGCTATGCCTGATGAGGTGGAAGATGAAATCGTTGAACTATTGGGATGTGACCGGAGCGAGATTATTCGTGCATCTGGTAAGACGGGAGAGGGTGTAGATGATATTCTCAATGCCGTAGTAGAGCGTATTCCTCATCCTGTAGGTGATGAGAAAGCTCCATTGCAAGCCTTGATTTTCGATTCCGTATTCAATTCTTATCGTGGTATCATTGCTTATTTCAAGATTGAAAATGGTTGTATACGTAAGGGCGATAAGGTGAAGTTCTTCAATACAGGCATGGAATATCTGGCTGATGAAGTTGGTGTGTTGAAAATGGATATGATTCCTCGAACGGAAATGCACACGGGCGAAGTAGGATATATTATCAGTGGAATCAAGGATGCTAAGGAAGTGAAGGTGGGTGATACCATTACACATGTCAATAATCCTTGCGACAAGGCGATTGAGGGATTCCAAGAAGTGAAGCCAATGGTGTTTGCTGGTGTTTATCCCATCGACCCGAATGATTACGAGAATTTGCGCGCTTCTTTAGAAAAACTTCAACTCAATGATGCTTCGTTGTCGTTTACTCCAGAGTCATCCGTGGCTTTAGGTTTTGGCTTCCGTTGTGGATTCTTAGGACTTCTCCACATGGAAATTGTACAGGAACGTCTTGATCGTGAGTTTAATATGGATGTGATTACCACGGTTCCTAACGTTTCGTACATTGTATATGATAAACAAGGAGGTTCCAAAGAGGTTCATAATCCTTCTGGTTTGCCAGAAGTAACGATGATAGAACACATTGAAGAACCATATATTCGTGCTTCTATCATTACTACGACCACGTTTATCGGTCCCATCATGAAACTTTGTTTAGATAAACGAGGCGAGTTGATTAATCAAGAATTTGTGAGCGGAAATAGGGTAGAGTTGCATTTCTATCTCCCGTTAGGAGAAATCGTTATCGATTTCTATGATAAGTTGAAGAGTATTTCCAAGGGATATGCTTCTTTTGATTACCATATAGACTCTTTCCGTCCGTCAAAATTAGCAAAGTTGGATATACTGTTGAATGGTGAGTCTGTTGATGCACTATCTACCTTAACGCATCAAGACAATGCCGTGACATTGGGAAGAAGGATGTGTGAAAAACTGAAAGACTTGATTCCACGCCAACAGTTTGACATCGCCATTCAAGCTGCTATTGGTGCCAAGATTATTGCTCGTGAGACGATTAAGTGTGTACGTAAGGATGTTACGGCGAAGTGTTACGGTGGTGACGTTTCACGTAAGCGTAAACTTTTGGAAAAACAAAAACGAGGAAAGAAGAGAATGAAACAAATCGGTAATGTGGAAGTGCCACAGAAGGCATTCCTTGCCGTGTTGAAGTTGGATTGAGATAGATTACAAAATAAAGACCATAATTTATTAGCCATGGAAACAATAAGGGACATTGCCAGGGAATTGGCTCGAAAGTACAGTACCATGACTCACGTCGAACTCGATGTGATGGAGGATTTGCTTGTACCTATGAAATTCAGGAAAGGAGAGCAAATCTTGAAGGAAGGTGAGATTTGCCGAAACATTTACTATGTGCATCAAGGTTTGATTAGGCAATATTATCACAAGAACGGAAAGGAACTGACAGAGCATTTAGGGGTAGAAGGGACCATCTTTATGTGTATCGAGAGTCTTTTCAAGGAAGAACCCACACAATTGATGGTAGAAGCTCTGGAACATTCTATCATATACGCATTGCCCAAGGTGAAATTGGAAATGGTTGCCTTGCACAATGTCAATATTCAAATTCTCTATCGCAAGATTTTGGAGGAATCACTCATCCTTTCTCAAGTTCATGCTGATTTGGTCAGATTTGAAAGTGCACAAGATAGGTATAAGAAGATGTGCAAGCTTAATCCAGAGGTTATCAAGCGTACACCGCTTATCCATGTGGCAAGTTATTTGCAAATGAGTCCAGAAACATTAAGTCGCGTTCGAACTAATGCCTTGTTTGATAGATAATCCTAAGAGACAATAAATATAGCCGTGTTAAACTACTTTGTAGAATAACACGGCTTTTTCTTTGTTATCATGTGATTGCTTATCCTTCTTCTTGATAGAGGTATCGCTTGATACTCTTCTTAGGAGTCTTGGCAAACTCTTCTTCATGAATACGCATGGCGGAAATCTTGCTGTATGCTGGAAGTACATTATTGATTTCCTGACGATTCTGTTCCATGATTTTCTCCAAGTCATCATTGGTAAGACCCAAGTTCCTGGCTTCGTCATAATCTGGGTGAACGAGTCCAATCAACTTGTCACCTCTTTGGATAACCACGCTTTCCATAACGAGTGCCATAGAGTTGAGTTTGTCTTCGATTTCCTCCGGATAGATGTTCTGACCGTTCGAACTGAGTAGCATGTTCTTTGAACGACCCTTTATGAATACGTTGCCTCTTTCGTCTATCAATCCCAAGTCGCCTGTGTGATACCAACCGTCCTTATCAATCGTCGTGCGTGTTGCTTCTTCGTTCTTGTAATATCCCAACATCACGTTAAGACCTTTGGCTAAGATTTCGCCTGGTACATGCTGTGGGTCTGGACTATCAATCTTCACCTGCATGTGGGCAACAGCCTTTCCACATGAACCTGCTACAAATTCATTCCAAGGAGCATAACAGATGATGGGTGCGCATTCTGTAGCTCCATAACCTACTGTATATGGGAAGTTGAGGCGTTTCATGAAACTCTCTACTTCTTGGTTGAATGAAGCACCACCAACGATAATCTCATATAAGTTTCCACCAAATGAATTATATACTTGTTCGCATATTTTCTCAATGACTTTCTTGTTGATGACAGGCATACTCAACAACAATCTCATCTTGTTGTTTTGTATCTTGGGGAATACTCGCTTGCGAATGATTTTCTCGATAATCAATGGTACGGCAATGATAATGCAAGGCTTGATATCTGCAAATGCCTGTGCGATAATGGCTGGACTTGGCACGCGCGTGAGGAAGAATACGTGTTTCCCCTCGATAAACTCATAGATGAATTCAAATGCCATACCATACATGTGCGCCATGGGCAAGATGCTAATCACGTTATTGCCTCTTTTCTCAAGATGTTTACCCATTACCTGACAGGCAAAGTCGTAATTGCTCCATAGAGCACGATAAGGAATCATTACACCTTTGGAGAAACCTGTCGTACCACTGGTGTAATTGATGAGAGCCATGTCGTTTGCATCTTTTTCCTTGAAATAATTCACGTGTTCCTGACGGAAGTATTTGGGGTACTTCTTTCCGAACATCTCGTTCAAGTGCTCACGTGCAAAGGTTAACTTATCCGTGCGAGATACCAATAGGGAATAATCGGGAATATAGATGATACCTTCCAGATTTGGCATCTTGGTTGCATCGATAATTGTTGCTACCACATCACCTACAAATAAGAATTTGGCATCAGAGTGGTTCACTATGTTGTGAATCTGGTCTGCCGTAAACTCATGTAGGATAGGCACGGCAATCGCCCCATACGTCAACGTTGCTAAATATGCAACTGCCCAATGTGCACTGTTTCTGCCACAGAGGGCAATCTTGTCGCCTTTGGAAACACCGCCGTTTTCAAACATGATATGTAACTTCTCTATCTTACGTGCCACGTCATGATATTGTAAGGTGGCTCCTTTATAATCGGTGAGCGATTCACGATCCCAATTCTTGATGATGCTCTTCTCGATTAATTCGACAAAACTCGGTATTGATTCCATATTTTGTTTTTTTTATTTCTGATACAAATATCTCTTGATACTCCTCTTGGGAGTCTTCTCAAATTCATTCTCAACAAGTCTGATAGCAGAAATCTTGCTGAATGGTGGAAGGGTGTTATTCAACTCCGTGCGATTTTGTTCCATGATGTTCTGCAAGTCTTCGTTACTGAATTTCATGGCTTTGGCTTCTTCCATGTCTGGATAAACCAATGCGATAAGTTGTTCATTCTCTTGAATGACAATGCCTTCCATAACCATAGTCATCGAATTGAGCTTGTCTTCGATTTCCTCTGGGTAGATGTTTTGGCCGTTCTGACCTAACAGCATGTTCTTGATTCTTCCCCTGATAAATACGTGACCATCTTCGCTCATGGTTCCTAAGTCACCCGTATGGTACCAACCCTCGTTGTCAAGTACTTGTCGGGTAGCTTCCTCATTCTTATAATAACCCAGCATGACGTTAGTTCCTCTTGTCACGATTTCACCTGCAATCCTTTCTGGGTCATTACTCAATATTTTCACTTCCATGTGCTTTACGGGAGTACCACACGACTTGGGAACGAACTCCGTATAATGGCTGTAGCAAATCAGTGGGGCGCATTCGGTAGCACCGTAACCAACGGTAATGGGAAACTCGATGCTCTTGAGGAAAAGTTCTATCTCTTGGTTCAATGCTGCACCTCCCACGATAACTTCATAGAAGTTGCCGCCAAAGGCTTGACATACTTCTGAACAAATGCGCTCTTTCACTTTCTTGCTTACCACGGGCATGGCAAGCAACAAACGCATGACATTGTTTTGTATCTTGGGGAATACGCGCTTGCGAATGATTTTCTCGATAATCAGGGGAACGGCAACTATCAGTGATGGCTTCACTTCGCGGAATGCTTCAGCAATCAATGATGGACTCGGTAAGCGTGTCAGGAAATAAATATGCATGCCATGACAGAAACTAAAAATCAGTTCTACTGCCAAACCATACATGTGAGCCATTGGTAGAATACTTACCAAATCGGTGTTTTTCTTGACATGAGGACTTAAATAAGTTAAACAGAAATCTAAGTTGCCCCATAGAGCACGATAGGGAAGCATCACTCCCTTAGAAAAACCTGTTGTTCCGCTCGTATAGTTGATTAAAGCCAACTCCTCTGGTTGGTCTTTATAATAATGTACGTGTTCTTTTCTAAAAAATTTAGGGTATTTCTCGCCGTATAGTAGGTTTAGGTGTTCTCTTGCGTATGTGATTTTCTCGGAATTAGATAACAATAGAGAGAAATCTGGCAAATACACGATAGCCTGTAGGTTGGGCATTTCTTGAAATGAGATTGTGGGTGCCACTACATCTCCTACGAAAAGAATCTTGGCATCAGAATGGTTGACTACGTTGTGTATTTGTTCTGGAGTAAATTCGTGCAAGATAGGAACGGCTACGGCACCGTATGTTAACGTTGCCATGAATGCTACAGCCCAGTGTGAACTGTTTCTACCGCAAATGGCTATCTTGTCACCTTTCTTAATGTCTCCATATTCATATACAATATGCAATTTCTCTATGATGCGAGCTACATCATGGAATTGTAAGGTTGCTCCTTTGTAATCAGTTAATGCGTCTTGATCCCAATTGTCAAGTATGCTTTTTTCTATATACGAGTTAAAGCTTGGTATATTGTTCATTGCACAATCAAGAAATTTTTGTGCAAAGATAATATCTTATTTGCTCATTTCAAAAAAAAATGTGCAAAAAATGATGATAAAAATGATGAAATTTCGTATTTTATACAAACTAATAGTAAAACTTGTCCTAAATCTCACCAAATATATCCAATATTACACCAAGCTTTATCTAACCAAATAATGCTCTTAACGCTTCTTCCACTTTTCTTACGGGATGAATATTGATACTATATTTGTTGTGACTCAGTCCTTGGAAATTGTATTTGGGGATGATGATGTCAGTAAATCCCAACTTTTCAGCTTCGGAAATGCGTTGTTCGATACGACTGATTGCTCTCACTTCACCGCTCAATCCAACTTCACCAGCCATACACCATCCTGATTCGATGGGGGCGTCTACGTTACTTGAAAGGATAGCGGCAATGACACTCAAGTCCATCGCCAAATCTGTAACACGTAATCCTCCCGCGATATTCAAGAATACGTCTTTTTGCATCAACTTAAATCCTACGCGCTTTTCCAAAACGGCTAAAAGCATGTTAAGTCGTCTTTGGTCAAATCCCGTCGCTGAGCGTTGGGGAGTTCCATACGCTGCCGAGGATACCAATGCCTGTGTTTCTACCAAGAATGACCTTACGCCTTCCACGGCACTACTAATGGCAACACCTGATAGTCCATCGTGTTCATGTGTCAGTAATAGTTCTGATGGATTCACGATTTGACGAAGTCCCGTTTGTTGCATCTCGTACACACCGAGTTCCGACGTGTTTCCGAATCGGTTCTTTGTTGACCTTAGTATTCTATAAATATGGTGTTGGTCGCCTTCAAACTGAATCACCGTATCTACGATGTGCTCCAATATCTTTGGTCCAGCTAAGGTTCCTTCCTTGTTGATGTGTCCTATTAATATAATAGGTATACCGCTTGTCTTGGCAAAACGCAACAAAGAGGCGGCACATTCACGCACTTGAGTAATACTTCCAGCAGAGCTTTCAACTTCTTCTGTTTCAATGGTTTGTATGGAGTCAATAACGATTAGCTCTGGATTTACTTCAGAAATCTGCTCAAAGATGGCTTCCAAGGATGTCTCGCATAAGATTGATACTTGTGCTTCGGCGGGATGAGGAATGCGATTGGCTCTCATTTTAATTTGAAATGCACTTTCTTCGCCACTTACATAAAGCACTTTCAGTTCTGGAATATTTAATATCGTTTGTAACGTCAATGTACTTTTTCCTATACCAGGTTCTCCTCCTAAAAGTACCACGCTACCCTTTACAAGACCACCTCCTAATACACGATTTAGTTCTGTATCATGCAGGTCATACCGTTGCTCATGTTCGGCTACGATGTCGTGGATGTTTTGGGCTACATTCTTGTTGGTGTCTAAGTGTCTTCTTACTGATGTTGCCGCATTTTTGGCGGCAGCCATTCCCGTGTCATTAGATACTCGAAACTCCTTAAACGTATTCCAGTTTCCACAACTTGGACATTTCCCTATCCATTTTGTCGATTCTTGTCCGCAATTGGAACAAACATAAACAATCTTGTCTTTCTTTGCCATGCTACAAAATTAATAATATTTTTTGCTAAATTACCAAAAATAATGATTAATTTTGCATTATGGAAATCAAAATACATCCCATCATCTTGTCTTTGACTATTTTGCTTGTCTTTTCTTGTACTCCTTCAAAGGAAGAACAACGGCAATTGACAAGAAAGGAGAGGGCAGAACTGAAGCGACAAGATTCATTGGCCCTGAAAGTGGCTGTTATGCCAACGTTGGATTGTCTTCCCATTTTCGTGGCGAAGGAGTGTCATCTTTATGAGCATTTTAATGTTGACGTTAGGT
>OCTX012252743.1_pt1 | contig 15506 bp, 11 predicted proteins | sample 1539691 | NCBI WGS metagenome assembly OCTX01 (sample SAMN02144231, study PRJEB22623) | gut metagenome | biome: sheep rumen | host: Ovis aries | place: New Zealand | reverse complement strand
CAGCTGGCGGGGCGACAGCTCTGTGGCGCAGCAAACCACGGCATTGAGGAAGCTGTTCTGCGACTCGAAGCCCCACGGCTCAGTGACATGATAAGCTGACTGGCACACGATGGTGCCAATCAGCTTATCTATTTGCTGGCAGGCCGTGTCGAGCATCGCCCGCCGGTCGCCCATGTTCGACCCTAATCCTAAGAATACTGTGTGCATGTCATGTACTCTGCAGTTCTTGCGCGCTTGTTCAGCCCCCAGGCTAATCGTCGAGGATGAGCATGCAGTCGCCGTAGCAGCCGAACTTGAAGTCGTTCTGCAGGGCGAGGTTGTAGGCCTCGATGACCAGCTCGTAGCCGCCGAAGGCTGCCGTGCACATCATCATGGTCGATTCCGGGTGGTAGAAGTTGGCCAGCATGCTGTTGCTCAGTCCGAACTCGTAAGGCGGGAAGATGAACTTATTGGTCCATCCGTCGTACTCCTTCAGCAGTCCGTCGGTGCCCACGGCACTCTCGGTGGCGCGCGCCGTGCTCACGCCGACGACGCAGATTTTGTTGCCGGCCTGCTTGGCCTGGTTCACCATCTGGCATGCGTCGTGGCCTATGATGATCTGCTCGCTGTTCATCTTGTGCTTCGTCAGGTCTTCCACCTCAATGGGGTCGAAGGCACCTAACGAGCAGTGGGCAGTGATGAAGGCGTTCTGGAAGCCACGAATCTCCATCATCTTCATCAGCTCGCGGCTGAAGTGCAGGCCGGTGCTGGGGGCGGTGACGGCACCCTCGTGACGGGCGTAGATGGTCTGGAAGTTCACCGTGTCGTCATCGTCGACGGGCCGGCGGTCTACGATGTAACGTGGCACGGGAGCTGAGCCGAGCGAGAAGAGCAGTCGCTTGAACTCGTCGTGCGGACAGTCGTAGAGGAAACGCAGTGTGCGGCCGCGGCTGGTGGTGTTGTCGATGACCTCGGCCACCATGGGCCCGTCGCCGTCGAAGAAGAGCTTGTTGCCGATGCGGATTTTGCGGGCCGGCTCCACCAGCACGTCCCACAGGCGCAGCTCCTCATTCAGCTCGCGCAGCAGGAACACCTCAATCTTCGCGTCGGTCTTCTCCTTCGTGCCGTAGAGGCGTGCGGGGAAGACGGCGGTGTCGTTGAAGATGAAGGTGTCGCCCTCGTTGAAGTAATCTACGATGTTCCGGAAGTTCAGGGGCTCCTGCGTATCGTTTCCGTTGACATCTTTCTGCCAGAGGTCTATCTTCTGGCTCTTGCGGTGAAGTACCATCAGGCGGCAGCGGTCGCGCTGATAGACGCGCTCCACGCTTCCGTCGTCGTTGTTGAAGACGCGGTGCGGCGGGTAGAGTGCAATCTGTTCTTCGGGCAGCTTGAATTTGAATTGTGATAGTTTCATATATTCTTTGCTGTTTATTTCGGTATTCCGTTCTTCCGTTATTCTGTTGTCTCTATGGTCTGACTGTTCAGCCAGGCGGGGAACTGCTCCAGGGTGAGGCAGTCGCTGATGTGTACGTCGCCCAGGCGGGTGCGGCAGAGGGCGGTGAGGAAGGCTCCGCTGCCCAGCGCCTGGCCGATGTCGCGGGCCAGGGCACGGATGTATGTGCCCTTTCCGCAGACCACACGTATGGACATCTGCATCGTCAGCGGGTCGAAGTCGGTCAGCTCTATCTCGTCTATGCGCAGCGTCTTCGCCTTCAGCTCCACTTTCTGACCCTGCCGCATGAGCTTGTAGGCGCGGTCGCCGCCGATGTTGCAGGCCGAGTACTCGGGTGGCACCTGCTGTATCTCGCCCACGAAGCGTGGCAGTACCTGCTCAATCAGCCCGCGGGTGATGTGGCGGGTGGGGTAGGTCATGTTCACCGTGTGCTCACGGTCGTAGCTGGCCGTGGTGGCTCCCAGCTGCAGGGTGGCGGTGTACTCCTTCGACGCATACTGCAGGCTCTCGATCTTCTTCGTGGCGCGCCCGGTGCACAAGATGAGTACCCCCGTGGCCAGAGGGTCGAGGGTGCCGGCATGGCCCGTCTTCAGCCGCTTCACGTGCAGACGGCGCGACAGGCGGGTGCGCACGTAGGCCAGTGCTCCAAACGACGTCATGCCGTAGGGCTTGTTGATGTAGATGAATGCTCCTTCGTGAAAGTCCATTTAGTCAACCATAGCGAGTGAATGTCCTGTCAGCAGCAGCAGGATGATGATGCTGCCGACGATGATGCGATAGATGCCGAAGGCCTTGAAGCCGTACTTCGTGAGGAAGCTGACGAACCACTTCATGGCCAGCAGGGCTACGACGAAGGCCACGGCACAGCCCAGCAGCAGCATGGTGATGTTGTGCGGCGTGGCCCACGAGCTGTCACCCTTCAGCAGGTCGAGCAGGTCGAGCAGCGTGGCACCGGCCATGGTGGGCACGGCCAGGAAGAACGAGAACTCGGCGGCGCGCTTGCGCGTGAGGCGCTGCGTCATGCCGCCCACGATGGTGGCCATGGAGCGCGACACGCCGGGGATGACCGATATGCACTGGTAGAGGCCGATGTGGAAGGCACGCTTCTCGTCGAGCGGGGTGTCGTCGGTGCCCTTGTCGAACAGCTTGTCGCAGAAGAGCATGAACACACCGCCCACCACGAGCATGATGGCCACGACGAGCACGCTGTCGAGCAGCCAGTCGAGCAGGCCCGACTTCTTGGCCAGCAGGCCGATGACCACGGCGGGCAGCACGCCCACGAAGAGCAGCCAGTAGAAGCGGTACTTGTGCTTCAGGCGCCCGAAGAGGCTGCTGCCGGCGGGGGCCGGTGTGTGGTCGAAGCGGAAGAAGCGCTTCCAGTAAAGGCACACCACGGAGAGGATGGCGCCGAACTGTATGATGAAGGTGAAGGCATGCACGAAGGCATCGCCCTGCGGGATGCCCAACAGGTCCTGGGTGATGATCATGTGGCCTGTGGACGAGACGGGCAGAAACTCTGTCAGCCCCTCAACCACGGCTATGATGACAGTCTCGAGCCAGTCCATCAGTCAGTCTCTCCTTTCTCTTCAGTTCTCTTCTTCAGCAGCGAGGTCCGCTCGGGGTTGTGCACCACGGCGTAGATCATTGACACAAAGCCCAGCAGGCATACCAGCGGCGCTACCTTCGTGCGGCGGGCGCTGAAGATGTCGGGGTTATAGGCCTCGTTGGTCGTAGAGCCGCCGGCCATCAGCAGGAAGCCGATGACCACCACGAGCATGCCCACGCCCAGCAGGATGAAGTTCATGCGTCCAAATGCTAAATCTTTTTTGTTCATTGTTTTTTATTTTGTTTTTTTCCTTGTTTCGTTATACCGTTATACCGTCATACCTGTGCCGTCATTCCGTCATTTCGTCATACCGTGTATAATTCCCCGGCGGTCATGCGCAGGAAGCGGTTCACTGAGAGCAGCGTGCAGAGCATGACGATGATGAAGCCCAGGGCAAAGACGGTGGCACCGGTGATGATCATCTCCTTCTGACCAATGAGCGCCTCGGCCCCCGGCTGGTAGTGATAGAGCGTGTATACGATGGCAGCGAGCACGGCGCAAGCCAGCAGCGAGGCCACCAGTCCGGTAATGATGCTGTGGCGCAGGAAGGGCCTCCTGATGAGCGACCACCGGGCTCCCACCAGCTTCATGGTGTGGATGGTGAAGCGTCGCGAGTAGATGCCCAGCAGCACGGAGTTGGAGATGAGCGTATAGCTGACGATGAGCAGCAACACCGACAGCACCAGCATGATGATGCTGATGCGCTGTATGTTGCGGTTCACATCGTCCATCTGGTCGGCCAGATAGGCAACCTCCACCACCCGCGGGTCGGCTTTCAGCCGCTCGCTGATGCGGTGCATGGAGTCGGTGTTGGCATAGTCGGCGCGCATCATCACCTCAATCTCAGCCTGGAAGGGGTTCACGCCGGCAAACTCCACGGGGTTGGCCCCCATCTCTTGGGTCATCACCCTGAGGGCCTCCTCCTGGCTGATGTAGCGCACCTCACGGGCAAAAGGAGTTGTCTTGAGCTCGTCAAGCAGCGCCGTGCCGTCGCTGACGCTCACCGTGTCGCCCAGCACCAGGCTCATGGCCATGTGCTCCTTCACATTGGCCGAGAGGTTGCGGGCGGTAAGCACAGAGAGCACCACCAGGCCCAGCAGGATGAGGACCATTGTGGTGCTGATGCACAACGTTACGGCCTGCATACCATGATGGCGGCCGGTCACTTTTCGTCTTCTTTTCATTTTGCAAAATGGGCGTAATAAGCCAATTACGGTGCAAAGATACTAAAAAGAAGCCACTTCTGGGGTGATAGTTTGCCGCAAATCGATGCTTCTTAACATTTTTTATTCCTTTGGGCGTCGTTTTCTTTAAGGATAATACCTAACTTTGCATCCGACAATGCAAACCAAACGAAGAAAGAGATGAAGATTCTGATTGTGAACGGGCCCAACCTGAACCTGCTGGGCCGCCGCGAGCCGGGCATATACGGCAGAAGCTCGTTTGAGGACTATCTGCCGCAGCTGCGGCAGCGTTATCCCGAGGTGGAGATAAGCTACTACCAGAGCAACGTAGAGGGTGAGCTCATCAACAAGCTGCAGGAGGAGGGCTTCAGTGTCGACGGCATCGTGCTCAACGCCGGTGCCTACACCCACACCAGCGTGGCGCTGCACGACTGCATACGCGCCATCAAGGCTCCCGTCATTGAGGTACACATCAGCAACGTGCACCAGCGCGAGTCCTTCCGCCACCACTCCATGATCAGCGCTGCCTGCCGAGGGGTCATCTGCGGCTTCGGCCTCGACAGCTACCGCCTGGCTATTGAGGCACTGACAGTAACTTCTAATGAGAAATGAGTAATTAGCTAATTACTCATTACTCATTGCTCATTACCCATTACCCACAAAGCTGAGAATATGAAGAATGATGATGCCCTGACAGACTATGTGGAATGCCACATAGACCCCGAGCCTGAGTACCTGTACCGGTTGTGGCGGGCCACCAACATTGAGCTGCTGAACGGACGCATGGCCAGCGGCCACCTGCAGGGGCGCCTGCTGAAGATGCTGGTGCAGATGGTGCGGCCACGACGCATACTGGAGGTGGGCACCTTCAGCGGCTACAGTGCGCTGTGCATGGCCGAGGGCCTGACGGACGACGACTGCCGCGTGTACACCTTTGAGATCAACGACGAGCTGGAGGACTTTGCCCGTCGCTGGATAGAGGGCTCGCCCTACGGTCACCGTGTGCTGCTCACCGTCGGCGATGCCACGGTGCTGGCCCCGCAGTTGGGGCTTACCTTCGACATGGCATTCGTCGACGGCGACAAGCGTCGCTACGTCGAGACCTACGAGGCACTGTTGCCCCTGCTGCCGCCAGGCGGCATCATGCTGGTGGACAACACGCTGTGGGACGGACACGTAGTAGACCCTGCCTACGACCACGACCACCAGACGCAGGGCATCAGGCGCTTTAACGATTATGTGCAGGCCGACAGCCGCGTGCAGAAAGTGATGCTGCCGCTGCGCGATGGGCTGACAATGGTGCGAAAAGTTTGAATTTCGCTTGATATATATCAATTATTTATTAATTCAGAACTTTTTTACTTGAAAAATTTGCAAATAGAAGAATAAAGCATTACCTTTGCATCGTGTTTTTCATAGTATTAGATTTAAGGTTAACAAAGGTTGGGTCACAGCGGTGACCCTTTTTTTTGTGTCAATGCAATCGCTTTGCCCCTGCCAGCCTGACGTCCCCCCCTGCGGAACCTTTTCAGCAGCGCCCTCGTAACTTTTGAGCTATTTATTTGGAAAAACCAAAAAAAATAGCTAACTTTGCATCGTCAGATATAAAGAGAAAGCATTATGAAGCAAGTGAACACTCATTTGTCGCGTCTGGTGCACGACGTGGCAGCCCAGTTGGGTAACCGCGAGGCACTTATCTACAAGGACTTCGGCTCGAAGGAGTGGAAGTCGTATTCGTGGAATGATTTCTCACGCAGGGTCAAGCTCGTGTCAAACGCGCTGCTCAACCTGGGGGTGGGGGTGCAGGAGAACCTGGGCGTGTTCTCGCAGAACACCGTGCAGTACCTCTTCACCGACTTTGGCGCCTGGGGCATACGGGCCGTCACCATACCTTTTTATGCCACCAGCTCGGAGCAGCAGATACAGTTCATGATACACGATGCCCGTATACGCTTCCTCTTCGTGGGCGAGCAGGCGCAGTACGACAAGGCCTGGCGCGTCTTTGCCACCTGCCAGTCGCTGGAGCACATCATCGCCTTCGACCCCGCCGTCGTCTTTGCACCGGCCGACACCACGTCGATGCACTTCACGGACTTCCTGAAGCTGGGCGAGGGGTTGCCGCGACAGAGCGAGGTGGACAACCTCACGGCGCAGGCCACGATGGACGACACGGCCAACATCCTGTACACCAGCGGTACCACCGGCGACTCGAAGGGCGTCGTGCTGAGCTGCGGCCAGTATCATGCCGCCATGGAGGCCAACCACAAGTGCGTGCCCGTGACCAGCGACGACCGCGTGCTGAACTTCCTGCCCTTCACCCACATCTTTGAGAAGGGGTGGAAGATACTGTGCATCACCATGGGCGCACGCCTCATAGTGAACACCAACCCCATGGAGGTGCAGCAGTCGATGCGCGAGACGCACCCCACGTGCATGAGTGCCGTGCCCCGCTTCTGGGAGAAGGTGTACATGGGTGTGAACGAGAAGATAGAGAGCAGCGGAGCCGTGAAGCGCCGCCTGTTTGAGCACGCGTTGAAGGTGGGCTACAGGCACAACATTGAATACCTGTCGCGGGGCAAGCGGCCCCCGATGGCACTGCGTATGGAGTACGAGATGCTGAACAAGACCGTGTTCTCGCTGGTGCGCCGCGAGCTGGGCCTGGAGAACGCCCACTTCTTCCCCACCGCCGGGGCCGCTGTGAACCCGAAGGTGGAGGAGTTCGTGCACAGTATCGGCATCAACATGGTTGTGGGCTACGGACTGACTGAGAGCCTGGCCACCGTGTCGTGTAACCATCTGGGCGAGCCCTGGACGGTGGGCTCCGTCGGCGTGCCCATCGAGGGCATCAGCATTCGCATCAGCGACGATGGCGAGGTGCTGCTGAAGGGCCCCACCATCACCAGCGGCTACTACAACCGCGCCGACCTGACGCAGCAGGCCTTCACCGCCGACGGCTATTTCCGCACCGGCGATGCCGGCTACCTGAAGAACGGCGAGTTGTTCCTTACCGAGCGCATCAAGGACCTCTTCAAGACCAGCAACGGCAAGTACATAGCTCCGCAGATGATAGAATCGAAGCTGCTCGTTGACAAGTACATAGACCAGATAGCCATCATTGCCGACGAGCGGAAGTTCGTCTCGGCCCTCATCATACCCGAGTACCGCCTGTTAGAGCAGTACGCGCGCGAACATAATATATCGTATAATGACCGGCGCGACCTGTGCCAGAACGCCGAGGTGCATCAGATGCTCATGGAGCGCATCGACACGCTGCAGCAGCAGCTGGCGCAGTACGAGCAGGTGAAGCGCTTCACCCTGCTGCCGCAGCCCTTCTCACTGGAGCGCGGCGAGCTGACGAACACGCTGAAGATAAAGCGGCGCGTGCTGAACGAGAACTACCGCAAGGAGATAGACCTGATGTACAAGGAGGCTTAGGGCAGGAACTCCTCGACGGTGTTGGTGAACATGTTGCCGTACATCTGGTAGTTGTACATCGTGGCATGCGAGCCGACGGTCTGCTGAGCCACATAGTAGTAGAGGTCGCGCATGGAGATGTTGTTGTTCTTCTCCACGGCCTCGCAGAACGACCGCGTGAAGCCGTTGGAGAGCCAGATGTTCATCTCCGGGTCGAGCACGTCGGCCAGCGATGTCTCGGCATCATTGGCGGCGGTGAGCATCAGCACGCCAGGCACGCCCTCGCAATACTCCGCCACGCTGCCCGAGTAGCAGGCCTCGATGACGAAGAACAGCTTTCGGTATTTCTGGTCGCCACGCATGGTGTAGAGGGTGGTCAGCATTTGCTCTTTCATGAAGTTGTAGCGGTCGAGGTAGAAGACGCCTTCGTTGCCATGTCCGCTCCAGAAGACGAACACATTGTCCTTGTTGGTGGAGGGCAGGACGGTGGGCGTTCGCTCTGTGACCTTTCCAGCCATAATGTTCGTCAGGTCAGCGGGCAGAAGGGTCGACGTGCGATAGTCTATCTTCACATCCTTGTAGAGGTTCACGCCGTCGGGCCTGACGCGCACTTCGCCCGGATGCAGGTTGTGCTCGTCGTTGACGATGTCGCCTTCCATGATGAGCAGGATGTGGTCGTCGTCGTAGCCGTGTTGCTTCAGCATCTGGTACATGTTCAGCGCATCGGCCTGGTGGCGGTAGTTGTGCCAGCCGGTAGAGGCTGCCACCACGACGGCATAGTTGCCTTCCTGCTCAGCATAGCTGATGTCGTCAGTATATTCGCTGAAGTCGTCAGTCACTTTGGCGTTCATCCGCCACAGCTGCTCGTTGCTGATGGAGCGCTTGCCCCCGGCCAGCGAGATGTATTGCAGCGTGGCCAGCGTGCCTGTCTCTTTAGTCATTCGCCAGTGCCGGTAGGTGGTGTTCAGCAGCGAGGCATGGTAGCGCTCGTCGAACTGCCATCGTCCCATGACTCCGCTGATGGGTGTTGTAGCCCCGCTTTGGAAAAGCAGCATGGCGACGCCTATCTCGAATGGCATCCATGACATGCTGTAGTCTTGCGATTTGGTGTCGCATATCGTGGTTATCGAGCCGTTGACGTCGTCAGGGTTGTAGGCGAGGGCATAGGTGAGCATGTAGAGGGCGTCGAAGAGTTGCGGCTCGCCACCGATGGGGAAGTTGTATGACCCGAATTGGGCATGGTAGGCAGGCAGGAACCCTGTTGTGGTCGAGGGGGAAATGTCGACACCTTCATACTGGGTTTTAAAGGTGCCAGTATTGAAGTAGTTGTCGCCAACGGCCATGTTGCTGCAAAGCGTGAAGGGATACATGATAAGTCTTGTTTCCATACTCACGCTGTTGTTGACGATTCTGTCATACTCTTCAAGCTCTTCCGGTTTTTCGGGCACGAACAGCAGTACGCTCTTCGAAAACCAATCGTCGTCTGTCTCTTTGAAGCGGGCATTGTAAAAGTCGGCCAGTCCTTTCACGGCGTGTTCCAGCGATTGGCTGTCGTCGTAGGTACACACGGTGTCGACCTCCAGTCCGGCCTCGCAGGCCAGGAAGCCCACCCAGTTGCGGAAGGTGGCGCCGTAGCTGCGCTGTGCCTCGGCAGTTGTGGGGTCGCCGCTGTGTACGAGCAGGCTGATGGAGGGTGCATGGCGCTGCAAGGCTATCGACACCAGCACCTCGGCCTGGCCGATGTCGCTTTGCGTCAGGTTGAACACATTGGGCGACTCGGCAAAGACGCGCTGCACCTCGGTCGAGGTGCACTGTGGCAGTATGAGCGTCTTATGGTGCTTCTCGCAGAGCGTGGCCACGGTGTAGGCGTTCTCGGTGCGCAGCGGGCCGATGATGGCTTTGTATTCTGGGTCGGCTTCCACACGCCGCACAAAGTCTACCAGCCCGCTGGTGTCATCCTCGTCGTACCATTCCAGTTCGAGCTGGATGATTTTCTTCAGGTATTTCGTTCGCTGCTGGCCCGCCTTCAGGTTTTCCAGTGCCCATTCAGCCACATGGTTCCACCTCTCCTGCTGGCTGCCCGGCATGATGACTGCTACCTTGTAGGTGACGGTCTCTTGGCTCTGGCTGTCTTCATCGTCATCGTCGCGGCACGACGACAGCAGCGGCACGGCTATGGAAGCCAGCAGCATGAAGTATTTATATAGCTTGCTCATTTACTGTCCTCCTCTCTTTCTCTGAATATATGCCTTCTCTTTCTCCAATGCCTCCTGGGTCAGGTCTTCGATGACTTTTTCCAGCACCTTGTCTTCTGCGGGAAAGCTCGTTGGTGTAGGATTATATCGCAGCAGGAAAAGGGGATAGGTGAATGGCGTCAAATTTATTCCTATCGGAAACTCGCTGTCGAGGCCGAAGCTCTGCCATTGGGGCCAGTCTTCGTTTTCATACCACGCCCACAAGTAGTAGTTGAGGATGGCAGAGACGGGGGTCGACAGTGAGAAGGGAATGGAACTTGACGTTTCGTTGTAGTCGTCGTCAACGCCGATAATCTCTACATTCCAGCCTGGCGGCAGGTTGTGAACATAGGCATACATGGCAAGATTCGATCCTCCGGCTAAAGGGACAAAGCACAGGCCTTGCTCGTAGCTGTAAGCCTTATATTCAAGTTGTTCTTCGGGGATAGTCTTGACGATGCTGTCGCACATTTGCACGGCTTTCTCGGGGCTGTCGAACCCAGAGAAGTCGTCGGCCAGGTAGCACACGATGGGGCCTTCGGGGTTCTCCACGCTGTAGCCGTCGACGAAGCCCTGCACGGCGTCCTCAATCTGTGTCTCGCCCCGCATGCCGGCTATCACGGCTGCACGCTTTTTGCCCAGCAGGCGTCCTGCAACGTAGAAGGCGCCGTAGCGCTGTATCTGGAAGGAATAGACGCAGGGTGGCAGGTCGTGGCCGTCGTCCTCGAAGGTCAGCACGCGCAAGTCGAGTGCCTCGCCGCCAGTTATCGTGTTCTTTGGGCTGAGCGAGGTGTTGCTTCGCGACAGCTCCGTGTAGTCCGAGCCATTGAGCACGATGAGGACGGAGTCGCCCTCAGTAGGCATCTTGGCGTGTAATTTGTAGAATTGCTCTATTGAAGACCCTTTGTCTATAGGAGTGATGAAGCTGGCCTTGACATCAGGATTGAGCATCGAGAACAACATCTCGATCATCATGATGTTGTCGTTGTAGCCATTGTCGCCAGCGCCGTTGATGGAATTAAAGAACGTCACATTGTGCTTGCCCACGGTCGACCCGTCGTTGTCGTCATCGTCGTCGTCGTGGCAGGCCGTAAGGCATGGTGCCATGGCGCATAGCGCCACGCATGCGCACAGCATCCTGCTCAGTGTCTTAGTAGTTATCTTCATTCGGTCAATTCGTTTTAATTCGTTGTCTCACCAGCTACTTATACGTGTAATAGCTGGTGCGGAACGCCCTGACGGGGAACCAGTCGGCCTTGTCGCTGTCGATGTCGATGAGGCGCATGGAGTAGTCCTTGCCCAGGGCCATCACCGAGCCGCTGTACTGCGACTGTTTGGCCGCTATGAAGCAGTAGTCGCCCTCGTAGTAGTAGTTCTGCGAAAGCTTGGCATTGCCGTTCATGATGTCCCATTGCCCCCACAGCCCCGAGAACTGTGCGTCGAAGCCCGATGGCTGGCCGACGAACAGCGCCTTGGGGTTCTGGCCGATGTACTCCTTCAGTTCGCTGATGTCGCGTGGCATGGGCAGATACCAGTGTATGGCAGCTCCCGTCTGTTCGTCCTTCTCGTTGTCGAACAGCTTGGGATGGCTCTCACGGAACGCGGCCGAGTTACCATAGAAGATATTTGTGAAGAGCATGTTGCCGCGGAAGCGCTCCTGCGTGGTGTAGGCTCCGTCGAGATTGTTCGGGTCCTTGGGCGTGCCGAAGCCCAGGCTCTCGTTCATGTTGCGGCGTGTCCAGTAGCCGGAGCCTATCTTCACTATCGGTATGGTGATGTTGTCCGCGCGGAACACCTCGTTCGTGGCCGTCAGCGTCTGCTTCTGCATGCCGATGCCGAAGTCCTGGGCGTAGAGATTGCCGTGCACGTAGTAGAGGGTGTCGAGGATGTCGCCCGAGCCGTAGCCTTCGATGGGGTCAACGTAGAGGTCGCCGTCGCTGAAGGCAAGCGTGCAGGGTGGCATGTCGCCGTCGCCTCGGAAGATGCCCTGTCCGATGCGTGTGCGCCCTTCCAGGATGGGGTAGTAGACCACGATGCGCCTGTCGCTGCGTATCTTTGGCACGTACTCCTGGCATATCTCCATGATGGGCGTCTTGCTGCTGCTGAGGCGAGCCATGCGCACCAGCGATGCGTTCTGCTCCGTGCTGAAGTTGGCCAGGCTCTTGTCGTTCAGGTCTATCTGGTAGTTGTCGATGCCCAGCTCGCGGTCGGTGAAGTCGCAGTCGCTGCGGTGCGACATGTCGATGACGTAGTTCAGCACGGCGGCCTTCGCCTGTGTGTCGGAGAAGAGTTCCCAGACGGGCATGAAGCGGAAGTCGACCACGTCGAGGTCTTTGCGGCGCTGAGCGTCGTAGAGGTCGCCGGGGGTCACGCTGTTCATCCATTCCTCCACCATGTTGCCCTCCAGCACGTTGATGTCGGTCAGCGTGCGGATGGTGGTCTCTAAGCGGCTACGCGTCTCTTCCGAGCCGCCCGACACCTGTATGCAGTTCGAGTTCGAGATGTCGCAGGACAGGTGCTCGCTCACCTTCTCCGTCTTGCTTTTCTTCGTGCGGCCAAACACTTTCTTGCTGGTCTCTACCGTTTCCTTCTGAAATTCGTATGAGGTGCTCTTCTCAAAGGTCAGGCAGAGGTCCATCTTGCAGCCCACCGAGGCGCTGATGATGAGGTGGGTGCCGTAGTTGTCGATGAGGTCGCGTATGGCATCGTCGCGCTCGGCCCCGCTGCTGTTCACCACCTTGTTGTAGGCTTCGCGGAAACTGTTGGTGAAGGGTAGGTCCTTTTCGTCTTTCTCGCCGATGATGTAGCGCAGGGCGCCCTCGTCCATGCTGCGCGAGGCCACCGTCTTCTGCAGGCGGGCGTAGCTGCATGCCGACTCCTTCGACGATTTCTTGTTGATTTCAGTGAAGCGCTTCGTTGTCTTCTTCACCGCTACGAAATTCGTCTGCGTCGTCATCTCCTTCGTCAGCTTCATCGACATCTCCTGCAGCGACCAGGCCGAGAATACCTGGAACGTCTCCAGTCCGCGCACGGCCTCCTGCATGCTGTTGAAGGTGGTGTCGCTGTCGAATTTCTCCAGCTTGTTTCCGTCGATGATTCTTCCGCGCAGGCTGTTCAGCGACTTGTATTCTTCGAAGACGTTGAATCCCCATCCTACGCGGTAGTCCGACATCGGGTCGGGGTTCTCGTCGGCGTTGGCACGTCCTTCGCTCAGTCCGCGCTGGTGCACCAGCAGCGTTATGTCGCTGTCTGGGTGCAGCTCGCTGTGCACCACGATGGTGGCCGTGCGGCCAGCGCCGTCGTTGTTGGCCTGGGCCAGCAGCTGTATGATGCCGTCGGCGGGCAGGTCGGTGTGCTGCAGCTGCAGCCAGTCGGCGTCGCAGCTGAGCGTGAGGGTCGAGTCGGGCTCGCCGGAGAACGTGCTGTACAGGCTGTAGTAGCGTCCGTAGATGTCGATGACGGCCTCGTCCTCGCCGTTGCTCCAGAACACCGTCCAGGGGCTGTCGGCGTTGCCCGGCTCGTCGCTGTCGTCATGGCATGATGACAGGCAGAGCAGCAGCGTGAGGGCTGTGAACAACAGTATGGGCAGCTTATTCATATCCTAACTCAGTAATATTAAAGATGTACGTGTAGTCGTCGTTGCGCCGCATGCGGTCCTTCCATGTCGTCTCGTCGAAGTAATCGGAGAAAAAGAAATTGCAGGCCTCGTCGGGCAGGGTGGTGGCATAGCTCCAGTTGGGCAGGTTGTCGTAGCGGTTCTTGTTGTTCAGGTAGAAGTGGTTGAAGTACTTCACCACCCTCACCGGCGAGCCTTGCAGCTTGCCGTCTGTGCCGATGCCGCCAGGGCGCTCCACGCCCACCACAAGATGGCCGTCGAGGTAGTCAGTGTAGGGCATCTGCTGTGTGGAGAGGTTGCCGAAGTTCATGTAGATGTTGCCGTCGTAGCCGTCGGCTCCCACCGGCCCCAGGTCCTCCACCTCCAGCTCATGGTTGCTCCAGTCCACTTTGTAGGCGTTGTGGTTGTAGACGCACAGCCCCTGGCTCAGCTTCACATGTCCCTCGTAGATGGGGTAGACCACCCTCACCTTGTTTTTTTTGTCTATATTCGGCACTATCTCCTTGCAGATGGTGGCCACATAGCGGCCGCCGACGATGACGTCGGTGACGTCGGGGTCGTTGATGGTGTATCTTGTCGAGCCTACGCGGCAGGTATATTTCGTAGTAGAGTAGGGAATCTTCACGTTGATGAAGTTGCGGTTGCCCAGCAGCTTCTGCATGGCTGCGGCATTGCTGTAAACGCGGGCCTCGATGCGGTCTCTCAGTGTCTGGTCGGCCACTAAGTACCAGATGGGTACCACCTGCATCTCGGTCAGCTCCACATTGCTGTTCTCTATGTCGTCATCGTTGAAGTAGACGGAATTAATCCAGCGGTCCAGGTCGTCGGGGTTCACCTCGATGTCTTCGCTGGCGAAAGTGGTCATGCTGACGAGGTGGTCGAGGATGCTCAGGTCGCCGCCCACCACGTCGAGCTTGCACTTGCATTGCCGTGCCACCTCCCAAATGGAGTCCGACTGCTCCTGCGACATGTGCACCTTGAACAGCCCAGCTAATGAAGCCTCGGCCATCAGCGAGTCGCTTATTATGTCATTGTATTTGTGGGTCTCCACCTGCAAGTCGAGGTCGACGCGGCCGCCCAGTTCGGCATCGACCACCATGTGTGTTCCATAAACCTCTAAGAATTCGTCTACGGCGCGCCAGTCGTTTACCGGCGTGGCGGCCAGGTTCTTCAGCGCCTTGCGGAAGCTGCTGGTGAGCAGGGTGGGGTATTGCTGCACCAGCTCGCCTATTTCGTCGGCCTGCAGTGTGTATCTCACCTTGGGCATCACCCTTTCGTCGTGTATGATGTATGAATCTATGGTTCCGTCTTCAAAGGCGTGCAGTATGACGTCCACTTCCCCCTTGAAGGCAAACATAATCTGTCCTGAGGCGTTAGCCTTGAAGTTGGTGTTCTGAGCATATTCTGTAAAGCTCCTGCACACATAGTGGGCGGCTCTGAGCTCGCTGGTGCGACTCACGTTGATGAGGGGTAGCACCTCTTTTTCCTGAACGGCATCGACCACCATGCGGTTAAGCAATTGGCAGCGCACGTAGTTCAGGTTGCAGTATTCGCCCCCCACGGCATCGTAGCTGTATCCCACGGCATGGTGTCGCAGGAAGCTGCGGTGTACGTCTTGTTGCGAGGCTCGTGTGGCGGGGGGCTGTGCCAGGGTGAGCTGTTGCTGTGTGCCGTCGGTGCGGCTGACGGTGACGGTGGCTGTGCGCCACTGGCGGTCGTCGTTCTGCTCGATGTAGAGGTGCTGTGTGCCTATGGGCATCAGGAAGTCGGCCTCGGGCGTTGCCACGCTGACGCTGCTCACGGGGGCCAGCACCGCAGTGCTGTCGCAGCCCCATACGGCCATGTCGAGCGTCTGGTCGAGGGGCGAGATGGTAATGGCACCATCGGGCAGCAGCGCCGGCTGCTGCCCGTCGGTACCGTCAGCCATGAAGTCAAGCTCCTCCTGGTGGCAGCTGGTAGTTGCCATCAGGAGGAAAGCCAGTGCCGCCCACAGGCTGAGGATGGTGCGGCGGTTGATATG
>OCTX012289895.1_pt1 | contig 15507 bp, 14 predicted proteins | sample 1539691 | NCBI WGS metagenome assembly OCTX01 (sample SAMN02144231, study PRJEB22623) | gut metagenome | biome: sheep rumen | host: Ovis aries | place: New Zealand | reverse complement strand
GTATCGCATCTGGCGCCGGGACCGTCTCAAGAGTCCCAGCCCGAACTCCGCCCAGACAGAATCTGTCTGCGCCGGAGCCCTTCATCTGCGTCTTCTGGGAGACACCTGGTATTTCGGTGAGGTGCATCACAAAGCGGAAATCGGCGACGGCGGCCGCAGCGTGGAGGCTGAAGACATCACCCGCTCTGTCAGTCTGATGAACCGGACAGCATTTCTCATGTTTGTGACCGGGATTAGTATTCTGCTTCTGACAGGAATTCTGGGATGAAGAAAAAATAATACGCAAACTGCATTGAAATACGGAAAACGGAAAAACAATGCAATTTGCGTATTGATTAATCTTTTTCAATATACCCTCTATGAATCCGGAACAGTATGAGCAAGGCTTACTGCTTTTTCAGGCGGAGGGGAGAAAAAACTGCCGTCTGCCCGGCAGCAGGACTCCTCTCTGCATCTGTCAGATCATTTCGGCAATCTCTTCCTTTGTATAGCCAAGCGACTGCAGGATCTGTTCGGTGTGGAAACCTTCCGGATATCCCGCATGGTCGTAGCGCGGCGGGCAGGCGGAGAGATGCATCGGACATCCCATCTGCGTGATGCGGATTCCTCCTGATTCACCAGCATTGCCGCTGGCGGTGCCGCCGGATCCGCTCAGGCCGGAAGCGCCGGTTTGACCGGATACGGCAGAGGAAGCGGAAACAGGAACCTCGACAGACGGCCACATACCGCGCTGCACGAGGTGATCATCCCCGGAGACTTCCTTCAGATCCATGACGGGCTCGACGCAGGCATCGAGTTCCCCGAAAATCGCGGTCCACTCGTCGCGTGTCTTTGTTTTAAAGACCTCGCGGAATGTTTCTTTGACCATTGCGGCGTCCGTTTTCAGAATCTTCCCGTCCTTCCATTCCGGATGTCCGAGCCCCGTACAAAGAGCTGCGAAAAACTTGGGCTCCAGGGAGCCGACACTCATAAATCTGCCGTCGGAAGTCTCGTAGAAATCATAGATTCCTCCGCCGTTCAGCATGCCGCTCTCACGCATGGGCATGGGACCTCCCGCGAAATAGCTCGCGCCGTCCATGGAATTAAAGGGAATAACGCTGTCCTGCATGGAGACATCAATAAACTGGCCTTGGCCCGTGCGCTCACGATAGATGATTGCCGCGAGTATACTGGAAACAGCGTTCATGGAGCCGCCGGCCACGTCCGCGATCTGGAAGTTGTAGAGGCCCGGGCCGCCTGCTTTCCTTCCGGCAGCCCACGCGATGCCGGCGCGGGAGAGGTAATTGATATCGTGGCCTGCCTTCATCGCAAAGGGACCATTCTGTCCGTAGCCTGTGATCGCACAGTAGATTAAGCGCGGGTTGATCTTGCGAAGCGCTTCATAGCCCACGCCCAGCTTGTCCATGACGCCGGGCCGGAACTGCTCGACGACGATGTCATATTCCATGACCAGTTTTTTGACTGCCTCTACGGCGGCGGGCTTCTTCAGATTCAGGAAAATAGTCTTCTTGTTGCGGCCAAGCCAGGCCTGCGCGCCGGTCACCTGTGTTCCTCGGATCACAGGAGGCCAGTTGACCACCAGATCGTATTTGTCACGCCCGCTCACTTTGAGCACTTCCGCGCCCAGATCCGCCAGCGTCATCGTGGCATAGGGACCGGGGAGAAGGGTTGTAAAATCAAGTACTTTATAGCCGTCTAAAGCGCCCATTGCATTCTCCTTTCATGCCGCCCGCAAGAGCGGCTTCCTGAGGCGTTATTGCAGAAAATGAGAGAAGTCGGAATCCATATATCCATTGTAGCACGATTGCATGAAATAATGTTTTCCATCGGGAAAGATTGTCGTACACGAGATTGCCGTACATGAGATTACCTGCAAGTCGGATCTTCCGCAAAAGCGCCAAAACCGAACGGAGTGAAAACACCGAAAGCTTTTAGCCCGGAGAAAAAACACTATGAACACTGCCTCAGATAATGATCACAGACTGCTGATTGCCGTGAGCTTCGGCACTTCTTTTGCCGATACACGTGAAAAAACGATCGGTGCCATCGAGCGGCGTCTTGCGGAAAGATTTCCCGACTGTGCCGTTCAGCGGTGCTTTACAAGCCGCATGATCCGGAAAAAACTCCTGGAGCGCGACGGCCTGAAAATAGACAGTCCGGAGGAGGCGCTGCAGATTGCACAGGAAAAGGGGATTCGGGAATTGATCCTGCAGCCGCTTTACCTGATGCATGGCTTCGAGCATCGCAGATTGATGGAGTCCGTCCGGGAGGCAGCCCCTTCTTTTGACAGACTTGCAGTCGGAAAGCCGCTCCTTTCGGAAGACGCCGACTTCTGTACTATGGCAGACGCGATCCGCCGCAATCTTCCTGCCCCGGAGCGGGATACTGCGATTGTCCTGATGGGACACGGAAATGAGAAAAAGGCGAAGCACCTCTCAGGGGATGTCAGGATTGAAAAGGCATCTTCGGGAGACATTCATGACAACGTGGTTTTCGCGGTTTTGCAGCAGACTCTGCGCGGCGCAGGGGCGGACAATTACTTTGTTGCGACAGTAGAGGGAGAGCCGGAAATCAGTGATATTCTCCCATTGATTAAAGAAAAAGGATTCAGGAAAGTCATTCTTGCTCCCTTTATGGTTGTCGCCGGCGACCATGCCAGAAACGACCTGGCCGGAGAGGGCGAAGATTCCTGGAAAAATATTTTCATCCGCAGCGGTTTCGAAGTTGAAACCGTTCTGCGCGGCATCGGGGAATGGGAGGAAGTACAGGATCTTTTCGCCGCCCATGCCGCACAGTGCATGCAGGAATAATCAGGCATCTGAGAGAAATCTGCGCAGGGACAGTGTGTGACCGCCGATGCGGATCATGCACATGCAGGGAATCCCTGCAATTGGCTGGCGCTTTAGACAGAAAGGACTTATTATGAGAGGAATAGCATACGGTGTCGGTGTTGGACCCGGAGATCCGGAACTGATGACTTTAAAGGCGGTGCGCCTGATTCGGGAGAACGAGGTGATCGCCGTTCCGGGGAAAGATGCGAAGGAATCGGCCGCTTATAAAATCGCCTCCGGAGCCGTGCCGGAAATTTCCGAAAAGACCCTGGTACCTATCTATATGCCTATGATCAGGGACCGGGCAAAGATTACGGAGGAACACCGGAAGGGGGCAAAGCTGCTGGAAGAATATCTTGACCAGGGCAAAAATGTCGTCTATCTGACTCTGGGCGATTCAACGATTTACTGCACCTTCAGTTATCTGCAGCACATCCTGGAAGAAGACGGCTATCAGGTGGAGCTTGTCAGCGGCATTCCTTCATTCTGCGCCGCCGCCGCGCGTCTGAACACGTCCCTTACCGAGTGGAATGAGCCGCTTCACGTGATTCCCGCTTCCCACCAAAAAGACGAGGCGCTGGATCTTCCCGGCACATACGTACTTATGAAATCCGCCAGCCATATGAAGGAGATCAAGGAAGTCCTGGCTGCCAGCGGACGCCGGGTCAGCTGTGTGGAAAACTGCGGAATGGAAAACGAAAAAGTCTATCACTGCGCAGAGGAAATCCCCGACGACGCAGGGTATTTTTCCCTTGTGATCGCGAAGGAAAAAAACAGCTGAGAAGCGGCTTCAGAGCAGCTTCAGGCTCTCGCGGTCAAAGATTGACACATAGCTTTCCGGCCGCTCTTTGAGAGAAAAACAGGTAAAAAGATGATCGAGATACAGGGACTCACAAAGAAATTCGGGACTTTCACGGCAGTGGACCATGTCGACCTGACGATTAAAGACGGAGAGTTTTTCGGTCTTCTGGGTCCGAACGGAGCGGGTAAGACGACTACGATCAGCATGCTGTCGACAGTTCTTCTGCCCACAGAGGGCAGGATCCTGCTGGACGGAAATGTGCTCGACCGCCGCGCCCATGCCCAGAAACGACGGCTCAGCGTGATCACCCAGGAATATTCCATGCGCCAGGATATGACCATGGAGGAAGTCATGGAATACCAGGGACGTCTCTATTTCATGAAGCGGCGCCAGATCAGGGAGAAGACAGAAGAACTGCTGGATTTCACAGGGCTCCTGGAATACCGCCGGCGCACTGTCCGTCATCTGTCCGGCGGAATGAAGCGCAAGCTGATGATCTGCAGAGCTCTTATGACGGATCCCGACATCCTGCTTCTGGACGAGCCCACGGCCGGTATGGACGCCCTGTCGCGCCGCCAGACATGGACACTGCTGCGCCGGCTCCAGAACCGCGGCATGACAGTCCTCCTGACCACCCACTACATGGAAGAGGCACAGACACTATGCGAGCGCGTCGCTCTGATGGACCGGGGCAGGATCAACGCCGTTGCTCCGCCCCGCGAGCTGATTGACAGTCTCGGCCGCTTTGCCATCGACGAGATCACTGATGAAAAGACGGTCAGTAGTTACTTTCACGACAGAGAAGAAGCCATCCGCTTTCTGCGGGAAGCCGGACCCGGTGCCGGCATGCGCGAGACCACTCTGGAAGACGTCTTCCTCGAACGCCTGGGCAGGCGGCTTGAGAAAAAATGAATCTTATACCTGACTGCGCAGTACCCGTGAACTCAGTTTACAGCTTCGGGATGCGCGCAAAACGGAAACCGGACCATTCAGAAACAGAAATTCTCGCAGGAACTCAGAAGGATCCGGGAATATAACCGGACCATTCAGAAACAGAAAGCTTCACAGGAACTCAGAACAGTTCAGGAACATAAAACATGGGTATCATTACAGTCCTCTGGGAAAAATGGGTCGAATTCCGACGCGATTTTTATAAGATCACAATGGCGGCTATGATCTCGCCGCTCATGTATCTGCTTATTTTCGGATTCGGAATTCAGACTACCTCCCATGGAGAACCTTATCTGATGTTTTTAATACCCGGCATCGTGGCCATGTCAACGATGACGGGCAGTTTTGGCGCGGTTGCCCAGAACATGAGCGTACAGCGGCTGTATGAAAAAGCCCTTGACCAGGTCATGGTCTCGCCGACTCCGCTCTGGCAGTTCATAACCGGGCAGATCCTTGGCGGCGCCCTTCGCGGCATGTACGCAGGCATTGTCATCCTGCTTCTGACTCTTCCGGTGCAGAACGGACTTATTTTCAACGGGTGGAGCTTTCTGATCATGTTCCTGAACGGAATGGTCTTCTCCACCATTGCCCTCGTCCTGTCTTTTCTGTCAAAAAGCTATGCGGACACGCCGCGCTACAATGCCTATATCATTACGCCCATGTCCTTCCTCTGCAACACTTTCTTCTCCACGGACCAGATGCCCGGTGTCTTCCGCAGGATCGTCGGCGCTCTGCCCCTCTCCCAGGCCAGCGGCATGATCCGCGCGATTTCCCACGGCGAGTCCCCGGGGACCAGGGGATTCCTTGTTCTCCTCATTTATCTTGCGGTCTTCTCTTTGATCGCGATGGTATATATCTACCGCAAGAAAACATTGTAAAAGAGCCGCGGGAAGATGCTGTGAAAGAACTGCGGGAAGATGCAGTAAAAGAACTGCGGGAAGAAATTGAAAAAAGGAGCCGCGGGAGACATTGAAACGGAGTCGGAGAAGATACGCGGAAGGAGCCTGATAAGTATTTCTTCTGCAGATCACTCATTGAGAGAAACATCATGACAGAGAATCGGGAAATGACGAAAACAAAATTTCAAAAAACAGCGAAACCCGGTGATTTCCGGGAATTGCTGTCATATTCCGGGGACAAAACAGCAGCAGGGAGAATTGTCTCCGCTTTGCTCTCTGCTTTATTATGCATTCTGATCCTGCTTTCCCTTCCGGCAATGCATGTCCGTGCGGAAGAGGGATATGATGAAGTTGCAGGCTCGTCATCGATGGGACAGACCGATGAGGATCTGGCTCCCTACGGGATGACTCCTGTCTCGGGAAACATGATCAAAGACGGTGAATACATTGTCAGTACAGAGTGTTCCTCTTCCTTTTTTCACATTGAGGAGGCAAAGCTCACTGTAAAAGACGGAAAAATGACAGCACTGCTGACCATGTCCAGTTCGAGCTACCTGCTGGTCTATCCCGGAACGGCAGAGCAAGCGGCTGCAGCCCCCTACGAAGACTATATTCCTTCCGTGGAGATAGATACCTGGGATACCTTTACGATCCCGGTGCAGGCGCTCGACGCGGAGCTGGATCTGGCTGCTTTTTCAAAGAAAAAGAAAAAATGGTATCCGCGGAAGATCCTCTTTCATGCAGCCGATATTCCGGCGGACTCTCTGCTCTTTGAGTATCCGGATTATGACCGGATCAGCCAGGCACTTGCCCTGTATGACGAGGCCGATGAAATCGAAGAGACAGCTCAAACCGAAGAGACGGTCCAAACCGAAGAGACAGTTCAGAACACGGAGCCTCAGGCCATTCAGATCGACCTGCCCGACGGGGAGTATTCCGTCGAAGTGAGCCTGGCAGGGGGCAGCGGCAGAGCCTCAGTCACAACGCCTACCTGGATGAATGTGCAGGAAGGCAGAGCATATGCAAGACTCCTCTGGAGCAGTCCCTATTATGACTATATGATCCTGGACGGCAGACAATATCTCAATGAGACAGAAGACGGCGGGAGTTCGTCTTTTACCATTCCCGTTACAGCGATGGATGAGCCCATGAAGGTCATTGCGGATACCACCGCCATGGGTGACCCCGTGGAGATCGAGTATACGCTGACTTTCTACAAGGACACGATCGGCAGTAAGAGCCGCGTGCCCCAGGAAGGCGCTTTGCGGGTGCTTGCAGGGGCGGCTGTCTTTATTGTTGCCGGCGGTATAATGAATCATTTTATTAAGAAGAGACGCCGGTAGAGCACAGGCGGAGACCTGCCTGGTTTTGAGCCCCTTACCGGGAAACGGCCAAAGATGTTCAAGAGACGTTCATGAGAGAAAATTGAAAATATTTGCCGATTCTATTTTTTTCAATCCGGATGTTTTTGCCGCGGGCGGCTGCAAACATCCTGTGATCGCATCGGAGAAAAAGCCTTCGCATATTTCTCCTCGGGTATCTCAGCGCAGAGCGCTTCGATAGGTATGGAAGAGTGACGAATAGTGTAAAAAAGCCGCATGTAATGAATCTGCATGGAGACAGGAGTTTAGATTGGCACAGGATGAGAAAAAACTGATCATCGGCAGCCGGGAGAGTCTTCTGGCTGTCAGACAATCGGATATTGTACTGGATTATCTGAGGAAAAATTATCCGCAGATGCAGTTTGAACTGGTAACGATGAAGACGACGGGAGACAAAATCCTCCATAAGCGCCTGGATGAGATCGGCGGAAAAGGCCTTTTTGTCAAGGAACTGGATCAGGCGCTGCGGGACGGGCGGACAGATCTTTCCGTCCACAGCCTGAAGGATCTGCCGGCGGAGATTCCAGAGGACCTGCCCGTCATTGGTTTTTCCGGGCGGGAGGATCCCCGCGACGTGCTGGTGCTTCCTGAGGGAGTTTCCGATATCTCGGAGATGGATTTTGAAAAACCCATAGGGACGTCTTCGCGTCGGCGCGCCCTGCAGGCGCAGGAACTCTTTCCGAAGGCGCGATTTGAAAGTGTACGGGGCAATGTTCTCACAAGACTGCGCAAGCTTGATGAGGGACAGTACAGCGCTGTTATCCTGGCTGCTGCGGGACTGCGCCGCCTGGGGCTGGAAAACAGGATCAGCAGAGCTTTTTCAACAGAGGAAATGATCCCGTCCGCCGGTCAGGGGATCCTTGCTCTGCAGGGCAGAAAAGGGATGGATTACTCTTGCCTGGACGGCTTTGTCAGCGCCCGGTCTGCCATTGCTGCGGCGGCGGAGAGGGGCTTTGTCAGCGCCCTCGGCGGAGGATGCACCTCGCCCATTGCCGCCCACGCTGAATTTGGAGAATCTGCCGCTTGCGGCGGAGACACGGTTTCCGCGGTCAGTGAGGCGGATGACTTCGACCCGATGACCCTGCGAGGGTTTTATTATGACGAAGAAACCTGCAGGATCTATCGAAAAAAAATCACTGTGAAGGCAGCGACCCCCGGAGAAGGGCGCGCCGCCGGAAGAGAACTCGCCGCCGCAATTCTGGCAGAAGCTGAATCACGGAAAAACTGTTGATTCATACATGTTTGCGGCACCTGCCCATGGAGCGGAGCAATGCGCAGTTGATTCTCACACATGTCGCGGCATCTACCTGCGGAACGGAGCAATGGGAGCAATGCGCAATTTATTCAAACATGTTTGCGGCATCCGCCCATGGCACTGAATATGAAAAGAAAAAACAGATCTGATTTACAGAGGATTCAGAATATGGCTGGAAAAGTGTGGCTCGTGGGAGCCGGTCCGGGAGACCTGGGACTTTTTACGATCAAGGGACTGGAAGTCCTGCAGAATGCGGAGGTTGTCGTCTATGATGCTCTCATCGGCGACGCTGTGCTGACATTGATCTCGGACCGGGCAGAAAAAATCAATGTCGGAAAGAGGGCCGGCAATCACCGGATGACGCAGGAACAAATCAATCGGACACTTCTGGAGCAGGCGCTCGCGGGAAAAAGAGTTGTGCGTCTCAAAGGAGGGGATCCCTTCCTGTTCGGCCGCGGCGGAGAGGAACTGGAGCTGCTTGTTGAAAACAATATACCTTATGAGATCGTGCCGGGAGTCAGCAGTGCTTTCGCCGTGCCCGCTTATAACGGCATCCCCGTCACGCACCGCGATTTCACGTCCTCCGTACACATCATCACAGGTCATCGACGCTCTTCTGCTGATGCTGACAGCGTCGGTATAGACTATGAGGCACTTGTCCGAACCGGAGGCACTTTGATTTTCCTGATGGGATTGTCGACACTGCCGGTCATTATGCGAGGCCTTCTCAATGCGGGAATCAGTCCCGAGATCCCTGCGGCAGTTCTGGAAAGAGGAACGACAGCAGGGCAGAGACGGGTCCTGGCGACAGTCTCCACACTGGAAGAGGAAACAGAGCGCGCCCGGATCAAGGCGCCGGCGATCATTGTCGTCGGAGAGGTCTGCCGCCTGGCAGAATCTTTTTCCTGGGTGGAAAAACTCCCCCTGGCAGGCAGGAAGGTTCTGCTCACCAGACCAAAAGAGCTGATCTCCGGGATGGCCGGACGCCTGCGTAAAATGGGCGCCGAGGTGCTGGAGATGCCGGCCATCGAGACCGTGCCGATTGAACCCAATCCCTTGCTGGAGGATTGTTTTACAGATGGTTTTGATGATTGCATAAAAAAAGATCCGGTCGGATCCTGCGATCCGCGGAAAACACCCGGCAAGATCGACTGGATGGTTTTCACATCTCCCTCCGGCGTGCGCATTTTTATGGACTGGTTTTTGTCAGACCATGATATCCGCGCCCTGGCGGGCATACGGTTTGCCGTCATCGGAGAAGGCAGCGCCAAAAAGCTTCGCCAGTATGGGATCCGCCCCGATTTTTTGCCCACTGTATATGACGGAGAGACGCTCGGCCGCGAACTTGCACAGAAAATCCGGTCGGAGAGAGAAAACAGCAGCGGCATTCCCGCAGCGGTTCGTGTACTGATTCCCCGCGCTGCCATCGGCAGCAGGGAACTGGTCGAGGAACTGAAAAAAGCCGGAGACATCGATATTCTGGATATTCCGACCTACACGACAGAATATGTGACGGAGGGAATCGTCGATGCCCGCGGGCAGATCGAGAATGGAGAGATCCACTATGCTGTTTTTACCAGTGCTTCCACGGTGCGCGGTTTCAGCGCAGTGATGAAGGACGCGGACCTGTCCGGAATCAAGGCAATCTGCATAGGACGTCAGACCAGGGCGGCCGCGGAGACACTGGGCATGGAGACACGGATGGCGGAGAAAGCGACACTGGACGCGCTGCTGGATGCAGTCGTGCAATGCGCTGCGGAAGACAGGAAATAATTGCGGAAGACAGGAAATAATTATAAAAGTGAAAAATCCTGCCGATGCTTTCACAGCAGGAGGGCTTCGGCATGTTCGGAAGAACAAGAATCATAACAAGAATCAAAACAAGAATCAGAATAAGAATAATTGGAACAGGATATTTTCAGGACATTAACAGAGGGAGGAAAGAAATATGGATTTAACGATCAGACCCAGAAGACTTCGGGGAAGCGACACACTGCGGCGCATGGTGCGCGAGACACGGCTTGATCCCGCTTCGCTGATCTATCCGATGTTTGTGATGGACGGGGAAAATACTGTTGAAGAGATCTCGGCTCTTCCGGGGCAGTACAGATATACAGTCGACCGCATGGAAGAGGAACTGATCCGGCTGGCGGATGCCGGCGTCGATAAAGTCATGTTTTTCGGAATCCCTGCGGTCAAGGATGAGATCGGGTCCCAGGCCTATAACGCAGAAGGCATTGTCCAGCGGGCATTGCGCAAAGCCAGAAAAGATTTTCCCAACCTCTACCTGATCACCGATGTCTGTATGTGCGAATACACTTCCCACGGCCACTGCGGTATGCTGTGCGGATGCGATGTGGACAATGACAAGACACTGGAGCTGCTCTCCATGACCGCCCTCTCCCATGTGGAGGCAGGCGCGGATATGGTGGCACCCTCTGACATGATGGACGGCCGCGTGCGAGCCATCCGCGAGACACTTGATGCAGCCGGACATACCGCGACACCGATCATGTCCTATGCCGTCAAATACGCTTCCTCCTTCTACGGACCTTTCCGTGAAGCGGCAGGCTCTGCCCCCTCCTTCGGTGACCGCAAGAGCTACCAGATGGATTTCCACAACCGCCATGAGGCAATCCGGGAAGCTCTTCTCGATGTGGAGGAAGGCGCGGATATTATCATGGTGAAGCCCGCCATGTCCTACCTTGACATTGTCCGGGATGTCCGTGAGAGAGTGGAGGTTCCCGTAGCCGCCTACAGCGTGAGCGGAGAATATGCCATGATCAAAGCAGCCGCCGCAAACGGCTGGATCGACGAAGAAAAAGTCATGTGCGAAGCAGCAGTGTCTGTCTTCCGCGCAGGAGCCTCCGTGCTCCTGACCTACTACGCGAAAGAACTCGCCGCCTGCATCCGCAGCGGAAAGATCGGATGAGTCACGAGGGACGGTTCTGCCTGACTCATTTAAGTTTGAGTCATGAGGGACAGTTCTGCCTGACTCATTTGAGTTGACAAGGGCGGTACTGATGAGTCAAAAAGAACCGTCCCCAGCGGCTCAGCTGATAAGGGCGGTACTGATGAGTCAAAAAGAACCGTCCCCTGCGACTCATCCCGAGTTATTCACATAACCTGTAGATTGGAGGCAAAAGACCCTTTTATGTCAACGTTAATTTCAGCCGAGAATACCTGGATGCTGTTTGCAATCCTGGTTGTGATCGCAGCGGTTTCCATCCGACTCGAGCAGCGCTTCCTGTGGGCTGCCAAAGTATCCGCCTGTGTGCTCTGTCTCGTCTTTGCCATGGTTCTCGCAAACCTGCGCATCATTCCGACGGATGCGCCTGCCTATGACTTCATATGGTCCTATCTGGTGCCTCTCGCGATTCCCTTTCTCCTGTTTAAAGCGGATTTTCGCAAAATCTGGCGGGAGAGCGGCAGGATGTTCGGTATTTATCTGCTGGCCAGTATCGGGACTGCCGCAGGCGGGATCCTCGCCTATCTGCTCTTAAAAAACAGGATCGGCGCGGCAGACGCAAAGTCTGCTCTTGCCATGTTTGTCGGCACCTATGTCGGCGGTTCTGTCAATCTGGTTGCCATGGCGGACGCCGCAGGAGCCGGAAAGAATCTTGTTTCCGCCTCTATTGTCGCCGATAATCTGCTCATGGTTCTCTACTTTTTCGTTCTGGCAGCACTTCCGGCATCCGGATGGATCCTTAAGCATTACAGGCATCCCATTATCGACCGTCGATTGAAAATAGAGTCATCCGAAGAAGAGATGGCAGAGGTAAAAAAACATCATCAGACTCATAAGAGCAGGGCGGCAGAGTACTGGAAGGCGCGCCCGGTGTCCCTGGCGGATCTTGCGACCGGATTCGCGGCGGCCTGCATGATCGTCGCGGTCTCCAAAATGCTGGCCGGCTTTTTTGAGAGTGCCATCGCGGACGGCGGCTTTGCAATCTCCCTTCTTCGGGGACTTCTGGGAAATCAGTATCTGCTGATCACGACGATCACCACTGCGCTGGCCTCCTTTTTTCCGAAGTTTTTCGGGAACATTTCCGGTGCCCAGGAGGTCGGGACCTTCCTGATCCACATTTTCTTTGCGGTCATCGGAGCGCCTGCCTCAATCGCACTGATTATCAGAGACGCGCCCATTCTTCTTCTGTTTGCCGCGATCATTGTCCTCATGAACCTTGTTTTTTCACTTGTCTTCGGTAAAATATTCAGGTATTCCATCGAGGAGATCACGGTCGCTTCCAATGCAAATATCGGAGGCCCGACAACAGCGGCGGCTTTTGCCATCGCAAAGGGCTGGCACAGCCTGATTTTTCCGGCGATCCTGGTCGGCACGCTGGGATATGTAATTGGGAATTACTACGGTATTTTCCTTTTCACATCTCTTTGATGATCATTTTTGCGGCCATGGGCAAGTGCCCGCAAACATGTATGAATAAACTACGCGTGCTGTCGCGCTTACACGCTCTCAGCCCGCTCCAACCATTCGGAATCCGCTCGTTTTGCGCGTAAAGCATGCGCAAAACGGCTCCTTCCCCATGTTTGGACACTCGTCAAATGTCCGCAAATGCTCGAGCCAGCCCGGCATTTGCGGCCGCTTGACTCGCTGTTTATTCATAATTGTGATAAGAAACCCATTGAATTACATGCCTGTTGCGGCAGGGAGCAGAATTTGTTTACTTTGGTGATCGGCGGGAGCGCCAGCGGGAAAAGCGATTATGCGGAACGTCATGTGCTGTCATTAAAAGGAGATGGTCCCAGGATTTACATCGCTTCCATGGAGCCCTTCGGGGAGGAGGCACAGGTCCGGATCGCACGTCACCACGCTATGCGCAGAGACCGCGGCTTTGAAACAATTGAATGCTATCGGAATATAGGAGATGTCTGCCTTCCGGAAAAAAGCAAGGTGCTTCTCGAAGATCTGGGAAATCTTACAGCCAACGAACTGTTCGGCGCAGACCTGCCGCAGGCAGATGCATACGGAAACCTGAACACAGAGCATATTGCTGCAGACCTGTCGGATCGGATCGCAGCGGGGATTGAAAGACTGCTCACAAAATGCAGCCATCTGACGATCGTGACAAATGAAGTGTTTTCAGGGGGGAAAGAATATGAGGGCGAAACCCTCACCTACCTGCGTGTGCTCGCAGCACTCAACAGAAAACTGGCAGCAAGGGCGGACCTCGTTGTGGAAGTGGTCTGCGGACTGCCGGAGATACTGAAAAGTACGGAGACAGGAAGATGATTTTTGTGACCGGCCCCTTGTTTGCGGGCAAGCAGAAATATATCATGGAAGCCCTCGGCTGGGATGATGCGCAGTTCGAGGCCTCTGCGGTCCGTGACGTCCAGGATCTGGCGGCGGAACTGAACACAGAGCAGCTCCGCGCTCTTGCAGATACGCTTGCGGAGAAAAAGGTTGTGATTGCGACGGAAGTCGGCGGGGGAGTCGTCCCCATTGACCCTGCACAGAGACAAAGCCGGGAGGCGGCGGGGCGGCTTGCCTGTCTGCTGGCAGAGCGCGCGGATACAGTCATCCGGGTGTGCTGCGGACTGCCGCGTTTCCTCAAGGGAGGAGAGACGATCAAGGAGAATCGCGGAAGCGATAAAGCAGACCAAGAGCGATAAAGCGGACTGAGAGCAATACAGAGAACTGAGAGCGATAAAGCGGACTGAGAGCGAGAAAAACGCGGCGGAACAAGCAGCGCGATAGAACGAGTAGTTTATTCATACATGTTTGCGAACGGAAGGTCATAACCGCAAGTATGACAAAAACGCTCGATAGTGTTTTTTGTCATACTCGAAGTTTGCGTCGAAGCGCCGCAAACTTCGTTTATCCCGTCGGAGAAATCGCCTACGCGAATTTCTCCCCGGGTGTCTCGGCGCAGAGCGCTTCGATATAAGAGGCAAGTATGGCTAAAAAAGTATTTTTCTATGCCTTCCTGCTCGGGGCTATGGTCCTGCTGATTTCGGGCGGTATTTTTTTCGGGCTGCAGTACAGGCAGACCATGGATGATGCCTATGAGACTCTGCGGGGAGAAGCTTCCTATGTGGAGAGCGGAGTGAAGATCGGCGGAATCGAGTACCTGAAGAGCCTGGACAACACAAACCGCATCACATGGATCGGAGCGGACGGCAGTGTTCTGTACGACAGTGAGTACCCGGATCTGACCGCAAATCAGGGAGACTTCAAGGAAGTGCGCCAGGCGCTGGAGACCGGGAGCGGAAGCGGAATACGCCGGTCCTCTTCCGGCAGGACGCAGACAATGTATTACGGACTCCTGTGTGAGGATGGGACGGTCGTGCGCCTGTCATGTCCGGTCAGTATGGTAAGACATGCTTTTGCTGTTGTCAGCCTCATGATCTCCGTGACGGTGCTGGTACTGATCCTTATTTCAGCCCTGATCGCCTTCCGTATTGCCAAAACAATTGCGGAACCGATCAACGAGATGGACCTGGATGATCTTCCGCATTCCAATCCTTATCCGGAACTGCGGCAGCTGGTGGAACGTTTCGAGGAACAGAAAGAGGAAATTGCCAGCCAGGCTGTGGAAAGAGAACAGCTGCGCCGGGAGACAATGGAACAGCAGGCGCAGGAACAGGAAAGGATGCGCCGGGAGTTTTCGGCCAATGTTTCCCACGAATTAAAGACTCCTCTGACCTCGATCAACGGCTTTGCCGAACTCATGCGCAGCGGACTCTGCGATGAGGAAAAAATGATTGAATTTGCCGGTGATATTTACAGGGAGAGCCAGCGTCTCATCGCACTGGTCAATGACATCATCCGGATCTCCGAGCTCGATGAGGGAGCGATTCACACTACAACAGAGAAAGTGGATATTGTAAAAGCCGCTCAGGACACAATCGATATTCTGCAGCCTTCCGCGGACAAACGCAGGATTTCCATTTCCCTGCAGGCTCCTTCCGGTGAAGACGGCTCCCGCCTTCCTGTCCGCGTTGTCGGTTCGGACTATCTGATCAGAGAAATGTTTTACAACCTGTGTGATAACGCCGTAAAATATAATCATGACGGCGGGAAAATCTATGTCACGATCAGGGAAGAAGATGATAATGCTATGATTTCCTTTGCGGACACAGGCATCGGAATCCCCGAATCGGAACAGGACCGCGTCTTTGAGAGGTTCTACCGCGTGGACAAGAGCCACTCCCGCACACTGGGCGGCACCGGGCTCGGTCTTTCTATAGTCAAACATGCCGCGCAGGTCCAGAATGCTTCCGTCGAAATGAAAAGCGAACCGGACATCGGGACCACGATTACAGTGTATTTTCCCTTTGACAGGGAAGAGACAGACATAAATGTCCATCCGGAAGGCGGCAATGTTTTGATTAATGATCAATCATAAAAAAGAAGTGTTGACAAGAA